>QMCE01004322.1_pt1 | contig 10592 bp, 10 predicted proteins | sample 1821851 | NCBI WGS metagenome assembly QMCE01 (sample SAMN09453174, study PRJNA476694) | Termite gut metagenome, whole genome shotgun sequencing project. | isolation source: worker | host: Odontotermes sp. | place: South Africa:Pretoria | collected 2016-01-28
TGCCCGATTCCGCCGCTTTCTCTTGCATCTATTTTACCATTTTCGAGCGCTTTTGAGTGGCTTGCTATGTTTTTTTATCTGTTCAGGAGGCATTACATAGAATGGCAGCACCCGGTGAAAGACCATACAGACAATATTAAAAGCAGCATTAGACAGCGAGGGAATGAGTGGCGACCAAGGATGAATTGCAGACTCTTTTAGAGAGCCGCAGAGGAGAGGTATTGAGCGGCGAAGAAGCGGCGGTGCGCCTGAAAATCAGCCGGGCGGCCGTGTGGAAGGCCGTTGAGGCGCTGCGCGCCCGGGGTTTGGCGGTGCAGTCCATTCCTGGGGCGGGCTATTGTCTGCCGCCCGGCAGCGACCTTCTCAGCCCGGCGGCACTGCGCCACTATATGGACGCCGCAGCCGGGGCACAGCCCGGCGCAACGCCTGCCGCGCTCTATCCACTGCGGGTGCTGGAAGAGCTGGACTCCACCAACCTTGAGGCCAAGCGATGGGCCATTGACGGGGCGCCCCACGGCAGCCTGGTGGCGGCCCTGCGGCAAACGGCCGGCCGGGGGCGCCGGGGACGCGTGTTTGCAAGCCCGCCCGGCGGGCTTTATCTCAGTGTGGTGCTGCGCCCGGCGGGCGAAACCGGCCCGCCCGGCCTTGTCACCGCCATGGCGGCGGTAGCGGCCTGCCGCGCCGTGTCCGCCCTGTGCGGGGTAGAGCTTGGCGTCAAATGGGTCAACGATCTCTATCTCTCGGGTAAAAAATGCTGTGGCATACTCACCGAGGCCGGCACCGGCGTGGAGAGCGGGCAAATCGAGTATCTGGTGGTGGGCATTGGAATCAACTACACAACGCCGCCCGAGGCTTTCCCCCCCGAGGTGGCGGCGCTGGCGGGCTCCCTGTTTCCGGGCGGCGTTGCCCCGGCGCCACGGGCGCAGCTTGCGGCGGGTATCCATGCCGAACTGCTGAAAGGCTTTGCCGCCCTGCCCTCTCGGGATTTTTTGGGCGAGTACCGCCGGCGCAGTTTGGTGCTGGGCCGACGGGTGACGGTGATGGCAAGCCCGCCCTGGCAGGGCGTGGCGGAGGGTATCGACGACGAAGCCCGGCTGCTGGTACGCCGGGATGGCGGCGCGCCGGAGGGCCTGTCCTACGGCGAAATCAGCATAAAAATATGAGCATGTATAGAAATAATCAGTAAAGAAAAATAATAAAAATAATAGCAGAGTATATAATAATAAGTGCTCGTATAATAGGAGAAATGATGCAGACAAAAACCCGTAAACTTGTGATGATTGCCCTGCTGGCGGCGTTGCTGGCGGTGCTGTCCCCTTTCACCATTCCCATCGGCCCCATTCCCTTTTCCCTGGCGCTGTTTGCGGTGTTCCTTACCGGGGCGCTGCTGCCGCCGCTGGCGGCGGTGGCGGCGGTGGGCGTGTATGTGCTGCTGGGGTTGGTGGGCCTGCCGGTGTTCTCGGGCTTTGGGGCTGGGCCGCAGGTGCTGCTGGGGCCAACGGGCGGTTACCTCGCCGGCTATTTTCTCATTGCGGCGGCAACGGCGCTGGGGCGGCGCTTCAGCCAAAGGCTGCTTGTTCAGCTTGGGCTGGCACTGCTGGGTGCGCTAAGCTGTTATCTGCTGGGCACCCTGTGGTTCATGACGGTCACGGGGGTTACGTTTATGGAAGGGCTTTGGATGTGCGTATTCCCCTTTATTTTGCCGGACGCTGTAAAAGCGATGTTGGCGCTGCTTCTGGCAAAGGCGCTGGAACACCGCATGAATAACACAATAAAAAGGGATAACACATGAAAAACATGGAAATAGAGCGAAAATGGCTGACAGACACCTTCCCTGAACTCCCACACGATGGGGAAGTGCTCATCGAGCAGGGTTACCTGTGTTTTGAGCCCGTCACACTGCGCATCCGCAAAACTGTGGCGGAAGGACAAAGCAGCTACGCACTTACGGTGAAGGGCAAGGGCATGCTGACCCGCACCGAGATGGAACTGCCCATGGACGAAGGCCAATACGGGAGCCTTCTGCCCCTTCTGGCGGCGCCCACGGCTATGAAGCGCCTGCGCTATTACGCGCTGCCCGGTGGCCTGCGGCTGGAATGCAGCTTGGTGGACGAAGGCGAACCCGGCGCCTTTTACTACGCCGAGGTGGAGTTCGCCAGTGAGGCAGAGGCTGTGGCTTTCGCGCCCCCGGCTTGGCTGGGCCGGGAGGTGACTCATGAGCCGGGCTACAGCATGGCGGCCTATTGCCGCAAAAAGGCCGAAGCAAGGTAGCTAACCCTTATACGTTTTCAGGTGCGCTTTGATTTTCTTCATCGCCCAGTCGTAGTGGCTGGCCGTTGCGGAAATGCAGTAAACGCCCAAAGTGGAACTGCCTGTCCACGGGAAAGTGTCCTTGGCAAACAGTTCATCGTTTGAAAAGCCGTCGATGAGCTTAATCACGTTAGAGTGGCTTGCCTTTAGCATTTCTTTCGCTTTGGAATAGGCGGTTTGCTGATGCTTTTCCCAAAAGCCTACGTTCATGTCGCCATAGCTTTTCCAGTTGTAGGGTTCCGGTAGAAATGGCTTTGCCTCACCGTTTTGATTGGCCGCAACCCAGTTTAGCAGCAACTGGTGCCACTCGTACAAATGCACGAGCACGTCGCGCAGATTTTTATCGCGCCCCCAGTGCGCCTCTTTTCCCATCTCCGCGCCGAAAGCGAAAGCCGCGCCCTGCTCATCCTCCGTCATGGAATCAATCATCCGCCACATCTTCTCAAACTGTTCGTTCGCCGCCATGATTAAGTCGGGCTTTGTTGTTGGCCGGGGCATATCTTCGTCCTCCTTGCTTGTTTTCTGTGCCTTGAGTATACCACGCATAACATGACAATAGTGTGTCATGTTATCCTCGCTTGTCTGCTTTAGCAAAAAGCCCGGAGAACTCAAAACCATCGAGTTCTCCGGGCTTTGCTGTATAAACTTTGAACCTAGAGCAGATTAAGCAAATATCGGTCATATTCGCTTGATAAATTCGGTGCTATGCGGCGTTGCGAAAACTTGCAAGGCACCAAGCATTGCTGCGTTTCCGCGCCTTGCCTAGCACCGCTGCGCTCGGTATAACCGATGTTCACTTAATCTGTTCAAAACTTGAAGCGACACCGGCGGGCGCTGCCGGGCTAACCGAACATATCCTTCATGCCCTTGTTGAAGCCCTTGCGCTGCTCGTAATTGTCTTCCTTCAGGCTGTTGTCGAAGCGGGCGAGGGCGTCGCGCTGGGATTTTGAGAGTTTCTTCGGTATCTCTACGCTCACCTTCACGTATTGGTCGCCCCGGCCCCGGCCGTTCACGTAGGGAATGCCCTTGTTTTTCAGCCTAAAGGTCTTGCCGCTTTGGGTGCCCTCGGGCACGGTGTATTCCACCTTTCCGTCGATGGTGGGCACCGTCACCTTGGTGCCCAGGGTGGCCTGGGCGTAGGTAATGGGCACGTTTACATACACATCGTAGCGTTCACGCTCGAACATGGCGTCGGGCCGCACGGTGATAATGACGATGAGGTCGCCCGCCGGGCCGCCGTTGAGGCCGGCGTCGCCCTGGCCGCGCTGCACAATGTTCTGGTCGTCGTCCACACCGGCGGGTATCTTCACCTCAAGGCGTTTGGGGCTGCCCACCCGCCCGCTGCCGTGGCATTTCGGGCAGGGGTTTTTGATGATTTTGCCCTTGCCTCCGCAGCGGGTGCAGGGGCGGCTCTCCTGCATCATGCCGAAGGCCGTGCGCTTGGAGGCCACCACAAAGCCGCTGCCGCCGCACTCGGGGCAGGTTTCGGGGCTGGTGCCCTTGGCGGAGCCGCTGCCGTAGCACTCGGGGCAGGTGTCCTGCTTGGTGATGCTGATGGTTTTGGTGGTGCCGTGTACGGCCTCCATGAAGCTGAGCACCAGCGACACGCGGATATCCGCGCCCCGGCGCGGGGCGTTGGGGTTTTGCTGGCGGGTGCCGAAGCCCCCGCCGCCAAAGCCGCCGCCGAAGAAGGTCTCGAAGATGTCTCCAAAGTCCACCCCGCCGAAGCCGCCGGCCCCCGCGCCGCCAAAGCCGCCGAAACCGCCGGCCCCGCCCGCGCCGTAGCTGGGGTCTACCCCTGCGTGGCCAAATTGGTCGTACCGGGCCTTTTTCTCCTTGTCGCTAAGCACCTCGTAGGCTTCGCCCACTTCCTTGAACTTGTGCTCGGCTTCCTTGTCGCCGGGGTTCAGGTCCGGGTGATATTTCTTGGCGTTTTTGTGGTACGCCTTTTTTATTTCTGCCTCGCCGGCGTCCTTCGCCACGCCCAGAACTTCGTAATAGTCCCTCTTATCGGCCAAACGGCCTCACTCCTTATGGTGTCTTTACTTATCCCCGTCCACTTCGGTGAAGTCGGCGTCGATAACGTCCCCCTCGGGGGCGGCTTCGGCGGCGCCGGCTGCGTCGCCCGTGGGCTGCTCGGCGCCGGTTTGCTGGTACACCTTGCTGCTCACTTCGTACAGGGCCTTTTGCAGTTCTTCCTGTTTCTGCTTAATGGCGTCGAGGTCCTCGCCCTCAAGCGCCTTTTTCAGGGCGTCCTTCTTCTCGTTCAGGCCATTGCGCTCGGCTTCGCTCAGCTTGTCGCCCAGGTCGGCCACGGCCTTCTCGGTTTGGTACACCATGGCGTCGGCCTCGTTGCGGGCGTCTATTTTCTCTTTCAGCTTGCGGTCTTCCTCGGCGTAGCGTTCGGCGTCCTTCACGGCGCGCTCCACGTCTTCCTTGCTCATGTTGGTGGAGGCGGTGATGGTGATTTGCTGCTCCTTGCCGGTGCCAAGGTCTTTGGCGGACACATTCACAATGCCGTTGGCATCGATGTCGAAGGTGACCTCAATCTGGGGCACGCCGCGGGGGGCGGCGGGGATGCCGTCCAGGTGGAAGGTGCCCAGCTTCTTGTTGTCCTTGGCCATCTCGCGCTCGCCCTGCAAAACGTTCACCTCAACGCTGGGCTGGCTGTCGGCCGCGGTGGAGAAGATTTGGCTCTTCTTGGTGGGGATGGTGGTGTTGCGCTCGATGATTTTGGTGGACACGCCGCCCATGGTCTCGATGCCGAGGGAAAGCGGGGTGACGTCCAAGAGCAGGAGGCCCTTCACGTCGCCGCCCAAGACGCCCGCCTGGATGGCGGCGCCCAGCGCCACGCACTCGTCGGGGTTGATGTCCTTCGAGGGCTCTATTTTCATGTAGCCCTTCACGGCGTCCTGCACGGCGGGAATGCGGGTAGAGCCGCCCACCAGCAGCACGCGGTGCAAGTCGGAAGGCTTCAGCCCGGCGTCGCTCAGCGCGCGCTTCACGGGTTCCATGGTTTTGTCCACAAGGTCGCCCGTCAGTTCGTTGAACTTGGCGCGGGAAAGGCTGGTGTCCAGATGCTTCGGCCCGGAGGCGTCGGCGGTGATAAAGGGCAGGTTGATTTGGGTGGAGGTGACGCCTGAAAGCTCTATCTTGGCCTTCTCAGCGGCCTCTTTCAGGCGCTGGGCGGCCATTTTGTCATCCCGCAGGTCAATACCGTTCTCCTTTTTGAATTCCTCGGCCAGCCAGTTGATGACGCGGTCGTCGAAGTCGTCGCCGCCAAGGCGGGTGTTGCCGGCGGTGGAAAGCACCTCGGTGACGCCGTCGCCCATCTCGATGATGGACACGTCGAAGGTGCCGCCGCCAAGGTCGTAGACCATAATTTTCTGGTCGGCTTCCTTATCCATGCCGTAGGCCAGGGCCGCGGCGGTGGGCTCGTTGATGATGCGCTTGACGTTGAGGCCCGCGATGGCGCCGGCGTCCTTGGTGGCCTGGCGCTGGCTGTCGCTGAAATAGGCCGGCACGGTGATAACGGCGTCGGTGACCTTTTCGCCCAAATAGCTTTCGGCGTCGGCCTTCAGCTTGGCCAGAATCATGGCCGAAATTTCCTGCGGGGTGTAGTTCTTGTCGTCGATGGCCACCTTGTCACCGGTGCCCATTTTGCGCTTGATGGACGCCACGGTGCGGTCGGGGTTCGTGATGGCCTGGCGCTTGGCCACCTGGCCCACAAGGCGCTCGCCGCCCTTGGTGAAGCCCACTACGCTGGGGGTGGTGCGTCCGCCCTCCGCGTTGGGAATAACCACCGCGTCGCCGCCTTCCATCACGGCGATGCAGCTGTTGGTAGTTCCGAGGTCGATGCCTACGATTTTACTCATAATAATTGTTCTCCTTTGATGTTTGGTCTTGGTTTGGTTTGATGCGGGCTGCGGCCCGCTATGTTTTCATCCCCGAAGGGGGAAAGGAATAGGTATTGCTTAGGGTTTCACGGCCACGGCGGCGTGGCGCACCACCCGCCCGTTCAGGGTGTAGCCGCGCTGCATCACCTTAGTGATGTGCCCGCTTTCAAAGCCCTCGCTGTCGTCCTGCATGCAGGCGTTGTGCAGCTCGGGGTCGAAGGGCTGGCCGGCGGCCTCGATTTCGTGGATGCCCAGTTTTTTAAAGACCTCCTCGGCCTTTTGCAGGGTCATCACAACGCCTTTTTTGTATTCGGCGTCGGCGCTCTCGGCCTCGGCGGCCATGTACAGCGTGTCCAGTATAGGCAGCATCGCCTCGGCGGCGTGGGCCACGCCGTTGCCGAAGGCGGCGTCCTTCTCGGCGCCGGTGCGGCGGCGGAAGTTGTCATATTCGGCGGCGGTGCGCAGAAGCTTGTCGTTCGCTTGGGCCAGTGATTTTTGGCTGTCTTCCAGCTTTTGCTCCAAAGCCGCCAGCTTTGCGTCCGGGGCCTTGCGGGTTTTTTTTGCCGCCTTAGCATCCTGCCCGGCGGCGGGGGTTTCCCCGGGCTTTGCTTCAATGGGCGCCTCGCCGGGGGCCGGGTTCTTCTCTGCCATTATCAAGTCTCCTTACTATACAACTTTTACAGATTAACTTTTCCTGCCAGCCTAGCCTGCCAAATTGCCGCTCATGCCCTGGCCCAAAAGCTCGCTGAAATACTCAAGCTTGGGGATGACCTCGCGGTAGCGGATGCGGGTGGGGCCCACCACGGCAATGACGCCGGACAGGCCGCCCCCGGCAAGGTACTTTCGGCTGACGATGCACAGGCCGGGAATGGGGGCCTTGGGGAACTCGTCTCCAAATTGGATGACCGTGTGCCCGCCCTGCGGGCGCAGCAGCTCTCCCACACTGGCGGGGTCGGCCATCAGCTCCATCAGGGGGCGCAGGCTGTCTTCCAGCTCGGGCCAGTGCAGCAGATGCTGCTGGCCCTCAAAGTAAATGTTGGGCTTGCCGGCTTCCTCCAGCAGGGTAAGCGCCGCCGAAACGAAGGGCCAGCAGTGGGCACCCAAACTGTCCACCACCGCGCGTATGCGGGCGGCGTCCACGTCGGCTGCGGCCACAAAGCACAAATGGGCGTTCAGCGCGCGGGCAACGCGGCGGGCGTCATCCTCGGCCATCTCGTGCTCGGCCTTGGCCACGCGGGTGCGCACGCCGCCCGCGCCGGTAACGGCCAGCACCGCCGCCGTGTAGCGCCCCACCTGGGCCACCTCGTAGTGGGCCACCACCATATCGTCTGCCCGTGGGGTGGTGGTGAGCACCGAATACCCAAGCAGGCCCGCTAGGCTTTTGGCCGCGCCCTGCGCCATGCGCTCGGGCTCATAGTCCAGCGCGCGGAAGGCTTCGTCCATCTTGTCCCGCTCGGCCACCGGCAGGCTGCCGCCGTCGGGCAAATTATCCACATAAAAGCGGTAGCCCTTGGCGGTGGGCACCCGCCCCGCGCTGGTGTGGGGCTGCTCCAAAAGGCCCAGGCGGGTGAGGGCGGCCATCTCGTTTCGCAAAGTGGCCGAGGACACTGCCATGTTGAAATGGCGGGACAGCAAATTAGAGCCAACAGGCTCTCCTTCTGCCGAATACAGGGAAACAATCGCCATCATGATGCGCTGCTTCCGCTCGTCCATGGCCATGCGGCCCGCCTCCGCTTTCGCTTGGTTTAGCACTCAAGTCTATCGAGTGCTAAATCTATTTTACCGCACTTTTGCGGGAAGTCAAGTGCCGGGGCCAACTTTTTAAAGTTTTCTCACAATTGACACATAAAGACCGTTATCAGTGTTCGGTACCCAGCAGCCCCAGCTCCGCGGCGATGGGCTTCATGCCTTCGATGCACAGGGTAATAAGCTCGCCCAGTTCCATGCCCAGCATGTCGGCACCTTTCTGGATAAGCTCGCGGTCTACCTTGGCGGCGAAGGCTTTGTCCTTGAATTTCTTCCGCACGCTTTTTGGCTCAAGGTCGGCGATACCGTTCGGGCGCATGCGCGCGGTGGCCGAGATGAGGCCGGTGAGCTCGTCTATGGCGTAGAGGCTTTTTTCAAGACTGGTTATTGGCTCCACATCGCTGCACAGGCCCCAGCCGTGTGCCATAATGGCGCGCACGGCGGCCTCGTCCACCCCGGCCTCGGCCAAGGGCCCGGCGGTGTGCCGCAAATGCTCCTCCGGGTGCTGCTGGTAGTCGTAGTCGTGCAAAAGGCCCACGGCACGCCAGTAGTCCTCGTCCTCGCCAAAGCGGCGGGCCATGGCGGCCATGCTGCCGCTCACCGCCAGGGCGTGTTGCAGCAGATGGGCCTCGGTGGTGGTGGTTTTCAGCAGTTCTTCGGCTCTTGCGGGCGTCAGCTTATCCATAAAACTTCCCCCTGTCCCTGTATAAAATAGTTGAACTGTATGCTATACTAATATAAATCCCTCCGCAAAACAAGACGTGCTTTCGCGGAGGAAGACGAAGAGGTGCTCCCCATGAAGGATATCAGGAGACTTATTGAAGTTGCGTCCGGCCGCGAGGCGGCGGATTTGGTATTCAAAAACGTGGGCGTCGTCAACGTGTTCACCGGCGAAATAAGGCCGGCGGACGTGGCGGTGGCCGGCGGTTACATCGCGGGCCTTGGCAGCTACAGCGCCCCGAACGAGCTGGACTGCACCGACCGTTACCTCTGCCCCGGCTTTGTGGACGCCCACATCCACATCGAAAGCACCATGGTGCTGCCGGGGGAATTTGTGCGCATGGCCCTGCCCTCGGGCACCACCACCGTGATTGCCGACCCCCACGAAATTGTGAACGTGTGCGGGGCCAAGGGCATGCAGTTCATGCTGGACGCCAGCGAGGGCCTGCCCTGCAACCTCTTTTTCATGCTGCCCTCCAGCGTGCCCTCCACCCCCTTTGAAACGGCTGGGGGCGCCTTCACCGCGCAGGACATGGCCCCCTTCGCCAATAACCCCCGCGTGCTGGGCCTGGGCGAGGCCATGGCCTACACCGACGTAGTAGCCGCACGCGGGCCCATCCTCGGGATGCTGGAAATGTTCGGCCATGTGGACGGCCACGCCCCCGGCCTTGCCGGCAGGGATTTGCAGGCCTATGTGGCCGCCGGCGTGCGCACCGAGCACGAGAGCACCACCTTTGCCGAGGCGCTGGAAAAGGCGCGTGCGGGCATGGCTATTCTGGTGCGCGAGGGCAGCGCGGCGCACAACCTCTCCACCATCGTGAGCGGCCTTTTAGACAACGACCTGCCTACCGACCGCTTCATGTTCTGCACCGACGACAAGCACCTCGACGACCTTGGCCGCGACGGGCACATCCGCTGGAACGTGAAGATGGCCGTGGATTTGGGCATGAAGCCCGTGGATGCCGTGCGCATGGCAAGCTGGAACGCCGCGCGGGTCTTCGGCCTGCGGGACGTGGGCGCCGTGGCCCCCGGCTACAAGGCCGATTTGGTTTTGCTTTCCAGCCTCAAGCGCGTGGAGGTGGCCGCCGTGTACAAGGACGGCGTTCCCGCCGAAACCCGCCTTGCGTCCCTGCCGCCTTTGGTGGCCGCCGACGCGGACATCCTGCACAGCGTGAAGGCCAAAACCATCACCCCGGCGGATATTCGCCTGCCCGTGGCGGGCCTGGCCGACGTTATTGAGATGGTGCCCTACCAGCTTATCACAAAGCACCTGCGCGAGGCCGTGCCGACGGACGAGGAGGGCTGCTTTGCCCCGAACGGCGAATACACGAAGCTTTGCGTAGTAGAGCGCCACGGCAAAAACGGCAACCTCGCCGTGGCCCCGCTCAAGGGCTACGGCATCACCGGCGGGGCCATCGCCACCACCGTGGCGCACGACAGCCACAACATCATCGCCGCCGGAGACAGCGACGCCGACATTGCCCTGGCCGTGAACCGCCTGCGGGAGATTGGCGGCGGCTACGTGCTGGTGCGCGGGGGCCAGGTGGCGGGCGAGGTGCCCCTTGCCGTGGCCGGCCTGATGAGCACCGAACCCGCCGAGCGCGTGCGCGGCCTCACCGGGGAAATCATCGCCAGCGCCCACGAGATGAAAATCCCCTACTACATCGACCCCTTCATCAGCCTGTCCTTCCTGGCGCTGCCGGTCATCCCCTCGCTGCGCCTTACCGACATGGGCCTCTTCGACGCCGAACGCTTTGCCTTGCTGTAAAGCCGCCCTGTCATGCTGAGCGCAGCGAAGCATCTTTCCCCAGGTTAGCGATGCATACTTGCTTAACTTCAAAACCAACCCAAGGGTTGGTTTTGAAACGCGGGCCCTTGGCCCGCGTGGCCGCAAGAAATGCGGCCTAAGCACCGTTCATA
>QMCE01769829.1_pt1 | contig 10592 bp, 10 predicted proteins | sample 1821851 | NCBI WGS metagenome assembly QMCE01 (sample SAMN09453174, study PRJNA476694) | Termite gut metagenome, whole genome shotgun sequencing project. | isolation source: worker | host: Odontotermes sp. | place: South Africa:Pretoria | collected 2016-01-28
TCTGAACGTTTTGCAGCTTGAAAAGAAAAATCGTGAATATCAGCAGCGGCTGAAATTGATGAGCAAGGGCGCGCTCGCGGCGAACGAATCGACCCCGACCTTTTCCACCAAATCCAGCCCCGGGGTAAGCATCTCGTCTCCTTTAGAGCGGAAATCGCCCACACGGCTCAGCGTTTTTTCGCCGCTTTGGGCACGCAGCCAATAGGCTTGCACCGCCATTTTGGCGTCAAAAAGTGGCACAGCGACAATAAACGTTTTCATGCTGTTTTGCCCTCACGCGCATTGCACAGGGCTCTCGCCCCGCGCTAACCGACACATTTATATATAAACTATAGCACTTTTCGGCATCATTTGTCCACATCCGGGTGCAAACAAAAACCCCCCAAACAAAAACACCATGCCAATAGCCCTGGTGTTTTGTCTGGCATATGGTTTGGTGGAGTGCGGCGAGCCAAATACGAACCAAGTTTTTGTTGGGGCGTATGGGTTTGTCGCAGTAATACCTTTATTGATCTCCAATAGCTGAAGGGCCCTTCTTATGCGTTTGCGCAAGATATCCAAGCAGCTCAGCTTTATCGTTATTGCATTTTCCGTCTATCACCGCTTCAAGCAGTAATGCCAGAGCCGCGCCAATTTCTTTTCCGGGTTTTAGCCCTAAAGCGATTATATCGCTGCCGTCGACTGCAAGCTGCTTGCGTGTAACGCATGGTTTAGACTCGATTACTCTATTGAGTTCCGCCTCAAATCCGTTGAGATTATCAATGCGCTCGGTGCGGAAAAACTTGCTGTGTCCTGCGGTATCAGCCCGCATAAGCAGGATTAAATCGCGCAAGTTATCTTCGCCGATTTGGTTCAGCCGCCGCTTAATAAATGCGCTGTCCGGTAATAGTGTCGTGTCGTGCCATTTTATGAGCAATAAAATCTTATCTCTAGTTTTATTGTCGAATTTCAGCTGTGACAATACGGCGCCCGCAAGTTCCGTGCTGATTTTGGAATGGCCGAAAAAATGACCGCACCCGTTTTCTTCGGTGTAACAATGCGGTTTTCCGATATCGTGAAGCACAGCCGCCCACCGCAGTACCGCAAGTGCCGGGGCATTTTCAACAACCTTTATCGTGTGCTCCCATACATCAACATCATGGTGCGGATTATTTTGCATAAAGCCTCTCGTAACAGCAAGTTCCGGTAAGACTTCAAAAATAATATCGGAAAATTCGCACAACACCTTCCCCGCAGCGTCCCCAATAAGAATCTTGGTAATCTCTTCCCTAATGCGCTCCGGGCTAACATTGCTCAGAAGATGTTTTTTACTGCGCATCGCAATGGCAGTCTCACTATCAATATCAAAACCAAGTACAGCAGAGAACCTCAATCCGCGTAAAATCCGCAAGCCGTCCTCCTCAAAACGAGCTTCTGCATTCCCGACACAGGAAATCATTTTATTAGAAAGTGCAGCTTGTCCATTAAACAAGTCTATCACCGTGCCGTCTTTTTCGCATGCCATAGCATTGATTGTGAAATCGCGGCGCGCCAAATCCTCTTTTAAGTCACTGATAAACTCTACACTGTCAGGATGGCGATTGTCGTTGTACTCACCGTCGATACGATATGTGGTAACTTCAATATACATCTCTCCGCTTTTGACAGTCAGCGTTCCATGTTTAAGACCCGTGGCGTACACCGAAAACCCTCTGAATACCGAGAGCATCTGTTCAGGAGTTGCATTGGTGCAGATATCATAGTCTTTTGGCGAACAGCCCAACAGCAAATCCCGAACACAACCGCCGACTAAAAACGCCTCGAAGCCTGCTTCCTCAAGTGTTTGGAGAATATTCAAGGCTCCTAGCGGAATAATCATCATCCAAGCACCTCCAATGTTTGCAAAAACAGTTCATTCAGTCGTTCCCAGCCGACTTTTTCGTCAGAGGGAAGTGCGTCGATGGAGGTTTTTAACTCTGCAATTGATCGGTCGATATACTCGTTTAGCACATCTATTCTGTCTCCTGTGCCCACTTCCGGTGCGGCTGATTTCAGAGTGAGCAATTTTTCTATTATCGGGATCATCTCCGCCTCGAGCTCGGTTTTTACCAAGTCCGAAAACAGCATTGGCGGAGGACAATTCTTGTCCAGTATCCATTTGCAGGCTAAAAGCGGTCGCACAACATAAAAGTATTTTTTCAGTTTTACGGTATCACCCTTTAAGTATTCACGGTAGTTTCCGGTCGCTGTGCTCAAGTAATGATACAAACCGGATTTTGCAAGAAAATAACTGTTAATCTCCTTCTTGATATTTGCCCACGCCTCAGTAGTTTTGTAGACTATTGGAGAAGCAGACCATTCAAACAGTGTCGGATTAGATGAATGGAGCAGTCGAAGCGCTTTCTGTAAGTCCCAACCGTTAATATCCAGCGTTTCGTCAAGCTGCCATTCGATAACATCTCTCGTTTTCTCAAGCCGCAGATAGTATTCCTTGGGGCGCACATAGATAAACCGCACATCGTAATCACTGTCCGGTGATGCAAAGCCCCACGCACGGCTTCCTGATTCTACCGCGTGAAGAACACAAACATTTTCGGATTTTTCCAGCTCGGCAATTTTTAGAGAAATAATCTCTTTCATGACTTTCACCTGCTTTAAGTAGTCATATTAGCTCTTTCAATTATCCGTCCATTGAGATACACAAATGACTGTGGCGGTTGATTAATATTAAACTCCGAAAGCTCTTTAGGCGAATGATATTTTTTCACTTCACCCAAACAGTAAGCATATGCGATTTTGCAACCTCTAAAATATGAGCGATATTTTTCACGCGATATTCCTGCTTTTTTCTTTGTCATTTCCCAAAGAGCGGAGGGTGATGCGGACATTGTATCTATAACTTGAACTTCACCCACAACTCGTTTCATTGGGAGGGTAGCATAGATAATGATTTTGTTGATCGGTTTATCCGCTAATCGCTTCCTAAATTCGAACTTCTTTGTCTCGTTAAATATCTCTTCAACATATTCAGGGTTGATAGACAATAATATGGTTTCCACACTTCACCTCCAGTACCTGCTAAGGTCGGTTTGAGCCTCCCGCAATATCATTACAAATTGATCGTCACTAATCCTTGTGAACGGGCGAGGGCCGCCTGGAGCAAGAATGATGTCATTGTCCCAAAGGTATTTAAGTATCGGTTTCTTTGTAAAACTTTTAACAAAGATGAACTTCAAAACTATCTGATTGCCACCCCGCTTAGCCCAAAAAGATTCTAAATCAGATGTCGCAAATATACTTCGATTTTGGCATTGCCGCATATATTCGTCTTTTGATTGAAAATCGCTCAATGCTTCCTCAACTATTGCAACAGATGTCAATACACCAGTATGACCCGCATTGCCGGGCGTACCTTTTCTATAAAATATTATTATGTCGCCCGCATTTATATTTCTTTCATATGAGAATGAAATGTAGACTTTTTGCAGGGCATATCTGTAAGGAGTCTTATCGATAAAATTGCTTTCATTCTCATTATTCAGAATTGAATCTGGTAAAAGCGGAGTATGGTATTCTTGCTCTATAGGTAGTATGAATTTTTGTCGATTATATTTCAAATTGGGATAATTCGCTTTTGGCGATAGAGCAGGATTATAGAATTTGGCAGGTTTAACAAAAACGCTTTCGCCCGTACTAGTCTTGTTCCCATAACGTTCAAATCCCCAACGAGACAGGAGGCTAGATAGTGTTGCCAGCTCTTCTCTATCCTCGAATAGCGTCACATAGACCTCATCAACATTTCGCTCAAGAGCATTATCAAGGATTATCTTGATGAAACGCTCTCCTAGACGAAATCCGGTTGCGTCGACTTTAAATGTGCCAACCTTCAGACGTTTTTTAGGCAGAAATCTTGGAGTTATGTCAGAGTAGTCCTCACCTGCGTTCTCCGTTTTGAGATAGAGAAATCCTAAAATTCGCCCTGTTTCATCTTGACAGATATATGCCTCATCGTTACATTTCTTTGCAAACCACTCATTAAAGCCGTTATATGCCTCACGCAAACTGCCAAAAAACTCGTCAGCTACATCAATTTCGCCCATCAGTTTTTTCTTGACTGCCAATGCTTTGTATTCAACAAGTTCTGGATTTTCAGCTGTTACAACAGTAATGAACGCATTGATTGAGAGAACTTTATGACTTAAGCCAAGCCTTTCGGCTTTGCGGCGCATCTTTTTATCCTCAGTAATTAGCATGTCAACGCGCTTTTGAAAGACTTCATTCAAAAGCACGGTATCAATCTTATCGTTTTCGTCTTTATCCAATTCAGTAGCAACAGCGGATACCTCGCTTGCCAGCGGTGCAATAGTTCGCATTTCTTCATAGGCGTCTAATTTGAGTGTCATGGCCTCTTGCGGATCAACATCTTGATAATTGCTAATTTCCTTTCTTGAAAGTGGATGGATCAGCTTCTCGCATTTGAGCTTATCAAGCCATCGAAACAAATGAGCGACACTATAATTTGTCGTTCGCTTGTTTTCTCTATGGATTATGATGTTGGTATCAAGCAATACTCGCATGGCTTAACCTCCTTGAACGATGCCGCTTATTTTTTCGGCATCCTTTTCCGAAAACGTCATCTGATAAACTGTAAGAGGACAGTTTAGATTTCCTGAAATTATCTCAGCCTGTGCGCGTTCTTGAAAAAGCAATTCTGAAATTACATCCTGTTTGTAAACCCTATCATCACGCCATAACAGGTGCTCTACTATTAATTCTGCATTCGCCTCCAAAAGAATAATCTGCGAAAGATTCAGTTCAGAAAAAACGCTTTCGGGTAATTGCTCTACTCGATTTGAAGAATTAAATATGCAGAAGTGCCCAGCAAGCAAAATGCGCCTATATTTAGCGTTCAGATTTTGGACATGGGTTGCTAAAATTAACTGATTCTTGTACTTGTCAGTAACAGCTTTATTCGAACCATACTTTTCTCCGTTTTGTTCGCCTATTAAGTCTCCCGCTGAAAAAAAGGGAATACTCAGTCTCTTGGCGATCTCAGAACAGAGTGTGCTTTTACCAGTTCCGTATGCTCCTGCAATAAATATTGTTGTTCCGTTCATATTCCACCATCATACTTTCTATTACAGACCAAATCATTCATAAGGGTCAACATGGGAGAGGCTTAACCCCAATGAGTAGTACATTTACATGAAAATTTCTAGGAAGAAGTCATTTTCGTGCCCCCTTAATTATCAGTCCACATCTCGCATTGCCCGATGACAGTAGCAATGGCTTCATCATAGCCTTCCGGCGGGTAGTCATACTTTTTAAGTAGTTTTTTGACCATGCGACGCATTCCGGCACGGGCAGACTCTTTTTTCTGCCAGTCAATGGTACGGTTTTTGCGGAGCATATCGGCCAGTTCATGGGTTAAGGCAACCAACACATCGTTGTCAATTAAGTCCTTAATCGCCTGTGGCTTGGTAAGCGCGTCGTAGAATGCCAGTTCCTCATCGGTCAGCCCCATAGCGTCTCCTTCAGCAGAAGCAGTCGCCATGTCTTTTGCCATCTTCATCAGTTCGGCAATAACTTCTTCATTGGAGAGCATTCCGTTGAGATATGCTTTCATCGCGCGGGAAAGCATTTCCGAAAATTTCTCACTTTTGACGAGGTTTGTACGTCGGTAGAGTGAAACCTGCTCGGCAAGCAGTTTTTTCAAAATCTCCACGGCAAGGTTCTTTTCCTTCATCTTTGCGATTTCTTCGAGGAACTTCGGATCAAAGAGGGAAAATCCGGTATCCACGTCAGAGAAAAGGTTGATAACACCCTCACTCTGGATGCTTGCCTTTAGCAGTTCATTGACACGGGCATTTATTTCTTTCAGAGACAGAGGTTTGCCCTCGCCGGTTATGCGGGTGAGCAATGTGCGGACTGCCTCAAAATATGCAGCTTCAAATCGCTGCGCCGGTGTGAGGAGGGAGCGGCAGAGGGAGAGGGCTTGCCTCAGAAGCATGGCCTCTTTAATAAAAGCTTCTCTTTCCTTTTCGTTTTCCACGCCCGACAGAAAGTTCACACCGCCGCTAATCGCTTTGGCACGGGCAAGGTCAGTTGCGGTTTCACTCATAAAGGTGGAATAGTTGAATCCGTGGAAGAGGTCACGGCAGACCTCCAGCTTTTCGATGAACTTCGGAAGAACTGTCTTGGCAATGTCCTGCTCACCGTAATTATGTTTGTCGCGGCTGGTATAGTCGTTCATCGCCTGTTTTAAAGCGCCGGCAATGCCGACGTAATCGACAACCAAACCGCCCTCTTTTTCTTTATAAACGCGGTTTACGCGAGCGATTGCCTGCATAAGATTGTGGCCGGCCATCGGCTTATATACATACATCGTGGCGAGAGATGGCACATCAAAGCCCGTCAGCCACATATCAACTACAATGGCGATTTTCATTGGGTCGCTGTTGTCTTTGAATTTTTTCGCCATCTCATCGCGGCGGCGTTTATTTCCTATAACCTCCCGCCATTCTTCGGGGTCATTATTGTCCGATGTCATCACTACACCGATTTTCTCCGTCCACTCAGGGCGCATCTCAAGCAGTTTTCGATAAATTTGCATAGCGATCGGACGGGAATAAGCGACGATCATTGCCTTGCCCGTTAACTCATACTGGCGATTTCCCTCGTAGTGCTTCACGATATCCTCGCAAAGAGCGCTAATGGTCTGCTCCGCACCGAGGATGCTGTCCATTTTTCCAAGTTCTTTTTTACTTTTTTCAATGGCATATGGTTCGGCGTTGGCGGCCATGATGTCATATTCAGCGTCGATAAGGCGTAATATGTTCTCATCTAGCTTCAAGTGAATGACGCGGCTTTCATAGTAAACCGGGCGTGTAGCGCCATCCTCCACAGCCTGGGTCATATCGTAGATGTCAATATAGTTACCAAACACCTCTATGGTTGAGCGGTCTTTAGATGATATAGGTGTTCCAGTGAATCCTATGTAGGTTGCGTTTGGTAGGCTATCGCGGATGATACGCGCCGTACCAAGGATAATGCGGCCTGTCTTTGCGTCTACCTTCTCTTCCAATCCATATTGCCCGCGATGCGCTTCGTCTGCCATGACAATTATATTTCGGCGCTCGGAGAGCGGCTCGGAGGATTCCTCAAACTTCTGCATTGTAGTGAATATAATGCCATTTGCCGCCCGTCCCGCAAGTAGCCGTTTCAGATGCTCACGGCTTTCGGCCTGTTCGGGCGTCTGGCGTAGAAAATTAGAACACCTTGCAAATTGCCCGTAAAGCTGGTCATCAAGGTCGTTGCGGTCGGTCAGCACCACAATGGTCGGAGAATTCAATGCCTCTTGCAAGAGATGAGCATAGAAAACCATCGACAGCGACTTTCCGCTGCCTTGGGTATGCCAGAACACCCCGCCGCGTCCATCCGTTTCGGTCGCTTTGGCGGTAGAAGCAATGGCCTTTCTGACGGCGAAATACTGGTGATAGGCACCGAGGATTTTTGCATCGCCGGAGAAACAGACAAAGTTTTTTATAATATCCAGCAACCGAGTTTTATCGAACATTCCTTCAATAAATGTATCAAACTGGGCGTACTGTGTATTTTCATAGCTGCCGTCCTTGGTTTTCCACTCCATAAAGCGGTCTTCATCGGCGGTAATCGTCCCGGCCTTAGATATGGCAAGGTCGCTCATTACACAAAAGGCGTTATAGATGAAAACAGAGGGAATTTCATGCATATAGTTCCGTAGCTGACGAAACCCTGCGGAAGCATCGGTTTCCTCTCTGCTTGGAGATTTCAATTCAAAAATTACAATAGGCAGGCCATTAAGAAACACGATTACATCCGGGCGTTTCTCGCTGTTTTCGGCAATAGTCCACTGGTTAGCAACCGTGAAAGTGTTGTGGTCGATGTTGTCGTAATCAACGATCCGCACAAGAGCCGCCAACTGCTCGCCCTTATCGAAGTAGTTCACACTCACGCCATTTTGCAGATAATCCATGAACTGGACGTTTCTCTGCAGTATCGTGCCGCCCTCAAAATTACGCAGCTTATATACAGCCTCGGTTAGGGCAGCTTCAGACAGCTTCGGGTTGACGCGCCGCAGAGCGGACAGAAGTTCATCCATATAAAGCGGGTCGCCATAATCGCGCACGACATCAGGGCCGTAGGCATAGCCATAGCCCAATGTGTCGCGGAACACCTCGATTACCGCATTTTCATAGTTTGCCTCGGTATATGGCATCGGATTTCCTCCTTTTGTAACATTCTATATCAACGCCTCGCTGGTAAACAATCATTTAGAGCAGATGGCGCAGGCCATTTTCAAGTCGTGGTTCCTGGACTTCGAGCCGTTCGGCGGAGTGATGCCCGGCGATTGGCGGGAAGGTACGATTTCCGACTTGGGCGAAGTCATTGGCGGCAGTACGCCGTCCAAAGCAAAGCCTGAATACTATACCGAACACGGCATCGCTTGGATTACACCCAAGGATTTATCCGTCAACAAGAGCAAATTCATCGCTCACGGAGCGGACGACATTACCGAACTTGGACTTCGGAGCAGCAGCGCACGGCTTATGCCGAGAGGAACTGTCCTTTTCAGTTCCAGAGCGCCTATAGGCTACATTGCTATTTCGAGTGGCGAGGTCTGCACTAATCAGGGCTTCAAGTCTATCGTTCCAAAAGTGAACGTTGGCACGGCTTTCATCTACTACTTCCTGATTGAGAATCTCCAGACCATCGAAAACATGGCTTCGGGTTCGACATTTAAGGAAGTATCGGGAACTACGATGAAAAGCGTCCCCGCTGTTATTCCTGACGATGAAGCACTTCGCCGTTTTCAAGAGGAATGCGCCCCCTTGTTCGAGAAGCAAGAATTACTCGAAGCTGAGAATGCTCGTCTCGCCGAAATTCGAGATAGTCTTTTGCCCCGTCTGATGTCTGGCGAACTATCCGTTACCGACCTCGGCGAGGCTAAATGATTGTTTATCTTCGTGTTGTTGGCGATTTTATCGTCCAATGCCCGAAGGGTTGCCACTGTGTTGCGCTGGAGTTCCATTGACGGGATTGGCACGTCAACATTGTGCAAATCAGATATAGTTATCTGTGACTGTGCCGAACCAGAATCTAAGTAGCGAAGATTTGTCAATTGAAAATAGTAGTACAGATACTGCTTCAAAGCAACCTCTTCGTCCACATCTATAGCAATTGATAGGTTGGTTAGATAGCACTTTGCAGGTGTCAGCTTAACATCTCCAGTGCCGCCAACGCCTCTGGCAACAACGATCAGTTCTCCTTCGTCGATATTACTTTCGTCGTAGTAACCGACAATACGATAACCGCTAAAAATGGGATACAATGATGCGTCATCGGTCACGCGGTTTTTTTCGGGCATTTTTCCGTATTTGAAAGAGCAAAAGCTCCCCAGTGTCCTTCTTTCCATTTCGCCGTTCTCTCCTTATCCCATGAATTTCCTGTGCGAATTTTTCACATTCGCTTGATTTACCATTGCGTAGGACATAGTCGTATCTATCTTAACATGACCAAGTAATCGCTGCACTTGTTCAATGGGCATTCCTTTGTCAATGGCGCGAGTGGCAAGGGTGCGCCGAAATCTATGCGGATGAACCTTCTGTATATCCGCCCGCTTGCCGATTTCCCGAAGCCTCGTCTCTACGCCGCCTATTAGTAACCGTTCATGCGGCAGTGTCAGCGACACGAAGAGCGCAGGGTTATCGTCAGCGCGGCAATCAAGGTAGTTCCGCAGATGTATTTTCGTTCGGGCGTCGAAGTAGACCAGCCGCTCCGTATTGCCCTTGCCGAAGACCACGCATTCCCGTTCGTGGAAGTTGATGTCCTCACGGTTGAGGCCGACCAGTTCGCCAACGCGCATTCCCGTTGAGGCCAGCAAGTCTATCATCGCCAAATCGCGGACTTCGTCGCAGGCATCGCGGAGCAGTTCCAACCCCTCATCAGAGAAGGTTTCCTTGATGGTCTTGTCCGCTTTAATCTTGTGGATTCGGCGGACAGGGCTTTTAAGGATGTAGTCCTCATCCTCCAGCCACCCGAAGAAGCTGCTAAAAATGCGCCGCATATTATCAACCGTGACCTTGCTCGATCCGCGCTCTTTCTGGTAGTCGGCAAGGTATGCCCGCAGATCGTCGGTGCTGATTTCTCGCACGGGTTTATTCACTTTATCGGTCATCTGCCGGATGGTCGCATCGTAATACTTCAGCGATTTCTCCGAGCAGCCTTCCACTCTTTTTGCAGCTATAAACACTTCAAGCAGTCCTCCATTCCCAACAGTTTCCTGTGGGTCAGATGTATGCCGCTCCCTGACCTCCACATTGTTGAGGTGGTATGTCAGTACCCTCCGTAATTCCTCCTGTTGCGCCGTATCCAGTACCGCCGCCATGCTTACCTGTATTGCTGTAATCAGCTTATCTTTCATTGCTCCTCCTGCCTTTCGGTCAAAATATGGTTTAACGATAGCAGGAGGAGGGTTAAACAATCATTTAGAGCAGATGGCGCAGGCCATTTTCAAGTCGTGGTTCCTGGACTTCGAGCCGTTCGGCGGAGTGATGCCCGGCGATTGGCGGGAA
>QMCE01002280.1_pt1 | contig 10586 bp, 10 predicted proteins | sample 1821851 | NCBI WGS metagenome assembly QMCE01 (sample SAMN09453174, study PRJNA476694) | Termite gut metagenome, whole genome shotgun sequencing project. | isolation source: worker | host: Odontotermes sp. | place: South Africa:Pretoria | collected 2016-01-28
CACAAACGGGTGGTGAAAAGCGGCGCGGTGATGGAGGTGGAGTATTACGACATCTCGCCCCGGGTGCGGCACTTACGCGGGGCAGAACCGCCGCCAGAGCCTGCCCGCACGCCGGAAGAGCAGGCGCGGGTGAACCGGCAGGTGCGCTTAAAACGGCATATCCGCAATATGAACACAAACTTTGGGCCGTGGGCCCTGTATGCAACGCTTACCTTTATGAATAAGCACTTGCCGCAAACAATGGCGGACGCGTGGCGGGTGCTGGATAACTATGTGCGCCGGCTGCAAAGCGCCTGCCCGGCGCTTAAGCTTTACGCCGTGGTGGGGCGCGGCGTGACGACAAAGCGCATACACTGCCACATTGTGGTGAGCGGGGCAGATAAGCGGACGCTGATTGCCAAGTGGGGCTTGGGCAAGGTGCGCAAGGTGAAAAACCTGTATGAGCATTGCATTTACGACGGGGTGGACTGCGGGCGTGATTACCGAGGGCTGGCGGAGTACCTGTTTGAGCATATGGAGCGGGATGAAGAGAACAAGGGCAAGCAAATGAAGCGGGCGGGAAGGCTTGACAAGCCGCGCAAGGACACCCCAAAGCGGGTGGTGAACGCCCAAAACGCGCAGCGCTGGCCAAAGACACCGCCGGGATACATGCCTACCACTATATATAGAAGCGATACAAGCCGGGGGGCATACTGGTGTTACCGGTTTTCGCGCTTGCCGGATGTGGATACGGTAACGGCGGATTTTGAGCCGTACTATCCCGACTGAATACCCCGCTGCAAAAGCCTTGAAAAGAATATGCGGGCGCATATTTAACCTTGGATTTCGGACACGTTTCACCACGAAAGCCCTAACTCGGGGTGAAACGTGTGCGGGGAAAAACGGGGGCGCGAAACTTCGCTAATGTTAAATATTTATTACTACCTTAGGGCGCCTTTCGGGCGCTGGAGAAGAGAGCGGCGGGCGGGATGGTGGGCGCGATGAAAGTTGACAAGACACAAGATGTGGGGTATACTGATGCCAGCACAGAGCGCGGGCATGAGATTTTGCCGCGCGCTGTGCAGCTGGCGGTGCTGGCAGCGCTTGCGGATGGCAAGCGGGCCGTGGTGTCTTGGGATAGCAAGCGCCGGTTTTACGTGAGGATGGAAAAACAGCATAAAGTGCTTGGGCCGTACAGCCCGGAGCACACCCCGCCGTAAATCGTCGGCGCGGAAGGGCTAAATCGAGCCAACAACACTCTTTAGGGTGCTGTTGGCTTTTTTGCTTTCTAAGAGCGTGGAACGGTTTAGAACCGTTTTCTACAAAAGGCAATGGCGGCGGAAAGTAGGTGCTGAGAGTGCCACGGAAAAAAGGGTTTGTGGCAAACACAGTGAAGGGGAAGCGGCGGGGCAGCAAGTGGCCGCAGGCGGTGAAAACGGCTTGCCTGTGCGACATGCTGATTGAGCCGAACCTGCACAGAATAGCCCATAACCGGGGTGTGCCGGAGAGCACTTTGCGCGGATGGTATAACCGGGAGATGGGCAAAATGAGCGCGGCGCAGCGCGAAAGCCTGTGGGAGCAGGCGCGGCGGGCGAAGATGCAGGAGATAGCCCACCGGGCGGCGGCCGGCGCGGCGCGCGGTGTGGAGATGATAAACAGCCGCCTGGAATTGGCTGAAACCGAAGCAAAGCGGGCAGTGGAGATTGAGGACATGCTGCTGGCGGCTAAAAGTGGCGGTGAGGACGCGCCGCTGCTGCATCCGGCGGCGGCGGAAAGACTGGAAGAGGAGCTGAAAACCCGCAAAGAGCGCGGTGTGGGTGATTACCCTTTGGCCAATTTTACCCGGACGCTGGTGCAGGTGGGCGAAAAGGCGGCACGGGTGGAGGGCGAGGATGAAGCGGCGCGCGGGCTGGATGTGACAATACAGGTGGTGGAATAGATGCCAAAGCTAGCCCTAAAAATGACGCGGAAACAGCAGGAATTTATTAACGCGGACGCGTTTGAGGTGCTGTTTGGCGGGGCGGCCGGCGGTGCTAAGAGCCACGGCCAGGTGCTGGACGCCCTGCTATACGCCCTAACCTACGCGGGCAGCAAACAGCTGGTATTGCGGCGCACCTACCAGGAACTGGAAAAAAGCTTGATTCGCGCGAGCCTTCAGTTTTACCCACGGGAAGTGTGCAAGTATAACGATTCGGCGCACATGTGGCGGTTTACAAACGGCAGCTTGATAGATTTTGGATATTGCGATTACGAAAAAGACGTGTATCGCTACCAGAGCGCCGAATATGATGTGATACGTTTTGACGAATTGACGCACTTTACAGAAAGCATGTACACCTACTTGATAAGCCGGGTGCGTGGGGCAAACGATTTTCCAAAGCGGGTGAAGAGCAGCACCAACCCCGGGGGTGTGGGGCACGCGTGGGTGAAAGCGCGGTTTATTGACCCCGCCCCGGCTGGCACGGTGTGGCAGGCGGAGTTTGGCAGCCGGGTGTTTATACCCAGCTTGGTGCAGGATAACCCCTTTTTGATGAAAAGCGACCCGGAGTATCTGACGCGGCTTGAAAACCTAAACGAACGCGAGAAAAAGGCCCTGCTGTACGGCGATTGGAACATTTTTGAGGGGCAATATTTTGCGGAGTTTGACCCTGCCGTGCATGTGCGGCGTGCGTTTGGCATCCCCGCGCACTGGCGGCGCTACCGGGCGCTGGACTACGGATTAGACATGCTGGCTTGCCTGTGGATTGCGGTGGACGAAAGCGGGCGGGCGTTTGTGTACCGAGAATTGTACGAGCCTGGGCTGATAATTAGTGACGCGGCAAAGCGGATTTTAGACACCAATGCCGGTGAGCGGGTGGCCGCGACGCTAGCCCCGCCCGACCTGTGGAACAGACGCCAGGAAACAGGCAAGAGCGCCTACGATATTTTTGCGGCAAATGGCGTGCCAATGGTGAAGACCAGCAACGACCGGGTGGATGGCTGGTATGCGGTGAAAGAGTACTTGAAAGTGTGCCGGGGGCAGCAGGATGTGCCCGAAGCGCAGCTGGTGATTTTTGAAAACTGCCGAAATTTGATACGCACCCTGCCGGCCCTGCTGGTGGACGACAAAAACCCGAACGACGCGGCGCGCGAACCGCACGAAGTGACCCACGCGCCGGATGCCCTGCGGGCCTTTTGCGTGACGCGGACGCTGATAGGCAAACGGCCAGAGCCGCCGAAAGATTGGGATGAACCGGGCAGCTACGAAGAGCAAGTGGAGATGTTTATTACTTACGGGAGGTAAGCGGTGTTTATATCCAAAAAAGACCTGCTGAAAACGACAGAGGAAAACGCGCGGCTGCTGGCGGAAAACGCGCGTTTGCTGGCCGAAAACGAGCAACTGCGCGCACAACTGGCTGAATGCCTGAGCGCGGAGGATAAAGAGCGCGAGCGCGAGCGGGCGTACAACGCGCAGTGGAACAGCTTTATGGCGTATGCGGGAGAGAAGGACAAGTGAAGATAAAAACCGAACCCGGTGAGATTTGGACGGAATACAACCGCGGATTGCGCTTTAACCAGACCGATGGCTTTGATTTGGCCAAGACGGCGCGGGAAAACCAAATGTTTATGATTGGCCGCCAGTGGGAGGGCCTGGACACACCCGACCTGGACAAGCCGGTGTTTAACATGGCGCGGCGTGTGGTGACGTTTTTTATTGCTTCGATAGTGAGCGACAACATAGGCGTGAACGTGACAGAGTTTTTTGGCAAAGCGGAAAACAAAGCCGTGATGGACATGCTAAGCCGGGAATTTGCCGCTGTGATGGAGCAGTGCCGGTTTAGCGCCAAGAGCCGTGAAGCGCTGTATAACGCGGCGGTGGATGGCGACGCTTGCCTGCATTATTGGTTTGACCCAGGGGCGCAAAGTGAAACGTCCGAAAACCACCCCGGCCCTTCGGGCCACCCCTCCGTGGGAGGGGAATTGATTGGCACGCCGGGGGTTATCAAGGCCGATGTGCTGGACAATACCAATGTGTTCTTTGGCGACCCGCAGTGCGCGGAGGTGGAAGAACAGCCGTATATCATCATCCAGTTTCGCAGATTTGCAGAAGATGTGCAGGCGCTGGCGCTTGAACATGCCGCCGGTGCGGATGAAATTGAGGCGGACGAGAATATTAGCGCGGTGAAAACAGACGGTGAAGCACCCGGCAAGGTGACTGTGCTGCGCAAATACTACAAAGAAGACGGCAGGGTGTGGTTTTGCGAGGTAACCAGCAGTGCCGTGGTGCGGCCGCCCACCAACACAGGCTACCGGCTGTACCCGCTGGCGTGGATGCCGTGGGAAAAGGTGAAGAACCGTTATCACGGGCAAGCGGCTTTGACGGGTATTATCCCCAACCAGCGGTTTTTGAACAAGCTGTATGCCATGGCTATGGAGCATGTGACGCGCATGGCGTTTCCGAAGGTGATTTATGACCGCGTGAAATTCCCGGACGGGTGGAGCAACCGCGCAGGCGGTGCGGTGGGTGTGGAGGGTGACCCCAACACGGCGGTGGCAAGCAATTTTAGGCCGGCGGACATGAGCAGCCAGGTTTTGGAGATGGTGAGCCGGGTGATGATGGACACGCGCGACACCATGGGCGGCAGTGACGCTGCCCTGGGGAACATTAAGCCCGAAAATACCAGCGCCATTATAGCCACGCAAAAGGCTACCAGCATGCCGCTGGAGCTGCCGAAGATGGCGTACTACCAGTTTGTGGAGGACGGCGTGCGCATTTGGCTTGAGATGATGACAGAAAACTATGGTATGCGGAAGGTGGAATGGAACGCAGCGGGCGAAGATGGCACACAGGCGCTGGATTGGGTGAATTTTGATTTTTCTGCCCTGCGTGGCATGAACCTGAAACTGAATGTGGACATTGGCGCAAGCACTTACTGGAGCGAGCTGATGCAGGTGCAAACGCTGGACAATATTTTTACCAGCGGTGTTTTGGACGACCCGGAGCGGGCCGAACTGTACTTGGAGCTGATGCCGGCGCAGTATATCCAGGACAAACACCTGATTTTAGACTATGTGCGCAAGAAAAAGGCGGCGCTGGAGGCGGCCGGGCAAGCGCAGCCGGGCATGCCGCCGCAAAGCGGGATACCACAAGGGATACCGCAGGCGGCGGGTTTGCCGCCGGAAATGATGGCTATGATGGCGGGAGGGGCGCTTTAGCGCCGAGTGTGGATTTGCGGAGCAAAACACGCGAGCCCGCACGGCACGAGCGCCCCAAAGGAGCGCGAGTGACAGAGCGAGCAATGCGAGCGAAGTGCGGGAGGTGATGAAATGAAATGCGACAAGTGCCGGTGCGCGGGGCGGGTTACGGGTATTAAGGACGGCGAAGCGCACTATGTGTGCGCAAACCCAAGATGCCTTAACTACCGCCGGGAGTTTGGCAAAGAGCGGGTAGAAAAACCCGAGGGCGGCAAGGACGCCAAGGCAAATGAGGTGGCTGGCGCCCAATAGGCGCTTTGCACTTAAATGCACCGCGCCTTACCATGGCGCACATAACCGCGCCCCTTGCCATGGGGCATAACATGAAAAGCCGCTTACCATGCGGAAATGAGAGGGGTACACGATGGGCGAAGAGAATGAAGCCGTTTTTACCATAGACGGCGAAGACAGCACATGGGACGGGGATTTTGACTTTGGCAGCGATGCTGCCGGGAGTGAAGCGGCTGTGCCTGCGGGAAATGAACTTGGCGGTGAGGGTGCAACCCCGGCCGACAAAGCGGGTGCGGGCGAAAACACCCCGGCGGCTGACGCCGCCACCCCTCCACAGGAGGGGAATGAGGACCGGGGCGGCGGGCCTAAAGCAGAACCGCTGTTTACCGTGACCTACGACCACAAGGAAATGCAGCTGACCGAGGCCCAGATGAAGGATTTGGCGCAAAAGGGCCTAAACTACGACCGCCTGCAGGCGCGGCAGCAGCAAAAAGACCCGAGTGTGCAGCTGCTGGAGCAATACGCCCAGGATAGCGGCATGAGCGTGGCACAGTATCTGGAGCGAGTGGAACAGGCCACGGACAATGCCCAGGTGCAGCAGCTGGTGGCAGACGGCGCGATGACCGAGGACGCGGCGCGCCGGCACGTAGACATGCAAAAGCGCCTGGCCAGGCAAGAAGCTGCCGACAAGGCTGCGGCAACGGCGGCGGCCGCCGAGCGGGAAAAGGTGAGCGCCTTTGTGGCGCTGGTGGAAAAACACCCCGATGTGAAGACCCTGCCCCCGGAGGTGGCCGCGGCCATAGACCAGGGCGCAGCGCCCTTGGCGGCGTATGAAAGCTACCTGCTTGCGCAGAAACTGGGTGAAAAGGACGCCGAGATAGGCAAACTGCAAACCGAACTTGCCGCCCTAAAGGCGGACAAAAACAACCGAACCACCGCGCCGGGCAGCGCCAAAGGCATGGCGGAAGAGCCGGAAGACAACAACCCCCTGTGGCGGGGCTGGGATAGCGTATAGCGCGGCTGTGCGGTGGAAAAGAAAAGGAGATTAGATTGTTATGGCAAGCACGATTGTTTTGGGCCAAAAAGACCGCAAGAAGATTGAAAACCATTACACCACCGGCAGCCTTGTGGCGGCCAGGCTGAACCGCAACCTTGAATTTGTGGGCGCGAAAGCCGTGCGTGTGTACACGGTGGGCACGGTGGACGTGAACGACTATGACCGCACGGCCAGCGCCAACCGCTACGGCAAACCCGAAGAGGTGGGCGATACCGTACAGGAATTGGTGATGTCGCAAGACAAATCGTTTACGGGCATTATTGACAAAGGCAACAGCAAAGACCAGGTGATTGACAAAGCGGGGCGTTTTTTGCATGTGCAAACCGACGAAAAAATGATACCGCTGATGGATACCTACTGCATGAAGCGCCTGGCAACCCTGGGCGGCACGATTGTGGGTAGCGGCACGGCCATTACCGCCGCCAATGTGATTGCGCGGCTGAACGCCGGACGCACGGCGCTGAAAAACAAGCGCGTGCCGGAAACAATGCGCACACTGTTTGTAAACACGCTTGTTTTTAACGCCCTGGTGGAAACCGACTATTTTAAGAACCTGGACAAACTGGGCGCAAAAGCCATTGCCAAAGGCCAGGTAGGTGAGATTTTTGGCAGCCCGGTGGTGGAGCTGCCGGACGACGTGATGCCCAAGGGCGTGAATTTTGTGTGGGTGCAAAGATATGCCGCCGCCGCGCCGCGCAAGATTGAGGAAACCAAGATACATGTAGACCCGCCCGGCATCAGCGGCAACCTGGTGGAGGGCCGCACGTATTACGATTGCTTTGTGTTTGGCGCAAAGGCCGACGGCATTTATGTGGATGTGACCACCGGCGGCGGTGTGACGGTGCTGGCGATGCCAACCCTTGCGGCGGCCACGGGAGCGATTACAGCGGCCAGTGGCAGCACGGCGAAGTACACCACCGACGGCAGCGACCCGCGATACAGTGTTAGCGCGAAGGTGGGCACTGCCCCGGATGTGAAAGCGGGCGATGTGGTGAAAGCCTTTGCGTACCGCGAGGACACCGATGCCGCGACCTATTACAACAGCCCGGTGGCCGAAGTGACGGTGGGGGCGTAAGCCCGAGCGTGGCCGGGGTGGGCTATTTAACCACCCCGGCGCATGCGCGCCGCCCCTCCAATGGAGGGGAATGATGGGCAAAGATTGGAGGCTAAGCCGATGCCCGTAGAAACCATTTGGACGGCACAGGATATTTTTAAGAAAGCCTGTGCGCTGATAAGCCAGACCACCGGCGATAGCCCGGACTTGGAAAGCTTTACCCCGGACTGGCTGGACATGTGGCTGGTGGAGGCCCTGCCGTATGAAAATGCCCGCCGGCGGTATGAAGCCAACCCGGCCAGGCCGCCGCTGCAAACCGCGCCGGTGATTAAAACATTGGCCGAAGCCGTGCCCTATGATGATACGCTGTGCCGCGTGGCCCTTCCCTACGCGCTGGCTTGCCAGTTTTATATCGACGATGAAAACGAATACCGCGCGCAGGACTTTAGGGCGCGGTTTATTGACGCACTGAAAGCGGGCGTGCCCGCGCATGTAGGAATGGTGAAGGATGTGTACGCATGCCAGAATTGACAACCCCGCCGATGGCCATCCCCATGCCAGAGGCAAAGCAGGTGAAGCTGGAAAAGTTTAGGGGCATAGACTTGACCAGCGGCGTGGTGAATGTGCACACCAGCCGCAGCCCGGACGCGCCAAACATGATGCCGGATGATGACGGCTTTCCGAAAAAACGGCCCGGGTGGGAGGTGGCAGAACAATTTACCGGCGCGATACATGGGATATGGTGGCTTGAAACAGGGCAGGCGCAAAAACAGGTGGTGCATGCGGGCAGCGGCTTATATGTGGACGGGGCGCTGCTGCATGACGCAATGGCCGATGCCGACAGCGCGGCGGTGCAGGTGGACGGCAAGCTGTGGATTGTGGACGGGCAGACTTACGTATATTGTGACGGCGAAAAGTGCGAAGCTGTGAGCGCCATAGCCACCGTGCCGCTGATAACCATTGCCAAAGCACCCAACGGGCAGTTTGGCGCTACCAGCTACCGGCCCATTAACTTGCTGACAGGTTGGCGCACCGACAGCTACGCCGGAACAGCCGACGATAAAGTGTATGTGCTTAGCTTTGGGGCATTGAGCGCGGCGGCAGTGAAAGTGGAGAAGCTGGACGCAAGCGGCGTGTGGGTGGCGGCGGCAAGCGGCTACACAGTGGATAGAACCGCCGGGAAAGTGACGTTTACCGCCGCGCCGGGGGTAAGCCCCGTAACGGGCGAAGACAACGTGCGCATTAGCTACGAGGTGGCGCAGAGCGAAGCCGGGCGCGTAGACAAAATGCGGCACATTATCTTGTTTGGGGTGAATGGCGCTTTAGACCGGGTGTTTTTGGCGGGCAACCCGGAAGAACCCAATGTGGACTACTGGAGCGAGTGGGGCGACCCGGCCTATATCGGCGACACGTTTTACAGCGTGCTGGGCCAGGATGCCAGCCCCATTATGGGCTACAGTGTACTGAACAATCAATTGGTGGCACACAAGCAGGGCGAAGAAAACGGCCGCAATGTGTTTGTGCGCCGGGGTGTTTTGGATGCCGAGGGCTTTGCGTCGTTTGAGATTACGAACATATTGCAGGGCGAGGGCACGGTGGCAACCGGCAGCGTTGCCACTGCGGGCGGCGAACCGGTGTTTTTGACAAAGCGGGGTATCCACGCCATGACACCCGGGGATATTACGGGCGAGCGGTATGTGCAGCGGCGCAGCTATTACATTGACGGGGGGCTATTGCGCGAAGCGGGCCTGGAGGGCGCGCGGGCAACCGTGTTTGGGCGATTTTACGTGCTGGCAATAAATGGCAAGCTGTATTTGCTGGACACCGAGCAGAAAAGCTACGAAAAAAACGAGCCGTACAGTACACACCAGTATGAGGGGTACTTGTGGACAAACGTACCGGCTTGCTGCCTGGCCACCCAGGGCAGGGTTTTGTGGTTTGGCACACGGGACGGGCGGCTATGCCGCTTTATGCCCGGGAAACTGACGCACGATTACAGCGACGATGGCGCGCCGGTGGTGTGCTGGTGGACAACACCGCTGATGAACCTGGACGTGTGGGGGCGGCTGAAACGCGTAACGGGGGTGTGGGTGGTGGGCCAGCCAAACACCCGCAGCAGCGGCAAGATATACTATGCCACTGACCGTGAGTATGACCGGCTGGTGCGCGAATACACCATGGATGTTTTCAGCTTGGATGATATCGACTTTGAGCGCTTTACCTTCAACACCCTGGACAGGCCCATGGTGGTGGCCACCGGCAAAAAGGCCAAGAAAGTGAAATTGTTTCAGGTGCGGGTGGAGAACGATGCAAATAACGAGCCTTTTGGCATTATCGCGATGCAAATTGACTACACCGTGGGGGGGAGGATACGCCGATGAACCTGCTGGACTTTTTGCTGGGTGATTATGAGAGCAACATTAAAGACCTGCCGGACGTTGTGCGCGGACAGGCGGCATGGCTGAAAGCCCAATTTGACGGGCGCACCGACAAGGAAGTGAAAGAGAAGCACAACGCCCTGGCGGAGGCGCTGGCATCGGTGGGCGCGGCGGCGCTGCTGGGGGCTACGGTGCCGGATGGCATAGAAGCCGAGGGCAATATACAAGCGGTTTTGGGCGCATTGAAGGTATACGTGGACGAAAACATAGCCGGCGCGGGCAATGACATTTGGGCAACGTTGGCATTACCGGATACGGCCGGCATTCTTGGCGCTGTGCCCCCGGATGGCTTGATGTGCGCGGAGACATTGCAATCTGTGCTGGACGCCTTGAAAGCTTACACCGACCAAACGGTTGTTAACGTAGGTGCGGGCGACATGGCCAAAGCGCTGTATGACCCGAACGGCAGTGTGGCCAGTGCAGGAGGCATTGAGGCGGTGGTGGATGCGGCACAGGATGCCGCCCAAGCCGCCGCCGCAGCGGCCCAAGCCGCTGCCAGCGCCGCCCAAACCACGGCGAATGCGGCCATGCCGAAAGCGGGTGGCAAATTTACGGGCGCGGTGACGGCTTCGGCGGGGGCGGCGAACAAGAC
>QMCE01002281.1_pt1 | contig 10585 bp, 11 predicted proteins | sample 1821851 | NCBI WGS metagenome assembly QMCE01 (sample SAMN09453174, study PRJNA476694) | Termite gut metagenome, whole genome shotgun sequencing project. | isolation source: worker | host: Odontotermes sp. | place: South Africa:Pretoria | collected 2016-01-28
GAAACGGCGAGGCGTAACTTCGCCGTTTCACTGGCGCTTATGACGCTATGCTGTCGCTTGTTTTTATACAAGAGTAATTGATGCAGCGATGGCTTATTCTGCACATTTTCCAGCCTGCGAGATATCGCTTGCTAATTCCAATGCATTCAGCAAATACTTGCGCGAGCTCAAGCATCTGCACATAAAAATATCATCAATCCCGGCTATCTGAATCTCAAGGCCGGTGGCCGCCGCGGGAGCCGCTCGAATCCAAAGCAACAAGTGATCGAGGAGTTCACGGCCCATCAGCTTCGTCGCACATATTCCTCCATGCTCTACGACGCCGGAGTCGATCCGTGCGCGCAGAAATTTCTCAATCATGCAACCTTCAGGTTACGCTGAAAATCTATACGCACTTTCCGAAGAGAAGGAGCGCGGGGCGGTTGAGGCGTGAATCGGTTTTTGGGAGATGGAGTGAGCGATGATGGCGGAGAGGGCGGGACAGGCGCGGGTGAGGACGATATGGAGTGAGACAGGGATAATGAGCCGCTCCCTGCGCCCTGAAATGAAAGAAATGGGGTCTCGTTTCGCTTCCTAATCCCTGTCTCCATTACCATTCATCATCTTGATGATGAACAACATGATGAATTTCAATTCGAAAAACTTTTAATGAGTCTTCGACCACTGCCCATTGTGTCTGTCATAACGATCATGTCCTCGAGGAGAATCGGGGTTAGTGACATATCCTACGCCGTTATTGCCAATTTATTTAATTACACTGGTAACATCAGCAACTACATCGTACCCTTTTATCATGTCTCTAATTTGAGTTTCTAAGGCATAATCTTTACCAGGATCAAACGAATCACGCTTTCCCATATTTACTTCTCCTTCCAAGTTATGTTGTATAGCATATTTTATATCGAAGGTACAATTATGTCAAATATCAAAATTTAGAGGATTATAATGAGTAGTGCTTATTTCCTAGTTTTGTTAAGGATTATTTCTTGTCGAGAGTGCTTTAGGCAGGATGTTGGGTCAATAATACTCTTTGGAGATGGCTATCCTTCCCCCCCTTCATCGTCTCATGATGAACCCAATGATGAACTTCCGTCCCAAATGGCATAATGTGGCATACTCATGAACCATAGGCAACACAAACGCCCCCGTTTCCTGGGGCCTTCGGGTAGCGGCGGTCGGATTCGAGCCAACGACACTTCGGGTATGAAGCTTCGTGTCGAGGGTGCCTTGCGATAGGGCGAACTCAGAAAACCTGTGGCGTCTTTGTTTTTCCAATGAGGGTTCTCGCGGATGTCGCCCAAAATCGGCGGTTCAGGAGCGGCATGATGATTGAATGATGACTGGCGGATTAAAGCTTACATATACAACAATGCTTCTATACCCGGAAAATTTATCGACAGAGAAGAAAAAAATATGTTACAATTTTTGCATGTCCAATGAAATACTGAGCATAACCGAATATGTTTCTTCAGAACTATATCCTTGGCAACAAGACTGCCTGGAAGTATGGTTCGCCCAGAACTGCCGCGGCGTTGTAAACGCGGTAACGGGCAGCGGCAAGACAAAACTGGCCGTTCATGCGGCAAAGCTATTGAAGGAGAAATTGGCGGATAATGGCGATAGACTAAGGATACGCGTCGTCGTGCCAAAGACGTTTTTGGCGGCGTACTGGCGGAACGCATTCTTGCGGGAGGGCGTTGCCGCCCGAAGCGATACAGGCGTATATTGCGGCGCGCACAAGGACGACCCTTCCCGCATGGTGATGATCTATCTGCTAAATTCGGCGCGCTATACCCTTGCCAGGCGCATATTGGAAGATATACGCTCTGGCTGGCATGTGCTGCTTATCGCGGACGAATGCCATCATCTAGCCGGAGAAAAGAATCTAAAAATACTCGATTTCATACCTCGGCTCGGGCTGGAAGCGGAGCGTTTTCATGCGTTGGCGCTTTCCGCCACCGTGGGCGGCCTTGCGGACGATAGCCGGTTTCGCGGCGCGTTCGGCGGCGTCGTATACAGTTACGGGCTATCGCGGGCGCTTAGGGATGGCATCATCAGCGATTTCATGCTGTTGCCTGTAGGCGTCCGTTTTTTACCGCGCGAACAAGCCGAGTATCAGGAGTTAAGCCTTAGGCTTAGCAAAGCGGCGTTGGAGGTAAAGAAACTGTATCCGATTCTAAGGAACCTGAACGGCTCGCCATTCTTCGCGATGCTGGAAGCGCTCTCCTCAGAGGCTGGACGGGCGGGCGACGCGGCAAGGCGGACGCTCGGCCTTGCTCACATACGCCGCGAAAAGGTACACGCCGCCGAAAATAGAATTTTCTGCGCCTGTGAGCTCGTTTTTCGAATGCCTTCGGACTCGAAAATTATACTCTTTGGCGAACGAATCGCCTGCGCGAAGCGCATTTTTACGGTTCTTAACGAGAGACTGCCCGGGCAGACCGCGCTGTATCATTCCGGCATGGGGCAGGAAGCGATGCGCGCGTCGCTGGCGCGCTATCAAGCCGGGGAAGCGCGCATACTCATCACATGCCGCGCCTTGGACGAAGGGCTGGATATTCCTGAAACCGACGTAGGCATCATCGTAGCTTCAACCCGCACCGAGCGGCAGCGGGTACAGCGGCTTGGGCGGCTTCTGCGCAAAGGCGGCTCGCCATTGCCAGCAAAGCTATATTATCTCTATATTGAGGACGGCGGCGGCGAGGCAATATATCTTGAGAGGGATTTCCCGTTCCCGCTGATTCCGCTGTCTTTCGAGCGCGGGGACGAAGCGAGCTTCCATAGCCCCGTATATGACGCGCTGGCTGCTGCGGCGGCAGCCCGTTTCGACAGCAGGGCGTTGACAAAGCCAATTCGTATGGAATTGCAAAAACATACAAAAGGCGATGGAGTGCGGCGATATAAAAAGCTGGCTGCGCGACCTAGCGCTGTTGGAGCGGGCGGGTGAGGAATACTCTGGTATCTTAGCGCGCATGAAAGCCCTCGCAGAAGGCTTCGATACGCGCGCCTATATCGAGAGCGGCGATTTTTCCAATCAAATCCTTGTCTGGTGCGAACAGTTCGATATAGATATCAAGGGCGAGTTTCCTATATACGAAGTATTCCCCTATAGGGTGCGTATCGACTCCGAAAATCTGGACTTATACGTTAATCGCAAAAAGTTACAGTGCCTGCGTCCGCGCGTTTTTGCCCAAAACATCAAGGCGGCGCGGGAAAAGCTGATGAAGGCTTCCTTCAATGCCGCCGCCTTTGCCTCGGAGCTGGCCGAAGCTTACGATACGGCTCTGATGCGCCAAAGCGGCGGTAAAGCATATGCGAAGGATTCTGACTGCTACCTGACGCGCATCTATCCATATCTCGCACCTATGAGCCGACATCGCCGGGAGTACGATAAGCAGAGCTACGCCTTCGACCTTGCGCGGCTGTATATTTCGGGCGTAGATCAAATCAAGGACGGGCGCCGGCTCCAGTTCGGGCCGGCCCGGAACAACGGCAACGCGATTCGCATACTTGATGGAGGCGGCGCGGAGCAGTTTTTGGCGACCATAAGGTTTTTTTGAGTGATCCCGGAGTACAAATGGATATTTCCACTTTACAGCAAGGAGATGAAACGATATGCATAACGCAGCGGATAGCCGCCATGCGGCGATACAACGGCTTAAGGCGGGGCTCCCCCCTGGCGACGCCGCAACCGCGCGTTCCGTTTCCGCCGGTATCGGCTTTGTATCGGACTTCCTGCGTGATATGTATCTGCCCTACATAGCGAATGGCGGCTCCAAGATAAAGTTCGTCACCGGCCGGGAAGGCAGCGGCAAAACGCATCTGCTGGAGCTGATGCTGGCCGACGCGGCGGACGCTGGATTCAAGGCTGCGTCCTTTTCGGCGAAAAATATTTGGCTGAATGATTTTAAGGAAATCTATTTCGAGGTGCTGCGCACTGTAGATTTGATGGACTGCCTCGCTGGATGTCGCGATAGTATCATACGCGAGATGGGCTTCCGCCCGGAGGACGTGCCGAGTCACAGCACCTTCGCCGACTATCTCTCGGCTGAAAACCAGCTTGACGCCATCACCAAACGGGAAATACGCCAGACGCTCTCCGGGATGTTTTTGAAGAATCCGCTGATGGATCACAATTTCGCCTTTACGTGCAGCCTGCTCACCGGGTATCTGCTCGGCTATCCCACGCTGGAGGAGCCGAACCGCGATATGCTTTTGAGCTGGCTATCCGGCAGCAAGGATGTAAGGCTGCCAGCGCTAAGGAAGCTGGGGCTCTCCCCTACGCGCATAACGAAGTTCAACGCCAGGCATATGCTGCGCTCGCTTGCGCAGGCGGTACGCGCGGCGGGCTATAAGGGTTTGTTTATCGCGGTGGACGACCTCGACATACTCATCAGCGACGACAGCTTGGAAGAGCTTCACTATACAAAGATACGCAGAGAGGATACCTACGAAAGCCTGCGCCAGTTGATTGACGAGATAGACACGCTCAGCGGCGTATTTATCACGTTCGCGTTTCGGCGTGAGTTAATCGACGACGACAAAAAGGGCCTAAAGTCATATCAAGCGCTATGGATGCGCATTCAAAACGAGGTATCCTCCAAGCGCTTCAACCGCTTCGCGGATATAATCGACTTGGATGCGCTGGCACGGCAGGAATACGGCTCCGATGTTATAATAGATATGTCGCGTAAATTGGCCGAGACGCTTAGCGGCGAGGGCGGGTTACAGCCGATTGGGGAAAGCGGCGCAAAGGAATTGCTTGAACGCCTGCCGTTTGCAAGGACGGCGCTGCCCAAGCAGGTGAACGCCGTAACCGTTGGGCGCTGGGAGGAAAGCAAATGAAGGACGACAACTATAATTTTGAAGCCCGGCATCTTATCGAGGCGCTGCGTTCCGGCGTTTCATCGCGAAGGGTGGGCCGGTATTTTTCTTCCGCAAGGCCGGATATTATGGCGAAGCTTATAGGCGCGCTGGAGATGGCGCGCGATACCCGCGAACCCGGCGGCGAAGTGCTATTGGGGAAATACGGCGAGGGCAAGACGCATCTCCTGCATACCATAATCGATATAGCCCACCAAAGCAATATGGTGGTGAGTTTCGTTTCGCTAAGCAAGGAGACGCCCCTGGACAAGCTGCATCTGCTATACCCGAAGCTTATTGCGGGCACCTATTTGCCCGGGAGGGCTCAGCCGGGCCTCAGCTCCCTTTTCGAGTGTATAACGCCGGGCAGCCCCATCGTCACAGATATGCTGGCCTTCAGCGCAAAGCACCTTCAATCCGATAAGCTGTTCTTCCTATTGCGTTCTTATTTGGGTACGGAGGACACGGAGGAAAAGTACATGCTGCTGGCCGATTTGGAGGGCGACTTCATGGCCAATCCTCCGCTCAAGCAGATATACCGGCGCATTTTTGCCGAGAAGGCAAACTTCGAGCGTAATTTCAGCAAGACTAAGCATACCCGCGATTACTTCGCCTTCATGAGCCGATTGTTCCTGCGCATGGGCTATAGCGGATGGGTGCTGCTCTTTGACGAAGCCGAATTGATCGGCCGTCTTGGAAAGAGGGCTAGGCTGAACGCCTACGCAAATATGGCTCTTTTCATGGCCCTGGAAAAGGATAGCCCGCTGGAGGCGGTTTTCTCGGTTTTCGCGATGGCTTCCTCATATCGCGAGGATGTCATCGAGGGCAAGCACGAGCATGAAAATTTGGCCGCGAGCTCACTCGACCCGCCCTCGCGCGAGAGCGCCGGAAGAGCCTTGGATCGCATCGCCTCCGCCCCGCAGCTCAACCCGCTGACGAATGATGAAATCCAAGATATAACTTGTCGCATTCAAAAGCTGCACGCACAGGCATACGGCTGGGAGCCGGACGCGGACGCGGCGCGTTTACCCGACGAGCGCGGTTATCTTCTGCGCACTCGCATCCGGGGCGTGGTGGAGCGTCTGGATCAACTATATCAGTACGGCAGCGCCGAGGATATGACGGTGTCAGAATTATTAAAGGAAAGCTTTGACGAGGATACGACCTCGTTGGATGGCCTGCTAGAGTGACGCTTCACATATACACGGCGACGCATCCATTCATCCACATTTTTTAACAGCGTTTTCATGCCCGCCAGTTTGAAGCAGTTGATCCAGCAGATCGAACGGAAAATAATAGCGGCAAGTCCGCTTGGCCGGAAGCGGGTGACGCTTCCGGCACTAGGCCTGCGGCTTGCTACACTTTACCTCGGCTATCTCAATTTTAAAGCCGGAGGCCGCCGCGGAAGCCGTTCGAATCCGAAGCTGCAAGTGATCGAGGCGTTTACAGCCCACAAGCTTCGGCACACGTATTCTTCAATGCTCTACGACGCCGGGGTCGACCCGTGCGCGCAGAAGTATCTCGGCCATGCCGACCTGCAGGTTACGCTGAAGATTTATACGCATCTATCGGAAGAGAAGGAGCGCGGGGCGGTTGAGGCGCTTAATCGGTTCTTGGGGGATGGAGTGGGCGCAGACGGAGGCGGCGGTGGGAAGGGAGCGGCTAATGGCGATGTGGGTGGGGAGTGAGGTTGATAAAAGGGAGGCGTCTTACGGGAACACATTATTAGTGAACTTCCAAACGCAGCAGGCGCTCTGCGTCTGCTGCGGGACACACTCTGCCATGTGCGAGACGGTTTCGTAAGTAATATAATAATTCTACGCATAAACGTGTTCTTTCGTCATAGAAATACAGAACATAGTCTGTGCTGATATTACCATTGCTATCCAGTCGTCTTTGCCCCATTAGAAATTTAATAGTACCTATCTCAAGCTCATCAGGACTATTGATTGGTTCTTTATAAGCGTTAGTTAACCCGTTTGGAAACTTGTTGTTTGGATAATCACGCGATGAATCGATATAATCAAACGCATCGTTGAACTGCGTACGCCAAATATCGATCAGCTCACGCGTCCTCTGCACGACTAGCGGAAACAATTCTAAAATTTGGGCTTCCCAAACTCGTCTTCGTATTATTTCGTCCGAGAGCAAACCGTCCATGATATATTCGGCGGGCTCCTTGTCGATTTGGTAGCTTTGAACGAAATACGCGACAGCTTCAGCGTCCTTACCAAATAGAGATACCGCAAGCGCGGCGATATATCTTTTTTCCTTGATGCTTTGCTTGGCGTCGGTGCCGAACAAGCCCGCAAAAACCAGGGCGTCGTATTCCGTAACGAATTCTGAGTAATTCAGAGTCAGCATGTTTTTCGACGTATTCAATCCTTGTGTTTTTTCGGCTATCATTAGGAATAGGCCTTTATCGATTGAATCCGAACTGTATGATTTAATGAAATCCAGCCAATTCCTGCTTTCTAAGGATTGCATAGAAACCGACAATAACCGTCCGGCCAGAACATTATGCTTTAGCAAAAATTTAGCAGGCGTAATATTTCCTCGATATACATCTATTGTATAGCTCATCGACTGGAAGGTAAAAAACGATATACCTACCGGAAGTACAAGGTTAAATCCCTTGAAAGGCTCGTTTAGCAACGAGGCTACTACTTCTCCAAAAAAGTTGGTGTACTTAAAAAATCCCAACATCCCCAGATTAAAGCAAATGCTTAAGACTAGGAATAGCTTTCGTCGTCGCTTCGTTTTTGCATTGCCCATAAGCGATGCAAGCGCAAAATCGACTGTTGTTGTAAGTGCAAGCAGCAGGAAAAACATACCGCTCGACATGTAGTAGAAGTAGTAGGAGAATAGTATTACATATATTATCTTACTTGTAGGGCGCTTCTTTATTAGGTTGTAGAATAACGTAAAGAAGAAGAACAAAAAGAGGAACATCCCGCTGCTAAAAAGTAACGGAGCCTCTTTGTTGTATCTCAAGAGTTCGAGTATTTTACTCCAATCTATGTTCTCCCACATACGAATGGTATGATTTCATAAATGCCTCGAAGAATAGCTGCCCCTGTAGTTCGTACCCTTCAACGCTAAAGTGTATTTGGTCGCGCCCCAGAAGTCCGTTCTGCTTCCACCTGTTGTTAGAGCCTTTTCCGCCTGTTGCCTCAAATAAATCCCAATAGGCAAACCCATTTACGGCAGCATACTCAACAATGGCATCGCGTATTAAAATTATTCTTTCGTTAGGCACGCGCGTGCGCTGGTGTCGTCTAAAATTTTCGGCAGGTGTGGTTAAAATAAACACCGCTGCCGGGTTGACTTTTCGCAGCCCTTTTACCAAGCAGTCTAGGTTTTCTAAAAAACCTCTTATGTTACATGGCGTTTCGATAGACTCGTTTGTGCCCAACGATATGATGATGACTTTTGGATTAAGTGGCTGAGTTTGTTCTACCAGTAGAGGAGCGCTGCAAAAATCTCTACAATGCGCACCATTTACGCCAACCGTGTGGTAAAGCACGCCACCGTTACCGTTTTCTAGGCTGAAAGCGTATATGGTTTTTATATCCCCGCTGCTTGTTTTTTGCTTTAAGCTGAGCTGGCGAACAGTCTCGGATAAAGAAATTGAGTAAGTATATGGGCTAAGCTTTTTGGTACTTTTAACTAATGACGAATCGCTGGGGGCTAATGCCGGTGCGTTATGGTGAAAAACAGCTATTTTATTAAAGGGGTAGTCGATATTGTTTATCGAGTCGTACCGTGTCTCTATGTCTAAAGAAATGCTTTTATCTTTTGTTTGAATGGCTATACCCGATACGCCGAACGTATAACCGTTATTTCTGGTTGCCATTCTGCCGCTTTCCCAATTTCCGTTAGAGGTTATGCGGTAGTCGCGGGGCTGGTTGGTTCCGGCTAGCTTGAGCGGAATAACGAGACCTAAGCCTGCATTACCAAACTCTTTTTGTAAGTTGGTACGCATAATACGAGTAAGAAAGCCTGCCTGAATATGAGAATCGCCAATGTGCAGAAAGGGAATCTGTGCTGTGCTTTTACTCTGCTTTTGCCGATAAAGCAGGTCGAATAGCGTATTAAGAGTGCCTTTCTCGTCGTGTATTACGTTCAGCGAATCTACAACAAAAGACGGTCTTTGCTGTGCCGGAAGAAGGGCCGGAAAAAACAAAAGCGCAGCAAAGAGAGCTATTTTAGTTGTGATTTTTCCTCTCATCATGCTTTTTCTTTTCGTAAAGTAGGGCCTCAAGCAGCTTATTGCCTATATCCTTTCCACCTTCAAAAGAAAGGTGGGTATAATCTTTGGCAGCTTTGGGGGGCTTTGCTTTTACAAAATCGCCCATGCTGTTTTCGCCACCCATTGCAGTATAGACATCCCAAAATGCAATGCCGGCTTCTGCGGCAATCTCGCGCTGTGCATTTACCATGTACGGGATACCCGGCATAGTAACGTAGCTGCCGGATTTAAGCGTACTTCTGTCGCTAACGCTTAGCAGTAGAATATCTGCATTCGGAAAACTTTTTTTAATATGGTCGATAACCTTCAGCATTTGCTTTTTGTATGCCGAGAAGTCTTTATTCTTGCCGTGTATAGCGTTTAATCCGTATTGCAAAACAATAAGTCGGTAGCTAAGCAGGCTGTCGGTTACCCTTAGCGTTTCTGTGGGAACATTAAGCATTAAAAAACCTGCATTTCCTCGCATTGCAAAGTTATCGACACAAATGCCGGTGTCGCCGTCCAGCAATGCCCCGAATAGCTTTAGGTTGGCGTTGGCAGGGTAGCCCATCCATATACGACCAATGCTTCCTTTTATTTCGGCAATACCTATCGAACTTTCTTTCGGCAGCTCTACTCTTCCTCTTTCGTTACGGTTAATGGTGTAGCTTACCATCGATGTTTGGTACTTATTTTGGTATAGAATACGAACGGTGCTAAACGTATCGATATACTTTCTGAAAGTACTGCCGATATAGCTTGTGCTTGCTTCTTCGAGCGGATAGTAGTAGCTGCCTGCTATGCCTGCTTCTCTACGAACAACAGTGCTATCAACCAGCCAATGAGCATCCATTCCGCCGGAGTAAATTGAAACGGACTTACGGTATCCCGCCAAAACGGTTGACGATGGTACAAAACCAACACCCCGGCCGCCGTATTTGTCCTGTAAACCTTCGCGCAAATCTTCGGTAACAATATCGCCTTCAATAAACGAATCGCCGTAGAATGCTATGCGTATATGTTTTTGGTTGGTGCTATCCAAAGCGTTTAGAAAGCGGGCTAACCCGCTTTTTTCGGGAGAGTGGTCTTCTATGCAAAACATATCGGGTTGGCATTCTGCCGAATATACGGGTTCTATTGGCTCGGGCAAAGTATCAATAGTATTAGTTTCTTCGTCAGTTCTTATATCCTGAAGAATATCTACATCTTTTAACGTGTATGCACCAAGCTTAATGGGGTTGAAATGTCCTATTATCAATAGGAGTAGTATAACAAGAGCAGCTAAGTAAAAAGAATAGAAAGCGTAATTTTTCACCCTCAGTAATGGTTTAAATATTTTGGCAGCGAAATTATTGAAAAAGAATGAAAAAAAGATAGCTTAGCGATGTAATAATATACTAATGTAGCAATATACCGATGTAGCAATGTATTAATGTAGTGATGTAATGATGTATTAATTTAAAAATGTACTAATGTAAGAATATACCGATA
>QMCE01004639.1_pt1 | contig 10584 bp, 10 predicted proteins | sample 1821851 | NCBI WGS metagenome assembly QMCE01 (sample SAMN09453174, study PRJNA476694) | Termite gut metagenome, whole genome shotgun sequencing project. | isolation source: worker | host: Odontotermes sp. | place: South Africa:Pretoria | collected 2016-01-28
CCGGCGAAGTGCAATGCGAACCAATATCTAACTACGGAGCGGATGCGAAGCATCCGGGGGTGCAGGGCTATGCCCTGCCCGCCTCAAAAAAATGACCGTGTCGGGCGACACGGTCATTTTTTATTTTTGCGATAAGAATTTGTTGAAACTGGCGGGAATATGTGGGAATCGAACCCACGTATCACTATGCCAACCATGGCTTTCTGCTGGCCTGATAACGAGTTGATAATGTTATCAGGCCCATTATCACTCCCGCGCCAAGCTGTTGACCCATTCCCGCAGGGCCTTCTTGTCGCCATTGGCCAGGCGGAGGGCCTGACGCAGCTCGACGGCCCAATCCAGCAGCGCTTTATTGGTGCGGCCTTTCAGTTGCGGCTCCGGGACTTCCTGGAGGTAGACCACCGGCGGCAGCATTGGGAGGGCAAGGAGTATCAGCCCAATCAGCGGCCAGCGTATCCGTATCATAAATTTCTCCCAATCTGAATTTCAGTTCCTTCGTTTCATCGGCCAGACGCGCGCGTTCGCTTTCGCGTTTGGCCAGGGCGCGCGCATTGTTTTCCAATTCGCTGGTGAGGCTCCGGTTTTCGGCCATGACGGCGGTCAGTTGGGTCTCCAGACGCTCGTTCTCGGCGGCCAGAGCCCGCATTCTATACAGGCCCAGAAGAAGGGCGGCGATTATCAAGCTCACCGCTATCGCCTTGCCACTCGCACTCATCCTCTCCCCCTTTCTCGTCGGCGTTCAGAAATTTTTCAGCCTCGCGTTTCGCCCGTTTGTCCAAGGCCTTGATTACCCAGACGGCGACCGCCGGCACGGGCAGTTCCAGTCTTTCCATGGTGATGAAAATGGATTTGGTTTCCGTGATGATCATCATAGCCATGAGCAAATTAAGAAGCGGAAAACTCAAGCCCAGGGGCTCGAAAAAGGCCTGAATCGTGTGCCCGCAGATACAAATGATGAGCAGATAGAGGGCCACCTTCAGCACCCACCGGAAAAGTTTTTCACGGCTGAATTCATTCCGCTTCGCCGCCAGCCATACGCCGAAAATCAAATCCACGGATATAAGGGCGAACAGCGCGATCAAGGTCTGCGCCGAGGCCCCGATATACTCCAGGTAGTAGCCGATGGCCACGGAGGCCGGAAGCTTGAAAGGCCACAGATCGATGAGGAGCTGCGAGGAAAAATGTAAAAAGGCGTCTTTCATTTTGCCTCCAATTTCCAAATTGCCCGGCGGAGCCAGCCTTTGAGGAATTTTTCCTGGGACTTATTTCTGGCCACGATATCGAGATAATGCTTTTTCTGACGGGTGATGAAACTGGCCAGAAAGTTATCTTCCGCGCCAGGCCGGGCGAAATAAGCCTTGGCGGCGGCCATTGTTTGAGGCCCGACGGCGCCGTCGGCGGAGGCCCCTATAACGCTTTGCATCCATTTTATGGCCCGGCCCAGACCGACATTTACCGCCGTGTCGAAGAGTTTGGCTGTGGCCAGAGGCGGAAGCTCCAGCCGCTCAAAGGGCTCCCAGAAGTTGTCTCGGTAGAAAGAGGCCACCAGCATTTCCATTTCAGCGTCCATGCGAAAGGCGGCGTCGATGTCCTTGGCGCGCCTGACGCCGCTTCTCTTCACCTGGTCTATCAAATCCCAGCCGGCCCACGCGGGCCAATTGTTACGTGATATGCCCCGGAAGGTTTCGCCGCCCCGGTCGCCGGGGACATCGGCATAGCCGCCCTCGAAGGTCAGCGTATGCCGCAAGGCTTCATCGAAATTCATAAGTCACCTCTTTCCGGCCACTTCATTTCCGGCAGTTTTTTTATGGCCGCCTCGACGCTCAAGCTCCCGCCTCTGACTTCTTCCTCCAGAACGAAGGCGGTGGTCCAGACCCGGTCGTAAAGCTGATTGGCGAACTCGCCGTCGGCTCGGAAATCGGCGGTGAGGGCCGCCAGGCGGGCCTTGTCCATGTTGTCGTATTGCTTTTCTTGGGCGAACGCGTCCAGGCTTTTGGCGATTTCTTCGTGAAAGCGTTTCAGCAAATCATCGGGGCCGGCCAGTTCCCCGAGCTCAAAGCCGTATTGCTTGAGCACGTCCACAAGATAGGCCCGGTCGGGAACGGGAATGACATTCGCGCCCTCCGGTATTGCGGAAAAATCCGCAAAAGACGCAGCATCAACTGACCAGTACACGCCTTTATCCATAAGATGATAAAACCAGTTTGTCATGCGAAAACACCTCCCCTGGCTGTATTTGCCGTCCCCGCCACATCTCCGGGGAAGAAATTGATTCCCTGGCCGTTAGTGTTTATTGTCCCGTTCCAGTCAACAAAGTGGCGGGGGCCCTTTGCTATGCCTGAAATAACGCCGCTTCCGCGTCTGATGACGCCGCCGAACACAGCCGAGGCAAAAGCAACGGAATAGGTGGGATAATTTGGAATTGCCATTTGCCCGGTCAGTACAATTTCGCTTCCATTGATTGAGCGTAAAACTCCCAGAGCGTCGCCGCCCCCTACGCTGCAAAGGCCCTGTATATCCAATTGCGCCCCGATTACATTTATCAGATATACATCGGCCGCACCTTTGTTGAAATCAAAATAAATCTGGCCGGAAAAATGCGGGTTGGCAAAATGCTCCGCCCGAAAGGCGCCTTTCAAGGTCAGGCCATGAAATAAAATCTTCGCAAAATTATGCACCACAATGGAGTAGTTTGTGGGCGTATCCAGAATACTGGAAGGGCCGCTGCCGTGGAGCATTACTCTTTCAAATGCAGATGTATGATAATCATGTATATGCACCTCCTCGTTATATGTTCCGGCGGCCAATTGTATAGATGCGGAGTGCCCGCCGCCGTCTGTGGCGGTCAGCCTGTTCAAGGCGGCGCCGATGGTTTTGCAGGCTCTCTCAGGCGTGTCGGCGCGGCCGTCGTTGCTGTCGTCTCCGTCCGGGCTGACATACAGCGTGAGGTCACCGGTCAGGCGCTCGCGTATTTTCGCGTCGAAGGCTTTGGCCTGGGCACTGAACAAGGCCGCGTGGGCCGCATCATCAAAATTGTGTGCACTCATGGCGGCCAGAATATCGAGAGGCTGGCCGCCGTTTTCTATAAATTTTTGGAGCAGCCAGGCCAAAGTTTCTTTTGACTGTATGGAGGCTTTTTTAATTTCGCTGATATCCGTTATAAAACCCATGTCGCACCTCTATTTGTCGCAGTAAGCGTCCGTCAAAAGATTCCACTTTATGAGCGAGCGGTCGGCCGATTCCGCCGCCGCGTCGGCGTATTCTTTGGCCTCGTCGGCCGATTGCCCCGCGCTCTCTTCGGAGGACCTGGCCGCGTCCTCCGAACCCTTGGCGCGACCGGCGGCTTCCAGGGCCGCCTCCGCCGATTCCCCCGCCGTGGCTGACGCAGAAGCCCGTGTGGCCGCAGTTTCTGCTACAGCTATTACGCCTGTTGCCTTATCACTTAGTCGATCAATAAAATGAGGCCAAGTCTCAACTTGCTTTTGCGGCGTTAAATTCGTTTGGTAGTATCCAGTCTCGTTTCCATTGACAAGTTCTTGTACGCGAGCCTCATTTCCCTCAAACCTGGTTATGGCTTTATTCAATACTTCTAAGCTTGTCGCCATTTTCTTCTCCTATGCCGCCACCGGGAAAGGCAATGCTTCTGGATATTTAACATTGACTATAGGTTGCAGGCGCTCAAAGGTTTTTATTGCGTCTTGAGGGTTATTATCAATAAACCATTCGACCAGGCCTTTTTCCATTAATTCCTGACGGCGGCCTACTTCAAGCTGAAACGTATATGTGCAATATTCGCTTTGCGCCTCTCTCGTTCCCATTTGTGGCCTGGTTTTAAACCGCACAAGGTGATCGACCATTTGGCCGCCCACCCAAAGCGGCATATAAAACCAGTGCGAACCCTGTATTAAAGCATCGCGTTCAAAGCCTTCAAACCAGTTTGACCCAAGACTGTCAAGATAAAGCGAGCAGTCGATCGCAGACTCATCGCTTGAAAAGACAACCCGCATTTGGGAGCCTATGTCAAATTCAGACCTTTGCCGTCTGTCCTCGACATTGACCACATAGCCGTCAACCAGGAAAGGTTCAAGCCATGAGGGCCAGCGCAGTATTTTATTCCGTGGAGTTGGCATTCATCACCTCCGGTGCGGCTTCCGCCAGCGTGGTTATTTGTGTAACACCCGACCAGTTCAGGCTACTTTTATCTTTTGCAGCATCGTAATGATCATCTTTGGCCGCCGCCCTGAAATAGTATGTGGTGTTTTCTGCCAATTCAGCCAGCGTATAGGGCAGGCTGTCCAGCACAATTGCGTCAACCGCCTCAGAGATGGTGAATTTTGCGTTTTCACCACGCAAAATAATAAAACCGTTATATTCACCAGTTACCGTTGCCGATGTTATGATTATTTGGGTCTTCCCTATCTCTATCGAGATATCGACCAATACGGGCGCCGGTTCGGTAACTTCCAAAGCGGCGTCGTTTGAAAAATTACCGCGCACGGTTTTGTATTCAAGGCTAAAGTTTACCTCTCTGGCAAGCACCCCGTCAGATTCGGCCATTTCTTTGGTGTAGGCAAATTCCAAAATTCCCGGCGGAAATTCAATCCGTTTCACCTCGGAAAATCCGCCGCCTTTGAATATCCTCAGAGTCCATGCCGCCGCTTCCTGTGAACCAACAGCTGACTCAGGCGCAGCCCAGGTCAACGATGTATTGCCCGCGCTCATTGCTCCGTTAAAGATGGGGGCGGCTATAAAAACATCGTCGGTGTTGCCGCTCCAGCGGCCATAAGGGCCAGCTTTGCCATCAATATCCATGGCAGCTATTCTGATATTCACATCGCCCGGCGCAACAGTGATTGCGGCCTCATTTTGTGGAACCACGGCCACCTGACACCATTCGCCCGCGCCAATTGATAATTCAACTTTGTAATTCGCGGCCCCGGCAACCATGAGCCAGGATATGAAGAGGGACGGCGATTCAATATTGCCAACAGGGGAAACTCCAATCCCCGCAGGGGCGGCCAGTGGCTTGAAATTAGCGTTGATCTGGCCTCGGCTATCCCATATCGGAGTTGGCATATTTTGAAATTCATCGACCGTGTCATCGTCGTTGACGCAGGTTATTTCAAAATGCCAAGAATCAACCGGGCTGTTTCCTGTGATAATCATGCGCTTGCCGAATTCGGCACTGCTATTTAAAGTCCATACGGTGGGAGCGCGGCCTTGGCCAAAATCCACCCAATCAAAGGGTGATTCCATGCCTCCGGCCAAAAGCCGGGCATAGTCCGCCGCATCAAAATAAGCTTCCATGCCCTCAATATGGTCAAGCAACACAGGCCCCCAGGGCGAACCGTCCGGCCTGGTTAAAGTTAAATATACTGCCCCTTCATGTTCGACGGCGGCCCCAAGATCAAGCATAAGCGCGTTTTCATCCCACCAGGCCACCGTGCCCGCGGCAAAACGGGTAAAATATGGATGGTGTATAGCGCAAACATCGCCACGGTTGAATATGCGTCCTATGCCTTCAACCTGGAATTTAGCCATAATCCGCCGCTTGCGGTTCACGCTGGCCTGAAAAATCCCCATCTTGTGCGCCTGATCACGCTTCACAATGCCGATAGGGCTTTTTATAGCCGGGGCGCGGGTTTCTGAATCCGGCAGCACACAGTTGACTTCCCGGCTTTGGAAACCAGCGGCCTCATCAAGATAGCTCCATAAAATATTGGTAGGGGTCGCTTCCGAGTGAGTATTATAGGTGATTGCCAAGGAACCCCTGATTATGTCATGGGCCGTGAAAATATGGCGCACCGGGCGGCCAGGCCGGTCATACACGAAAGTTACGACGCCGCCTACAATGCGCGGAACCACGCGGAAGGGGTGACACATTTCACAGATCAGCGGCCACACGGTATAGGCCTGCGTAAAATATCCGTCGAAAGTCCAGTCCTTTTCCGTCAGCATGCGGTCAATGCCGCCCCACAGTCCATCAAGGTCGATAAGTTTATCAGCAAGATTTCCGCCCCACGATGTTCGCAAAACATGGGATATGGCCGCCGCGAATTTGCGGGTGGGCGCTGGTTCGCTCCATGATTTTGTAAGCGGATCGAAAATAGGGAGTTTCCGTGTCTGGATAACGCTGATAGACGACACGGCCTGCCGGGAAACGCTGTTCGTAGCCATGATACGCATCGCGATTACAGACTGGTTATAGCTTAAAGTCCCCGGCAGGAAAGAGAAAAGCCCTTCCCAAATCATTCGGCCCAGGTATTGGCCGCTCAGGCTGTCACCCTTCAAAACCGCATCGTCAAGGCGGGTTATTCTGGCCTGATAGCGGCCCTCCGGGTAACTGGCGTCAACACTGAATCTTTGAGGAGTCATCGTCCTAAGCTTCCAGGAGATTTCCCGCAAAGTCATCCATCCGCCGACAGGCAGCCCAAGATCGTCAATTTTCTGATAATCTATGCGGATTTTCATTTCGCGTTCAGTCAGTTCGCCTCTGTCATTATAAAGTCCCCCGCCCTGTGGAAACACGATATTAAAAACGCTTCGGCTTGATTTGGTTCCCGGCGAACTCATGGGGAAGGACCCCAGCGCTCCATTGTATTCAGGATGATTCGGGTTGAATATTTCTTGCCCGGCCACCTCAACGGATGTGTCCACATTATCAGGGAAAAGCGTTACCGCTTCGCCTGGTTCGCAAAATTGAACTTGAACCTCATATCCAGAAACCATGCCGCCGCCCTTGCGCCAAAACGGCGTATTGTCAAAGGCTATTGATTCGACCTCATAACTGCCCCTGCCTATGCCCACCACCGCATAATAAAACTGCTCATTGCCGGAATAATAGCTCCATGGCTGCGCCACCTGGTCAGGCACAACGCGCATCCGGCCAAAGCCCTCACCGATCACCTCATAAAGTCTGGCGCGGTTGCCGCCGCTTATGGAATATGTGGGGTCTCCCTGTTCCGGGGTTGCCGACTGGCCGGAAGGCAAGGCGGATGGCTTAAAAATGGCCCCCATAAGCAGGCCGCCCGCAGCACTTACAGCCGCCCCAGCCAAAGCTCCATACATAGCTCCGTAAGCGGCACCCACAATCCCCGCTGTATAAATTGATAAAACTGCCACAACAACAGTCATAATTATTTGCAGAGGATTACTGCCCCCGCCTCCGCCGCCGCCAAGGGGCATTTCCACGAATGAAACGACGGCATTTTCAGGTATGCGGTAGCTCTTCCAGTCCTTCCGCAAAATCGGGGCATTATCAACAAGGCACACGGTGGGGAAGCGCCAATCTCCGGTATCTGGATTGAAATCCATAACCAGGTCATGAATATTCTGCCCTGGCCGGACATCTTTTTTGTGAGGGCTCGTTCTGTTCCCTTTTATCCAATAGGCGGTTCCCATTAAACCCTCGCTTTGTGTCTGTACCAGTTAATTTCCTTGAAACCCCTGGCTTTGGCTTCCATTTCATTTTCCAGCACAACTCCGGCCCTTTGGACGCAATGAAGAATCAGAGGCCCGTCAAGGGTCATTACGCAAATTCCGCAGTGATCTTCATACCTTGACCGGGCGAAAAAGGCGCAGTCGAAATCTTTCAAATGAGCGCTATTTTCAAGGGGCGCCAGCCCGAATATCGCTGGTTGCATATTGGCCACGCACTGATTAAGAATAGCCGCATCGGCTTCGATGCTGACGGTAATAATGCCAAGCTCATGCCGATGGATGTATCGCAAAAGCTCACCGCAATTAAAGCTTTCGGGCGGGCGCGGGGAGGCTTCCCACGGCTTGCCGATGTATTTTTCATGCCAGTACGCTTCCATATCACCTCCCCGGCACAAGGGCCGGATAGCTGCTCGGTGTGTATAAGTCGCCATACGGGTTGCTTGCCCAAAGCAAAACAGTCGCGTCCGCTATCACCATGCCGCCTTCCCGGCGGGGTGAAGTTATTGTGAGGTCATACCATGTTGTGGCCGGGCCTTCCATCTCGCGTCCTTGCAGATACTGCCGGTATGTCGCCTTGATAATGCCGTTGCTCATGGCCGCCGCTTCCAGGTATTGGTCAAAATCATCATTTGGCGAAAACTTGATCTTGAACATTCCCAAAGATGATTCGCTCTGATCTGGCAGTATCACCTCAAATGGCAAGCCGATGTATTCCACGGTGCGGTTTGGGTCAATGGGCGCGTCCGGTTCGTGCAGCAGATGAAACCTTTCTGGCTCCAGCCCGGTGACGGGCCAGTTGACCACACGGGCTGGTTGCGTAAAAACAGGATGATCTATTTCCATGCAGTCAAGCACGATATATTCATCGGAAGCGGAAGCGTAGGATTCCGCAATAGCTTCATCAAGGGTTACTGCTGTCATATCAGCCGTTCCTTAAATGTCGGCCGCGCGCGTTATTGAGGCCATACCGCCCCTCAATGGTGGGCGAAAGCGCGGATTCACCCGTTTTCATTCTGTTCCCCAGGCCGTCCTCCAAAGAACGCAGAATGATTTCGGTTTGCATGGTCCCATTCGGGCCGTGTCTGTTGCGCGTTTCGGCGCTCATGGCATGGCCGGGTGGGGTCACGATTTTGATGTCCTGCCTAAAGTTCACGCTGTCGGTCGGGGCCAGGGCTTTCATCTGGGCCGGGGTAAAAACGCCTTCGCCCTTTTTGAGTATGGCCGGAACTTCGGAACTGGCCAGTCCGACAATGCCGCCGCTGTGGTATTTTTTGGCCCCGGCGAACACAAGGGGATTGACTAATTTGCCGGGCGCACCAGAACGCAAAACATCCGTGCCGACAATGCCGCCGGTGTGGGCCGTGCCAAAAAAAGACGTCATCATTTTTGATATGGCGGCATTCATGGCCATTTGCATCAACTGCTTGCCAAGATTTTTCAAAAACTTATCGGCCCTGAAATCGGCGCCGTCAAAAATAGAATCAATGACGCCGCTTCCCAAATCTTGAATGCCGGAAATCATGGTTTCAAAAGTTTTTTCGGCCATGTTGGCGGCATTGCCCCACTCGGAAGTGAATTTTAAAGCTCCGCGAGTTATGCCGTCTTCCCATTTATTGGAACTTTGAAGCTCCTGCAAGCTTTTCCACGCTTCGACAAGTTCGGGAGCGGCATCAGCGGCCAAGAGAGCGTTGGCCTTTTGCTCGATTAATTTGGCATTAAACTCATCGAACTTTTCAGCCGCCTGCGGTATCATATCGCGCAGTTCGCCATAAAAACTGATCAGGGTATCAAGATTTTGGGTATCTATGCCGTTCGCCTGGGTGTCCTGGAACTGCTTTATCTTCGCTTCCGCTTCCGCGCTGGAAAGCCCGGCCTCTCTGGTCAGCTTGATGAAATCTTGCAGTTCGCGGTTGGCCTCGATATGTTTTACCTTCTCGAAGTCTCCGGCCAGCCTGGCCAGAATCAGCTCTATTTCTTCGAGTGAGCGTTTTTGGTCGTCAAAAGAACGCCCGGCCCCGCCGCCGCCTGCGCCGCCGAAACTTGTGACCTTGAATGAATCCATGAAAGCTTTGGCATCGGTTTGAGCTACTTGAAGCGCGGCATTTGCCCTGGCCATTTCAAGAGACGCGGCTATCAGGGCCTGAATATCCCCGGCTGCCGCAGCTGAAGCCATCGCAAGGGCCGCCGCCTTGACTTGAGCCATTGCCATGCCCACAGACGCCTGCGCCGCCGCTTTGGCCACTTCAAGCTGGCTTTTACCCAAACGGTCAGATTCTCCGGTCACGGCCACAATGGCTTCGAGCATTCCTTTAGTAACCGGCCCCTGGGCGGCCATTGCCTTGACAATTTCAGCCGTGGCTTTTTTGCGAATTTCAACTTCTTTACTTAAAAGCAGTTCCTTATTGTTAAGGGAAGCTTCAAGGCCAAGGCGTTCTTTGGCAATGACTTCAGCCCGTTGGGCCGCCAATGCTTCATTTAATTCTTGGTTAAGCTGAACCCGTTTTTTGACCAGTTCAGCCTCGCGGATATAGGCTTCATCCGGCACGGCCACGTCATTGGCGTATGCCTCTTGCATCTTGGCACGGAGATCAGCAAGGTCTTTGTCGGCCTTGGCCACCATACCCTGAATGACCTCGGTGATTTTTTTCTGACTGGATTCAAGGCCGCCGATGGTTTCGGTCAGATCGATCAGCTTTATGCCGCTGGCCTCAACGCCAGCCGCCCGCATATTGGCAAGTATTTGGTCAAAAAAAGACTTTTCTTTGTTGAGCAGGGGGGCGAAGTCAACAGTGCCTATACCTTTTAGTGTTTCATTTAAAGTGTCGCCCGTGCGGGCGATATCCTCACTGCGTGCTTTCATGGCCGCAGCATAATTAAGCCAAACTTCCAGCTGTTCGCCCAGAGCTTTTGGAACGCTCCCTCCGAATTCTTTAAAAACCGCTCTGTCAAAGGCTTGTATTTCAGGCAAGATATCGTCCTTGCCGCTGGTTATAGCGTCACGGATTGCCGACATTTGCTCTATTAAATTCTGTTTGCCGAATATGTCGCTCAGCGGCCCGGAATCACCGCCGCCCATTTCGGCGAAAAGAAGTTCATCCTCGGCCATCCGCAAAAGCTCTTGCCTTTGTTTTTCCAGGTTGGCTC
>QMCE01003238.1_pt1 | contig 10579 bp, 3 predicted proteins | sample 1821851 | NCBI WGS metagenome assembly QMCE01 (sample SAMN09453174, study PRJNA476694) | Termite gut metagenome, whole genome shotgun sequencing project. | isolation source: worker | host: Odontotermes sp. | place: South Africa:Pretoria | collected 2016-01-28
AGGATACAGGGGTCCGCCTTGCGCATAGCTTCCTTGAAGGCGATAGAACCGGCTATCTTAAACGCCATCTCAGAGGAGTCAACCTCGTGATAGCTTCCATCGTAGAGCGTCACGATGACGTCCACGACCTGATACCCCGCGAGGACCCCCGCGTGCATAGCCCCCTGGATGCCCTGGTCGACCGGCCCGATATATTCTTTCGGGATAGCTCCGCCGACAACGGCGTTTTTGAACTCATAGCCCTTGCCGCTCTCGTTGGGCTCGACCTTGATCTTTACATGGCCGTACTGACCGCGCCCGCCCGACTGCCGGGCATATTTTTCGTCCACGTCCGCGAGCTTGCGCACGGTCTCCTTGTAGGCGACCTGCGGCTTGCCCACGTTGGCCTCCACCTTGAACTCGCGCAGCAGCCTGTCGACGATTATCTCAAGATGCAGCTCGCCCATGCCGGCGATGATGGTCTGGCCCGTTTCCTGGTCGGTGTTTACGCGGAAAGTCGGGTCCTCCTCCACCAGCTTGGCGAGGGCAATGCCCATCTTTTCCTGACCGGCCTTGGTCTTGGGTTCGATCGCCACGCGGATAACGGGCTCCGGGAACTCCATGCTCTCAAGGATGACCGGGTGCTTGGGGTCGCATATAGTATCTCCGGTGGTGACGTTTTTGAAGCCCACCGCCGCCGCGATGTCACCCGCGTAGCAGATCTCAAGATCCTGCCTGTGGTTGGCGTGCATCTGGACTATTCGGCCAATGCGCTCGTTGTTGTCCTTGGTGGCGTTGAACACCGTGCTTCCGGCCTTGACCGTCCCCGAATACACACGGAAGAAACAGAGCTTGCCCACAAACGGGTCGGTGGCAATCTTAAACGCCAGCGCCGAAAACGGCTCGTCATCTGACGAGGGGCGGCTCTCCTCTTTGTCGTTGTCGGGGTTTACGCCGGTTATAGGCGGGATATCCGTGGGGGCGGGCATGTAGTCCACAATTGCGTCCAAAAGCTTCTGAACGCCCTTGTTCTTGTAGGACGTCCCGCAGACGACGGGCACCATCACGTTTTCAACGGTGGCCTTGCGAATGCAGGCCTTGATGTCGGCTTCGGGGATATCCACGCCGTCAAGATACCGCTCCATGATGCTGTCGTCAAATTCCGAGACGGCCTCCAGCATGGCGTTGCGGTATTCCTCGGCTTTTTCAGCCAAATCCTCCGGGACCTCCTCCACGCGGATATCCTTACCCAGGTCGTCGTAGTAGACATAGGCCTTCATCTCCACGAGGTCGATGATACCCTTAAAGGTGGACTCTTCGCCTATAGGCAACTGGATCGGCACCGCGTTGCATTTAAGGCGGTCCTTCATCATGTCGACCACGCGGTAGAAATCCGCGCCCGTGATGTCCATTTTGTTGATATAGGCCATGCGCGGAACGCCGTACCTGTCGGCCTGATGCCAGACAGTCTCGGACTGCGGCTCAACGCCGCCTTTTGCGCAAAATACGGTGACAGAACCATCGAGAACACGCAGGGAACGCTCAACCTCAACAGTGAAATCGACGTGGCCGGGTGTGTCTATGATGTTAATCCTGTGGCCGTGCCAAAACGCCGTGGTAGCTGCGGAGGTAATGGTGATACCTCTCTCCTGCTCCTGCTCCATCCAGTCCATCGTCGCGGAACCCTCGTGCGTCTCGCCAATCTTGTGCGTTCTGCCCGTGTAAAAGAGTATCCTTTCGGTGGTGGTGGTTTTTCCGGCGTCTATGTGGGCCATTATGCCGATGTTTCTTGTGAGCTCAAGAGCGACTTCCCTTGGCATATAGTGATTCTCTCCTTGTAGTAACTAGTGAATGAATAATTGCGGAGGCGATTTGTGACCACGTCAGCGCAATGTAGGGGCGAACTGCGTTCGCCCGCAGGCCGGCGCTTGATCACGGGCGAACGCAGTTCGCCCCTACCACCTGTAATGCGCGAAAGCGCGGTTGGCCTCGGCCATCTTGTGCGTGTCGTCGCGCTTCTTGCAGGCCTGGCCCGCACCGTTGAGCGCGTCCATAATCTCGCCCGAAAGCCTTTCGCGCATGGTGCGCTCGCCGCGCTTGCGCGCGTAGCTCGTAAGCCAGCGCAGACCCAATGTGGTGCGCCGCTCCGGGCGGACCTCCATCGGTACCTGGTACGTGGCGCCGCCTACGCGGCGGGCCTTGACCTCCAGCACGGGCATGATGTTTTCCAACGCCGCCTCGAACGCGTCCAGCGGCTCCTTGCCGGTCTTGGTCCCTACTATTTCAAACGCGCCGTAGACTATCTTTTGCGCCACGCCCTTTTTGCCGTCATACATGATACTGTTGATAAGGCGCGTCACAAGCTTTGAATTGTACAGCGGGTCCGGCAAAACGTCCCGCTTTGCTATATTACCTCTTCTTGGCACTTCTCTTCCCTCCTTCACATAATGAAATCACAGGTACTCGAAAGCACAAACTCTCGCGGGCCAATGAGGCGTTCATGTATATGAAGCCTTTATTGGCAGAAATTTTTCTTTTCCGTGTCGTCTTACAATCAACATCCACAACTGTCAATTGTCAATTGTCAACTGTAATTGACATTCCCGAGCTTGTTATTTCGCGGCCCCTTTCTTAGGACGCTTTGTCCCGTACTTGGAACGGCTCTGCCTGCGGTTGGCGACGCCCTGAGCGTCTAGCGTCCCACGGATAATGTGGTAACGGCAACCCGGCAGGTCCTTGACGCGCCCGCCGCGGATAAGCACAACGCTGTGTTCCTGCAGGTTGTGACCTTCTCCGGGGATATAGGCCGTCGCTTCGATCAGGTTGGAAAGTCTCACCCTCGCGATCTTCCTGAGCGCCGAGTTCGGCTTTTTGGGCGTCGCGGTCCTAATAGCTGTGCAGACGCCGCGCTTTTGCGGTGAGTTGTGGTCGAGCAGCACGCGCTTCTTGGAGTTAAGGCTTTTAAGCAGCGCCGGCGACTGCGACTTTCTCTGGGAGACCTCCCTGCCCTTTCGGACAAGCTGGTTAAAGGTCGGCATGTGGCACCTCCTTCTTTTTAAAATTTATTTTATGCGGAAGCCCGCGTAAAATATAGTTGATAGTTTACAGTTGAAAGTTGACAGTTAAGGTATCCGCAAACGGATTTTATCCAAATAAATTGCAAAGATAACTCAACTGTTAACTGTCCATTATCAACTGTCAACTGTTTTTGCACCCGAATAAAGATATTAACATGCAAACGCGTGGTTTGTCAATATCTTCTGTAGTTTTTTGTGCAAAATACTGTAAAGCTTCTGTAAAACACGCTGATTTTAAATCTGTTCGCTCTCGTACATATAGCTTTCCGAAGCGTTTTCCAGCGTCTCGGCGTACTCGCTCATAAGCTCGGCGCGTTCTTTCTTGTACTTGTTGTACACCACGGTGCCTGTTCCCGCTGGGATGAGCTTGCCGATGATGACGTTTTCCTTTAAGCCCACCAGCGGGTCTACCTTACCCAAAATCGCGGCCTCGGTGAGCACGCGGGTGGTCTCCTGGAACGCGGCGGCGCTCATGAAAGACTCGGTGGCGAGCGACGCTTTGGTGATTCCCAGCAGTAGCGGGGTCTTGGTGGCGGGCGCGCGGTCTCCGCCGTCCTCGGCGTTGAGCGCCGCTATCCTCTCGTTTTCGGCTGCGAACTCCGCCTTTGAGACCACCGAGCCCGAGATCATGCCGCTTGCGCCCTGATCGTCTATCTTAATCTTGCGCATCATCTGGCGGATGATGACCTCGATATGCTTGTCGTTGATGTCAACGCCCTGCGTGCGATAGACGCGCTGAACCTCCTGGATTAGATAATCCTGCACGGCAAGCTCGCCGTTCACCTGTAATATCTCGCTGGGTTCGGCGCTGCCCTCGGTTATATGTGTGCCGCGTTTGACAAAGTCGCCCTCTGAGACGCGCAGGGTGGAGCCGTAGACCACCTGTTTTTCAAAGACCTCTCCGGTTTCATTGTTGGTGACATGCACGAAGTCGTTGCCCTTGGGGTCCTTCTCGAACGAGATGATTCCGTCAATATGGCTGATCACTGCCGCATTCTTGGGTTTTCTGGCCTCGAACAGCTCCTCGACGCGGGGCAAGCCCTGCGTGATGTCGCTGGCGGAGGCGATACCGCCCGTGTGGAACGTCCTCATCGTGAGCTGCGTGCCCGGCTCGCCGATAGACTGAGCCGCGATTACGCCCACAGCCTCGCCTATAGCCACGGGCTGGCCGTTCGCGAGGTTAGCCCCGTAGCATTTGGAGCATATTCCGTTGGCGGACTCACAGTTGAGTATAGAGCGGATCTTAAGCGAGCTTATGCCGGCGTCCACTATCTTCTGCGCGTCAAGCTCGGTCATTACCCTGTCTTTTGAGACAAGCAGCTCGCCGGTCTCGGGGTGCAGCACATCTTCAACGGGGTAGCGGCCCAACAGGCGTTCTGCAAATTCCTCTATTACGCGCCCGCTGTCAAGTATCTCCTCTACAGTCATGCCGTTTTTCGCGCCGCAGTCCTCCTCGCGGATGATGACCTCCTGAGAGACGTCCACCAGACGTCGGGTCAGATAACCGGAGTCCGCCGTCCTGAGCGCCGTGTCGGCAAGGCCCTTTCTGGCGCCTCGGGATGAATTGAAATACTCAAGGATGTTTAGTCCCTCGCGGTAGTTGGCGCGGATCGGGATTTCTATAGCCTTACCTGAAGTGTTAGCGATAAGCCCGCGCATACCGGCAAGCTGGCGGATCTGGTCCATGCTTCCGCGCGCGCCGGAGTCAGCCATCATATAGATGGGGTTGTCGTTTTTAAAGCTGCCCTGCAGGGCCGTCTTGACCTTGTCTGTGGTCTCGTTCCAAGTCTTTATCACGCGCTCGTAACGCACGTCCTCAGAGATTAGTCCGCGGTTGTACTGATGCTGGATCTTGTCGATCTGCAGCTCGGCCTCGTCAAGATATTGCTGCTTTTCGGGCGGGATAACCGCGTCTATGACCGCGACGGTAATCGCGCTCTTGGTGGAATACTTAAAGCCCAGAGCTTTTATCCTGTCAAGCACCTCGGCGGTTTTCGCGGTGCCGTGGCGGGCGATACAACGGTCTATTATTTTTCCGAGTTCCTTTTTGCGGACAAGGAAGCTGACCTCAAGCTCGAACTGGTTTTCAGGGTCGGTCCTGTCCACGAAGCCAAGGTCCTGCGGGATCGGTTCGTTGAACAGCACCCGTCCAACAGTGGTAGTTATTATCTTGCTCAAACGATTGCCGCCGGCCTCGCGCGTCATGCGGATTTTTACCGGCGCGTGCAGAGCGACTACGCCCTCCTGATACGCCATGACGGCCTCCATCGGGTCGCGGAATACCTTGCCGGCGCCCTTTTCGTTTTCGCGCAGCATGGTAAGATAATACGAGCCCAGCACCATGTCCTGCGTAGGCACGGCCACGGGACGCCCGTCGGACGGCTTTAACAGGTTGTTGGCCGCGAGCATGAGGAAGCGGGCCTCGGCCTGCGCCTCGGCGGAGAGCGGTACGTGTACGGCCATCTGGTCGCCGTCAAAGTCGGCGTTGTAGGCGGTGCAAACCAGCGGATGAAGCTTTAGCGCGCGGCCTTCGACCAAAACGGGCTCAAAGGCCTGTATGCCCAGCCTGTGCAGCGTGGGCGCGCGGTTAAGGAGCACCGGGTGGTCCTTTATGACGACCTCAAGCGCGTCCCAGACCTCTTTGGATGTGGCGCGTTCCACCATCTTGCGGGCCTGCTTGGCGTTCTGCGCGTCCTTGTTGTCAACAAGGCGCTTCATGACGAAAGGCTTAAACAGCTCTATGGCCATCTCTTTCGGAAGGCCGCACTGGTAGAGCCTGAGTTCCGGGCCGACGACTATGACCGAACGGCCGGAGTAGTCCACGCGCTTGCCCAAAAGGTTCTGGCGGAAGCGGCCCTGCTTGCCCTTTAACATATCAGATAAAGACTTAAGCGGCCTGTTGTTGGGGCCGGTCACCGGGCGGCCGCGCCTGCCATTGTCGATAAGCGCGTCAACGGCTTCCTGCAGCATGCGCTTTTCGTTGCGCACAATAATGTCCGGCGCGCCGAGGTCCAAAAGCTTTTGCAGGCGGTTGTTTCGGTTGATTACGCGGCGGTAAAGGTCGTTTAAGTCGCTGGTTGCAAAGCGGCCGCCGTCGAGCTGCACCATAGGTCTTATATCCGGAGGTATGACCGGTACATAGTCGAGTATCATCCACTCGGGCTTGTTGCCGCTGGAGCGGAATGCCTCTACCACCTCAAGCCGTTTTAGCGTCTTGGCTCTCTTTTGACCCGTAGCGTTTTTAAGCTCGGCCTTGAGATCGGCCGAAAGCGCGTCTACATCTATGCCGCGCAGCAGCTTCTGCACGGCCTCCGCGCCCATGCCGGCCTCGAAATCGTCCTCATAGGCCTCTTTGAGATCGCGGTATTCCTTTTCGGTGAGCAGCGTGTATTCCTTAAGGTTTGTCTTGCCGGGGTCGGTGACGATATACGCCGCGAAATAGAGCACCTTTTCCAAAAGGCGCGGGGACATGTTTAAGAGCAGGCCCATCCGCGAGGACGTGCCCTTGAAATACCAGATGTGCGACACCGGAGCCGCCAGCCTGATATGCCCCATGCGCTCGCGGCGCACTTTCGATCGCGTTACCTCAACGCCGCAGCGCTCGCAGACCTTGCCTTTGTAGCGGATGCGCTTGTATCTGCCGCAATAGCACTCCCAGTCCTTCTGCGGGCCAAAGATACGCTCGCAGAACAGACCGTCGCGTTCCGGCTTTAAGGTCCTGTAATTTATTGTTTCGGGTTTCTTTACTTCTCCGTAGCTCCACTCCTGTATGGCGTCGGGAGACGCAAGCCCGATCTTCATAGATTCAAATACGTTAAATTCCAAACCGCCGCTTCCTTTCGTAATTAACAATTAACAATTATTGTCCGCGTGGCGGACTCCTTTGCTGTCCACTGTCAACTGTCAACTGTCAACTGTAAACTTTACTCGTCTTCGTCTTCCGCGCCGAACATGCTTTCTTCCTCTTCTTCATCGTCCGCGTCGTCAAGGTCCAGACCGTCGTCGAAATCGTCGAGATCCGGGTCCTCGATTTCAAAGCCCCCGGCGAAGTCGGACTCGACCTCTACCGTCTCGAATATCTCGTCATCCTTGAGCGAAAGACCCATGTTGTCGTCGTCGAAGCTCTGCTTGAGGTCGATCTCCATATTGTCCTTGTCCAACACTCGAACGTCAAGGCACAGGGACTGCAGCTCCTTTATGAGCACCTTGAAGCTTTCGGGGATGCCCGGCTTGGGCACGTTCTGGCCCTTTATAATAGACTCGTAGGTCTTTACTCGGCCCACGATATCGTCTGACTTAACGGTGAGTATCTCCTGCAGCGTGTAGGCGGCGCCGTAGGCCTCAAGCGCCCAGACCTCCATCTCACCGAAGCGCTGACCGCCAAACTGGGCCTTACCGCCCAGGGGCTGCTGCGTTACCAGCGAGTACGGACCGGTGGAGCGCGCGTGAATCTTGTCGTCTACCAGATGGTGCAGCTTCAGGAAGTACATATACCCCACGGTGACGCGGTTGTCGAAGGGCTCGCCGGTCCTGCCGTCGTAGACGACGCTCTTGCCGTCCTCCTCCAGCCCCGCGTAGCGGAGCGTGTCGCGGATCTCGCTTTCGTGCGCGCCGTCGAACACCGGGGTCATGATCTTCCAGCCCAGATGGTCGGCGGCCCGGCCCATGTGGACCTCCAGCACCTGCCCTATATTCATACGCGAAGGCACGCCCAACGGGTTTAGCACGATATCTAGCGGCCTGCCGTCCGGCAGGTACGGCATATCCTCCTGCGGAAGCACGCGCGAGACGACGCCCTTGTTGCCGTGGCGTCCGGCCATTTTGTCGCCCACCGAAATCTTTCTCTTCTGCGCGATATAGCAGCGCACCACCATGTTAACGCCGGGTGAAAGCTCCTCGGAGTTCTCCCGCGTGAAGACCTTGACGTCTACTATAATTCCGTATTCGCCGTGAGGCACGCGCAACGAGGTGTCGCGCACCTCCCTGGCCTTTTCTCCGAATATGGCGCGCAGCAGGCGTTCCTCAGCGTTGAGCTCGGTTTCGCCCTTAGGCGTCACCTTGCCCACTAGGATGTCGCCCGCGCGGACCTCGGCGCCCACGCGGATAATCCCGCGCTCGTCGAGCTCCTTTAGGACGTCCTCACCCACATTGGGGATGTCGCGGGTTATCTCCTCGGGCCCCAGCTTGGTGTCCCGGGCCTCGATTTCGTATTCCTCTATATGGATAGACGTAAAGACGTCTTCCTTTACCAGCTTTTCGTTGATGAGCACGGCGTCCTCGTAGTTGTAGCCCTCCCATGTCATAAAGCCGATAAGCACGTTCTTGCCAAGGGATATCTCGCCGTGGTCGGTTGCGGGTCCGTCGGCTATGACGTCTCCGGCCTCCACAGCGTCTCCCAGCTTGACCAGCGGGCGCTGGTTGATGCACGTGCCCTGATTTGAACGCAGGAACTTAGTAAGCTTGTAAGGCGCGGCAACGCCGTCCTCCCCACGAATGATGATTTCGCGGGAGCTGACCTTTTCAACCGTTCCTTTTTCTTTTGCCAGCACCACGACGCCGGAGTCTACCGCGGCCTTGTACTCCATGCCGGTGCCGACTATGGGGCTTTCGGGCCTTAAAAGCGGCACCGCCTGGCGCTGCATGTTAGAACCCATCAGCGCGCGGTTGGCGTCGTCGTTTTCAAGGAACGGGATCATCGCCGTCGCAACCGACACCACCATCTTGGGTGAAACGTCCATATAGTCCACCTGCGCGGCGGGGACCTCCTGGATCTGGTCGCGGTAGCGCACTGTGACGCGCTTGTCCACAAAGTTTTCATTGGCCTGAGCTATGATAAAATTGTCCTCGACGTCGGCCGTCATGTAGACGACCTCGTCGGTGACAGAATGCGTGACAGGGTCAACCCTGCGGTAGGGCGACTCTATAAACCCGTACTCGTTGATCCTCGCGAAGGTTGCGAGATACGAAATCAGGCCTATATTCGGGCCTTCAGGCGTCTCTATGGGGCACATGCGGCCGTAGTGGCTGTAGTGCACGTCGCGAACCTCGAACGAGGCGCGGTCCCGCGAAAGGCCGCCCGGTCCCAGCGCCGAAAGCCTGCGCTTGTGCGTGAGCTCGGCCAGCGGGTTTGTCTGGTCCATGAACTGGCTGAGCGGCGACGAACCAAAGAACTCCTTAATCGCCGCCATAACGGGCCGTATATTAATAAGCGCCTGCGGTGTGACGACGTCCATATCCTGACTCTGGGTGGTCATGCGCTCGCGGATAACGCGCTCCATGCGTGAAAAACCTATCCTGAACTGGTTCTGTAAAAGCTCGCCCACGCTGCGGATACGGCGGTTGCCCAAGTGGTCAATATCATCCGTGACGCCTAAGCCCCGCCCCAGGTTGCACATATAGTTGATAGACGCGAAGATGTCGTCCTTTATAATGTGCTTGGGGATTAGCTCGTCCGCCCTGTCGCGCAGGGCCTTTTTGCGCTCGTCGTCGTCTGTGATTTCCAAGATTTCGCGCAGTACGGAAAAGCGCACCTTTTCATTTATGCCGCACCCGGCGCAGTCGAAGCTTAAAAAGTCGTTCGCGTCCACCATGCCGTTGCTCACGACCTTGACCTCAAGATCCTTTACGGCCACATAGACCGAGTCTGCGCCGGATTTTTCTATTGCGCGGGCTTTGTCGCGTGAGAGTATCTCCCCTGCGTCGGCCAGAAGCTCGCCCGTAAGCGGGTCTATGACCGGCCTTGCCAGGGTCTGCCCCACAATGCGCGCCCCGATGGCAAGTTTTTTATTGTATTTATACCGCCCCACGCGGGAAAGATCGTAACGTCTGGGGTCGAAGAACAAATTGTCTATATGGGTCTGGGCGGAGTCGACGGTGGGCGGCTCACCCGGGCGCAGCTTGCGGTAGACCTCAAGCAGGGCCTCCTCCACGTTCTTGGTGGCGTCCTTTTCCAGAGTGGTCTTGATCAGGATATCCTCGCCGAAGAACTCCTCTATCACGGCGTTGCTGCCAAGCCCCAGCGCCCTTACGAACGTGGTGACGGGCAGCTTGCGGTTTTTGTCTATGCGCACGTAAAAGATGTCGTTGGAGTCGGTCTCGTACTCCAGCCACGCGCCCCTGTTGGGGATGACCGTAGAGGCAAAGAGCTCCTTGCCGGCCTTGTCGCGGGATAGAGAATAGTAAACGCCGGGGCTCCTTACAAGCTGCGAAACGATAACGCGCTCGGCGCCGTTTATGATAAATGTACCGCTGTCGGTCATAAGGGGGAAGTCCCCCATGAAAATATCCTGCTCTTTGACCTCGCCCGTCTCTTTGTTATACAGACTCGCGCGGACCCTTAAGGGCGCGGCGTAGGTGGTGTCCCGCTCCTTGCACTCCTCTATGGAGTACTTTGGCGTGTTCTCCATGCGGTGGCTGATAAAATCAAGAACCAGATTCCCCTGATAATCTGTAATCGACGAGATGTCGCGAAAGACCTCTTTTAATCCTTCGTCAAGGAACCATCTGTAAGAGTTCTTCTGCAC
>QMCE01005249.1_pt1 | contig 10579 bp, 11 predicted proteins | sample 1821851 | NCBI WGS metagenome assembly QMCE01 (sample SAMN09453174, study PRJNA476694) | Termite gut metagenome, whole genome shotgun sequencing project. | isolation source: worker | host: Odontotermes sp. | place: South Africa:Pretoria | collected 2016-01-28
CGCTCGCTTGAGGACATTGAAAAGCTGCTTGCGCTGGGCAAGTTAGACAAGGTATTCCGCATTATGCTCGACAACTTTTCGGTGGAAAATACGCGAAAGGCGGTAGAAATGATTAACGGAAAGTACGAAATAGAATCCTCCGGCGGCATTACGCTCAACACGCTGCGGCAGTATGCCGAGTGCGGCGTGGACTACATTTCGGTAGGCGCACTCACCCACCAAATAAAAAGTTTGGACTTGAGCCTTAAAGCAATTAATAATTAAGAATGAATAATTAATAATTGTCGCACAATCCCACGCACAAAACAGCTTGAGCGTAGGGTAATTATTGATTGTTAATTGTCCATTATTCATTAATCTTGCGTCACCTCATTCACATACTGCTGCGCTTCGTCAACCTGTTGCTGGTATTGGCTTTGGCGCTATCGTACCTGTCGGCATACGTAAGCCCCGAAAGCGTGTGGTGGCTACCGTTTTTCGGCTTGGCTTTTGCGCCGCTGCTTTTTGCCAACCTTGGCTTCATAGTGCTGTGGTTAGTGTCGGGCAAGTGGAGAGATTTGCTGCTACCCCTTGCGGTGGTAGCGTTGTGCACCGGCTCCACGCTCACGCTCATTCGCCTACCCTTCGGCAAAAATAAGGAAACAAAATCCGAGCAGCCGCAGCTCAAAATGCTCAGCTACAACGTCAACCTGCTGGGTGCAAGGCGCGATACGGCAGCATACGCGCAGATAGCCGATTTTGTGGCGCGTGAAAAGTTTGACGTTGCCTGCATGCAAGAGTTTGAGCTGCGCCGCGATGAAAAAAGCGAGGAAGAATTTGCCGCAAAAATGCCGCACCTGACTCACCGCTACGTGCACTACAACGTACAGCGCAGGAGCTACAACTTCGGCTTGGCAACCTTCAGCCGCTACCCCATTGCGGACAAGGGCTACATTAGCTTTGCGAGTAGCAACAACGCCGCCACCTTTGCCGACATCGTCTTTCCCTTCGATACCGTGCGGGTGTACAACATTCACTTCCAGTCCTACCGATTTAGCAATCGCGAGCGCGATTTGCTGACGGACGAAAGGTTTTTGCTTGACGACAAGGAGGATAAGCGGCAGGTAATTGAGGGCATTTCGGGCAAGCTCAAAACCGCCTTTGCGCAGCGTGCCCGGCAGGTGGACGAGGTGGCGGAACACATGCGCCGCTCGCCTCATGCGGTAGTGGTGTGCGGCGATTTTAACGACACGCCCGTATCGTACGCCTACCACACCATTCGCGGCAACCTGCGCGATGGTTTTATGGACGCAGGGCGCGGCGTCATGTCCACCTACTCAAGTATAATACCATCATTTAGAATAGACTACGTATTTTACGATGCACGCTTTCGTGCCAACGCCTACTACTGTCCTAACGTGCGCTACTCCGACCACTTCCCGCTGGTATGCCGACTCGTCGCTGAAAATTTTTAGTTAAAAATTATTACCGCCGTAACATCTCGGCGTAAAAGTCAATATCTTTATGTTGATTTTTACGGGTGATATTTTCATGAAAAAACTGCTTCTTTTCACGCTTCTTTTTGCGCAGCTGTGCGCATATTCTGCCTCTAAACCCCAGAGGCATATACGTATTACTGACCATATATCGATGGGGATTAGTGAAAACGGATTTTTGGCGCTGCTGTCGGGAACGGTGGGCATAACGGAAAGAAATGAGGCAAACCTTACCGACATCTGCCGCTATGAATACAACCGCCAGCTGCTGAAGGATTTTGTTCGCTACAATGCCTCTACACAACAGTATATTGCCTACCCTGCGGTTACCAAAATGTACGTGATAGACGACCCTACACCGCTATGGCCCAGACGCCAACGCGTAGATTTTTTGTTTTACAGGACGTACAATACCGCCGAACCTTTCAGGCTATTTGCCATTCACACAGTGAATAAGGTGGAAGTGGGCAATATGAATACCCTTTTTGACGTGAGGTTGCAAGATGCTGCTGCTAACCGCAGTAACGCAACCGCACAGCTTATCAACACCACCTACACGCTAAAGAGCGGGCAGCCCGTACCCGCCAGAATGGCGGTGTGGAATATGCCCACCAGCCGCGACCTGCTGTTTGTGCCCGACAACGGAACCCTTATTTTTACCGAGTTCTTGTACATGGACGAGGCGGGATTTAAGGCATGGCAGGCAGCTACCGCCGCCTATAAGGAGGTAGCGATAGTAAAAAAGTAGGCGCATTCTTTTCGAAAAATGACGTTGCAAAGTTAAAAATTGCTATTTGTCTTGCATTTTTACTTAAAAATTAAGACCTTCGTGCAACCCTCTTAACATAATTTTCAGGAAAGTTGATGAGAAGAATTTTGCTGTTGACCCTTGTTTTTGCGCAGCTGAGTGTGCAGGCTGCCACCAAACCCCTTCAGGCACTTCGTATTACCGACCACGTATCGATGGGAATGACCGAAAAAGAATTCGTAGCATTGCTATCGGGAACGCTGACCTTAACCGAAAAAAACGAGGCGAACGCCACCAACCTGTGTCGCTACAAGTATAACCTCGACCTGCTCAAGGACTTTCTACGCTACGATGAAGCCACGCAGCAGTACTTTGCCTATTCGGCAGTTACCAAAATGTACGTGGTGGAAAATCCCACTCCCCTGTGGCCTCAGCACCATCGTATAGAATTTATCTTCTACAAGCCGTATGGCAGCGGCAACAAGCCCTTTACCCTATTCGCCATTCATTCTACGCACAAGGTGTTGGTTGCTGATGTAAACGCTGTTTTTGAGCAAAAGTTAGAAGCCGGAATAGAAAATCGCAACGGCGAAAAACCCCTCCTGCTCAACACCACCTACACGCTCAAGAACGCTGCGCCTGTACCCGCGAGAATGGCGATGTGGAAGATGGCAACCAACCGCGAAATGCTGTTTGTGCCCGACAACGGGACCCTTATTTTTGCCGAGTTTACCTACGTGGACGAGCTGGAGTTCAAGGAGTGGGTTGCTGCCACCAATGCCTATAAGGCAGCCATGAAGAAGACGAAGTAGAGAGTGTGCGCCAATGAGTAAGTAGCAATTTCCGTTAAAAATTGCTACTTTTTTTGTATTTAGCTGCAAAAGTATGACCTTAGTGCTTTATTTTCAACCCTTACACCACATGAAAAAACTTTTACTACTAACCCTCATTCTTGCGCAGCTGGGTACGCAGGCTGCCACCAAGCCAAAGCAGCTGATACTCATTACCGACCAAATAACGATGGGAATTAGCGAGAGCGACTTCGTTGCCCTCCTGTCCGAAACGGTAAACGTAACGGCAAAAAACGATGCGGAATTTACCCAGCTGTACCGCTACGAGTACAACCGCCAGCGGTTGAAGGACGCTGTGCGCTATGATGCTGCTACGCAGCAATGTCTTGCCTACTCGGCGGTTACCAAAATGTACGTGATAGAAGACCCCGCTCCCCTATGGCCCAGGCGTCAGCGCGTGATGTTCTACTTTTACAGGGACAACAGCGGACAACCCTTTTCCCTCTTTGCTATTCATGCAGTGCATAAAGTGGAGGTGGGCGATATGAATAGCCTGTTTGATAAAAGACTACCGGGCGCCACAGCGAACCGCGCCGGCAAAACACCGCTCCTGCTCAACACCAGCTACTACTTGGATAACGGAGAAAAAGTTCCTGCAAGAATGGCGGTGTGGAACATGGACAACGAGCGTGACATACTGTTTGTGCCCGACAACAGACCGCTTATTTTCACCGAACTCGTTTTCGTAGATAACCAGGGCTTTAAGAATTGGATAGCCGCCACTGCTGCCCATAAGGCGACAATAAATACAAAAAAGTAGCTATGGCAAAAGCATCGTGGGATAACCCCTACTCCTCGCGCCGCCTGCGCAACTCCTACGTTTCTACCGTAGTGAGTATTACGCTCGTGCTGTTCATGCTGGGGCTTATGGGGCTGCTATTGCTCAACGCCAACCGCCTGTCGCGCTACGTGAAGGAAAACATCGGTTTTGCCGTGGTGCTGCAAGACAACGCTACCGAAGCCGACATTGCGTGGGTACGCAAGCAGCTGGACGTTGCGCCCTACGTGCGCGAAACCAAGTTTATTTCAAAAGATGACGCCGCACGCGAGCTGCGCGATATGCTGGGTGAGGATTTCGTAGCGTTCTTGGGCTACAATCCCCTGCCCGTTTCCATCGAGGCGAAGCTCAACTACCGCTACGCCAACAACGACAGCATTGCCGCCATCGAAAAGGAGCTGTACGAGTTTAAGCAGGTACGTGAGGTATCGTACCAAAAATCGCTCATAGGTTTAGTCAACGAGAATATCAATAAAATAAGCGCTATATTACTACTATTCAGCGCGTTACTATTTTTTGTTTCGCTGGCGCAAATTAACAATACCATTCGCTTGTCCATTTACTCGCGCCGCTTCCTTATCAACACCATGAAGTTGGTGGGTGCCACGCGAGCCTTTGTGATAAAACCCTTCGTGGCGAAAAGTGCACTGCACGGCATCATATCCGCAATGCTGGCGTTGGCTTTGCTCTGCGGACTGTTCTACGCCGCGCGTAACCAGCTGGGTAGCGAAATGTTACAGCTCATCACGCCCGAAGTTACGGGCATCCTGTTCCTTTGCGTGCTGGCGGTGGGCATTGCGGTGGGTGCGCTTTCCACTTACTTTGCCGTCAACAAATTTTTGGATATGAAAACCGATGAATTATATTATTAGTTTGACGATTGTTTGATGTTGTTTGAAATGGTTTGAAGATAGTTTGAAAGTTGTTTGATGCGCTTCGCGCGTTTGAACAACCGTCAAACAACATCAAACGCGCAGCATCAAACAACTTCGAACAATTTCAAACGCGAAGCGCATCAAACAACTTTAAACGACATCAAACAGTTCAACAACAATTATGGCAAAAAAAGAAACAAAAAAAGTAGAAGTAAAAGCCAAGCCCGAAGTCAAGGCGAAGCTGAACTTTGCGCTCGGTCCGCATAACTACAAGCTGATGCTCATTGGCTTCGGCATTATCGTATTGGGATACATCCTCATGAGCGGCGGCAAGTCGCCCGACCCCGGCGTGTTCAACGAGGAAGAATTGTACAGCTTTCGGCGCATTACCTTAGCGCCTATTGTGGTAATTTTCGGCTTTGCGTTCGAAATTTACGCCATTATGAAACGCCCGAAAAAGGCAAAAGCGTAACACAATATGAGCTGGTGGGAAGCGTTGGTTTTGGGCTTGCTGCAAGGGCTTACGGAATTTCTACCCGTGAGCAGCAGCGGGCATTTGCAGATAGGGCAAGCGTTGTTTGGCTTACAGGGTGAAGAGAATTTGACCTTTGCCGTGGCGGTACATGCTGCCACCGTGTGCAGCACTGTAGTGGTGCTGTGGAGCGAGGTGGTGAAGCTGTTCAAGGGCGCCTTTCGCTTTGCGTGGAATGATGAAACGCAGTACCTTGCCAAGCTCGCTCTGTCGATGATTCCAGTGTTTGTGGTAGGCGTTTTTTTTAAGGAGCAGGTGGAGCAAATTTTCGGCTCGGGCTTGCTGGTGGTGGGCGTTTGCCTACTCGTTACCGCTGCGCTGCTGGCGTTTGCCTACTACGCCAAGCCTCGCCGCAAAGAAAATATTTCCTTTTGGAACGCTTTTGTTATTGGCGTAGCGCAGGCATGCGCCGTGCTTCCCGGACTATCACGCTCAGGCTCAACTATTTCCGTAGGATTACTGTTAGGTAATAAGAAAGAAGCGGTTGCCAAATTTTCCTTCCTCATGGTGCTTGTTCCCATTTTAGGCGAAGCCGTTTTGGACTTAGCCAAGGGTGATTTTGCTGCGAGCGGCATTCCCACAAGTTCGCTCCTCGTTGGATTTCTTGCCTCCTTTGCCGCAGGCTGCTTTGCCTGCAAGTGGATGATTAACCTCGTGAGCCGCGGCAAGCTGATTTACTTCGCCGTGTATTGCGCTCTGGCAGGCGCAATAACCTTGGCGCTGCTGTAACATCATGGTAGCCTCTCAAATACTTCCCTTAGACAAACCCTACGGTTGGTCGTCATTCGACGCCATACGCTACGTGCAGCGCATTATTCGGCACAAAACAGGGGAGAAAAAGTTTAAAATAGGTCATGCGGGAACGCTCGACCCGCTTGCCACAGGGCTGCTCCTCATCTGCATTGGCAAGGCTACCAAGCAGGCAGAGAGCTTGCAGGCAGAGCAGAAGGAGTACGTTGCCGACGTTTGCTTCGGTGCAACCACCGCCTCCTACGATTTGGAAACCACTCCCATACCCATACCCAACGCACCTACGATAACACGCGAGCAGATAGAAAGTCAGCTGCGCAACATGCTGGGTGAGCAGCAGCAAGTGCCGCCGCATTTTTCCGCTAAGCAAATCGATGGGCAACGCGCCTACATGCTTGCGCGGAAAGGCGTTGAGGTTGAAATAAAGTCCTCATCAATAAATATTTACGATTTGCAACTCTTGGATTTTGATTTTCCACATGCCAAAATCTTAGTTCGTTGCAGCAAGGGAACCTACATTCGCTCTTTTGCCAACGATTTGGGTGTCGCCTTAAAATCAGGCGCTTACCTCTGTGGCTTGCGGCGCACGGCGAGCGGTAATTTCACTGTTGCTCAAAGCGTTAACGTAGAGCAGCTGATTGATACATTGTAAATTACACGTTATCAATACATTGTATTTTTTAACAATCCAACCCTTACTTTCTGCCTTACCTTTGTCGCTGCTAAGTTCTGTCGCTCTACTGACACCGACGAAATAATTTGTGTTAAAAGCATAAATTATATCGAATTTTACGCGTATAAATAGTAGCGATTTCGTACCTTTGCGCCCTAATTTTGCTATTTTTTAACATATTGAAATAGAGAATATCGCCAAAGTTTATCAACTCTTTTTTGTACTACCATGAAGCTCTCGCAGTATAAGTTTGCTTTATCGCCCGATTTGATTGCAAAATTTCCAACGCCCAACCGTGACGATTCGCGCTTGCTCGTGCTTCATAAGAAAACGGGAAAGATAGAGCACAAGGTGTTTAAGGATGTGCTGAGCTTCTTCAACGAGGGCGATGCGATGGTGTTTAATAATACCAAAGTTTTTCCTGCGCGTCTGTATGGAAATAAGGAAAAAACGGGTGCGCAAATCGAAATCTTTTTGCTGCGCGAGCTCAACCGCGAGCAGCGCTTGTGGGATGTGCTCGTTGACCCTGCGCGAAAAATTCGTATTGGCAATAAGCTCTACTTCGGCGATGATGATTTGGTGGCAGAGGTAATTGATAACACCACCTCACGCGGTCGTACGCTGCGCTTCCTCTTCGATGGCGACCACGATAAGTTTAAAAAGTTGCTGTATAAGTTGGGCGAAACTCCCATTCCGCGCTGGGTGCGCCGCGAAGTTGTACCCGAGGATGCCGAGCGCTACCAAACCATTTACGCCAAGCACGAGGGCGCGGTGGCTGCGCCGTTTGCAGGATTGCACTTCAGCCGCGAGCTAATGAAGCGCTTGGAGATAAAGGGCGTTAACTTTGCCGAAATCACGCTGCATTTGGGTTTAGGCAGCTTCCGCATTATCGATGTGGAGGATTTGACCAAGCACAAAATGGACTCCGAGCAAGTGGACATCACGCCGGAGGCGGCAAAGGTGGTGAACGCCGCGAAGCTTACCAAACGGAACGTGTGCGCTGTGGGCACAACCGTTTTTCGTGCGCTTGAAACTAACGTTACCACGCTCAACACCATTAACCCGTTCAGCGGCTGGACAAACAAGTTTATTTTTCCGCCCTACGATGTGGCTGTTCCCACACACCTTATCACCAACTTCCACCTGCCGTACTCCACGCTGCTGATGATGGTGTCGGCATTCTCAGGCTACGAGTTGATAATGGATACCTACCAAAAAGCGATGAAGGAAAAGTACCGCTTCGGCAGCTACGGCGATGCGATGCTGATAATGGACTAAGTTCAATGAATAATTAAAAAACTGCAACTCCAAAAGGGTTGCAGTTTTTTAATTATTCATTATTTAATCACCATCAGCTTGGCATACTTCAACAGCAGGTTCTTTTTACCTGCGAGGGCAAACTGCACGGTAACTTTTACATCACCGCCAACGTCCTCCATGTCCTGCACCACACCCTGCCCAAAGCGCTCGTGCTCTACGGTTACTCCAATGGTAATATCGCCCACGCTGCTGGCGGAAAAAGTTTGCGACAGGCGCGAGGGCAGCTTCGTGAGGCGTTTCGGCACAGCCGTGTCCTCTTGGCGGAACTTCGGTTTTACTTCTGCTGAGCGAAATTTGTAATTTCGCTCGCCTGGCGGCGGCATTACAAATGCTGTCGAACTATGTTGCGTACTGCCGTAGTCGTCTGGGTCTTGCGAGTACGACTCCTCATCGCGCTCGCCGCTATCCACAGGCAGGTCAAGGTATTCGGGGGCTACCTCCTTGATAAAGCGGCTGGGAGCGTTGCTCACTAAGTTGCCCCAGCGGTAGCGTGTTTGTGCGTAAGAAAGGGTGAGCTTGCGCTTGGCTCTCGTCATCGCCACGTACATCAGGCGACGCTCCTCCTCCAACTCTACGGTGGACATTGCCGCCATTTGCCCGGGAAATAAATTTTCTTCCAAGCCCACGATGTAAACGTAGCCATACTCCAAGCCCTTTGCGGAGTGTACAGTCATGAGCGAAACGGTGTTGCGCTCTTCCGGTTTGTCCTTGTCAGCATCGGTGAGGAGCGACACGTTTTCGAGGTACTGCGCCAGCTGCGGTTGCTCGCCGTTTTCCTCCATGTAGCCGTCACAAAACTCCTTTATGCCGTTGAGCAACTCCTCCACATTTTCGAGTTTGGCAATGCCCTCAATCGTTTTTTCGGCACGTAACTCTGCCAATATACCCGACTGCTTCGCCGCGCCGTAGGCAACATCGTAGGCATTTGTGTGTTCAAGCTGCTGCGACATGCTGTCTATCATCACAATGAAGTCGCTCAACTTTTTGTAAGCAGCGCCTTTTATCTCCGCTTGCTCGGGCGTAAGGCTAAAAATTCAGTCCCACAAGCTGACGGTTTTTTGTGAAGCCGCCAGCTCAATTCTTTCCAGTGTGGTGTCGCCAATGCCGCGCTTGGGGTAGTTGACGATGCGCTTGAATGCCTCATCATCATTGTGGTTGACGAGCAGACGAAGGTACGCCAGCAGGTCTTTAATTTCCTTGCGCTGGTAGAAGGACATGCCGCCGTAGATGCGGTAAGGAATACTTTTTCGGCGTAGCACGTCCTCGAAAATGCGCGACTGCGCGTTGGTGCGGTAGAGTATGGCAAAGTCGCTGTACGGCGCGTGTTCGGCAAACATGCGGTCGTTGATGTCGCCCACCACACGCAAACCTTCTTCCTGGTCGGTGAAGGAGGGAATAAGGCTGACTTTTTCGCCCTCTTCGCTCTCGGAAAAGCACTTCTTATGCAGCTGATTTTCGTTGTGGCGAATGACGCTGTTGGCTGCGTTTACAATATTTTGCGTGGAGCGGTAGTTTTGCTCCAGCTTAAAGGTTTTGCACTCCGGAAAGTCGTTTTTGAAGTTGAGAATGTTCTCAATTTTCGCTCCGCGAAAGGAGTAAATGCTCTGCGCATCGTCGCCCACCACGCAGAGGTTGCGGTGCTGCTCCGTCAGCTTTTTTATGATAAGGTACTGCGCATAGTTGGTGTCCTGATACTCGTCCACCAGCACGTAGCGGAACTTGCTGCGGTACTTGTCCAGCACCTCGGGGCGGTCGCGGAAAAGAATGTTGGTGTACAGCAGCAGGTCGTCGAAGTCCATGGCGTTGGAGCTCTTGCAGCGGCGCGCGTAGGCGGCGTAGATTTCCGCCATGCGCGGCTTGCGGGCACGCACATCGTTCTCGGCAATGCTGCCGCTGGCGGCGTACGCCTGCGGCGTCATCAGGTTGTTTTTCGCCATGGAGATGCGGGCGTGCACGTCGTTCACCTTATAGCTCTGCTCGTCGATGTTGAGCTCCTTGAGAATGGCGCGAATGAGGTTGCGGCTGTCGGCGGTATCGTATATGGTGAAAGAGCTTGTGAAGTCAATATGCTCCGCCTCCATGCGCAGAATTTTTGCAAATATGGAGTGAAAAGTTCCCATCCACAGCGCACGCGAAGGCTGCTCGCCCACTACCTTGGCGATGCGCTCCTTCATCTCCTTTGCTGCCTTGTTGGTAAAGGTCAAGGCAAGCACGCTCCAAGGCTTAACGCCGTGCGCCAGCATGTTGGCAATGCGGTAGGTGAGTACGCGCGTTTTGCCCGAGCCCGCTCCCGCAATGACCAACGAGGGTCCATCAAAATTTTCCACCGCCTCGCGCTGCACACCATTTAAGCCTGAAAGAAAGTCCATTTTTAGGGATTGGGAGTTAAGATTTAGGGGGTAGAGGTTAGTGAAAAAGATGCTTAAAACAACCTCGCCACCTCCCTCTTCAGCTGCAAAATTGCATCGGCGGTAGGCAGGTCGTTGGTTACGTGATACTCTATCAGCTTTTGCGTCAGCTGCATGGAGGAGTCTTTTGCCTGCAAGGAAACAGCGCAGGTGTTGATGCAAGAAATCA
>QMCE01003886.1_pt1 | contig 10577 bp, 6 predicted proteins | sample 1821851 | NCBI WGS metagenome assembly QMCE01 (sample SAMN09453174, study PRJNA476694) | Termite gut metagenome, whole genome shotgun sequencing project. | isolation source: worker | host: Odontotermes sp. | place: South Africa:Pretoria | collected 2016-01-28
TGGACGATATCTCCACCGGTGCCTCAAACGATATTCAGAAGGTGACCCGGGTTGCCCGGAGCATGGTGACCAAGTATGGTATGAGTGACGTTATCGGGCCTTTAAACTTCGGCGCCGAGCATGAAGAGGTATTCTTGGGGCGTGACTTCGCGGCTGCCCGCAACTTCTCCGAAGAGACCGGCGCGTTGATTGACCGCGAAATCAAATCGATTGTAGACAGAGCCTATGAACGCTGCGAAGCGATTTTGCGCGACAGTATCGACACTCTGCACAGCGTCGCCGAGTACCTGCTTGAAAACGAGACGATGGACAGCGAGACGTTTGAACGTTTTTTTGATACCGGGCGCGTACCCGTACCGGAAGGCTAGTGGATATTCAATACCTCAAAGGCATAGGAGAAAAAAGAGCCCGCTTGTTTCACAAGCTAGGGCTCTTTGCCGTTGAAGATATACTCTGCTTCTATCCCCGCGCTTATGAGGACAGAACCGAAATACGGAAGATCCAGGAGTTGCGTCCGGGAGAAGCTGCCTGCTTCCGCGCAACGGTCGCTGTGCCGGTGACACACGCCCGGATTCGTCAAGGTATGGAACTGTATAAAACAAAGGTGTTTGACGAGACAGGTGAACTGCGCCTCACATTTTTCAACGCGCCGTATGTAAAAAACGCCTTGACTCTGGGCGAGGAATACATTTTCTACGGTAAATTAGAGGACCCCCGGAGCATGGTCAACCCCGTATTTGAGCGGGAGGCCGGCAACGCCACCGGGCGGATTCTCCCGGTGTACCGCGCAACGGCAGGACTATCGCAGGGGGCGCTGCGCTCCGCGGCGAAACAGGCTCTTTCCAAAGCGGAGAAACGTGAAGTTCTGCCTGACGCGATACGGCAAAGGTTTAGCCTGTGTCATGCGTCATTTGCGGCGGATAACATCCATTTCCCGCAGAGCGCCGAACTGCTGGGCATCGCGCGGCGGCGTCTGGTATTTGAAGAACTGCTGCTGCTCCAGTTAGGGCTTGCCGCGAGCCGCGGAGGACGGACAAAAGGTCCGGTTTTTGCACCGCCGGACATGCGGCCATTTTTTGCGGCGCTTCCGTTTGAACTGACCGAAGCTCAGCGTTCCGCGATATCAGACATCCAAAACGACTGCACCGCCGGAAGCTGCTCCCGTTTAATTCAGGGGGATGTGGGCTGCGGAAAAACAGCCGTCGCCGCCGCGGCCGCGTTTACGGCATTTCAAAACGGATATCAGACGGCGTTGATGGCGCCTACCGAAATTCTGGCCGAGCAACACGCGCGCTCACTAAGCGCTCTGTTTATGCCGCTGGGATTGACCGTCGGATTGCTGACGGGACGGAAAAAGAAAGAACTGGCCGGAATCGCGAACGGGGAGATACACCTCGCCGTCGGTACCCACGCGCTTCTTTCGGAGAGCGTGACGTTTCACAGATTGGGTCTTGTGATTACCGACGAGCAGCACCGCTTCGGCGTAGAACAACGCAAGAAGCTGGCGGAAAAAGCAAAATCCGCAGGGGACGAATTCGTCCCGCAACCCAATAAACTTGTTATGTCCGCTACCCCCATCCCGCGTACATTGGCGCAGATATTGTACTGCGACCTTGATGTTACGCTGATGCGCGGGATGCCGCCGGGGCGGACGCCGGTAAAAACCTATGTTGTGGCTGAGGAAACCCGTCCGCGCATAGAATCGTTTGTAAAAAAAACGGTCGCCGAAGGCGGGCAGGTGTACATCGTCTGCCCGGTAATCGAAGAGGGCGAAATCGGGACGGCTTCCGCAGAAACCTATGCGGAGAAGGCTGCGAATGAAACCTACAAAGACCTCCGCGTCGGTCTGCTGCACGGGAAAACCAAAAACCGCGACGGCGTTATGCGCTCTTTTTCAGAGGGGGAACTGGATATTCTGGTTGCTACAACTGTTATTGAGGTGGGCGTGGATGTGCCCAACGCAACGCTGATGGTGGTTGAAAACGCCGAGCGTTTCGGCCTCAGCCAGCTTCACCAATTACGCGGGCGTGTCGGGCGAGGGAAACGCGAATCCCATTGCGTGCTGTATATGCAAAGCGAATCGGCGCGGGAGCGGCTTGCAGTCATGAAGCGGGAAAACGACGGTTTTGCCATTGCGGAGGAAGACCTGCGGCTTCGCGGCCCCGGCGACTTCTTCGGCTCCCGCCAGCATGGTTTGCCGGAGTTCAAGATCGCCGATCTATCGGAGGACATGTCGGCACTGCACGATTCCCGTGAAGCCGCCGAGGCACTCCGCCGTGACGACCCAATGCTCTCCCGACCCGAACACGCGGCGCTGCAGGAGGCGGTAGCCGCTCTGCTGGAACAGATCGGCGGATAAGAAGAAACACAATTAATCTGCGGTGAACGCTTCTCTCGGTATTTCTCCAGTAATCGGTATAACGGAACAGCATCAATACATGGTACAGCCGGGGCAAACGTACCCGGCTGTTATCCATTGACCGGACAAGAATTTTGGCATGTACGGTATATCGTTATCCTCCTGATAATATACATGTGACAAGCAGTTGTGTAAGGAGGAAAAGGCATGGAACTGAAAAAGCAGACGTTCCTGTATTATCAAACCGTGCTGGACGCATCCAGCGCGCCCGAAGTTACCGCCGATATGATTGTACCCGACCTATATCCCGATATGGCGGATGTAGTGACATCAACCGGGCAGGCGTGTATCAAAGAAAAGGCGCTGAGGGACGACCGGCTGGATTTGACAGGGCTGGCAAAGGTAGGAGTTCTTTACAGGCCGGAAGGGGAACACGGTCTGCGAAAGCTCGATGTCATCATTCCGTTTAATCATGTTTTCGACGGGCGTTTCCCCAATCAAAGCGAGGCGTTTTGTGAAGTCCGGCTTTTGGGAACAGAGGCGAGGGCGGTCAATCCGCGCAAGGTGGCGGTGATGTGCAAATTGAGTATCCACGCTACCGTCTACGCACCCGCCGAAATGGAGGTGCCTACGGATGTAACGGAACCGTGCGAGGTGCGAAGAAAGACATGTACGGCCTATATGCCAACCGCAACGAAAAGCAGAGGGTTTACCGTAAACGAAAGCGTGGAGATACCGGCTTCACGACCACCGGTAGACGAGATCGTCGTCGCGCGGCCGAATTTGTCCGTTACCGATGTGAAAACGGTCGGGAACAAAGCTGTTTTCAAAGGCGCGGTTACGCTCAACATCCTTTACCTAAGCGGCGGGGAACCGGCCAGCGCGGAACATGAATTCTCCATCTCACAGATCATGGATATTGACGGACTGGAAGAAGGCGCCGCCGTTGACCTCGGATTGCGTTTTACCGGGATAGAAATGGATGTGGGTAACGGTTTAGGCGGCGAATCGCGTCAGATAGCCGTGACGCTGCATTTTGACGCGCAGGCGGCTGCTTATATGGAACGCGTACTAGAGGCAATCACCGACCTTTACAGTACATCGTCGACATTGAACTTGCAAACCGATCCGCTTCAATTAACAGAGCTGACAGAGCGCGGTACGCGGAAGCAAACGGTCCGGGAAACACTGGAAACCCATGAAGATGTGCGTTCTGTTGTTGATACGGGTGTTACGTTGGGCCCGATCACACGGCTCGGTAACGACGAAGTCGGCTGCGAGGCATTTATCAATATGCTGTACATAGCGGAAAACGGAGCGATTAAATCGCTCTCGCGCAAAATCGAGGTTCCCGCGGGAATGGAAACGGAAGGAGCGCGTGTCGTCAGCCACCAAGTTGGGGAGGTTACGGCTGCGCCGTCTTCGGGCAGTATGGAGCTGCGGTTCGCGGTGGACTTCAACTTCCTTGCGACCAAGAACTTCAAGCTCTTGACAGTAGGCGGCGTCAGCGAGGAGGAACCGACCGAGAAAGTAAACCGTCCGAGCGTTGTTCTCCGCAGGTGCCATGAATGCGAAGAACTTTGGGACATTGCCAAAAAGTATAACACCACGATCGGCGAATTGTGTCTTGCCAATAGTTTGGAGGAAAGCGAGGCCTTGCCTGACGGGCGGCTTCTGCTGATTCCTAAGAAACGGTAGGGGAGTGAAACAGATGGAAAACCGCAGGATTTATGAGGATATTGCACAACGGACAGAAGGCGATATCTATATCGGGGTGGTAGGGCCGGTCAGAACGGGGAAATCCACCTTCATCAAGCGTTTTATGGAAACGCTGGTTATTCCGAACATTGAAAACGAATTCAAGCGCGACAGAGCCCGCGATGAACTGCCGCAGTCGGGTTCCGGGCGTACGATCATGACGGCCGAGCCCAAGTTTGTGCCGGAGGAAGCCGTCGAAATCGCAATGGATGGCGGCGCGCGGATGAGCGTGCGCCTGATTGACTGCGTGGGATACATGGTCGACGGGGCGGGCGGCCAAACCGAAGACGGGCGGCCACGCATGGTGCGTACGCCGTGGTTCGACTACGAGGTGCCGATGACCGAAGCCGCCGAACTGGGTACGCGAAAGGTCATAGAGGATCACTCAACCATCGGGCTTGTTCTGACGACCGACGGCACCGTGACCGATCTCAGCCGCGAAGGATACGCCGAGCCGGAAGAACGCGTGATCGAAGAGCTGAAGGCGCTGAAGAAACCCTTCTTGGTTGTTGTTAACTCCGCGTACCCCGAATCGCCGCTGGCGCAAACCGTCTGCGAAGACATCTCTTCCAAGCATGGCGTAACCTGCTTTGCCGCGAACTGCGCCGAATTGAGCGATACCGACGTCACCAATATCATCAAAGGCGTGCTGTATGAGTTCCCGGTCGTTGAGTTGGGAATCCATCTGCCGACATGGGTGGAAGCGCTGCCGCACGGGCACGCCATCAAAAACGAACTGTATAACGCGATGATCGAGGCGGGAAAAGACCTGCACCGCGTACGCGATGTCGAAACCGTCACGGAAAACCTGAAGGAATGCCCGGATATTCAATCCATAAAGCAAGACGCGATCCATCTGGGAACGGGCGTCGCCGAGGCGACGATTGAACTTCCGCGAGAGCTGTTCTACCGGACGCTGGGCGAGCAGAGCGGTTTCCAGATAAACGACGACGGAGACCTGATGCAATTGCTTTCCGGTCTGGCGGACGTCAAGAACTCCTATGACAAAGTGGAGGAAGCGCTGAAGGATGTTCGCGAAACCGGCTACGGGGTTGTCATGCCCGGCTCGGACGAATTGTATCTGGAGCAGCCGGAAATCGTGAAACAAGGCGGGCGTTACGGAATACGCCTGCGGGCCAGCGCGCCGAGCATCCATATGCTGCGCGCGGACATCGAAACCGAAGTGTCCCCGATTGTCGGCACCGAGCGGCAGAGCGAGGAACTGGTGCGTTATCTGCTCTCCGAATTTGACGACCAGCCCGACAAGATCTGGAGCAGCAATATCTTCGGCAAGAGCCTGCACGACCTTGTCAGCGAGGGGTTGAGCAACAAACTGAAGAAAATGCCGGAAGACGCGAGAACCAAATTGCAAGAAACCTTGCAAAGGATTATAAACGAAGGTTCCGGCGGCTTGATTTGCATTATCCTGTAGCGGTTTATTCCAAAGGGGATACGGCAGACGCGCTTTGTGCGCCCGCCGTATCCCTTACCGCAATCAATCATCAATTATCTAAAATTTTTCTTGACAAATCATCTCGAATATTATAGAATATCCTTGTACTTAAGGGCTGGTTCGCGTAAACGGCCCACGCAGCAGGCCGCGGTGTGTCACCACCGTGACCCTGCGAAGGTGAGCAGTCCACCTTACGCAACCGTTTTACCGGCGCCGCATGAGCTTAGGTTAGTTTAGCACATTTCGCTAATCTTTGCAAGAGCGGTTTCGGCACGGCGGTCAAACGCTAGATTTCTGGCGCATGTCGTAAGGTTATATGGCAGAGATGCCGATACCTTCGGCGTGTGTTTTTTTGTGTGCCTCAGCAATGAACCGGCTCTTAGGTCGTCCTCGTCTTTTGTAAGGTGCGCCGACTCGGCGCACCGTGAAATATCCCCGGCGCACCATCTCCCGGCGTTCATACGGACGCGCAATGCGCGCTCGTATGTCATCTTACGCGTCCAGCGCCGCTACCCCCTTATCGTACCGTTTTCTGGCGTTTTCCGCCAGTCTCCCTTCACCGTTTTCGGCGATAACGAGCAAGAAGCGAAGAAGATTGTAATCCGGTATAGAAATATACGGCAGGATAACGTCGTACGCCTTGCTGTATTCCTTCAGCATGATGCGGGAATGCGCAACATGACATGCGCATATGAAACTTCTGGACGCCGCGAAATCCGCGTCGGGGTCATGGGATATTTCGGCGTATTTCATCCGGGCGTTGCACATCCCCGCTTTGGCTTGAAAGACGGCGATTCGGTCGGTATCACCCGCTCCTATCGCTCTCTTGGCAGGTTTTTTATCGTCCGCCGCCTCCGGCATACCTCTCTCCAGCATAAGATTGTAAACTTCGCGGTATTCGTCGGCGTTGAGAATCCACATCACGATAGCCGAGATACTTGGGTTCTGCATGTCCACCAACTCGCAGATGAAATCGGCGAAAATATCCGGCGGATTGCCCCGTAAGTGGTATAGCATAATTTGCAGCGGCCTCGGGTCCAGCGTCTGCGAGAAGCGCATGGAGTGCTGCGCCCACCGCAAGGCGTGTTCGCTGTCCCCGCGCATGTGCGCGGCTTCGGCAGCCAATTCGAATATATCGGATTCAACCTGACGGCAATCTAAAATCTCAGAAAACGACATCTTCTCAAGCAGCGGCTCAACCTTTATAATCTCCCGCAAGAATTGATCTTCCCGGTAATACATTTTGTATTGGTAAAGTAGGTCGGCGAGGACTGCGTCTCTTGTATCGGGATAATACTCCTTGATAACGCAGAACAGCTTATCGTAGACCTCTTTTCGGTTGAACCTGTCGGGAAACATCCCGATAACATTGATCGCCTGATAAAACCGCTGCAGGTACCCTATGTGATGCCGACCGCATATGTCTTTTTGGTGTTCCGTGTGATCCAATAAGTATTTACAACATTCAACCGCTTTGTCGTATTCGCCCAGCGTCGTATATTCCCGTATAAGGTACGCGTTGTTCATGAAAAGTTCCACCGGGTCGGTGAGTCTGCTTTGCTCACTTTCCAGAATAAGTGTATTTCGCGCGGCTTTATCCTCTACGATGTCGCTTGTATAACCCGTGTGCACCAGTTTGTAGTTACCCATAAAACCAAAACGTGCCGCTTCGCTGCCCTTGCGTCTCGGGACTTCATGCACCTTTTTTTCATAGTGAACGGCGCTTTTACGCAAAACTCTGTCCAGCGCGTAGATACCTTTCAGCACATTGCTTTTTTTATCCACTTCATATCGGGGGATCCGTAACGTATCCACGTTTTTATTCCTAAAAATCCTGAGGAACTCTTTTCTGTTTTCTTTTGTAAGCGGGGGATCGAAATATTCGTCCGCGTCGATGAATATCACAAACTCGCCCTTGGCAAGGGAGAGCGCATAGTTCCTCGCGGCGGAAAAATCGCTTATCCATTCAAAATGCTCAACCCTTGCGCCGCATTCATTCGCGATTTTTACCGTGTCGTCGTCCGAACCCGTATCCACAACGATTAACTCCTCGCAGCAGTCTTTAACGCTCATGATGGATTCCTGTATGTTTTCCGCTTCGTTCTTCACGATCCAGCAGGCGGAGAATTTCATAGTTATTTCCTTTCTATTTTATGATCTGTGAGTTGCCGTAGGGGCGGATCCTGCGGCGCGCCGAGGTCGTCGCCCCTTACAACGCTCTATCCAAAACCGCGACGCCTTCTTCGTAGCGTATTCTGGCGTTTTCCGCCAATTCCCCTTCTCCGTTTTCGGCGATGACGAGCAGAAACCGGAGAAGGTTGTAATCCGGTTTATCTTCTTCGTGCTGGTTCATTATTATGTCAAATGCCGATTTGTATTCCCCCAGCATGACGCGGGCGTGAGCCACCATATGCGCGCACGACAGGCATTTTGAAGCGGCGTAATCCGCGTCGGGATCGTGCGCGGCTTTTGTGTGAAATACTTCGATTCGGTCAACTTCTTCCGCACCCACGGCGTGTTGTATACCCGGCTTGTCGTCCGGCGCGGGCGGTACGCCTCTTTCCAGTAGTAGATTGTAAACGTCGCGGTATTCGTCCGCGTTGAGAATCCACATCACGACAGCCGCCATATCCGGGTTTTCCATCTTCACAATCCCATATATAAAAGCGGCGAACAGCTCCGGCGGGTTACCCCTTAAAAAATAAAATATAATCTGCAACGGTCTCGGTTCCAGTGTATGCAAACACTGCATGGCGTACCGCGACCAGCGCAAGGCGTCTTCGCTGTTCCCGCGCATAAGCGCGGCTTCGGCGGCGCGTATGAAAATATTTGCTTCTATCTGGTCGCATACATCACTCATGATTGGGGTCAACCCGCCTAATTGCTCCTCAACCTCCGCTACATCCCGTAAAAAGACGTCTTCGCGGTAATGGAAACGCATCTGGTAATTCAAATCGGCGAGTGCCGCGTCTCTTGTGCCGGGGTAGCACTCCCTGATACCGCCGAACAGTTTTTCGCGCAGTTCCGCGTGGTTCACCTTATCCGGGTGCGCTTCCGCCGTCTGCATGGCGCAGTAAAAAACAAAGATAAACCCGTCGTCATACGTCTCGCACGCGGGCTTCATACTTTCGTGATGATCCAGAAGATAGCGCGTGTATACGTAAGCGGCTTCAAAGTCGTTAAAGAAGAGATGCTCCCGCAGAAGATAACACGCATTGATATAAAGCTCCAGCGGATCGGTCAGTTCCGACCGCTCCGCCAACAGGTTTGTTATATTTCTCATGCCTTTTTCCGCCAGTATGGCGTTTGAGTAACCGGTGTGCATCAAACGTTTTTCTTTGATAAAATATGTTTTTGGCGGCGCGCCGCTCTTCTGCTTCGGGGCGTCGTGGGTCTTGCCTTCATAATGAACCGTCGCCCTTCGCAGAACCCTGTCCGCCGGGGTAAACGCCATAAAGGCGTTGCTGTCCTTGTCGATTTCCATCCTGTTCAAAATCAATACGTCCGCGCCGGATTCGCGAAACGCCCGCTCGTATACAACCGCGTCCTCTTTTGTCAAAGTCGGGTCAAAATATTCGTCCGCGTCCAGAAAAAACACATAGTCCCCGATCGCGAGCGAGAGCGCGTAATTCTTCGCGGCGGAAAAGTCATTTGTCCATTTGTAATGTTCAACCCTTGCGCCGCATTCTTTCGCGATTATCACCGTGTCGTCGTCCGACCCGGTATCCACGACAATCATTTCTTTGCAGCAGTCTTTCACGCTCATTAGTGTTTTTTTTATGTTGTCTGCTTCGTTCTTCACAATCCAGCACGCGGAGAATTTCATACAAGCAATCCTTTCTGTTTTATGCCCGGGGATGCCGTAGGAGCGGACGGCAATCCGCCCGTTGTCCGGGAACATGCAGCGTTAGGGCAATGTATGCCGTATTCCTCCCCCGTAAAAACGGGGGAGGAATACTGTATATGCTTTAGGTTGCGCGGTGATGCTTCTCTTTCTTATGTTGACCCCTTTCCGGTGTCGATATAGTTCCCGTTCCAGAACGGCCAGTAGCCGTCCGGCAGGTTTCCTATACGCATTAGGGTGATGGCGGTGCTTGGCGTTGATTCCACGACACTATCCGGCACGTTGTTGATCGTAACCGAACCGCCGCTCATCAGACCGATCGAGATCTTATCATCCCTTTGAACGGGAAGAATACATGTGATGGAGGATGTACCCGTTCCGCTGGAGACCGCCCAAGCGTTATAGTAGTCTGTTTTTGATCCGCGGCGTTCCACCTGCAGACAGAAGGCCTGCGATGCGCCGGGCTTATCGATTTGCACTTTAGCGGTGGCGAGGTAGAATCCCGGAACGTGTACGATGACGCTTCCGAAGTCCGGGTGTGTCCACGGGTCGGTATAAGTGGACGGAATACGGCCGCCGCTTTGGAAGAGATCAAACGCTCCTAACGTAGTTGTTCTGCCCGGTGCCATCATATCGGTAACCGGGATAACGGTGCCTACCGTTTCGTCGCCGGCCACACCGCAGCCCTTCGGGCCGCAGTATGTTCTGCGATACTCGCCGCGGAATACGCCGTAGGGAGACAGCTCGCCCTTCGCACCGGTGACGCCGCCGGAGACGTTCACGTCCAGATAGACGACCGCGCCTTCGGGATCGGGCGGCGATGTTTTATCCATTGTTATGGTCATTTTAGATTTGTCATGCGTCGCAAAGAAGAGTCTGTCACCCCCCTTGACAGCCGCCGCGGTACCGGCCGCCTGATAACCCGGAGCTACGGTGAACAGCGTCGTCCCGGTTGCTACGGAGCTTGCGGTTGCGCCGGTCGGACCGGTAGCGTTAATCGTTACAATTGCCGAGCCAGGCGTTACTGTGATGTTTTGCCTGTCGGGTGTGTCGGTGCGGAAGATCAGCTTGTCGCCGTACTTCAGCGGAACCTCGGTGCCGCTTGTGCCGCTGCCTTGGTTCACGACGGTGAACAGGGTTGCGCCGGAGGGTATGCCCGCGCC
>QMCE01017246.1_pt1 | contig 10577 bp, 10 predicted proteins | sample 1821851 | NCBI WGS metagenome assembly QMCE01 (sample SAMN09453174, study PRJNA476694) | Termite gut metagenome, whole genome shotgun sequencing project. | isolation source: worker | host: Odontotermes sp. | place: South Africa:Pretoria | collected 2016-01-28
CTGGAGCGCATGGCCGGCGCTTTCGCCGCCTTTGCCCGCCACCCGGAGATGGTGTGCTGGCTGGAGGCCGGCGCCGCCATCGGCAACGCCGGGGCTTCGGATATCCAGCTTACCCTGCTCTGCGGCATCCCCAAAAAACTGGGGGCGATGCTGCGCGAGGACTTGTGGGACAAGAACCTGCCTGTCATCCTCACCTCCGGCACCCTGTCGGCGGCGGGCAGCTTCACCCATCTAAAAAAGAAGCTGGGGCTGGACGGACTGAAGCCTGCCCGCGTGCTGGAAACCAGTAAGCCCTCGCCTTTCGATTACAAAAAGAATACTCTGCTCTACCTCAGCAATACCGTTCCGTTCCCCGATAACGACGACCCGCACTACATCCGGGCGGTGGCGGAGGAGGTGGAGCGGCTGGTTCAGGCATCCCATGGCCATGCGGCGGTGCTGTTCACGTCCTACAAAGCGATGGATTTGGTGTTCGGGCGTGTGGCTGCGGCAAAACTGCCGTTCCCGCTGTTCCGGCTGGGCCGGGGCGGCAGCGGCGCCATTGAGCAGTTCAAGCGCAGCCGAGGCGGCGTACTATTCGCCAGCGGCGCGCTGTGGGAGGGCATCGACATTCCCGGCGACGCGCTGTCCATGCTCATCATCGTGCGGCTGCCCTTTGCTGTGCCAGACCCGGTGGGCGAATACGAGCGGACGCTCTACCCCAGCCTTGCGGAATACAAACGCTGGGTGGTCACGCCGTTTTCATATATCCGCTCCGAAAAGGATATATTGAAGCTGGTGACAACGCTGATCGCCAACACGACCGGCGAGAAAAAAGGCGGTGACGAGTTCTGGTCCAAGGCCGAGACTCTGCTCTATACCGCGCTTATCGCCTATCTGCACTATGAGAGCCCGGAGCATGAGCAGAACTTCGCTACATTGGCGGAGATGATCGGCGCGATGGAGGTTCGTGAGGACGACGAGTCGTTCAAGAACATTGTGGACCTGATGTTCGATTCCCTGGAGGAAAAGGAGCCCGAACATTTCGCGGTTCGCCAGTACCGCAAATTTAAGTTAGCCGCGGGCAAAACATTAAAATCCATCCTGATTAGCTGCGGCGCCAGGTTAGCCCCATTCGATATCGCGGAGATACGGGAACTGACCCGCTATGATGAACTGGCGCTGGATACCATCGGCGACGAGCGGACGGCGCTGTTCCTCATCATGAGCGACACCTCGGATTACGCGAACTTCCTGATTGCCATCGCGTATTCCCAGCTTTTCAACCTGTTGTGCGAAAAGGCCGACGACGTCTATGGCGGCCGCTTGCCGTTTCATGTCCGCTGCCTGCTGGATGAGTTCAGCAACATCGGGCAGATCCCGCAGTTCGATAAGCTGATCGCCACCATCCGCTCCAGAGAGATTTCGGCCTGCCTGGTGCTGCAGGCGCAGAGCCAGCTTAAATCGCTCTACAAGGACGCCGCAGACACCATTGTCGGCAACTGCGATTCGGCCATATTCCTCGGCGGCAAGGAAAAGACCACGCTGGAGGAGTGGTCGAAGCTGCTGGGCAAAGAGACCATTGACACCTATTCCAACAGTGAAACCAGCCCGTCCTTCGGCAAGAATTATCAGAAGCTGGGCAAGGATTTGATGTCGATGGACGAACTGGCCGTGATGGACGGATCGCTGTGCATTCTGCAGCTTCGCGGCGTCCGTCCGTTCCTCAGTAAAAAGTACGACATCACCAAGCATCCACTGTACAAGCAGCTTGCCGACCACGACAAGCGCAACGCGTTCGATGTGCAGAAATATCTCAGCACCGGGCTTCATATCCGGGCGGAGGACGAGTTTGAGGTCTACGACCTGAACCCGCTTGTACCGCCCGGTGAAGCCGCCTAGCCCCCGCTCCCATTTCCACGGGACGCGGGGGCTTTTTTCTTTTGTCCACGCAACAAAAACATCAAATATATGGAGGTTCACTATGGAATTCTTTACCGAAGCAATCAACGTCCTCTCCACCCTGGTCATCGCCTTGGGCGCGGGCCTCGCCGTTTGGGGCGTCGTCAACCTTTTGGAGGGTTATGGCAATGATAACCCCGGCGCGAATGGGCAGTGTCGATAAAGAAGCAACTATCTGAACACAAATAAACGCGATACTAGGCCTAAAGATGGGATTGCAAAAAAGGGCATCTCATTTAGATGCCCTTTTCTGTTTGCAGTGTGTCTATGCAACCAACCAATTTTCAACACATGATTGTATTTTGCGTTTCCAATCTTCTTCATCCTGCGCTTCATCTATCAAGTCAATCGCGCTTGCCAAAAATGCTCGAATATCAGAAGGAATTGGGTGCGATGGATAGTTATATGAGTTTTCTATGAGCCGCATGAATTGGTCTAAGTCAAGTGGGATTATTTTGGGTTTACCTCCATAGGCAGTCGTATTCTTTATCTGGTTCAAACCGAAAAAGTGTTCCCATACCGCCCGATTTATCGTTGGTGCAATAAAAAGACAAAATGTTTCCTTTCCCACTCTTCTTAAAAGCTGCGCATAATGACGCCATATTGGCTCGCCCTCCGAGTCATACTGGCGTTGGCCGCGTTGCATGGTCACCTCTACAGAAAGTGCGAAATCACCATAGTCACATTCAATGTCAGGCATATTACCTTGCGCAGTAGACATCGGCTGTCCACTATCGTCAATCTTGAAATTCCCCTTAATCTTTCCGCCATCCAGCATCGTCATGGCACGCCATGTATTCCATTCAAGAAACAGAGGCGCATCATACACGTCATCTGATATAATTTCGTTATATGTGTCAACAACTTCTTGATATAACGCATAAGATTTGAGTTTGCGCTCCTGCTCTTCAATAATTGCAGAGCGCCGTTGCTGGATAAGCGCGTCCCGAGTATCTTTTAAGTCTTCAATAGATTTTCCAGATAGTTCACGCCGTGAAAAAGAAAATTGGCGCATAAGAAGTTCTTCTATATTTTCCCTGATATCTGAATAAAGTGCTGGTTGCTGAGCATCAAACAGATGCGCTTTGAAACTGGTGGTATCGTTAAGGAAAACAGGATTACGGTCTACCGTTGACAGCACATAATCGACTTCAGTTAACTTGTCAGGGGCTATGCGTATCGACCGACCATCTGAAATAAACATCTCTGTGAAGCGGAGATATCGGAAACAGGCATCTGAATAATCCCGCATATTCTGCTTTTGCTTTTTGATAAAGGATTTTGCGTCATTTGTTTTTGATTCTCTTGTCGCAATGTTACCAGAAGTAATTTCAGCCGCATATATTTGGGTTATCTCAGCATTGATTACTTCATCAATATACCTCTTGTACTGTCCTGTGCGACGCCTTTTTTCTTCTCGAAAAGACAGTACCTTATCTTTGATTAAGTCGAACTTTCGGTAATCTGTTAATTGAAGAGCAAAAACCCTAAATTCATCTGGTGTTAGATATTCAAGTTCACGAATCAAACGCATGATTTCAAGGAAGGGATGCCCCCAAAATGTCCCTTTCAACCTTGCAGTTTCTTTGTGATATGGTGAGGGGAGTTGAAATTTTATCAGTTGTCTAAAAAATATCTCATGTGGTCGCTGACCATATATAAATGCTTTACCTGCTTCCGTGAGTTGGATTGTTGGGGTTAGGTCAACAAAACCGAGCCCCTGCGGTGAACGTGTAATGCGGTCCCTTGCACTAAATGCACTATACTTTTTTGAGGTTTCCCCTTCAAAAGTTTCGGCCTCGGCTAAAACACGTGCAAAAGCTTCTTGGCAACCATTTTGTCCACTCCAGACTTTACCTTCAAAATTGCTTACCAGTAAATTGATTTCGGGAATGAGCTTCTTAGGACTTCTTGGTGAAGTTGTAAAAAAGAGTATACGGCTCTTTGTTATCATTCCCATAACTTATGCCGCCTCACTTAATAATTCTTAATAATGATGTGCATTTTGTCATTGTTAAAGCGATTGCGAATATTAACAGCGTAGTTTTTGTAATATTCGTCATAAATATAATTTTCATACAGTTCTTCTGTTAATGGGGTTTTTCCGATAACCATAAGAGCCCTACATGGCAAATTTCTAAAATCCTCAGCCAAGCGTCTATGCTGTATTTCATCAAAACCATTCATCATGTCGATGTTGCCGTAATCGTTGAAAACACAATCATAGGGGGGGTCTAGAAAAATAAAATCATCTTCCTGTGCCATTGCGAAAATGTCGCTGTAATCTTGGCAGTATAGTTCAGCACCTTGAAACAGGTCACTATGGTGCTTTGTTACAAGGCGTGTATTAAAATTGGGATATCGGCCAAAAGGGACATTGTACTCACCATCATTATTGTAGCGAATCATACCAGAATAGGCTGTTTTGTTGATAAAGAAATACAAAACTCCATCAAGATAGGTTCCATCTGGGTGATTGAACAATTTGCGAATGTGATAATATAAATCCTCATTAGCATTTGGTACTCTTTCATCGGGGCTAGAGGCTTTTAGTTGTTTATACTCGGCTTGATTCTCATCATACTGCTGTTGAAGTTCAGTCAATTGCTCGCGCATTAATGGGTATTGCTCTTTTAGTTGAGTGTAAAAAGTCATGAGCCTAGCGTTGATATCGTTAATGACAGCGTTCTCCGGTTCGATATAAAAATAAACGGCTCCCCCTCCGAAGAACGGCTCAATATAACGATTGAAATTATCAGGAATACAATGAATAAACCGAGGAATCTCTCTTGATTTACCTCCACGGTATTTAAGAACTGGATTCATCGGAAACGCCTCCCCAAGTAGTTGCTTTCTTATTCCACAGCATTCTTAAGATGTTGAGCGAAGCCACCAAAAATATATCTTGGCACTTTCATAGACGATTGCCGATTTTCGCGCCGGGTAGTGCGCGAAGCGGGCGGGCGGAAAATCGGCGCGGTTACGCGGCGGTTTTCCTGTTTGCCCGTAGTGCCGCCAGCGGCGGCGCCATAGCCCCCGGCAGGGCCCACGCGACACTTTGCCCGCGAAGCGGGAAAGTGTCAGAGTGGGTCATATACTTCCCGCAGGGAGTATATGACAAGCCCTCGCCCTGCGGCTCTGTTTGTACTTCTCCGAGCGCCGCAGGGCTTTCATCAAAACCGCAATTTCTTCCTCCGGCAAATCCGAAATATTGAGCCCGATTTGCTTTGCGAACAATGTCAATTTCCACCTTGCCCTCTGCTCCTGTTCCCCTTGCGCCGGAAAGTCCTGCAAGGCCGCCTTCATCTCCTGCAAAACGGCGACCTGCCCGTCGGGCAGAGCATCTTTCTTGTGCGCGTCAAACAGGCTTTTCAGCAGGGCATTGAAGCGTTCCGATACACGGTAACGCAGATATTCATCCTCGTCCACAACGGCTTCTTGCAAAAGCATGAGTATCTCGTCATCCCCGGCGGCATCAAACTTTTCCTTTATCGCACCCTCCGCAATCTTGAACATGGCGTTCATCGTGTTCATCTGCGGCAAAACTTTCCTGTCCACATATACTTCTACCGCCTTTAGCAGCCGGGGGAAATCCGGGTGCGCTATGACCTCGCTGGCAAGGCGGTTGTTCAGCTTCCCGCCTTTCAGAACCTCAACGGCGGCATCGGAAAGCCGCAGCGCGTCCACTTCGATATGCCGATGCTGGCGGTTGTCCGTAAGGCCGAAAAGATAGTCGGCGGACACGCCATAGAATTTTGCAAGCGCGGCAATGTCCTGATAGCCCACGCGCACATCATCCTGCCCCTCCGCCCGCTGCAAGGTGGACAGGGGAATACCGGTTGCCCCCGCCAAGTCGGAGAGGGTCATTTTCTTTTCATCCCGCAAGTCGCGCAGCTTTTCCTGCAAGGTCAACTCCGTTTTCACCGTATCGCCTCCCGCCACAGCTTCGGGACTTTTTGTCCTCTTGCCACACCCATAGTATACCACACGCCCCGCCGTTTTCACATTTGGGAAAACGGCGTGTTTTTGCGCGGAAACCCGATTTTTGGACATACGGGAAAGGGCATCAAAACCTGATAATCTGAATAGGAAAGGAGTGAGGCGCCATCGCAAAAACAAACCGATGCGTTGTCCGCAACATGGCTTACCGCCGCGACAATTTCAGCATCCGGGAACGGCACAACGAGCGGAAAAATATCAGCTATGCCAACGGCGATATTGTTTCGCAGCGTTCGGCCCTCAACGTGCATTTCAAGACCTGCGCCGGAACCTATGAGCAAGAGTTTTCCCGCATGGTGGAGGGCGGGGCCATCAGCCTGCGGGGCTTGAAAGCGGACGCCAAGGTGTTTGACGAGCTGGTGTTCGATGTGAACAGTGCATATTTTGAAGGCCACGGCGGGTATGAATACGCCAAAGCATTTTTTGCCGAGGCGTACAGGCTGGCTGCACAAGAGGCGGGCGGCGAGGAATATGTTTTGTCGGCGGTGCTGCACGCCGACGAGCGCAACAAGGCGCTGTCCGAACAGGCGGGCCGCGATGTGTTCCATTATCACCTGCACGTCGTTTATGTGCCAGTGGTGGACAAGGAAATCAAGTGGTCGAAGCGGTGCAAAGACCCTGCGCTGGTGGGTACGGTGCGTGAAGTGGTGAAGCAAGTGAGCCACTCAAAAAAATGGCCGCGCTTCAAGGACGGGCAAGGCCATTGGGTGAACAGCTATTCACTGCTGCAAGACCGCTTTTTTGAACACATGCGGGCGGCGGGCTTTGTGGATTTTGAGCGCGGGGAGCGCGGCAGTACCACTGAACATTTATCGGTGCTAAGCCCAACGTGCTGCCACCCTCGCCGCCGTGGTGGAGCGGAAACAGGAAGCCGCCGCCGCACTCGACCAGCAGGCTGCGAAAAAGCGTAAACAGCTTGACGGGCTGGAAAAGAAAACCGCCGTGGCAAAGGGCGAAGCTGCCACCTTTGCCGAAATTGAGGCGATGGGCAAGCCCGCCTTGCTGGGCGGTTACAGCGTGGCTGTGGACGAAATGAAAACGCTGAAAGCCTTTGGCAAAGAGGGCGTGAAATCGCGCGGCATCATCGCGGGGCTGGAACAGCAGGTGTCGGAGCTGCTGCGCAAAATTGCGAAGCTGGAAAAGGATTTGGCGCAATACCGGGGCATGGGCATCACCGACAGCCTGAAATACCACCATGCGAAGCAGAGAGCACCCCAGCGCTTGGCTGAAACCGTGGCTGAGATACTGCGCCAGCCGCCCGAACGCCAATCGCCAGAGCGGGATGCGCCGGAACGGAAACGGATGGATTTGGGCCGTTGACTTGAGGACTTTTTTTCCTTTTGTTCCCGCTCCATCCTGTTCTTTGCAGGAGGCCGGGGGCGCGGGGGCTGGCCCCCGCAAAGCTGGCGAACACCACCAAGCCAGCGGGGCCGGTTTCGGCGCACAATGGGCGGGGCGGCGGCGGGGCAGGATAAAATCCTGTTCCCCGCCGTCGGCACGGCTGATAAAGGCCGAAAATCCGCGCTGTCAAGGGTTTAAGCGCATAGCGCGGCCCTTTACAGCGCGGATAGGCCCGGCGGCGGTTGTAGGGCAAAAAACCGCCCTGCCCGCTGTTTTCCCGCAACATGGGGATTGTACATTTACCCTGTTTTCGCCACAAAATATCGCCATATTATCGCAAGATATTTTCTGCAAAACCGCATTTCAAGGGGTAGTAAGGGTTTTGTATTACCCACCCCCAAAAATCGAATTTGGCCGCTTTAAGGGCGCGTTTTGCGCCAGAAAGGATAGGGATAGATTGAACAGAAAAGGCACACAGCAGAACAAACCGCAAAACACGTCCGCCGCCCCGCCTGTTTTCCCTCTGCACAGGGTCGTGGAACGAAAAATCGGCAGGGCCACTTTTATCGTGTCCTCACGCTTCAGCGAGGGCAAGGAAAAGGATATTGTGTCCACTGTCGCCCGGCTGGTACAGCATAGCACTAGCGACATTGGGAGGCCGGGATAACCGCCTTTCCGCTGTCCAAAATGAGATGACAATACCGCCGAAAAGAGGTATACTGGATGTACCATCTTTAGGCTGTCGGAAAGAGAGGTTACTGTGATTAGACAGCCCGAAACGAAGAAAAATTACCTGTATGGCCGGTTGAGCCATGAGGATGCCAACAAGGGCGATTCCTACTCAATCGAGAACCAGCGCAAAATCCTCACCAAGTACGCCGGGGACAACGGTTTCAAAAACTGCGAATATGTGTATGACGATGGGTACTCCGGCGGCGATTGGACACGCCCCGCGTTCTGCAAGATGATTGAGGAAGTGGAAGCAGGCCGCGTAGCTACGATAATCGTAAAGGATTTATCAAGGTTCGGCCGCGGGTACTTGAAAGTGGGCTATTATCAGGAAATCCTGTTCCCCCAGCTTGACGTGCGGCTGATTGCCATTCACGACAATGTGGACAGCGATGAGGGGGAGAATGATTTTTCGCCCATCATCAACTACTTCAACGAGTGGTATTTGAAATCGACCAGCCTCAAAATCCGCGCCGTAAAGCAGAGTCAGGGCAAGGCGGGCGAACGTCGCAAGGCGGAGGACAACCCGAAACAGCTTGTCATTGACGAGGAGAGCGCCGCCGTGGTGCGCCGCATTTTCCGTTTGTCGGTGGATGGCTACGGCTGATCAGCGCGGGTTTGCCATCGGGCGGAGCCTGAGTTCTCCCTCGCCTTACGTCTGCTGGCAGTTCACGGTCGAAAACGGGGCCAGAGATTTCTATTGGGGAACCTACTGCAGCGATGGGCAGAGCGCGGTCGACAGCTATACCGCCCGTGTCATGGTTCACATGGACGGCGGTGAGGTACACGAGACTCACAACCCCCTCGCCGCGGCGGAGATGAGCGCCGAGCAGAACTATAACCAGATCGACGGCGCTATCAACAACGAAAAGGCACGGCTGGATTTGACGGACGGCCAGACTCATGAGGAGATTGCGACGCTTGCGCCTGCCACGCTGCCCAAGGAGAAGCCATCTGTGCTGGAACAGATCCGTGAGGCGAGAAAGAACCCGCAGCCCCACGCGCCGCGGAAGGAAAAGGCCGAACGCGCTAACGATGGGCTGGAGCTATGAGCGCCAACAAAGAAAACCGTAAGCGCGCGGAGCATTTTCACTTTTGGGCGACCGAGGAGGAGGCCGCGCTGATCCGTGAGCGCATGGCGGCGGCGGGCGTCACAGGCTTCGGAGCCTTCGCCCGTAAGATGCTCATCAACGGGTATCATGTCAATATCGACTTGACCGATGTACGCGAGATGGTACGCCTGCTCAGAAACGCGACAAATAATATAAATCAGATTGCCAAACGCGCTAACGAGACCCGCAGCATCTACGCCGAGGATGTGGAGGACCTGCGCCGGCAGTACGATTCCCTGTGGGGCGCGGCCAATAAAATCCTTGCTGGGCTGGCGAAGATAAAGTAAGGAAAAGCACACAAGGGCCTTGTATATTCGTTGCAAGCACGCTAACATCACAACAACAATCGGAGGGGGCTGCCCCGGAGAGGATGTGATGTCATGCGTATCGTTTTGAAGATATTGGCCGCGCCCGCCGTCGGGCTGCTGGCCCTGACCGTGGCGGTGTGCTCGTTTCTCCTGGCGGCTGCCGGGTTCGTTTGCTGGTTCCTATCGGTGGCCGCAGGCATCGGAGGCGTCGTTCTCCTGTTCACGCATCATATAGACGGTGGGATTGCGTTCCTGGTCATTGCTTTTCTGGTCAGCCCCTACGGGCTGCCGGCGCTCTTTGCCAAGCTGGTCGGATGGCTGAACGCGCTGCGTTTCTCGCTGAAAGAGTTCATACTCGAATGATGCCGGTGGGAGCCTCTCTCTTTGCGCGGGAGGCTCCCCTCTCTGTCTATCTTATCTTTTTTCGTTCTGGAGGTGATTTGCCTATGGCAACGACGCGCATCATGGCGCTGCATACAAGCCGGGGCCGGAGCGTGGCAAAGGTTCTCCGGGACGTAACGGACTACATGGAGAACCCTTTGAAAACCGAGGGCGGCGAACTTATCTCATCTTTTGAGTGCGACGCCGAGACCGCCGATGCGGAGTTCCTCTTGAGTAAAGCCCGGTATTTTTCCAACACCGGTCGGGATCAAAAGCAACGGGACGTCATCGCCTACCACATCCGTCAGAGCTTCAAGCCCGGTGAGATCACACCTGCCGAAGCGAATCGCATCGGGTACGATCTCGCCATGCGGTTCACCAACCGCGCCCACATCCACAACCATGTGGTCTGGAACTCTACCGCTCTGGATGAAAAAAGAAAGTTCCGCAACTTCTATTTCTCCGCTTTCGCCCTGCGGCGGCTGAGCGATACCCTCTGTGTGCAGAACGGATTGTCCATCATAGAGAATCCCGGCATCAGTCCCGGCAACGATTACGCCCGGCATATGTACGCAGATGGCCGGCCGCCATCCCATCAGGACACGCTCCGAGCTGCCATCGACGACGCCATCGACCAGGCGCCGGATTCCTTTGACGGGTTCCTCTCCCTCATGCGTGAGGCGGGCTATACCATAAACGATAAGCGCAAGCACATCACCTTTCGTCTGCCGGGATGGGGCCAGCCTGTGCGGATGGATACGCTGGG
>QMCE01008201.1_pt1 | contig 10572 bp, 2 predicted proteins | sample 1821851 | NCBI WGS metagenome assembly QMCE01 (sample SAMN09453174, study PRJNA476694) | Termite gut metagenome, whole genome shotgun sequencing project. | isolation source: worker | host: Odontotermes sp. | place: South Africa:Pretoria | collected 2016-01-28
CACTTGGGCATGATCGGAGCTTTTCCCGTGAGGGTGCGATAGCCGCCTATAACCTCGTCCATCGTGCCGCCGTAGACGAAATAGTAGTCTATCATGTTGCCCATCTCACTGTCGATGGATAGTTTGTTCTGCTCCCGCTGGTCCACGGGACTCAGGGCGCGCAGTCCCAGATACGATTCGCCGCCGTCGGGCTGCCACTCTATGCGTATCGGCACACGTTTACCGGCTTCCATATCCACTGCGAACTTGTAGCTGTTGGGGTTCCAGGCGGTGCGCCAACGCTCGGCCACCACCTCCTTGCCATCCATGAACACCTTCACATATCCGGCATAGTAGAGGTGGAAACGGTAAGTCCCGCTCTCGCGGGCTTCGATCTGGCCGCTATACCGCACCGAAGAGCCTCCCAACTGAAATCCCTGAGGCAGGTTTTTGGTGGACTGCAGGTCTTCGTAGAATATCGAACTTTCGATCCTCTCTACCGGCCTGCTGCTAAGGTAGGCGGCGGGAGTGTACACGGCGCTAAGACCGCCCTCCGCTCCCGTTGCGTCGAACAGGCGGAAGTTTTCGTCGAGGCCGGCATACTCCCTCGGATCGCCCCAACGGCTCAGGGAGTAGTTATCCCAAAGTATGCCGTAGTTCTTGTTGGAAATTATGAACGGTATCGACACCTTGGTGTTATATTGCAACAACACTTCGTTCTTGCCCTTGTAGTTGAATTCGTCGGACTGGTGCTGTCCCAAGCCGTAGAACGCTTCGTCGTCGGGCGACTGGAACACCTGACGGAGATAATATCCGTCGGTGCCCTCCACGGTTACAGGGGTGAGGGTTTTTCCTCCGCCCTCGTTTTCGCGCAGAATGTTCTTCCCGTTTTTATCGGTAAACGCCACTTCCCCGGTTTTACGCACTATGCCGACCCGGAGCGTTTCGGTCGCCAGTGTCAGCACGCCGTCTGTCTCTTCGACCGAAAACGGTGTCACGGGCCGGGTCTGCGGTACGACGATGAGGCTCTCTTCATTCGAGAATCTCTTTTCGGCGGTTGCAGACACCCGGATTATATTCTCGTCCATCACCTCCAGCCTGATCAGCTTTGCATCGCCGGGGCGTTCTCCTTCGACCCTGACGATGATGCCGTCCGCCGTTTTTTCATAGCTTCGCCCGGTGCAGGAGACGAGGGCCGCCCACACCGCTATCCAAAGAAAAGTAAATCTCATAGTTTTCTCATTTTTTTAAACAGAGTGATATTTCGAGTTGGCAAGGTATAGACAATAAATGATGCCACAGGGATCGGTTTGTTGCATAATGAAGGCCCTGACGGGCACTAATGTTATCGAGAACGGGCGGAGAGGCCGTTAATCCTTTTCTTTATTTTGATATTCCGAGGGCAGGATCCCGAATTCGTCCTTAAAATACTTCCGGAAAAATTTCGGATTGTTGAACCCCGTCATATAGGCTATCTCCGATATGTTGAGTTGGCTTTCGCGCAGGAATTGCGCGGCACGTTTCAGTTTCACTATCCTGATAAACTCGCTGGGCGTTTTGCCTGTGATGGAGACCATCTTTTTGTAGAGGTGCACGCGGCTCATTCCCAGTTCGGCACTGAGCTCCTCGACGGACAGTTTGGGCTGTGCGATATTATCCTCCACATATTTAACGGCTTTGTTGATCAACTTTTCGTCGAGCGGGGTAATGGTTATCTCGCTCGGATTTATCTCCATGAGCGGGGTAAAGTTTTCATGCCTTTTGCGCTGCATCTGCAACAGATTGCGTATTTTGAGGGCAAGTATGTCGAAATCGAAAGGCTTTGTAACATAGTCGTCGGCACCACTTTCGAGACCTTCCAGTTTTTGTCCTTTGTCGGAACGGGCGGTGAGCAGGATCAGAGGAATGTGCGAGGTACGGATGTCGGTTTTAACCAACCGGCACAACTCGTTGCCATCCATGCGGGGCATCATCACATCGCTCACCACCATGTCAGGCTGCAACTCAGGAATCATGCTCCACGCCGCGACACCGTCGGCGGCTTCCTCCACCGTGTAATCGGCACACAGGATGTCTCTCATAAACAGGCGGAAATCGTCGTTGTCATCGACTATAAGGATCACAGGGCGGGAGGCAAGATTATCGCCTGTCCGATCCTCCGGCAGATCGCCCTCGGGAACGGCAACCGGTGTTTCCACTGTTTTCTCTGCCGTGTCCGCATTCGGCTCCCGTCGCACTCCTGCCTGCACGGCCGGTATGGTAACTATGAACACACTCCCGCGGCCTATATTGTCGTGCACCGAAACACTGCCTCCGTGCAGGGAGACAAATTCTCTGGCCAGATGGAGGCCGATGCCGCTTCCGCTCGATTTTTGCCCTCCGCCGGGCTGCACCTGGTAAAAACGTTCGAAGATAAGTTCCTTATCCTCGTCGGCTATTCCGACACCCGTGTCCGAGACCTTGATCTCGAACTGTTCGGGCCCTCCGCTTTCGTCTCCGGCCGACACGGACAGCGCCACGTCTACCCTGCCCCCTTCGGGCGTGAAGTTAAAGGCATTCGCCAGAAGGTTCATCACCACTTTGCCGATCTTGTCTTCGTCGAAGGCCATCCACACCTCCTCCATGGCGGTGAAGAATGTCAAATGCACGTTTTTCCTCTCGGAGTATTCGCCGAACGAGTTGCAAATGCTGCGTATGAACTCCACTATGTCACCCTGCTGCACGTTGAGCCGATGTCCCTTCACGTCGCTCTTGCGGAAGTCGAGCAACTGGTTGACCAACAACAACAGCCGCATGGCGTTGCGGCGTACCATTTCGAGTTTGCCCTTCTGGTCGTCGTTGTCCATCTGGCGGATCACACTCTCCAAAGGCGAAATTATCAACGTGAGGGGAGTACGCAGTTCATGTCCGACATTGGTAAAAAAACGAAGCTTCATGTCGTCGATCTCATGCTGGTGCTGCGCCTCCTGCTCTATCTGCACGAGCTTGAATTTGTGGCGCTCGTTGCGCAATATCTCCCGGCGTGCAAGGAACAGTGCTGCCATCGCCAGCAGGAAGTACATGATCCAGGCCACGGGCGAAGCCAAAAACGGAGGATCTATCACGATCTCAAGTTCGGAGATCTCGTTGCTGGTGAAACCGTCGCTGTTAATGGCCTTCACCTTGAGGGTATAATGTCCCGACGCGAGTTCCGTAAATGTGACCTGCCCACGGTCGGAGATAATCCAGTTGGAGTTCAGCCCTTCGAGTATGTAGCTGTATTTCGTCTTTTCGGGCAGTATGTAATTCATGGCCGAGAAGGAGACCGAAAAGACATTCTGCTTGAATTTAAGCCTGATGCCGTCGGCGTGCCCGAGCGCGCGCGTAAGGATTTTGTTTCCGCCGTAAATACTGTCTATTTTGACCTCTTCTCCGAACAACTGCAGTCCGGTGAAAACGAGTTTCGGGGTGATGTTGTTGTATTTCAATTCCTCCGGCTGGAAAAAACTTAATCCTGAAACTCCTCCCGCGATGATCTCGCCCTTGTGCGTTTTGAGAATGGCGCGTGCGTTGAATTGCTGTCCTTCGAGACCGTCGTATTTGCCGTAGCTGTGAAAGGTGTATGTATAACGTCCCGTTCGGTAGTCCGTACCGACCACGATGGAACTGATTCCGGTCGTGGTGGTGATCCACATATTTTTGTCGTTGTCTTCGACAATGGCTTGAACTATGCCGCTCCCCAGAACAGGATCGCTTATGGGCAAGGTTATCTCGTCTCTGCGGCGATCGTAAACGTTGAGGCCCTCGGCGGTGGCGATCCACATAAGTCCGCGGCTGTCTTCGTAAATCGAGTTCAGATCGGGATGCTGCAGGCTCTGGGTGCCCGTTTTATTTGTAAGCCATCTTTCGAACGAATCCGTCGCAGGCGAATAGACAGTGATTCCATAGGTGGTGGCCATATAGATGTTACCGTCGCGCCCCACCAGAAGCGAGGTGACGTAATCATGTTCGAATCCGGAACCCGGACGGGAATAGAGGGTGAATTTCCCGGTACGCGGATCAAAACCCTGCAAGCCCTTACCAAGGGTGCCTATCCATATGTACCCGTCGGCCCCCTCGGCCAAGGCCCACACGTCGTCGGAGACGAGCGAGTTCCCGTTCTGCGGATCGTGCCTGTAATTCGTGAATGTCCGTCCGTTGAAAACATTAAGTCCGTTGCGGAAGGTACCCATCCAAATCCTGCCGTCGCGGGCTTCAAGCATACTCACTATAACGTCGCCAGACAATGAGTTGCGTCCCGGGATGTGCTGATAGATATCCCTCCGGCCGGTTTTGCGGTCCATAAAGATAAGCCCGTTGCTCGTTCCGAGCCACAGATCGGCTCGCCGGTCTTCGACTATCGCATTTACGTCGGGGGCTATATTTTTGCTGCTGTGGAACTCCGACATGGGATCCATCCTGAACTTGAACACACTCTCGTTGTAGTACGAGATGCCTCTTTTGTAGTATCCGACCCACATTCCTTCGCTGTCGTCGCAGTAGAGACAGTTTACGCTGTTTTGCCGCAGGCTTCTCTCGTCGAATATGTCGTTTCGAATATACCGGATCGTGTTCAGCTTCTTGTCTATGATGTTAATGCCGCCATGGTCGAACGCTATCCATATCCGGTTTTGCGCATCTTTTTTGATGTCGTTCACCAGGCCTGCCGAGAGCACAAGGGGAGAGTCCGGCCTGTCGCTCAGGAACTCCCACCGGTCGCGGGCGGTATAATAGACCCACACGCCGCCGTTTGCGGCCACCCAGTAATCACCGTCGCCGTCGACAAAAATCCGTGAGAAGTCCATGCTCTGAGCAGCCGTGGCCAGATAATCCTGCCGTGAGACGGTATCGGTGGCGGGATCTATGTGTACTATCCATCCGTTGGAGTAGAGTATGACCACACCTTTGCTGTCTTCGGCGAAACTGGCGATGCCTATCTCCCGGTTCCTGAGTTCTTCTTCGAACGGATAAAACAGGAGTTTATTCTCCGCGACATTGTAGCAGTGGGTTCCGTTCCACGCGTGAGACCAGACGTTTTTGGCACTGTCGAAAAACATCATGGTCGGAGAGTCGCCGATCCCGTATCGCTGTTCGAGGAGCGGGCCGGCAGGCCTGAATATCTCTTTTTCGGGATCGTAGCACACATAACCCCAACGCATGATTTTTATCCACAACTCGCCGTTCTCCCCTTCGATCACCTCCTCTATGTTGTTGTCGGGTAGCGACCAGGTGTTTTTGCCGTCGCGAGTGAACACCTTGAACGAGTAGCCGTCGTAGCGGTTGAGACCATAAGGGGTCGAGAACCACATGAACCCCTGTTCACCCCCAGATGCTTGAAAGCGATCTCACCGTCATTTACGGCGTAGAGACGGAGCGCGCAACAGAGCGCGGCCAGCATGGCGGCTGAGCGTATTATTCCGATATGAATTTTCATTGTCCCATCGGGTAGTAAGTCCGGCCTGCAAATATACTCAATATATTTGTATTTTGGTCATTAAAGGCAACTTGGCGGAGGAAGTTCCCACGAGTACTTCGACAGTTCCGCTCTCAAGCTCCCAGCCGTTGGATGCTTCGTCCCAGTAGCGCAGTTCGGAAACGGGCACTTCGAGCGTGACCTTTTCCGTTTTTCCCGCGGCGAGAGTGGTACGTTGGAACGCTTTCAGTTCTTTGTGCGGCCACTCGACTTTTGCATCGGGGCGACGGACATAGAGCTGTACCACCTCGTCGGCTTCCATAGAACCTTTATTGGTTACATCGACACTGATCTTTATGACATCGCCGGCAGCATATTCGCTCTTATCGCTTTTGATATTTGCATAGTCGAAGTTCACGTATGACAGGCCATGACCGAACGGATACAACACGGGCACGTTTTTGGTGTCGAACCAGCGGTATCCCACAAGAAGACCTTCGGAGTAGTGTGTTTCGGGAGAATAGACGTTGTGATCGTACTCGGTTTCACCCACTATATCGTGTCTGAACTGAGCGGCAAAAACGTCTCCGTCGCTCACCACCTCTTTCGAGAAATTACCCAACGCGTACGCGGGTGAATCTTCCAGCTTGAGAGGGAAAGTGAAAGGAAGTTTTCCCGAAGGCGAAATATTACCGAGGAGTACGTCTGCCAGGGCGTGTCCTCCTTCAAGCCCGTTCCACCACGCCTGAACGATGGCATCCGATTTCTTCTCGACCACTCTGAGATCGCAGGGGCCGCCCGATACCACCACGGTTACGATATTGGGGTTCACCTCGGCGAGTTCGGTGATAATTATATCCTGACTGACGGGCAGAAGAATATTTTCGCGGTCGATACCTTCGCTCTCGATGAATTTGTTTGTTCCCGCAAAGAACAGGACAAGGTCTGCATCACGAGCCGTAGCCAGAGCCTCGGCCAATAACGCGGCATCGGGTGCTTCGTCGAGGGTTCGGGCGATTTCGGGAGAATTGGCTTTTCCGCCTGCGAACATACCCATATAGTTTTTATAAGCGGGGGCGTACTCTATTTCCACATCATTGCCGAGGCGGTTTTTGAGTCCTTGCAGCGGAGTTATTTCGTAAGGAGTTTTGGCTCCCGCTCCCATGCCTCCCGAAGCTGTTGTCGCCGTGGCATTCAGCCCGATAACAGCTATCTTTTTTGTTTTCCCGGTATCGATGGGAAGTACCGCCTTTTCATTTTTAAGAAGTACGATGGATCTCGCAGCTACATTGTAAGCTACCTGCTGTTGCTCCTTTTGGGATATTTTGACGGTATTGGCCTTGTCGTTCGGAATGGGTTCGATGGCAAAACGGAGACGAAGGATTTCGCGTACTTTATCATCCACAACCGATTCGTCTATTTTACCCGTGCGTACGGCGTCTATCAAAGGAGGGCCGAAGTATTCATCTCCCGTCATCTGGACATCGAGTCCTCCCAATGCGGCTCCCATGGTGCTGTGCGTACCTCCCCAATCGGATACGGTCATACCTTTGAATCCCCATTCGCCACGTAGAATATCGTTGTTGAGGTGTTTGTTTTCGGAGCCGTAATATCCATTGACTTTATTATAGGCAGGCATCACGCACATCGCCCCTCCCTCTTTTACGGCCGCTTCGAAAGCTTTGAGGTAGATCTCACGCATCGGTCTTTCGGCAATGATCACATCTATGCTGCCTCGATTCGTCTCCTGATTATTGAGCGCGTAATGTTTGAGACAGGCGGCTGTTCCGGCATCCTGCATACCTTTGGTAAATCCGACGGCCAACACGGCATTGAGAGCCGGGTCTTCGCTGAAATACTCGTAAGTACGCCCCCCTACCGGTAAACGCTGAATGTTCATGGCGGGGCCCAGTATAATATCTTTCCCGCGACGGCGGGCTTCGGTCCCGAGAGCATTGCCATAATCGTAGGCCAGGTCATAAGACCATGTCGCGGCAAGTGCGGAACCCGTGGGATAATAAGTGGCAGAGTCGGTCGTCCAGTTCAAAGGTCGAAAACCGTCCCCTAATTCTTCGCGCACGGCAAAGGGCCCGTCGGCGTATTTAATATCCTGAATGCCCAAACGGGGAACCCCTTCGGAAGACATGATGGTTTTGCTGTGGAGCATCTCCACCTTTTCTTCAAGAGTCATCAGGGCGATGATCTCATTGATCTTTTTATCGTTTACGGTGAGTTTCTCCTGGGGAGTGGTATGAGGAGTGCTGCCGCAACATACCAGAGTGGCGACGATCAAAATTCGTTTCATTTTTTAGTTCGTTATTTTCAACACGAAGGATATTTCATTCGGCCTTTTATCTTTCGGCAGATCGACGAGAAGTCCTTTGTCCGTTCTTTGAAAACCGGCTTTTCCGCCTCCAAGCATCTCCACATTTTTAATTTTCCCTTTGTGGTGCGGGCTGTTCGACGCGAGGGATTTTATAAGAACCTTCCCGTCTGCCGGCCACTCCAAAACGTGGGCGTAGAGGATATTGCCTTTCTCGACAAAACGTATGTCCTCACTGGTGTAGGGCTCGTTCTTGCCCTCGTTGAAGCCCGGCCCGTCCAGGGGAATGGCGGTTTCGGAAGCGGGGCCCTCGCCGAAGATACGCCAGGGACGGGTATCGAAGATAGCCTCTTTGTTGATGTCCATCCAGGCGGCAATGTCTTCGAGTATTTTTTCCTCCTTATCGTCTATCGTTCCGTCTCCTTTCATGGGAACGCTGAGAAGCATATTGCCGTTTTTACTGACGATATCCACAAGCATATGGATAACGGTGCGGGCAGATTTGTACCAGTTGTCTTCATAAGCGGAACTATGGTAGTGCCAACTGCCGAGACATGTACAGGTTTGCCAGGCTTTCTCCTGCAAAGTGGAGGGTACGCCTTTTTCCACGTCCCATACGATAGCCTCCTTGTGCTCCTCCTGTAACTTTTTTCCGAATACGACGGCGTCGAGCTTGCCGTCGTTCAGCTTCATGTTTTGATTGTAATAGTGAGCTACGACCTCCATACCCGTGCTGTTTATCGGCCAGAAGGGCAGCACACTGTCGTCGAAGTAGACAAGGTCGGGGTTGTACCTGCTTATCATATCGACGGTACGGTCGTAGAAATTATCATAATAGGCCTGAGTAGGTACCGAAGTGCCTTCCGGCCAGTCCCACGCGACCCACGAATGACCGCTGAGGGCATGGTTCTGCACATAGAGTTCCTGCGGGTCGTATCCTTCCCACCATTTGCCTTTGCCGTCCTCTTTGGTCACGACACGGGCATCGTAGGGGATACCTGCGTAAGGTCCTTTTTTATCGGCACCCTGTCCGGTTTCGTACCATGTCCAGGCGTGCGAAGAGTGTATGCTCACGCCGAAGGGGAGATCGTTTTTGCGGGCGGCTTTTTCCCATTCGGCCAGAATATCACGTTTAGGCCCCATATTCACGGAGTTCCACGATTGATATTTACTGTCCCAAAGGTCCATATTATCGTGGTGGTTACCCATGGCGAAGAAGTACCGGGCACCTGTGCGTTTATAGAGGGCAACAAGCTTTTCGGGATCCCATTTTTCGGCTTTCCATTCATTTATCACGTCTTTGAAACCGAATTCGGAAGGGTGTCCGTATTTTTCGAGATGCCGGTTGTAGGCGTCACCGCCCTCTTCGTACATGGCACGGCCGTACCAGTCTCCGGCTTCGGGCTGACACTGAGGGCCCCAGTGTGCCCAGATCCCGAACTTGGCGTTACGGAACCATTCGGGCGTTTCGTACTGTGACAGTGATTCCCAGGTCGGTTCGAATTTGCCTTGCCCGGCCTGCTCCTGCTTATTTTGGGTTAAGACCGCCACATATCCTCCGCCACCGGCCATCTGTATCTTTATCGGCTTTCCGGCCTCTATTACCATGCGGTTTTTCCTGAGTTTTGCAGGATTCTTCCCTGCGTCTTTGGCATCTTCCCAATATTCCAATTCATATTTTCCGGCGGAAAGGAAATCGGTAGGTATGGTAACGGTACGGGAGACGTTATTATTCATGGCGCCGATGAACCACTCTTTTCCCGAACGTTTGGCAAGCACGATGAACTCTCCCGGATAACCGTCTATAAAGCGGGTGTCGTCCCATACGGTGGGGACTATTTGCAGGAAGTCGCTTCCGGGTTGACCCGACACATGCCTCGGGTGGTCGCAGAAAACGGTGAAGGGACTTTCGTAGATCACGAATTTGGAAAGTTCCCCGCACCGTGTATTCATGACCAATGTGGGCGATTGCTGCCTGAATTGTTCCGGAGTAACATTGAGAAATCCGCCGGGGGTGTAGTCCATAGGCCCTGCCAGCATACGAGTGAAAGGCAGCGTAACGTTATGGGCGGGAATGATGCGGTCGGAGAACTTGGAGTATTCTTCGCCGAGCACACCTTCGCGGGTTATCATATTGGGATAGGTACGCTCTATTCCGTCGGGTTTGTATGAGCCGTGGAAATTTACCATCAGTCGATTTTCGGCGGCTTTTTTGATGACTTTACGGTACCAGTTGACCATCTCCTGATCGTCGCGGTCCATAAAATCTATTTTCACACCGGCGATACCCCATTGCCTGTAGAGTGCGAAAGCCTCTTCGAAAGCGTTGTTGCGGTTGACATCGGTGTTGTACAACCACAACCAGATGCGTACGTTCTTCTCGCGGGCATAGGCGAGTATTTCGGGCATATCTATTTGTGGTGCGGGCTTGGTAATGTCGGCTTCGGGCCGGTTGAAGGGTCCGTACCATTGCCAGTCGATCAGCATATAGGGCCATCCTTGTGCGGCGGCAAAATCAATATATTCTTTAATGACGGGCATTTCCATTTTCACCTCTCCGCTCCACCAGTGATCCCACGCGCAAATGCCGGGTTGTATCCATGAAGGATCCTCAATGGCACAGGGCGGATTGAGGGACTGAACGATTTCGGATTCGATGAAACGTCCGGGATTGTCACCTACCATTACCACGCGCCAGGGGGTATATATTTTGTCGGAGAAGCGGGCTTTGACACCATCTTCTTTTTCACCCGGTAGCGGAGAGAGTTTGGTGGTGAGCACTACTTGCCCCTGATTATCGTCGGCCTCACGGCCGATGTAGAATCCCGGATAGTTGTCT
>QMCE01770539.1_pt1 | contig 10572 bp, 11 predicted proteins | sample 1821851 | NCBI WGS metagenome assembly QMCE01 (sample SAMN09453174, study PRJNA476694) | Termite gut metagenome, whole genome shotgun sequencing project. | isolation source: worker | host: Odontotermes sp. | place: South Africa:Pretoria | collected 2016-01-28
CCGTCGCCGCCTGCGTCGATGGCGGGATATGCGAAGGCGCCCCAGGTTATGTCGGGATTGATCGACTTAACTTCGTTGGGCAGCCATGTGCCGTTCAGGTACATAGCGGCGGTTTCCGCCGCGATCTCGCTGGCCTGGCCTTCGGGATATACGTTGGTGGCCGCTTTCGGGGACATGTAGCCGAGCTGGATCATCTCTTCCCAGATCTGGCAGGTTCTAAGGATGCTAGGGTCGGTGAAGTCGTTGTTTTCGAGCATTTCGGCGACTTTTTCAGCGCCGACGACGCGGTCGAGCGTGTAGCCGAATAGCGTCGCTATGTACGCGTTGTCAACGGTCATCGGCGTGATGCCCGCATCTACAAGCTGTGCGCAGACGGCTTTGAATTCGTCCCACGTCTTGGGCAGGGCGGTAACGCCGGCCTGATCGAAAATCTTCTTGTTGTACATTACCGTAAAGAGGGAGGGCTGGTACGGAACCGCCGTGAACGACCCGCCGCCTGCGTCTTTGGCGATATTCATAAGGGTTTGGTTGAGCATGCTGACATAAGGCGCGCCGTTGGTTTCAGGATATGCGGCGTTTACGTATGAATCTAAATTCAGCAGATAAGGCGCCCACGCGCCTGTAACTCTATCGACGTCCTCGTCGAACAGGTCGATCGCCTGGCCCGCCGAAAGCGCCGGCAGCTTTGTTATCGGCATACTTAATTGCCACAGCCTTTGCCTTGATAGCTTCCATGCCTGTGGTCATGTAAGCAGTGGCAGTCTCTTTTGTCATTACATTGCTTTTGCCTGTAACGCCTGCAACGAAACCTGCCAACAGGTTCTTACGGCTGATGCTTTGCGTAGAGTCGTTACCAAAGATTTGCTGATTGAAACCTTCTACCCAGTTCTTACTTACCATCTGGCCGATTTGCAAACCGGTCATATAAGCAACGTCTTTCTTTTCGATTTTAGAGGAACCTTCATTGAAACCTTTGATGAATGCGGCCATTTGGGTGGTGTCAACACCTTGTTGCATCAAATACTGGGTCAGGCCGTCGGTACGAGCCACACCAATAGCATAAGACAATGAGTCAACATCCGTTTTCAAGTTTGCTTTCGGGCTTTGTGCAGTACAGGAAACCAAGCAACCAAGCCTGCGCCTACTGCAAGGGCCATAATTAATGTTACCTTTTTCATTTTACTTTATTATTTATTTATTTTAGGATAATATTTCGAGTAATTCCACTTCGAAGACCAAAGTGCTGTGCGGCGGTATCATTTCGCCTGCGCCTTGTGCGCCATACGCCAGGTCGGAAGGAATATAGAGTTTCCATTTGGCGCCTTCGGGCATTAACTGTAATGCTTCTACCCAACCGGGGATTACCTGGTTCACGCCGAACACGGCGGGTTGTCCGCGCTGAATGGAACTGTCAAACAGGGTTCCGTCAATCAAAGTACCTTCGTAGTGACACTTCACCTGGTCGGTAACTGTGGCACGGGTTCCTGCATTACCTTTATTTATTACTTCGTATTGCAAGCCGCTCGGCAGGGTAACAACACCCGGACGTTTTTTATTCTCTTCCAGATATTGCCGGCCTTGCTCTATATTGGCGGCATTTACTTTTTCTTCCAGTTCAGCAAAGTACTTATTTACGATATCACGCGCTTCCGCATGTGTGATAGCTGTGTTATTGCCTTCTAAAACATCTTTTATTGCTTGTGCAAAGTCGTCTACTGCGAGGCCTTTAGCACCCATGCTTAATAAATTCTGACCTATTCCCAGGCCGATAGCGTAACTAAATTTGTCCATATATCTTTTGGGTTGGACTGAAAAGCTGTTTCCTATTCAGTCAATTGCAAAATTACGAGTTGCAAAAGTAAGTGTTTTATTTGAATGATTCTGCTTTTTAGATTTAATTTTTCTTATATCCATAGTAACTTCGGCAATCTTCTTTATTTCTTCAATACGAGCCGCACTACAAACCAGGCGTGGTGGGCCACAGTACTCACCAGTCCGTAATGCCGTGCCATGATATGGAAACGCTCCCGGAGGGATGCCTTTTGGTTCTGCGTAGTCATACCTTCTTCCAGATAATCTATTAGTGTGAGATGCGCATTGTGCAGCGCCTGCGCTTTCTTCATCATGCGGATGCACCAGTCGAAATCGGCGGAGAAGCGGTATTGCAGGTTGTAAGGCTCTACGATATCGCGCCTGACAAAGAAGGCCTGATGGCAGACAAGCATACCTTGTTTAAAGCTTTTCCACGTCAGCGTTTCGGGAGCTGAAAGGCGGCGCATACGCAAGAAATGTCTTTCCTTATCGACTAAGGCGGTTTCACCGTACATCACATCCGGCAGTTCGTTAGCAGTGAGGCTATGCACCATCGCCTGCAAGGTGGAGGCTTCGTGGAAACTGTCGCCGGCATTGAGGAAACAGAGGTAATCGCCGGTGGCAAGGTTGATGCCTTTGTTCATCGCATCGTAAAGACCTTTGTCCGGTTCGCTGACAAGCTGTGCGATATGGTTCCGGTATTTCCCGGCGATAGCAAGTGTGCCGTCCCCGGATGCTCCGTCCACGATGATATACTCCACGTGGTGATAGGTTTGCGCAATAACGCTTTGTATAGTGTCTTCCAGTACCGCTTCGGCATTGTAAGTCACAGTGATGACGCTGAATTTAGGAATGGGGCGGTTATGCATTTCTTCCGGTTACTTTGTTATAGACATCAATATATTTTTTGGCAACGGTACTTTCCGAATAGTTGGTTACGGCTTTCCGGCAGGCTTGCTCGGAAAGGGTGGCGTATTCCGGTTCGGTCAGTATCCAGTAGATGCCGTTGGCGAAATCTTCCGGGGATTTGTATTGCGCCACGTATCCGTTGTGCAGATGGTCTATCATTTCAGGGATGCCTCCCACGTTGAACCCTACGCAGGGAATGCCACAGGACATGGCTTCCATAATTGTGTTCGGCAGGTTTTCTTCCAGCGACGGGGTGACGAAGATATCTACCGCATTATAAATATCCACCAGTTGGCGTTCATTGCTGACGAAGTCCAGCGGATAGACCTTGAACGGTAAGCGGTTTGCCAATTGCTGGGAGTTGTTGCCGAAAACGACTACACCTAATTCTTCTTTCAGTTCCGGATGCGCCTCCGCCAGCAGTTCACAGGATTCAATCAGGTAGTCGATGCCTTTCCGTTTATCCGTAATCTTCACCGAGCCGAACAGGATTAGCTTGATGTCTTGCGGCAGCCTGCACTTATCGCGGGCTTCGCGCCTGTTACGGGGCTTGAAGAGATTGGTATTGATAGGATTGGGAATGCTGGTGACGGATTGTCCTTTGAACAGGGCGCTCTTTCTGGCAAGTTCTTCCAGCCAGTGGCTACAGGCGACGAAAGTGATGCGGCGTCCTTCGTACAGCTTACGTTTTTTAAGAAATGTACGTTGTGAAAGGTCTTTCTTGCCTCCGCCGCCATAGATAAACGGGCAGTGGTGACATTCCTCTTGGTAACGGGTACACTGGCGGGCATGGTGGCAGATGCCGGTGCAAGGCCACATGTCGTGCATGGTCCATACGACGGGCTTTCCCGAGGAGGGTATCTTATCCATGTTTTTCAGAGAGAGCATGCCTTGGTTTATCCAGTGCAGGTGTATCACATCCGCTTGCTGAAACTCCGGCAGGGCGGTGATGTCCGTGCCCGTGTTGGCAATGTCGACGGCGAAGAGGTTATTCTTCTTGAAACGGTTGGCTTGCCATATTGTAATCCGTTCCCACACAAACTTCCACACCATACGCCAGCTTTGGCGGAGCGCCACCACGGATATCTGTTCGGTTTGCTTGTTGCGTACCAGCAGTTTGGCTTTGATACCATTGTTCTTAAGCGATTCCATGAGGCGGCTTGCTGCCACCGCAGCTCCACCGATGCGTTCGGATGTATTGATTAATAGTACTCTCATGTTATGGAATGTTTCTACAAAAGTACTGCTTTTGCAGCTTCCTATCCACAATTTCACGTTTTTTTTAGTCAGTAAACGCTAAAGTATTTATCTTTGCAAGGGAATAAAACGATTACAGGTTGCGAACTACGGGCTACAACGAGGGGCTGCGCTGTACTTGCAAGAGAAGGGTTTTTGCTTCTACAGCGTGATGCCGTTGTATGCTTGCAGGAAGGCATTAACAGGCTGATTATAGAACACAAGTGTTACAGAAATGAATTGCAAGTGATACGGAAATGAATTGCAAGCGATACGGAAATGGATTGCAAGCGATACAAAAACGGGTTGCAAGTACCATAAATGAATCACATACAAGTGCTATAAATGAGCCACACATAAGTGTTGTAAATCAAGCCAACAACTCATAGTTAGTCAAGTTCGTACCCGAAGTACCGTAAGTTATTCATGTTAAGTAGCTGTTCATAATTAGTTTATACTATGAAGATAATATAGCGAAACGGAATCTCAATCAGGTTGCTGCGCAATACAAGCAATTCTTCAGACGCGGATAACGCGGATGACGCGGATTTTTAAATGCTGCGGCTACGTTAGCCCAACCGGAAGATAAAAAGAGATCCGCGTCATCCGCGTTATCCGCGTCTAAAAAATGATAGTATAAACTAATTATGAACAGCTGCTTAGTGATTAACGGAAGTATCTCTATTCTCCTCCTCCAGGGAGGAGGGGAACGTACCTTAGTGAAAGGAATCAGATAATCTGTCAGCGAAGTTAATTAGGATAGTTCAATGACACATTAAATAATCTGTCAGCGAAGCTAATTAGGATAGTTCAATGACACAGAAGTAACTCTCGAAACTCAAATTTAATAATAATTATATGGGAGATAAAGCAATGAAATGGCTGGAACAATGCTGGCAAAGCTTTCTAAGCATAGTGAAGATTCTGTTGCAGTCTAAATGGAACACGAGTTTGCCGGTTTCTTTCAGCAACCCCGACGAATTACTGATACTCGCCAACGGTCCTTCCCTGAACCGTACAGTGCAAGAGTCAGCAGACTTCATACAGGAGAAAACCTTGTTGGCAGTGAACTTCTGTGTCACCTCCCACATCTTTGAACACCTCCGCCCCGAAATCTATCTGATTGCCGACCCCCTGTTCTGGATTGTTCCCGAGAAGCGCATACAACTGTTCAAGACAATGGCCCAGAAGACCACCTGGGACATGAACCTCTTCATGCCCGCCCGCGCATGGACGAACAAAGAATGGCAACCACTCCTCGCAGGCAATCCACATATCAAAGTCTATACCTACAACACCACCCCCATCGAAGGATTCCAGCATTTCTCTAACTGGATATTCCGCAAAGGCTGGGGCGTGCCCCGTCCGCACAACGTACTGATCCCCTCCATCGCCACAGGACTACGCCTGCCCTTCAAGAAAGTATATCTTGCAGGAGCCGACCACTCATGGCTACCGGAAATCACAGTAACGGACGACAACGTAGTACTGATGCACCAGAAGCACTTTTACGACCGCAACAATTCGCAAGCCGCCACCGTGACACAGGAAAACCTGGGCAGCGCACGCCTGTACACCATTCTCTACCACATGTACGTAGCCTTCAAATCTTATTTCATACTCGAAGCCTATGCCCGACGGCTGGGCAAGGAAATAATCAACATCACCCCCGGCTCTTATATCGACGCTTTTAAACGGATGAAAGTATGAAAGACGGAATAATCATTCAGGCGCGTACCGGTTCAACCCGGTTGCACAACAAGATACTGCTCCCCTTCTATGGCGGACAGCGCATCATCGACATACTGATAAACAACATCAAACAGGCTTGCCCCGGCAAATGCATCGTACTTGCCACCACCAACCGCCCGCAGGACGACGTGCTTGCCGAAGTAGCCCGCCGGGCAGGCATCCTCAGCTTCCGCGGTGACGAAGACAACGTGCTCGACCGCTTTCTATGTGCGGCAGAAACATTTGGTATCGACCGCTTCATACGGGTTTGTTCCGACAATCCTTTCCTGCGCCCGGAGACTTTCGCCACCTTCTTTGCCGAACATACATCCTCTCCCGCCGACTACATAGCCTACGGTTTCTCCGATGGACGCCCCACTATCAAATCCCATCTGGGACTGTACGCCGAACTTACCACCACAGAAGCCCTGCGCCGCGTCGCCGCCGCCACGCAGGAGAAACTAAACATTGAGCACGTCACCATCTATCTCTATACACACCCCGAAACATTCCATGTGCGCCTGCTGCCTCTGCCCGACGAGCTGGACGTTTCGACCTCCGCTTCACACTGGATACGATGGAAGACTTCACCCTGTTGCAGGAGCTTTACGCTACCTTCCGTGAGAAGACCGACCGTAGCGTCCACGCCCTTTTGCAACTGGTAGAGGCGCACCCTGGGTATCGCATCAAGATGCTGGAGAATATTGCAAGAAATGAAAAATAAGAAAACTGATTATGAATTGTATGACTCCCATCCGGTACGCCCATAATTCATAATTCATAATTCATAATTCTATGAGTACATATATAATAGGTGAAATAGGACAGAACCACAACGGTTCCGTTGATATAGCCAAGTTGATTGTAGACCTGGTATCACGCCCCGTCCGCGAGGAAGTATTCAACATAGAGCTTCGTCCGATGGACGCCGTGAAGATGACCAAGCGGGACTTGAACGAGGAACTGACAGACTCACAAATGAACCGCCCGTACGACTCCCCCCACTCCTTCGGACGTACCTACGGCGAACACCGCGCCTTTCTGGAACTGACGGATGAAGAACACTTCGAAGTCTACATCCATGCCAAGTCTTTAGGCCTCGACTTTGTAGAAACGCTCTGTTCAAAAGGCTGCCTCTCCCTGCTGAAACTCTTCACGCCCGACCGGCTGAAAGTGGCAAGCCGCGACCTGACCAATCTGCCGCTGCTGGAGGTGATGGCGGAAACCCGGATACCGATCATCCTGTCCACCGGCATGGCAGGAAGGAAGGAACTGGACGATGCCCTGGAAGTGATTACCCGTTACCACAATGATATCTCCATTCTGCACTGCGTATCTCAATATCCTACTCAACCCGATAATCTGAACCTGAGGACTATCGGCTATCTGAAACAGCATTACGGGCAGTACACTATCGGCTTCTCCGACCACACTATCGGTATCGCCGCCCCTATTGTTGCCGTGGGCATGGGTGCGGAAATCATAGAGAAGCATGTCACCATCGACCGCCGCATGAAAGGAACCGATCAGCAAGGCTCGCTCGGTCCCGATGGAGTAAACCGCATGATACGCGACATCCGCATCGCCGAACGCTGGCTGGGAAAAGAAGAACTCTATATCGATGCTTCCGTAGCTTCGGCAAAGGTGAAGCTGGAGCGCTCCATCGCTACGAATAAAAATTTGTAAGATGTCATTACCGAGAATGATATTCATCTGTTGAGTCCCGGCGACGGTTTCAAATGGGCGGATCGCAATCAGGTGGTAGGACATAAGGTGCTGAAAGAAATTCTCCGGAATGAGATTATCTATCCGGATGTTATTCAATAGTTTATGAAACTCTTAGGCATAGTCATTTTATATTATCCGGATGATGCGGTAGTGAACAACATCGCTACTTATATAACTCAACTGGACGAATTAATGTTGTGGGACAATACTCCGGCAGTTGATCGTAAAGAGCTGGACTTAATCTCTATGGTAAGGGAAAAGTCTTCTTGAATGGTTGCGGTGAGAATGTGGGCATTGGTTCCGCACTGAATAAGGCTGTGGCATATGCCCGTACAAATGAATTTACGCATCTGCTGACGTTGGATCAGGATAGTTACTTTGACGGGCAGGACTTCGAGACTTATCTTCAGGCAATCCGTCACTATGGTGAAGATAAGGCTGCCATCTTTGCTACCAACTATTTCATTAAATCCCAGCAAACCACCATGTATCCTCCGACTGACTCTGTGGATGAAGTATATTCGGCGATGACTTCAGGGAGCGTTTATCCGGTTGCATTGTTCGAAGCTTTAGGTGGTTTTATGGAGTCGCTTTTCGTTTGGGGAGTAGACTGTGAGTTTTGCTGGAGAGCTAAAAGGAAAGGCATACCGGTTTTATGTTTCAAGAATATTCTGTTGATACACGATTTAGGCTATCAGAAAAAGAAGAGGCGTCTGTTGGGAAAAGAAGTGTTTCCTAATGAATATGGTCCGGCCCGTTCATATTATAATGTGCGCAATGGTATTCTTTTGCATCGTCTCTATCCCGAAGCATTGAATCTGAAAGCGCATCTGCACTACCATTTTTATAAGCGTATGGTTTTTATCATACTGTATGAACAGCAGAAGTTCAGCAAATTGTGGGCATTGTTGTGCGGCTATCGTGACGGTCTGAAGGGAAAGTACGGAAAGTGGAAATAAATAATTGCATTATCTGATTAATAAAGAAGAAGCTATGTTACCGAAATTAGTGATTACCGATATTGATGGAGTTTGGACTGACGGTGGAATGTACTACTCCGCCGAAGGTGATGTCATGAAACGCTTTTGCGTAAAAGACGGTTGGGGAGTTATCTTCCTCCGCGAGCTGGGTATCCCCGTAGCCATTATGACGGGCGAGAACTCTCCATTAGTGCAGAAACGTGCGGATAAACTAAAGATATCCCGTTGCTACCTGCAAGTCAATGACAAGCTGGCGAAAGCGAAAGAAGTCTGCGAAGAGATGGGAATCACTTTAAAGGATGTAGCTTTCATAGGCGACGACTTGAATGATATCCGCTTGCTTCGTGAAGTAGGTTTCAGCGCCTCTCCTGACAATACACCGGATTATGTGAAGCGCGAAGTAGACTATGTTACTGTAGCTCATGGCGGTTTCGGCGCTTTCCGCGAGTTTGTGGAGAAGATACTGGCGGACAACGGAGTACTGAAAGAGTTACTTCAGAAGTTTATGTAATTTTCAGGACTTAAGCTGTCTATGGAGTTGGTTACAAATAAACATTTGGTGCAATTGCCCTATCTTCACCTGCATACAAAAGAAATCAAAAAGGAGATATTAGCTTTAAGTAGCTGTTCATAATTAGTTTATACTATCATTTTTTAGACGCGGATGACGCGGATCTCTTTTTATCTTTCGGGTGGAATAACGTAGCCGCAGCATTTAAAAATCCGCGTCATCCGCGTCATCCGCGTCTAAAGAATTGCTTGTATTGCGCAGCACATAGGGAGTGCAAATCATCGGGAGCACCTCTTTCAGCTTCGGCAGAAAGTGCAGCTTGGGACGGTGCAGGTACGTCACGCCGGGGTACTTCTCCGCATCGGCAAACGGCTGGTCGGATGAGTCGGGGGACAAGGATTTTTATGTCTGTACGGCTATAGTAGTCGAGTAGTCTGCGCAGGCGTTCGGGGCGGTTGTGTCAGGGATGATTACGGTTACATTTTGCAGTGTCATCATTCTATAGTTTTCTTTTTAAACAGATATTGAAGGCTTTCCCGGAATACAGTAGACTTCAGACTCCACATAAAAAGTATGTAAAGGGAAGCGGCCAAAGCAACCTTTACCAGTAGTGAAAGATAGATATTCTCTATATAACTTCCCACCCAATACGTGAAAGCCATTACGGCTATAGAAATAATAAGGTAAGGAACAATATCTTTCAATGTATTGAACAGGGAGATTCCTATAAGCCTATGGGCAAAATAGTGCCAGACCAATAACCAGAGAATATTAACGGTAGTATAAACTATCAGCATTACATTCAATCCATATGGATAACTGCCCCATACGCATAACAGTTGGAAGATGCCCAGTGCAATAGTGTTCCACATAAAGATGTTCGGTCGTCCGAGACTGTTCATTAGATTAGTATATAGGGTTGCAATGGGCATGAAGGCTCCCCATACGCATAATATCTGCATCACGGGTACACAAGGCAACCACTTCTCGGTGATGCTTATAACAATCAATTCCCGTGAAACGATGCATAGTCCCAACATGGCGGGGAAGCTTACGAAAGCGGTGAAGCGCATCAGCTTGCGGAATATGTTTTGCAGGCGTTGCAAATCTTCCGAAGCTTCCCTAAATACGGGTTGCCCCACACTGTTTATCATTCCGAAGATGGTGGAGTAACCCATGGTGGTCCACTTGCTTCCTTGTGAGTAGTAACCTGCCTGCCTGATAGTATAGAAATACCCCAACAGGGCGGAGAAGATGTTATTGTTGATATGTGTGAACAGCGAGGTAAAAAGCAGTTTACTGCTGAAAGGCAGCAATGCCCGCAACGGATGCATACGGAATGAAAGCGTAGGATGCCAGGGCGAAAATATCCAAAGTAACACGGTGTTGGTACTGACATACAATACTGTTTGCAGGGCAATTCCCCAATATCCCCAACCATGATAGGCGCAAGTGACGCCCGCAACTCCCGAGATGATGATAGCCGCAATCTGTATCTGGCTACGTTCTTTCACCATGAGGTTGCGGAAGAAGTATGCTGTGGGTGCGGTGCCGAAACTTCCGATAAAGAAACTGAGGAATTGAAAGCGTGCCAGCCGCGTCAGTTCCGGAGTATCATAAAAGTCGGCAATCAAGGGGGCACAGATGAAAAGTATCATATAGAGT
>QMCE01002285.1_pt1 | contig 10571 bp, 8 predicted proteins | sample 1821851 | NCBI WGS metagenome assembly QMCE01 (sample SAMN09453174, study PRJNA476694) | Termite gut metagenome, whole genome shotgun sequencing project. | isolation source: worker | host: Odontotermes sp. | place: South Africa:Pretoria | collected 2016-01-28
GTCTTGTTGAAGCCGTACATGAAGGCGGCGACGGCGAGGACAAGCCACTGCGCGGCGGAAAGTTCGGAAAGAAGAGTCATCACCTGCCCGCCGAGTTGAACTCCTTCACCGCGTCCAGCAGGGCCGCCATGTTCGCGATGGGCGTGAGCGCCTGAACGTTGTGCACGCTGTTGAAGACGAACCCGCCGTCCGGGGAAAAGATTTCGCAGCGCTCCAGCACCTCCCGCCGCACCTCCTCCGGCGAGCCGAAGGGAAGCGTCTTCTGCGTGTCGACGCCGGCGCCCCAGAAGACGATGCGATCGCCGTAGGTCTTCTTGAGGCGCGCCGGATCCATGCCGGAGGCGGAGCACTGCACGGGGTTGAGAATGTCGAAGCCGGATTCGATAAGCGGCTGGATGAAGGTTTCAATCGCGCCGCAGCTGTGCTTCCATGTCTTCCACGGGGTGTTGGCGTGGATCCAGTCGTTCATTTTTTTGTAATAGGGGGTGAAGAGATCGACGAAGGTTTCCTTCGAGCAGATGGTGCTTATCTGCGTCCCGAAGTCCGCCCCGCAGAGGAAAACGACGTCGAAGGCGTCGTCTCCGACCGCCGCGTGGATGCGCGCGAGGTTTTCAAGCGCCACCTCAAGCTGCCGGGAAAAAACCTCGTGGATGAAATCCCGCCGCGTGGCGAGGGACACGTACCATTCCGTGATGTCGCGGATTCCCCTGGGACGCCGCATAAACACGGCCGGCACGTTGGACACGTCGCCGAAGGCTGTGCCGGGCATGCCGGCGATCACGGCGCGGCCGTGCGCGCGCGCCTCGCGGGCGTTGTCGGCGACGGCCTGAATCCGCTCGGGCGTCAGAAGGGCGAACTCCTCCGTGTTGTCCGCAGGATCCGGATCGTCCTCGTCAAACTCCTCCTGCCGGATGATGGCGTCGAAAAAGTACCCTCCCGACGGCATTTTCGCGCTGGCGGGGGCGGAGGCGTCCCCTTCCGGATAGGCCAGCACCTCCCCTTCCGGGGTGTCCCGGAGCGCCATGCCGGAGGCGACGAGGACGTCCTGCCCCCACGGCGTTCGCCACTCCTTCCAGTTGAAATCGTTGGCGACGCCGAACATGTTGGCGGCGGGCAGGCAGTGCGCCGTGTCCACCCCCATCGCCTCCGCGAGATCGTCCTCGACGAGGCCGAGCATCTGGTAGGGTTCGTGCACTTTCACCGGAGTTTCAGCGAGGCCGAAATGGCGCCGCAGTTCCGCCACGACGCTGCAATGAACGCCGGAGCAGTTGCTGCCGCCGAAGTCCACGGCCATGCGCCGGGGCTGCCGGTGGTTGATGGAATCGAGAATGACGCTTCCGCCGTCTTTCATGTCTGCTCCAGTGATCACGGGCGAACCCTACGCCGTCGCCGTTTCCTGTTCCCTCGGCGCGAATTTGATTGCGTACCGCATGACCTCCTCCTGGGTGAAGGTTGCCGGATCGGTAAGCTCGCCAGTAACGCTCCCGGCGCACATGACGAGAATCCGATCGGACATTCCCAGAACCTCCGGAAGCTCCGACGAAACCATGATGATCCCGACGCCGGTGGCGGCGAGGTTGTTGATGAGGGCGTAGATCTCCGCCTTCGCCCCGACGTCGATGCCGCGCGTCGGCTCGTCGATTATCAGGATGTCGGAGTTCGACGCAATCCATTTGGCGAAGACGACCTTTTGCTGGTTGCCGCCGGAAAGCTCGCCGGAGCGCTTTCTGATGCTTGGCGCGCGGATGTTCAGCTTCTTGAAATACTCCTCAGCCAGCGCCTCGTCCCTGGAGTGATCGATGATGTTGAGGAAGCGGAAGTTGTTCCGCACGAGCGAGCGGAGGATGGGCATGGAGATGTTGTTGATGATCGACTGGTGCAGCACCAGGCCCTCTTCCTTGCGGTTCTCCGTCAGGAAGCCGATTTTGTTCCTGATCGCCGTCTCGGGCGAGGAAATGTTCGCTTCCCTCCCGTTGATGAAAATCCTGCCCGCGTCCTTCTCGTCCGCGCCGAAAATGAGGCGGCACAGTTCCGTGCGCCCCGCCCCGACCAGTCCGGCCAGCCCAAGCACCTCTCCCCGCCTGAGCGAGAAGGAGACGTTGTTCACCGTTCCCCGGCGGGTCAGGCCCTCGACCCGCAGTATCTCGTCGCCGATCGCGGCCCGGACTTTCGGGTACTTCCCGTCCAGGCTCCGGCCGACCATCATTTCGATGATGGACTCGATGGAGTGATCCGCCACGTCGAAGGTGGAGATGAAGGTTCCGTCGCGGAGGACTGTTCCCCGGTCGCCGATTTCCTTGATCTCGTCGAGGTGGTGGGAGATGAAGACGATGCCCTTCCCCTGCGCCCGGAGGTTGGCGATGATCCGGAACAGCTTCTCGACCTCGTGCGGGGTGAGGGAGGAGGTTGGCTCGTCCATGACGATGATTTTGGCGTTGAGGGAGAGCGCTTTCGCGATTTCCACCATCTGCCTGTGGGCGATGCTGAGCTTCCGGACCTCTGTTTTCTCGCTGAAGTCGGCGTCGATCCGGTCGAGAAGCTCCCGCGCCCTGCTGTGCATGGCCTTCCAGTCGATGCGGGGGCCGACGGTGATTTCGCGGCCGAGGAAGATGTTTTCCGTGGCGGAGAGCTGCGGGACCTGCGCCAGTTCCTGATAGATGATGGACACGCCCGCCTTCTGCGAATCCTGCGGGTTGTCGAACCCGACCTCCCGCCCCTCGATGAAAATCCTCCCGCCGTCGCGGGAATACGCGCCGGAGAGAATCTTCATGAGCGTCGATTTCCCCGCCCCGTTCTCCCCGAGGAGGATGTGCACCTCGCCCGCGCGCAGGCTGAAGTCGACGTTGTTCAGCGCCAGAGTGCCGGGAAAGCGCTTGGTGATTTTTTCCATCCGCAACAGCGGCTCGTTCGAATTGTCCGACATGATCTCGACTCCCTTTTTCGCGGGCTGCGGCACGGGGAAAAACGATGTTCGCGCGACGGCGGCCGATCCGCCGGCCGCCGCCGCGCGAACCCTTCGGTCACTTCAGGAACTTGTCGACGTTCTCGGCCGTCACGAGTTCGGTGCCGGTGTCGACGTGCGCGGGGACTTTCTCGCCCTTCAGAACCTTGACGGCGGTCTCGACCCCGTACCTGCCGATGTTGAAGGAGCTCTGCGCCACCGTGGCGGCGATGCCGCCGGCCTTGATGCTTTCGTTGACGTCGGTGTCGGCGTTGAAGCCGACGACGATGGTGTCGGCCTTCTCGGCGAGGACGGCCTCGTAGGCGCCCATCGCCATCGGGTCGTTGGCGCAGAAGACGGCGTCGAGGTCCGGGTTCGAGCTCAGGATGTTTTCCATCACCGTCATCGCCAGCGCGTTCTCGGAGTTGGCGGGCTGGGTGGAGACGACCGTGATGCCGGGGTGCTTCTCCAGCGCCTGCTTCGCGCCGGTGACGCGGTCCATCATGGTCTGGTGTCCCATGACGCCGGTGATGAAGGCGACCGTGCCCTTGCCGTTCAGGCGTTTGGCGATGTAGTCGCCGGCGAGCTGGCCGCCGATGATGTTGTTGGTGCCGACGTAGGCGGCCTTCTTGTCCCAGGGGGCGTCGGTGTCAATCAGGACGACGGGGATGCCCATCTTGTTCGCCTCGTCCATCATCGGCATGAGCTCCTGGCTGCCGCAGGGGGCGAGGGCGAGGGCGTCCATCCCCTGCACGAGGAGATCCTCGACGATCTGCACCTGCTGCTGGACGTTGATTTCGCGGTCGGGGGCCATGACCGTCAGCTTGATGTCGGGGTTGTCCTTCGCCGCCTGATCCGCGCCCGCCTTGACGGAGAGCCAGAACTCCGCGTCGAGCGCCTTGAGGACGACGGCGATGCGCATTTCGCCTGCGGCGGCGGCGCTTCCGACGAGGACGAGGGCCAAGAGAACGGCTGCCAGATGCTTCTTCATGAGATTCTCCTTGTTGAATTCCGTATGATTGCCTTCAGTCCGTGCCCGGGGCGTGCGCCCGCGGACACCCTATTCGTTTCATTTCATTGCTTCGTCCGCCCGGCGGCTCAGACCCGCCTGCTCGCCGCCTTGTACTCCGCCGTGCGCCGCAGGACGTCGACCCACACGGCGAGGATGACGACCGCGCCGATGACGACCATCTGCCAGAAGGCGGACACGTTCCGGAGGTTCAGCCCGTTCCGGAGGACGCCCATGATGAGGACGCCGATCATGGTGCCGACGATCGTGCCCTCGCCCCCCATGAGGGACGTCCCGCCGATGACGGCGGCGGAGATGGCGTCGAGTTCCGCTCCCTGCCCCGCGAGGGGGTAGCCGGAGTTGACGCGCCCCGCCAGGAGGAGGCCGGCGAAGGCGGACATCAGCCCCGCGCTCGCGAACACCCAGTTCATCACCCTGTCGACGTTGACGCCGGAGAGGCGCGCCGCCTCGCGGCTGCCGCCGATGGAGTAGACGTAGCGCCCGAAGGGGGTGTGGTTGAGGATGCCGTGGTAGATCGCGCAGACGACGACGACGACGAGGACGCAGACGGGGACGCCGCCGACTTCCCCCGAGCCGAACCAGCGGAGGGAGGCGGGGAGTCCGGAGATGGGCATGCCGTCCGTGATGATGAGGGCCAGGCCGCGCGCGACGTTCAGCATGCCGAGGGTGGAGATGAAGGGATGGGGAAGGTGGAGCCGGGTGAGGAGGAGTCCGTTGACGTAGCCGACGAGGAGGCCGAGGGCGAGGGTCAGGACGATGGCCACCCCCGAGTTCAGCCCGGCCGTGACCGACATGTAGGCGAGGAAGCACATGGTGAAGCCCTGGATGGAGCCGACGGACAGGTCGGTGCCGCCCGTGAGGATGGGGAGGAGCACCCCGATGGCGAGGAGGGCGGTGATGGAGGACTGGCGCAGGATGTTCGTGAGGTTTCTCGCGGTGAGGAACTTGTCCGAGAGGAAGGCGATGACGATGCAGAGAAGGATCAGGCCGATGAGGGAGCCGAAGCGGCGCAGGAATTCCGATGTACGGGTGTTCATGGTTTGATCTCCTATTTTCTCAAAGCCTGTTGCAGAATTCCTCGGAGTTCGGGGATACGGCGCAGGAACCGGGAACAGCTTGGCGGCAAGCTTTCAGAACGGACTCTTCGACGAATGGTTGTCGACCTCTTCGATCCGCACCGGCCTCCGCTCCGCGAGCGACTTGTTCGCGGCGTAGCACATGAGCGCCGCCGCGCGGCCGTCCTTTCCGCCGGCGGGGGGTTCCTTCCCCTCCCGGACGCATTCGGCGAACACCCTGTCCTCCTCCTGGAAGGCGGCGATGTAGCGCTGCATGAAAAAGTTCTGGATGGGCGGTCTGGAGTAGCCTTCGGCGCGGGCGACGATCACGTTGTTCTCGTGGATGTTCGTGGTGCTGGCCATGCCTTTGGACCCGAACACCTCGGCCCGCTGATCGTAGCCGTAGACGGCGCGGCGGCTGTTGTCGATGTGGCAGAGGGCGCCCTTTTTGAACGTGATCGTCACCATGGCGGTGTCGATGTCGCCCTGTTCGCCGATGGCCGGGTCCACCAGGCAGTTGGCGCGGGCGAAAACCTCCTCCGGCTCGTCGCCGACGAGGAAGCGGGAGAGATCGAAGTCGTGGATCGTCATGTCCAGGAACATGCCCCCCGACAGCCTGACGTATCCCGCGGGCGGGGGCATGGGGTCGCGGCTGGAGATGAGGCACATCTCCGGAACGCCGATGGCGCCGGAGCGCACGGTTTCCCGCAGCCCGGCGTTCCCCGCGTCGTAGCGCCGGTTGAAGCCGACCATGAAGACGACCCTGTTCCGTTCCACGGCGGCGAGGGCGGCGTCGATTTTGTCGAGATCCAGCGCGATCGGCTTTTCGCAGAAGATGTGTTTTCCCGCGTCCGCGCTCTCCTCGATGAGGGCGGCGTGCGTGTCCGTGGAGGTGCAGATGACGACGGCGCCGATCGTCCTGTCCTCCAGAATCTCCCGGTGATCGCGGACCGCCTTTTCCGCGCCGCAGGCGTCGGCGAGCTGCCGCGCCGCCTCGGGGACGGCGTCCGCCACCGCCGCCACCCGCACTCCCGGAACCATCGAACTCAGCGTCCCGGCGTGCACCTTGCCGATGCGTCCCGCCCCGATCACGCCCACGCGCAGCAATTCCGACGACATTCTTCGCTCCTGTGAAAAAAGATGAATCCCCGGTTCAGATCGTCCCGTCCCACGTTGAAACCCTGCCCGACTTCATTTCCTCCTCGTCGAACCAGTGCGCCGTGACGCACTTCGACTCCGTGTAGAAGCGGACGCCGTCCTTGCCGAGGCAGTGCAGATCGCCGAAGAACGAATTCTTGTGCCCGGCGAAGGGGAAGTAGCCGATCGGCACCGGGATGCCGACGTTCACCCCGACCATGCCGCCGTGGGTGTGGCGGACGAATTCGCGGGCGTAGTACCCGTTCTGGGTGTAGATGACGGAGCCGTTGGCGAAGGGGTTGGCGTTCATGATCCGGAGGCCGTCGACGAAGGATTGGCAGCGTTTCACGCAGAGCACCGGCCCGAAAATCTCGTCCCGCCCGACCGTCATCCCCTCGGCCACGTGATCGAAAATCGTCGGCCCGAGATAGAAGCCGTTCTCGAAGCCGGGAACCTTCACTCCCCGCCCGTCGAGGACCAGCTTCGCGCCCTCCGCCGCGCCCTTCTCGATCCACGCCGCCACCGACTCCCGGTGGGAGGCGGAGTAGACGGGCCCGAGCTGCGTCGACTTGTCGTAGGCGGGGCCGATCTTGAGCGCCTTCGCCAGTTCCGCAAGCTTCGCGACCAGCCTGTCCGCGATCGCCTCCTCGGCGACGACGGCCGGGAGCGCCATGCAGCGTTCTCCGGCGCAGCCGTAGGCGGCGTTGATGATGCCGGCGGCGGTGCGGTCGAGGGCGGCGTCGGCGAGGACGAGGGCGTGGTTTTTCGCCTCGGTCAGGCACTGCACGCGCTTGCCCGCGCCGGCGGCGGTCGCGTAGATTTCGCGTCCGACGGAGGTCGAGCCGACGAAGGACACGCCCTTCACCGCCGGGTGCCGGATAAGCTCCGGGATGACGCTCCGGTCGCAGGAGACGACGTTCAGCACGCCGGCCGGCAGTCCCGCCTCGCGGTAGAGGTCGGCGATCCGCAGGGCGGACATCGGGGTCGCGCCCGCGACCTTGACGACCATGGCGTTGCCGCTGGCGATGCACAGCGGGGCCATCCACCCCATGGGGATCATGGCGGGGAAATTGAAGGGCGCGATGCCGGCGAACACGCCGAGGGGCTCGCGGTACAGGGTGGTGTCGTAGCCCCTGGACGCGTCCATCATGGACTCGCCCATCATGAGGTTGACGATGTTGCAGGCCTGTTCCGTGCCTTCCCGCGCCTTGAGGATGTCGCCCTGCGCCTCGGCCCAGTTCTTGCCGTGCTCGCGGGCGCAGAGCATGGTCAGTTCGTCCATGTGCTGCGAGAGAAGGTCGCGGACGCGGAAGAGAACTTCGACGCGCTTGACCGGCGGCGTCGCCGACCAGGCGGCGTAGGCGCGGTCGGCGGCCTCGATCGCCTCCCTGACTTCCTCCCCGGTGCAGCGGGGGCACTTCGCCATAAGCTCGCCGGTGGAGGGATTGAACACGTCGTAGAACTTGTCCGTCTTCGACGCGACGTAGGTGTTGTTCAGATAGTATTTCAGAATTTCGGTCATGGTGTGCACACTTTCTAAATGCCCGCTTTCTCACGGATGTACCGCCGCGCCTTCAGCGCGTATTCAAACGGATTCGCCCTCGCCGGATCCTGCTCCGCCTCGACAACCAGCCACCCCCGGTAGCCCGCGCCGGCGAGCAGCGCGAAAATGGCGGGGAAGTCGATGCTCCCGTCGCCCGGCACGGTGAACGCCCCCAGGCGCACGCCCCGCAGAAAGCTCAGGTTCTCCGCCCGCACCTGTTCGACGGCGGCGGGCCGGATGTCCTTGAGGTGGACGTGCCGGACGCGCCCGATGTGCTTCCGGAGCATGGCGACGGGATCCTCGCCGGAATAGGCGAAATGCCCCGAGTCGAAAAGCAGCCCCACCAGCGCCGGATCCGTGTCCGCCATGAGGCGGTCGGTGTCCGCCCCGGTCTGCACGACCGTCCCCATGTGGTGGTGGTAGACGAGGGAAAGCCCCTTGTCGGCGGCGATTCTCCCCAGACTGTTCAGGCCCTTGGCCAGCCTGTCCCACTCCCCGGCGTCCATGATATGCCGTTCCCCGAAGATCGGCGCGTCCATCAGCCCCTGAATGCTGTGCCCCTGCTCCGACGCCCCGATGCAGTCCGCGCCGACGGCGGCGAGAAAATCCGCCTGGGCGATGAACGCCTTCTCCGTTTCGTCGTAGGGTTTGGTCGTGAGAAATGAACTGAACCAGGCGTTGGCGACTTTCAGTCCCCGGATTTCCAGTGCGTACGCGAGGGCGGCGGGGTCGCGGGGGTATTTGTTCCCTATTTCCGAGCCGGAGAAGCCTGCCAGCGCCATTTCGCTGACGCACTGCTCGAAGGTGTTTTCCCGGCCCAGATCCGGCATGTCGTCGTTGGTCCAGGCGATGGGGGCGATGCCGAGTTTGACGCTGTCCGGCGTGAACATGGGTGCCTTTCCACGGAAATCAATACTGCCGCGCGTTTTTGAGGTGCTCCACCTTGTCCCTGTACGCTTCCCTTCCCTTTTCGCTGTCGGTGACGGCGGCGACGCCGACGTGCCACCAGGAGTCGTAGCCGTGGGTCATGGATTTCGGAAGCGTCTTGATGTCGATGAGGGTGGAGACGGTGTCCATGAGGGAGGCGCGGAGGGCGGTTTCGAGTTCGTCCATGGTGCGCGCGCGGTAGCCGCGGGCGCCGTAGGCTTCCGCTGATTGGGCGAAGTCGATGCGCATGAGTCCGCCGTCGAGGGCGCCGCCGGGGCCGCGTTTCCGGAACTCGGTGGCGAGGGAGCCGACGCCCTTCCCCATCTGCAGGTTGTTGATGCAGCCGAAGCCGCAGTTGTCGAAGAGGAGGAGATTGATCTTGACGCCCTCCTGAATGGCTGTTACCAACTCCGAGTGCAGCATGAGGTAGCTGCCGTCGCCGACCATGGCGTAGACCTCGCGATCCGGCGCGGCGAGCTTTGCGCCGAGGGCGGCGGCGATTTCGTAGCCCATGCAGGAATACCCGTATTCCATGTGATAGGAGTCGCGGACATCCGTCTCCCACATTCTCTGGAGATCGCCCGGCAGGCTTCCGGAAGCGCCGACGACGATGGCGTCGGCCGGAATGATCCGGCGGATGAGGGCAAGGGCCGCGGTCTGGCAGATGTCGCCCTCCGTGACTGCCCGGAATTCGTCCACCGTCCGGGGGTCGCGCTCCTCGACCTCGGGGGTGAAGCCGGGGGCGTAGCGCGCGGCCGCGAGGCGGCGCATTTCCACGGCCCAGTCCGCCTTGGCCCGGGCGGGGGCGTCGGCGTGGGCGGTTGCGTAGCCCGTCGGGGCCAGCCGCTCGCCGATGCGCTCTATCCCCAGCCTGGCGTCGCCGACGACGGCCAGCGCGTCCAGCTTCATGGCGTGGAAGGGGGAGACGTTCACCGTCAGCACCTTGACGCCGGGGCGGCTGAACAGGCTTTTCGACGCGGTCGTGAAATCGCTGAAGCGGGTGCCGACGCCGATAATCAGGTCCGCCTCCCGCGCGAGGCGGTTCGCGGCGAGGTTGCCGGTGCCGCCGACGCCGCCGAGGTTGAGCGGATGGCTGGACGCGGCGGCGCTCTTCCCCGCCTGCGTTTCGACGAAGGGAATGCCGAAGCGGCCGCAGAACTCCTCGACCGCCCCGCCCGCCTCGGAATAGCGCACGCCCCCGCCGACGATGAGGAGCGGCTTCCGGCTGGCGCGGATTGTTTCCGCGGCTGCGTCGAGCTCCCCGTCCGCCGGCACGGGCCGCCGGATGGGGTGGACGCGTTTGGCGAAGAAATAGTCGGGGAAGTCCCACGCCTCGCCCTGCACGTCCTGCGGCATGGAGACGCAGACCGCTCCCGCCGTGGCGGGGTCGGTGAGGACGCGCATGGCGTTGACGAGGGCGGTCATGAGGACTTCGGGGCGGCTCACCCGGTCCCAGTAGCGGCAGACAGCCTTGAAGGCGTCGTTGGTGGTAATGGCGAGGCTTTCGGGGATTTCTATTTGCTGAAGGACGGGGTCGGGCTGCCGGGTGGAGAAGGTGTCGCTGGGAAAGAGAAGCAGGGGGATGTTGTTGACGGTGGCGGTTCCGGCGGCGGTGATCATGTTTGCGGCGCCCGGGCCGATGGAGGAGCCGCAGGCGATGATTTTCCGGCGGTTGTGCTGCTTGGCGAAGCCGGTGGCCATATGCGCCATGCCCTGTTCGTTTTTCCCCATGTACACCTTGAGGCTGCCCGGAGCCGCCTCAAGCGCCTGGCCGATGCCGACGACGAAGCCGTGGCCGAAGATGGTGGCGTAGCCTTCGACAAACTTGTCCTCGACGCCGTCGAAGGAGACGTACTGGTTGTCGAGAAACTTGACGAGCGCCTGCCCGGTGGTCATCCGCAGGAACGACATGACGCCTCCTCGTGTGGGGTTTGGCTG
>QMCE01002286.1_pt1 | contig 10571 bp, 7 predicted proteins | sample 1821851 | NCBI WGS metagenome assembly QMCE01 (sample SAMN09453174, study PRJNA476694) | Termite gut metagenome, whole genome shotgun sequencing project. | isolation source: worker | host: Odontotermes sp. | place: South Africa:Pretoria | collected 2016-01-28
TATCCGATGGTCGGGCTGCGCTGCACGCTCTACGACGGCAGCTTCCACGCGGTCGATTCCTCCGAAATGGCGTTCAAGATGGCCGCGCGCATCGCCTACAAGAAGGGCTGCGCCGCCGCGAACCCGATGCTGCTCGAGCCGATCTACCGCTGCGAGGTCATGATCCCCGACGAGTACATGGGCGACATCATCGGCGACATGAACCGCCGCCGCGGGCGCATCATGGGCATGAATCCCCAGGAGGACGGCCAGCAGGTCGTCGTCGAAGTGCCGCTGAGCGAAGTCTTCAAGTACGCGACCGACCTGCGCTCCATGACGCAGGCGCGCGGCGCCTTCACGCTCGCCTTTGAGCGCTACGAAGAGGTTCCGGCGAATATCGCCCAGAAGATCATCGAGCAGGCGAAGAAGGACTTGGACGAGGACGAGTAAAACTCTGTTCTTACATAATCAAAAAAGTGGCCAACGCCACTTTTTTGATTATGTAAATGATTAAATTAATTATATAAACGAGAAAAACAGGCGATAGCTCCCATTATCGCCTGCCTTCTTTAAAGGAGGAAGAAGAAGAAAAAACCAGTCCTGTTGACCGAGCTCCCTTTCGGTCATATTAATCATAAACGCTAATTGTGTATATATGATGAAGAATTTATATAGATTAGGTAAAGAATTAAGGCATTGCGTGTTTCGCGCGCGGCAAGCCGCAATAAATATATGAATGGACGCCGTATCCGGCGTCCATTCGCGCACATCAGCCGTATTTGCTCAGTCGAAAAAGCTTTCGGGATCGAACGCCTCTTCAGCCTGGCTGTTTATTTCGTTTAAATCGCCGATTTCGATGTCGAGATCGAAGGTTCTGCCCTCCCGCCATACTCTCATGGTCAGTACGTCGCCGACGGTGTACGATTGAACGAGTTTGGTGAACTCGTCCGTGACGCTGCCGACGGGTTCGCCGTTGCATTCAACCAGTATATCGTCCACCTCTAGCCCCGCGATATCCGCCGGGCCTCCGGGCGTAACGGAGATGATCATGATCGTTTCCGGCGCGTTCCACAGCTCGGCCTCTTCCGCATCTACGGGCCGGATCGTCACGCCGATGCCGGGGCGATCGATGCGCCCGTCGCGGATCAGCGCTTCGGCGATCGGCAGCGCCTGGTTTATCGGAATCGCGAAGCCGATGCCCTCGGTCGCAATCGCGTAGCCGTAGTCGTCATAGCCGGCTATATAGTATTTCAGGGTAGTGATGCCGACGACCTCGCCCTTGGCGTTGACGAGCGGGCCGCCCGAATTGCCCGGATTGATCGCGGCGTCGGTTTGCAGCAGCCTGTGCCGCTGGCCGTCTATGCTCACCTCGCGCTCCTTCGCGGAGATGACGCCGACCGTCACCGAGCCGGCAAACTGCTGGCCGAGCGGATTGCCGATAGCGATGGCTGTCTCGCCGACGCGCACGGCGTCGCTGTCGCCCAGCGGCGCGGGCGTAAGGCCGCTCCTCTCGACCTTCAAAACGGCGAGGTCGGTCGTCATGTCGGTGCCGACGATTTCCGCTTCTACCTCTTCGCCGCCCGCGAATACGACCGTGATGGAATCGCCGCCATCGATGACATGGTTGTTCGTGACGATATAGCCGTCCGAAGAAATAACGATCCCGGAGCCGGAGCTCTGCGCGGTGTTGGACGGCCTCCTGCCGCGGACGTAGGACGTAACCTTGTTCAAAACGCCGACAACGCTCGGCCCCATGCTCTCGGCGATGCCGACGACGGGGCTGGAGTCCTGGCCCAGCGATGGCGGAGCGACCCCGCCGAGCGGGGGCACCTCGCGCTGCGGCCGCGGCGTGGGCGCGGGCGTCGGCGCCGCGGTCTGCACCGGCGCGTCCTCATAGCGGTCCAGGGGCGAGGAGGGCGCTTGGTTCATGAGCTCCTCGCGTATGCTTCGCCAGCTCATAACCGCCGGCAGTACGAGACTTGTCAGCAGTACGCCCGCCAGGAAAGCCACCAGCGCCGTGGCTATATAGCCGCCAATGCCTCTTCTTTCGCGCGGCGGGGGAGCGGGGATGGGCGAGTCGTATTCCTGCATGATGCTTCCTCCAAAATATCTGCGGCGTAGGGGCGAACTGCGTTCGCCCGCCGTTTAAACAATATTTGTTAATATCGCGGGCGATTCGTGAATCGCCCCTACATGAATTCGCTTAAATCATCGTTTTCTTAGTATAAACCAAATCCCGTGATTTAGCGAGGAATTTATATTACCGCCGCTTCGGATGCAGATTGCATGTTTAATTGCCCAGTCAAAATAAACCAGCTATGAGTTAAAAATGGCGGACAGATTCCTCTTGCCGTAAATAATTCTGACAAATCGGCATCGGCCTGCTCGGAAAACTTAATTTTGAAAGCCATGCTCAGCCCTCAGCCTCGCCATCACCTTTTCAGAGTCGATTACCTTGCCGTCACGAATTTACTCCATACCAACATCGAGCGCGGCATAAAGCTCCGCGTTATCGCGAACGATAACGCTTTCGGGCGCGGCGGGGATTCTCACGTCGAAAGGCAAGCCGCCCACCAGTGGGATTTGGTGCAGGAACATATTGACTGCCTCGGAGATAGACAGGCCCAGCGTGTCCAAAGTTCTTTCCGCGCTTGCCTTAACATTTTCGTTGACGCGGATATGCAGAGTTTCACTTTTGGCCATAGCGGTATCACCTCGCGAATATTGTATCACGTTTCGTATGCGAAATACACACAAATACTTAAACGAGGCATTCTACCGCCGCTTCGGAGCCTGTTCCTTTGCCAGCGCGAGCGTAAACGCGAACGTCGCGCCCTGGTTTTCGCCGCCCGACTTCACGCGGATGGTCTGCCCGTGCTCGTCGATAATCCGCTTCAGGATCGAGAGGCCCAGGCCCGTACCGGATTCGCTGGGGGTGTGCGCCTTGTCCACCTTATAGAAGCGCTCCCAGATATGGCGCAGATCCTCGCTCGGGATGCCGATGCCGCTGTCCGCGATGGAGATGACCGCGCGCTGCCGCTGCGGGTTCGCGTGGGTTATCAGCGAAAGCCGCCCCCCTTCGCGCGAGAATTTTATCGCGTTGTCCAACAGATTGCGCAGCACCTGTTCAATTCTGTCCTTATCCGCATAGACGAAACAGTAATCCTGCCGGAAGCGGACGAAAACGTCCAGCCGCTTCGCGTCTATGCGCGATTCGAAGAGTATCAGCGTACGCCGCAGTAGCTCGTTTATATCGAAGACGCTCGGCGCGATGGGGAATTTGCCGGATTCGATGCGCGCCAAGTCCAAAAGGTCGTTGATGAGCAAATTCAGCCGCTTCGTTTCGTCCAATACGATGCCGAGCGTCTGATTAAAGTCCGCTTCGGCAATCGTGCCGTCGTACATGCCTTCGATGAAGCCGCGCATCGCAGCCAGCGGGGACTTCAATTCGTGCGAGACGTTCGCGACGAAGGACTTTCGCATCTGTTCAAGGTCGTTTAAATCGTCCGCCATCTTGTCTATCGACGCCGCGAGCTGCGCGACCTCGTCCCGCCCCTTGATCTGCGGGCGCACGGAAAAATCGCCCTTTGAGAACCGCTGCGCGACGACGTTCATCTCCACCAGCGGGCGCGAGAAGCGGTTCGCCGTGAAGTAGATCATAAACGACGCGAACGCCACGGCAAAGAGCGACGCCAGCGCGACGTTGCGGTAGATCTGGGCGACCTGCGCCTGGATATCGGAGAGCTTGACGTGCATAAAAATCGCGCCCTGCACCTGCTCGTCGAGGATAAGCGGGCGCCCGAGCGTCAAGACGGGCTCTTCGAACAGATTGCCGAAAAAGCCCTGCGTCGGGACATTATTTCCGGCCAAAACCTTCGCGACGATGTCGTCCGGCAGCGGGAACGTAGCGGCCTGCGCGTCCTGCCATTCGTCGGGATGCTCCGGATCGCTGACCTCCATGACGTTATAATCGAGGTCGATGACCCAAATCGCGGCGTTATACTGCCTGGCGATAATGGCGAGCTCGCTCCTCGCCGCGTCGCGGTTGCGGTCGTATTTGGTTTCGATGACGACGTTGATCTGTTCCGCCTCGCGCAGCAGCGTTTCCAGGCGGTCGTCCATAAACTGAATGTTAAACATCTCGGAGGTGGCGATGCCAAAGGCAACGAGCGCCGAGAGAATGACGATCAGATAGATGACCAGCAGCCGCGAAACGACGGTTTTGAACATGGAATCACGCTTTTACTTCGAATTTATAGCCCACGCCCCAGACCGTCTTGATCTGCCAGGCCTCGACCTCTGCTCCGAGCTTTTCGCGGATGCGCTTGATGTGGACGTCCACCGTGCGCGAATCGCCGTAAAAATCGAAGCCCCAGACCTGTTCGAGCAGCTGCTCGCGGGTAAAGACCTTGTTGCGGTGGCTCGCGAGGAAGTACAGCAGCTCGATCTCCTTAGGCGGCATTTCGAGCTCCTTATCGCCCAGCAGCACCGTATAGTTGTCGAGATTGATCGTCAGGCCCTCGAGCGAAACCACCTGCTCCGCCGATTCCGAGCGCCCGAGCCGCCGTAGCACCGCCTTTACGCGCGCCGTCAGCTCCTTCGGGTCGAAGGGCTTGGAGAGATAATCGTCCGCGCCGAGTTCAAGGCCCAGGACCTTATCGAACGTTTCGCCTTTAGCGGTCAGCATGATGATCGGCACCTCGGACGTCTTGCGGATCTCGCGGCAGACCGCCCAGCCGTCCATCTTGGGCAGCATGATGTCCAGAATCACGAGGTCGGGGTCGTTGTCGGCAAAGCTGACCAGGCCGTCCTCGCCGTTGTGCGCTCCGTACGTGTCGTAGCCCTCCTTGTCGAGGTACATCTTCAGAATACGGAAAATGTTTTTGTCGTCGTCGATGACGAGGATTTTGCGCTGTTCCTTCAAAATAATCGACCTCCTAAATCCAACAGATAATCATCATGCTGTAGGGGCGATTCATGAATCGCCCGTGAAATACCGAATACGTTTTACCGAGGCGGCGGGCGATTCGTGAATCGCCCCTACAATTTCGGGTCGCGGGCGATTGCGAATCGCCCCTACACAAATCTATTTCAACGTAACCACAGTTACCCCCGATTCGCCTTCTCCAAACCGCCCCAGGCGGTATTCCTTGACGTGCGGGTGCTTGCGCAGCGCGTCCTGTATCCCTGTGCGCAGCACGCCCGTGCCCTTGCCGTGTACGAGCGTTACCTCGTGCAGGCCGGAGATGACGGCGTCGTCCAGGTATTTATCCAGCTCGTAGAGCGCTTCGTCCAGCGCGAACCCGCGCAGGTGCAGCGACTGCGAGGCCGTGCGCGCCGCGAGCATGGCCTTCGCGCTCGTCCCGTGCGAGGATTTGGGCTTTTCGAGCTTGCGCAGGTTATCCGTGTTGACGGCGAGCTTCATCGCGCCCGCCTGTACGCGCAGATCGCCCTTCTCGTCGGGCAGCTCCAGCACCGTCGCCTCCTGCTGTAAATTTACGATCCAAACGGCTTCGCCGAGCATAAGGCCGGTGGGCGCGCTCCCCCTTATTACTTTCGGCTTTTCCTCGTGTTTATGAAGCGCCTGCTCGCGTTTTCGGACCGTGTCGCGCGCTTCCTGTATCGCGCGGCTCGTGGCGTCCTGCTTTAGGAGGATTATCGCCTGCTCCATATCCTCGCGCGCCTCGGAGACTAGCTCCCTCGCCTTCTCGCGCGCCTGCTCCAATATCTTCTGGCGCTTTTCCTCGATCTTATCATTCTGCCTTTGCAGCTCCGCAAGGACGCTTTCGGCCTCCTCGCGGGCCTTTTGCGCTTGTATCAGTTCGGATTCGGCTTCGGCTCTTCGCGCCTCGGCGGAGGCGATGACGTCCTCGAAGCGCACGTCCTCCTGCTCCAAGTATTCCCGCGCGCGCCCGATTACGCCTTCATCCAGCCCTAAGCGCAGCGAAATCTCGAAGGCGTTGCTCTTGCCGGGGATGCCGATGGAGAGCTTATACGTCGGCCGGAGCGTCGCGACGTCGAACGCCATCGCCGCGTTCTCCATACCGGGGCGCGTGAGCGCGAAGGCCTTCAGCTCGGAATAGTGCGTCGTGGCGAGCGTGCGCGCGCCGCGATTGTGCAGATGCTCCAAGATCGCCTGCGCGAGCGCCGCGCCCTCGGTCGGGTCCGTTCCAGCGCCCAGCTCGTCCAAGAGCACAAGGCTGGATTCGCCCGCCTCGGCGATGATGCTGACGATCGAGCGCATGTGGGAGGAGAACGTCGAGAGCGACTGCTCGATCGACTGCTCGTCTCCGATATCCGCGAAGACCTCGGTGAAGACCGACAGCTGCGTACCGTCTCCGCTTGGAACAAAGCAGCCCGAAAGCGCCATGAGCGTAAAGAGGCCCACGGTTTTGAGCGTAACGGTTTTGCCGCCGGTATTCGGGCCGGTGACGATCAGCGTCGTGAATTCGCCTCCCAGCCAGACGTCGATCGGAACGACCTGCTCGCGCGGGATGAGCGGATGCCGCCCTTTTACTATATGCACGCGGCCCTCGCCGTTTAGATTCGGCATTACGCCGTCCATCTCGCGCGCCAGCCGCGCGCGGGCGAAGATCGCGTCCAGCTCGGCCAATAGCGCGACGTTCGTGATCATATTATCGATATACGGGCCGAGCCGCGCCGTAAATTCGGCCAAGATGCGCTCGATCTCCTCGATCTCCTCGCCCTCCCAGCGCTTCAGCTCGTTGCCTATCTCGACGACGCTCATCGGCTCGATGAACAGCGTCGCCCCCGAGCCGGACTGATCGTGTACAAGCCCGGGGAGCATATTGCGGAACTCCTGCTTTACGGGCAGGACGAAGCGGCCGGAGCGTATCGTGATGATCGGCTCCATAAGGTACTTGCCCTGCGAGTGGATCAGGCTTTGGAGCTTTTCGCGCGCCCGCTCGCCCGCGCGCCGTATCTGGCGGCGCAGCTCGGCCAGCCGTGGCGACGTGAAATCCGCGATCTCCTCGTCCGAGATGATGCAGTGCAGAATCTCTTCCTCAACATCCCGCACGGGCGTGAGCTGCCGCGCGATTTGCGCCAAAAGTCTGCCATGCTCTTCGCCCGGCTTATCCAAGCGCTCCTTCGCGAGGCGCGCCGCCTTCAGCGCGTGCGCGACGCGCAGCAGCTCCCGCGCGGAGAGCGCCGTCGCGATCCTCGCGCGCGCCAACAGCTCGCGCACGTCCGGGAACGCGTCCACAGGCGCGTGGCCCGTGCGTATCAGATGGCTTTCGGCCTCGCTCGTCTGTTCAAGCAGAAGCCGCGCGCGCGTAAGCTCCGATTCGGGCGTAAGCGCGCCCACGAGCGCGCGCCCCGCCTCGGAAGCGGCCAGCGCCGCGGCCTGCGCGCGTATTTTATCGTATTCCAGCGTTTGCAGCGTGCGTGCGTTCATGGTACCTTCTTCATGTCATATCTATTTTCTGTAGGGACGCCATACATGGCGTCCGTGACCCTATAACCAATCCCAAACTGTAGGGGCGGCGTTCCGCCGTCCGTGACCCCAAACGGTGTTTTCTGTATATCACGGACACGATATATCGCGTCCCTAAAGGCGGCCGCGTGTGAACCGGCAGCCACGGACGGCCAAAGGCCGCCCCTACAGTGTGTTCCGATCACAGGCCGTCGTGTATATCACGGGCGACCGGGGGCGGTCGCCCCTACACGGATTTCGCGTAATACCGTCCCGTCGTCTCGCCGAACGTTCTGGTAATCCCTTTCCCGTCCATCGCGTTTCGATACGCATTAACTATCTCGGCGACATCTCCGGCGCTCTCGTCCGAAAAGAGCAGCCTCGGCGAAAATCCGAACTCCGGCCATTTGCGCAAGAGGTCCAGCCTGTGCGCGTTCAGTACGCTCACGTGGCACGAACCGAGCTGTTCGCGCTCCAGCGGGAAATTTTCGCTCATGCGGTCGCGCAGTCCGCCATTGCCCGCGCAATCGCGGCAATCGCCGCCGGAATCGCGCATGGGGCAGTGCAGCAGCGTCATCAGCGGAACACGCCCGTACGCGATGATATCGGGGCACAGCTCCAGTATATCACGGGCGCGGCGTATTGTTAACTCGGCGGAGGCGCACGCGCGTACGCCGATATCATGCCAAAACCGCGCGGATTCGGCGTTGGTGATGTTCAGCTCGTGCCCGCCCAGAACGAGAGGGAAGCGCTCCAGCAGATACGCCGCCTGCCCCGCGTTCGACGCGACCGCGCCATCGGCGATTTCCCGCGCCTTTTCTATTGCGGGCGCGGCTATTGCCCAGTCCGCGCGGCGCAAAACGCTTGGCAGGCGTAACAGCAGTTTAGCATTTTGGCCGATTGCGCTTCGGACGGCCAGAAGCTCCTCCACCGCCCGACGCCAATCGAGAGGCCGGAATATGATCATATCCGCGCCGCACGCCGCCTGCGCCTGTTCCGGCGACACGATCTGCGCTGTCAGCGCGCGCTCATTGCGGGGTAAACGATGCCTGTAGGGGCGAACTGTGTTCGCCCGCGGAATATCACGCGCACCGCGTAAGACGGCGGGCGAACACAGTTCGCCCCTACATGAATGCGCCTCAACAGTCGTATCTTTACGACGCGATTCAGGCGCGTTTTGTTCCAAAGCATTTTTGGCCTCTGCGCCGACGCGCCTTCGGGAAGCGCGAATAGCCTCAGTAAGCGCGCTTATCGCTTCGCGGCGCAGCCCGTTCAGCTTGGCCGCCGGTAAAAACAGATTGCCGCCGATACGCGCGCTCAGGCTTGCAAGCGCGAACGGCGTATCGCCGAGCTTCGAGAGCGCGGCTTCGATTTTTTCTATCGTAAGCGGGGCGCTCTGGGCGCTTTCTGGCATAGCGCCGAAAACGGCGGCTTCCTGCCCGAGCGCCGCTACGCGCAGCTTCGCCCGATGGCCTTCGGAAAGCTCGAACCACGCGCTCAGCGGAATATCGCGCGAATAGGGCGCGGGCTTGATAATATCCGGCATACGCCAGGACGCGGGCCGTTCAGTCTCCGCCAAGCCTTCGTCGCCAAAGAGATAGCCCGGGCAGTAGCCGCCGTGGTGCGCCGCGCCTTCGAGCAGCGCGCGCTGCTCGCTCGCGGGCGCGCCGTCCAGGACGTTGCGGTACGCGCGCGTAACCGCGCCGACGTAGGCCGCGCCGCGCATACGCCCCTCGATCTTGAACGCCTTTACACCCGCTTTTTCTAGATCGGCGATATGCTCAATCGCGCACAGGTCTCTTAAACTCAACAGCGCGGCGGGCTTTTGATGCTGATCAAAGCGATACGGCAAACGGCAGGGCTGCGCGCAAGCGCCTCGATTGCCGCTGCGTCCGCCTACGAGCGAGGAAAACAGGCATCCGCCCGAGAACGCCGAGCACAGCGCGCCGTGTACGAATACCTCCAGCTCAACGGGCGACGAGGCCAGCGCCGCGATATCCGAAAGCGGCAGCTCGCGCGAGAGCACGGCCCGGGAAAAGCCGAGCCTACTGGCGAATTCCAAGCCGCCCGCGTCGTGGATACACGCCTGCGTGCTCGCGTGCAGGGGCATGTCCGGGAAATACGCGCGCAGAAGGGCCGCGAAGCCCGTATCCTGGACGATCAGCGCGTCCGCGCCCATCCGGTACAGCGCCTCGGCCATGCCGAGCGCGCCCTTTAGCTCCGAATCGAATAGGAGCGTGTTCAGCGCGACATATACAAAAGCGCCGCAGCCATGCGCCTCGTCCAGCGCGCGCATCAGCTCCGCGTCGTCAAAATTCTTTGCCCCGGCGCGCGCGGAAAACGCCTTCGCGCCGAGATAAACGGAATCCGCGCCGCTTTTCAGCGCCGCGTACAAGCTCTCCATGTCCCCCGCGGGGGCAAGCAGTTCAGCCATACGTTCAGTTTGTGCGAAACATGCGTAAAAAGCAAGGAAATGTTGAAATTGTCAGGGACTGTTCACAATAATGGCCGAAACCATTCGACGCGCGCAAAAACGGGACGCCGTACACAGCGTCCCGCAAAAGCTCAGCGGTTTTTTAAAGCGTAGGGCTTCTCGAGCTGTGCCGCGCCCATATCCCTGGGCTTCGGCTTGGCCGACGCGAGCGCCTCCGCGCGCCAGGCGTTGAACTTTTCGTCGAGCGCCTCGTTTTCTTCGCGAAGCTTAAGGAGTTCGTCCGCCAGATTGATGGCCGCGAGCACCGCCGCCTGGCTGGAGCTGAGCGCCGGATGCGCCCGCTCGATATCCGAGATCTTGCGATCGACCAGAATCGCAACGCGGTGCATATATTCCTCGGACTCAAAGCCGGACATAGCGTAATCGACGCCGCCGATACGTACGGTCGTTTTGATCTTGTTTTCGATCAAGCCACACACCACCCCGAAATGATATTATTGCACTAATATTGTTGCATTATACTATATATGGTAGTTTTATGCAAGCCTCAACCGCAAAATTTTGCGAATTTTATCCGCGTCGTTGAATGAAAAGTTAAATTCCACAGCGGAGGGTCGCAGTGGCATTTAGTCTTTCAGGAAATTCCGGCCGCTTCAGGGCTTCCGTCTCTGGTCCGACGATTGATTGAATTGTAAGGATCGCATGGTACTCCTTGACATCTAC
>QMCE01002287.1_pt1 | contig 10570 bp, 8 predicted proteins | sample 1821851 | NCBI WGS metagenome assembly QMCE01 (sample SAMN09453174, study PRJNA476694) | Termite gut metagenome, whole genome shotgun sequencing project. | isolation source: worker | host: Odontotermes sp. | place: South Africa:Pretoria | collected 2016-01-28
GGGCCTGGGGCGCGCCCATGATGTGATAGGTGTCGCCGATGGTGTTGGTGATAACCGAATCAACGCTTAAAAGCAGCATTTCGTCGCCCACTGAAAGGCCCACATCCTCACCCGCGTTAATGGTCGCCGTGCCGCCGCCGGAGGAGAGAACCTCGGCCTTGAAAGGCAGGGTGGCCAGGCCCATCAGGGTGCGGTGGTATGATTCGATCAGCGCGTTGTCCAGGCTGGCTTCCATGGCTTCCTGGGTGGGGCCGCCGGGCCCGGCGGTGGTTTCAAAATAGTTGCCGTCGCCCCTGCCCTCAAGAAGGCGATCGACGCGGGCATTCCCGTGGTGACGGTTGACGTTGCGGCCGAGGGCGTGGACGTGGTCAGCCACTGCGCCTCGGACAACATCGCTGGCGGGCGCCTCGCGGGGCAGCTCATGGTCGGCGATCTCAAACGCCGCGGCGTCTCCGAGGGCGTCGTCCTCATCGTCGATCACACCGGCGTGACCTCCACCGCCCAGCGCGTCCAGGGCTTCCAGGAAGTTGTCGCGAAGGAAATGCCCGGCGTGACGATGGAGATATTGAACGCCATCGGCCAGCGCGACCGCGCGATGGCGGTGACCGAAGACGCGCTCCAGCGCTTCGGTGACAGCATGATCGGCGCCTTCGGCATCAACGACGACTGCGCTCTCGGCGCCCTGTCCGCAATAGAACGCGCCGACATGCTCGCGAACATTTCCGTCGTCGGCTACGACTTGGGCGACGAATCCCGCGCCGCCATTCAGGAAGGCCGTGTTGTCGGCGACACCGTGCAATTCCCCTCCAAGATCGGCAAAAGCGGCCTCATGACCGCCTATGAATACGTCACCGGCAAAAACACCAACCCGCCCAAGAACAACCCGGTCGAGGTCGGCACCTTCACCAAAGACGGCTTCCGCGACCAGCAGGGCAATCTGGTCAACTGATGAATGGTGGTTTTCCCCTCCCCGTTGCGGCGGGGAGGGTTGGTTCACCGGAGGGGACAGGAGACAACGATATGACAGCCCGGTACGAATCCGAGCTTGATGCAATAGCCCGTCTCGAATTCTCTTCCCGCATCGCGGGGTTGAAACGGCGTATGCTCGCCGAACCGCGCCGCCTGTCGCTGGAACAGGCGCGCATCATCACCGAAGTCTATCGCGACAACCCCGATGCGTCGGCCGCGACGAAACGCGCCCTCTCCCTCGCGGAAGCCATGCGCCGCATCGACATCGCCGTCGATCCGCGAGAGTTGATCGTCGGCAACCGCACCGCCGGCATCCGGGCCGGGGTGGTGTTTCCCGAGGCGGGGATATCGTGGATCGACAGGGAAATCGAGCATTTGCATACCCGTCCGCAGGACAGGTTCACCGTCGATCCCAAGGACATCGCCATTTTTCGGGAGGAGATACTCCCGTTCTGGCAAGGCAAAAGCCTCGAAGACGCCATCCGCGCCGAAGCGGGAACGCTGATCGACGGGATCGGGCGGGTGGTCAAAATCAACCAGAAGGATCACGCACAGGGCCATATCTGCCCGGATGTCGCGTCTTGGCTGGAAAAGGGGCCGGACGGCCTCCGCCGCGAGGCCGAAGCGAAAATGGCGGCGAAGGCGGACGGCGTCCCCGGAGCGGCGGAAGCGGAATTCTACGTCTGCGTGGTTCGGGTCATGGAGGCGGCGGGGCAGTTCATGCGCCGGTATGCCGAACGCGCGCGGGAAATGGCCGCGTCCGAAGAGAGGGACCGGGACAATCTGCTCGAAATCGCCCGCATCTGCGACAAGCTCTCCCGCGAAGGAGCCGAGACGTTCCGCGAAGCCGTGCAATCCCTGTGGTTCCTCTTCGCCCTTCTTCATCTCGAAAGCAACGCCTCCTCGTTTTCCCCGGGGCGGGCGGATCAATATCTGTACCCGTATTTCAGGCGCGACATGGACGCGGGAAGGATCGACCTCGCGGGAGCGCTGGAGATCATCGAGGCGCTCTGGCTCAAGTTCAACCAGATCGTGTATTTGCGGAATTCCCACAGCGCGGCGTTTTTCGCCGGCTTCCCTATAGGCTTCAACGTCGCCCTGGGCGGCCTCGACCGCGACGGTCGCGACGCGACGAACGAGTTGTCGTTCCTGTTCCTGAAGGCGCAGGAGCACATCGGCCTTCCCCAGCCCAATCTTTCCGCGCGGCTGCACGCCAACACCCCGGCGGCGCTGCTCGACGTTTGTTCGCGGGTCATCGGCATGGGCGGCGGCATGCCGCAACTGTTCAACGACGAAAGCATCATTCCCGCCCTTGAGGCGCAGGGAATCGAACGGGAGGACGCCCTCGATTACGCCATCGTCGGCTGCGTCGAACTGACGGCGCAGGGAAACTGCCTCGGCTGGTCGGACGCCGCCATGTTCAATCTGCCCAAGGCGCTCGAACTGGCGTTGAACGACGGGAAGGATTTGATAACCGGCCAGCAGATCGGTCCCCGCACGGGAACGCTTGCGGAGTTCGCCTCGTATGCGGACGTCGAGAAGGCGTTCGCCGCGCAGATAGATCATTTCTTCGCCGAAATGCTCGCCGCCTGCGAAACGGTCGAGGCAGTCCACCAGCGTCTCCTGCCGACGGCGTTTCTCTCCGGCGTCATCCGCGACTGCCTGGGGAAAGGGCTGGACGTCACGCGGGGCGGGGCCCGGTACAATTATTCGGGCATCCAGGCCATTCAGGTCGCGAACGTCGCGGACAGCCTCGCCGCGCTCAAAAAACTTGTCTACGACGAAAACAGGATAGGGCGCCCCGAGCTCCTCGCCGCCCTGCGGAGCAATTTCGCGGAGGCGGAGGAGCTTCGCCTGAAGCTTGTGAACAAAGCCCCCAAGTACGGCAACGACGTGGAGTGGGTCGACGCCATCGGCAACAAATGGGTGACGTATTTCGCCGAGAAATTCAAGGGGTTGAAAAACTATCGGGGCGGCCCCTACCAGACGGGGATGTACACGGTGAGCGCCCATGTGCCGATGGGGGCCAATGTCGGGGCGAGCGCGGACGGGCGCGTCTCCGGCGCGCCGTTGGCCGACGGCGGCATGTCGGCGGTGTACGGACGCGATCTCAAAGGGCCGACGGCTCTGCTCACATCGGTGTCGAGGATCAATTCGAAGCTTGGCTCCAACGGCACGCTTCTCAACATGAAATTTCTGCCGCAGTTCTTCAAAACGGAAGAGGGCATCCATAAATTCTCCTCTCTTCTCCGGGCGTTTGTCGAATTGCGCATCAACCACGTCCAGTTCAACGTGGTCAACCGGGAGGAGCTTCTCGCGGCGCAGAAAAACCCGGACGGATTCCCCAACCTCACCATCCGCGTGGCGGGGTATACGGCGTATTTCACCGAGCTGGCGAAAGAGCTTCAGGACGAGATCATCGCCCGAACCGCCTACGATGGACTGTGATGGAGTGCGAGGCCGCATGACGACGGGAACCATTTTCGATGTCCAGCGCTTTTCCCTGCACGACGGCCCCGGCATACGAACCACGGTGTTTTGCAAGGGATGTCCCCTGCGCTGCCTGTGGTGCCAGAATCCGGAAGGGCTTGAACGTGACATCCGCGTCTGGAATTTCGCGAATCTGTGCGTCGGGTGCGGCAACTGCATGACCGCGTGCCGGCACGGCGCGCTTTCGGCCGGCGCGGACGGGAAGCCCGTCATCGACCACGACCGCTGCAAAAGGTGCGGCGCGTGCATTGAGGAGTGCAATCGCAACGCGCTGGCGCTTGACGGCAGGGAATGGGGCGCGGAAGAACTGGCCCGGACGCTGCTGGCGGACACAGTGTTTTTTGCCGCGTCCGGCGGCGGCGTAACGTTTTCAGGAGGCGAACCGCTGGCGCAGGCGGAGTTTGTCCGCGACGCTGCGGAGAGAATGCGGGAGGCGGGGGTTCCCACAGCGCTGGAAACCTGTCTGGACGTCCCCTGGGAATCGGTCGAACTGGTCGCGCCCCATATCGATTTTTTCCAGATCGATCTCAAGCTGGCGGATCCCGGCCGCCATAGGGACGCGACGGGGCGGGACAATGGCCGCATCCTTGAGAATTTCCGCCGCCTGGCGAAACTCGTTCCGGACGGGAAGCATTGGCGAGTGCGGATACCGCTTGTTCCCGGCTACACGGCGGACAAGGACAATATCCGCGCCATCGGGGCGATCGTCGCGGAGGCGAATCCGGACATCGAAGTGGAGTTGCTGAATTTCAATCCGCTTGCCGAAGCCAAGTACCGCCGTATGCGGGAACGGAAATTCGCCCCGTCGGGAGCGACGCCGTTCACCGATGCGGAAATGCGGGAGTTCCAAATGATCGCCCGTGTTTTTACTGAATGAAAGAGCAGAGCGTTCCATGAATATGCTTGACGACATGCTCGCCGCCGCCAGAGCGGGCGAGCCGGTATATATCACCAACGTCCGTGAACGCTTCCGCGTCCTGCCGGAGACGGAATCATTCGGCATGGATATTGCTGTCCGGCGTCTGGACGGGGAAACGCGGGTCTTTCCCCTGCGCCTGCCGCGCCGCGCCCCGAGCGCGGGGGAGGACGTGCGGAATTTCGTCCGCGAATTCTTTCTCGCTGAAATCTACAACCTGCTCTCCAGCCTCGGCGCGCGATCCATAACGCTCCATTGTCCCGGCGGCGTGGACGAGGGCGAAGCGCTGTCCCGCGTTTTTCACGACGCCTTCGGCCTCGATCTGCCCGCGAGCAAACGCCAGGGGTACGGCAAATGCCTGAACGTGCTTGACCGGATGCTGCCCGCGTTGTTCCCCGAAGCGTCGGAGGAGGAGAAACGCTTTTCCATAGCTGTTTCCGGCGAAGCCGCGCCGGCCGCCTCCTCCGCCCCCGCCATCGCGACGTCCGGATGCGGGGCGGTCGACGTTTTCCGCCGGTCGGCGGAGAATCTGGCGGGAAAAAATCTGTTGGGCATCGACATCGGCGGCACAGACATCAAGCTCGTCCTCGCGATGGACGGCGCCATCGTCTGCTGCAAGGAGTTCGACTGGTATCCCGCCGGGATGACGACAGTGGAGGAATTCGTCCGCCCGGTTCTGCTCCTCATCGCGTTGCTCGCCTGGAAGGCGCGGGCGCATCGCGATCGGGACGCCGCACTCGCGGGACTTCTGGACAGCGCTCTCGGGCGCGACGCCGGGGTGCCGGCAATGGAGCGGGCGATCGGCGCGGCAGCGGCGCGGCGCGGCGACTGCGGCTTCCTTTTCGACGCCATTGGCATGTGTTTTCCCGATGTCGTGGTCGGCAACAAAATAGTCGGCGGCGAAACGCTCAAAACGCGGGGCATGCGCGACCATTGGGGAGACGGGTACGATGCCGAATACGTCAAGCTTACCCATCTGGACGACGCGCTGCGGTGGTTCGTCCGCCCCGGCGGAGCGGTCGGCATCGTCAACGACGGCCCTATGGCGGCGTTCGCCGCCGGGGTCGAAGCGGCAGCGTCCCATCCGGATTCGGTCCGGAACGGCGTTTTCGCGCACACATTGGGAACGGAACTGGGGTCGGGCTGGGTGACGGACGCGGGGGCGTTTCCCGATATTCCGCTGGAGGTCTACAATTTCGTCATCGACCTGGGCTCCTATCCCCAAAGGCAATACGATCCCGACGATGTGCGGAGCGTCAACAACTTCAACACCCGCCTCCCCGGAACGCTGCAAAAATACCCAAGCCAATCCGGCGTGTTCCGCTTGGCCTTCAAGCATCTTCCCGGCGCGCGGCCCGACATCGTCCGGGAGATCGAAAACAGGGGGTTCGTCGTCTGGCGGGATGGCGGCCTGTTCATCCCCACGTCTCCGGCGGATATGCGCAAGCCGTTTCTCGAATTCCTCATGGAACTTGCGGAAAAGGAGGACGATCCCGCCCTGAACCGCATTTTTGAAGAGATCGGCGTTTCCCTCGCCGTGACCGGCAGGGAGGTGGACAGGCTCCTCGCCCCCGCCGCGAAACAGCGCATGTTGTTCGGGCGTCTCGTCAAGCGGGCGAAGTGTTTCGACCTCATGCGGAAGGGGGCGCTCTCCCACGACCCGGAGGCCGAGCTGACCGTCGCGGACGACAGCATCGCCGAGACGCCTCTCATGCGGGAGCTTGGCGGGAGCAGGGAATGCACCATTGCCCAGTTCGCGCAGGCGGTCGGCGCGGTGCATTTCGCGAATCATCTTCTTGGATAAGGCGTGAGACAATCAGGAAAAGAGGAGCATCATGGCGGACGACAAGGGTGGCGGCGGTTCGGCGCTTGGTCGGATAAACAAGCTGTTTTATGTATTGGTCTTTCTGTGCCTCCTGGTCTGGCTCCTGTCGGACGTCCTGGGCGTCGGCAACATCAGCGGCAAGGCGGTCTTTCTCACCCGCAGGAACATCCTGAACGTCCTGAATCAGGTCAGCATCAACGCCGTCATCGCCTTCGGCATGACCCTCGTCATCCTCACCCGGGGCATCGATCTCTCCGTCGGCTCCGTCGTGGCGGCGACAGGCGTGTTCCTGTCCGTGATGTTCGTGGACTGGGGCTTCCCGCTGTGGTTGTGCTATCTCCTCACACTCGCCGCCGGGGCGGCGACAGGCGCGTTCAACGGATCGATGGTGGCGTTTTTTACGCTGCCGCCGTTCATCGCCACGCTGGGAAGCCTGACCATCTTCCGGGGCATCGGCTTCCTCATGGTCGACGGCAGGTCGAAATTCATCAGCGACAAAAGCTTCCGCGCGGTGGGGCAGGGCTTTTTCATGGGCATCCCCTGGGCGATCATCGTCATGCTCGTCTGCTTCGCCGTCTTCTGGTTCGTCATGAGCCGCACCACATTCGGGAGGAAAGTCTATTTCCTCGGCGGCAACGAACAGGCGGCGCAGCTTGTCGGCATCGGCGCGAAGAGAATGCGCCTCGCCATCTTTTCCATAATGGGCCTGATGACCGGTCTGGGCGGCATCATGGTGGCCTCGCGCCTCGGCTCCGGCTCCCCCAACATCGGCGCGGGCTACGAGATGGACGCCATCGCGGCGGTCGTCGTCGGCGGCACCAGCTTTCTGGGCGGCAAGGGGACGATCATCGGGACGCTCCTGGGCGCCCTCACCATCGGCATCATCACCAACGGCATGAATCTCATGGGCGTCTCGCCCTACTTCCAGTTCGTCGCCAAGGGCTTGATCATCCTTTTGGCCGTCATTCTCAGTTCGGACTACGCCGGCTTCGGCGGCAAGCGGAAATAACGGGAGGAAAACCGCATGACCTCGACCGTGGAACCTCCGATTCTCGAAATGCGCGGGATCGGCAAATCCTTTCCCGGCGTGAAAGCCCTTGACAACGTCAACTTCCAGCTCTTCAAGGGCGAGGTTCTCGCGCTTATGGGCGAGAACGGCGCGGGCAAATCGACATTGATGAAAATCCTGTCCGGAATCTACAGCCCCGACGCGGGAAGCATCGTCATGGACGGGAAGGAAGTCGCCTTTCCCGACGCCAATGCCGCGCGCGACGCGGGGATCAGCATCATCCATCAGGAACTGAATCTCTGCGAAAACCTGTCCGTCGCGGCGAACATGTTCCTCGGCCGGGAGGAGATCGGCTCCCTCGGAAGCATCGACGACCGCCTTGCCGAACGGAAGACGGGGGACATCCTGCGCGGCCTGGAGCTGGACATCGATCCGGGCGAGGCCATGCGCTTCCTGTCGCCGGCGCAGAAGCAGATGGTGGAGATTGCGAAAGCGGTGAGCCAGAACGCGCGCATCATCGTCATGGACGAGCCGACATCGTCCCTGACCGCCGCCGAGGAGGAGGTGCTCTACGATCTCATCGACAGGCTGAAGGCGCAGGGAGTCAGCATCATCTACATCTCCCACAAAATGCAGGAGATTTTCCGCGCCTGCAACCGCGTCACCGTTCTCAGGGACGGTCAATACATCGGCGACGCCGCCGTGCGGGACGTGACCGAGGACAGGTTGATCGAGATGATGGTCGGCCGCTCCTTCGACAATATCTACCCCCCCGCCCCGGGCGTTCCGGCGGACGCCCCCGTTGTTTTCGAGGTGCGGAACGCGGCGTCGGAAGGGATAGTCGGGCCGTGCAGCTTCACCGTCCGGCGGGGCGAGATTCTCGGGTTTTCCGGCCTGGTCGGATCGGGGCGGACGGAACTGGCGAAGACCATCTTCGGCGTCTACCCCATGACCGGCGGCGAGTTGTTCCTGAACGGCGAAAAGCTCTCCATCGACTCCTGCGGGGCGGCCATAGCGGCCGGCATCGCGCTCGTTCCCGAAGACAGGAAACTGGAGGGGCTGTCGCTGGATCATTCCATTTCGGACAACATCTCCGCTTCCAACTACCGGCAGATTTCCCATCGGGGCGTCATCAACGGACGGAGCGTGCGGACGCTTGTCGAGCGGGGCATCGAGCGGCTCCGCATCAAAACGCCGGGCGGACACACTCCCGCGCGATCGCTTTCGGGCGGCAATCAGCAGAAGGTCATTCTGGCGCGCTGGCTCAGCCGCGATCCGCGCGTCATCATTCTCGACGAACCAACGCGGGGCATCGATGTGGGCGCGAAAGCCGAGATTTACGCCATCATGCGCGATCTCGCCGCGAAAGGCGCGGCGGTCATTATGATCTCGTCCGACCTGCCGGAGGTGCTCGGCATGTCCGACCGGATCGCGGTGATGCGCGAACGGCGGCTGGCCGCTATTCTGGATCGCTCGGAAGCCAGCCAGGAATCCATTATGACCCATGCGGCGGGAGGGAGTGAAAGTGTCTGAGATCACAGCCAATGTCGCTATGCCGGTCCGGCGGAAAAAACGCGGCGGCAGCAATGTCCTCTATGTCCTCATCTCCGTCATCGCGCTGGCGCTGTTCGTCGTCTGCGATGTGATGCGGTATGAAAACTACACCGATGGCTGGATTTTTCTCCAGTCCGGCAACATCCTGAACATTCTGAACCAGGTCTCCGCCAACGCCGTCATCGCCTTCGGGATGACTCTGGCCATCGTCATCACCGGCATCGATCTTTCGGTCGGCTCCGTGGTGGGGCTTTCGGGCGTGGTGCTGTGCATGTTGATGATAAACGCGGGACTGGGGCTGTTTCCCGCCGCGTTCATCGTGCTGGCGCTGGGCCTCGCCATCGGCCTCGTCAACGGATACATCATAGCCTTTTTTCGCATTCCCGCCTTTGTGGCGACGCTGGCGTCGATGATCGTCCTCCGGGGGCTGGCATTGCTGCTGGTCGACGGAGCGCCCATCTTCAATGCCGACGAGGCGTTCCTCTATCTGGGGAACGGGGTGCTTTTCGGGGTCGTTCCCATGCCGGTGGCGATCATGATCGTCGTGGCGATTCCTTTCCTCTATATGACGCGTAAGAGCATCTGGGGACGCCGAGTCTACGCGCTGGGGGGGAACGAAGAAGCCGCGACGCTGGCGGGAGTGAACGTGTTCCGCACGAAGCTCCTTGTCTACGCGCTGTGCGGTCTGGTCGCGGCGATCAGCGGAATAGTGCATGCGAGCCGTCTCGGTTCCGGACAGCCCATCGCGGGCGAGGGGTATGAACTCGATGCCATCACCGCCTGCGTCATCGGCGGCACCAACATGAACGGTGGCTACGGAACCATCGCCGGCACGCTGATGGGGGCGATTCTCATCGGCCTCATCAACAACGGCATGAACATCCTGGACATTTCCCCGTATTGGCAATTGATCATGAAAGGCTCCATCATTCTGGTCGCGGTCATCATCGATTGCAACTATGCTGCGAAGCGCAAATGAGGCTGAACGTGGACGACACGATAACCCCGCCGGGGCAGGCGTGGATCATCCGCAACAGCCACCCGATTTTCTTGGGATCCGTTATTGCCGCAAGATGCCAGCCCTTGTACGCTTTCAGGCTGCCCCGAAGCGAGGGAACGGGGTCAAAATGGGCACGGCCCGTCGCCACGGCGAAGCGCATCGCCTGACCGCACGCGACCGATGCTCTCTCCGCATAACTGTGGAGAAATGAAATCGCATATGAAGTATACCATTCAGTTGTCAAAGACCGACATTGAATAATGCAAGCCGTTTTATTTCAATAAATTACGGCTCAATGCAGATTGATTAACCCCCGTAATTAACCCCAAAAATCGGTGATTGAAAACGGATTTAGCAGGACTTGAACGGCGGAGAAGAGGGAGGAATAGCGCTGGATAACTTTTTTGAGTATACCCGGCGAAGCGGATTTTGTAAAGAATTTCCTGCTCGGAAACGGCTCCTCTTTGCTTCCCGGGAGCGTCCATTCAAAGCAACGAATCCAGCGCTCTCCTCCTCCTCGGCGTCACCATTTGCCCTCGTTTTGTGGATGCGTTCGCCTGATTCGGGAATACCCCGCACCCACTCGATGCGCGGGCCGGGGTTTGGACTGAATATGGGTACCTTGGCTATACCCCAACGAGGAAGCCGCCCTGCCTCCGCCCACGCAATGAGAAAACGGGCGGCGGATGAAATTCGAGGAGGTATTTGAGCAGGGCTATTGCATTAAAATGAGATAGTTGTTTATCGAGTGGATAATCTGTAAAACCATATTCATCAACTTTTTTCGTAGGAGATGGATATGGACAA
>QMCE01002288.1_pt1 | contig 10567 bp, 18 predicted proteins | sample 1821851 | NCBI WGS metagenome assembly QMCE01 (sample SAMN09453174, study PRJNA476694) | Termite gut metagenome, whole genome shotgun sequencing project. | isolation source: worker | host: Odontotermes sp. | place: South Africa:Pretoria | collected 2016-01-28
CGCGGAAAGCCTGCCGAGCACGGTTTCCACCCGTTCGCGGGAGGGAAGATGAACAAGGATCCGATGGATTACTGGATGCTAGGTATGGCGGGGATGTCGTTTGTGCAATGTGTGTGTCTGCTACTTATCGAACAGAAGTTGAATAAGCGCGATAACAAAGCAACCAACCGCACAAATCCAAAGGATGACTCTTGCAATCACGGCCCAAAGCCTCTTGATTGATGTGCGTCTATTCGACCAGATTTCTTTCCTCTCCGCTTTGTGATATATACGGAAAGCCGTTTTTTCTTCTTTTGATGCTGGCTCAGTTCTATTGAAAACAATAGCATTCTCGTCAGGCTCTTTCACCGACTCACCTCGTTCACACCCCTTGATTGAAGCCCTCAACGCCAAACGACCTACTAAGGAGGACAAAATGGCTTACAATCTTTCGTCCATCATGCTAAAAGCGCATAGCGTTCGTAAGGCCACCGGCGCTACTATGTCGGCTGCCCTCCGCAAAGCCTGGGCCGCTGCCAAGATCGAAGCCCTCAATAGCCGCCTCTTTAATCTGAAGATGAAAGACCGCTGGGGCGTGGAGGACTTTGAGACCGACCGTCGCCTCAACAACCAGCGCCGGGATATAGCCGCCGCCGCAGGAATTGAGTTGCAACCGGAAATCATCAAAGCGGCCCCAGCCCCCGTCAAGGTTAAAAACCCCGCCCTCACCGCCGAGGAAATCGCCGTCATCGAAAATCGCCTGTTCAATATCGCGCTCGATTGGCGCAACCTGGGCGCAAACATGGTGGAGTATCAGAAGCTGCAATCCCTTCTGTATGTGCAAATTGCTCCGGACGGGAGGGGCGTTGCATGAGCAAGTGGAGGCGCCTTGATCTGCGCATGAAAGATCAACGGCCAGCTATTGGCGAATTAGTGACATTACAATTCTCTCCAAAGAAGGCTACAACATCCCGCGCCCGCAAAGCAAAATATGAGTTCGGCAGTTTGGAGCGTGACGTGGTAAGCAAAAAGCTTTGGTGGCGTCCCTCCTGGGGTTCACGCATCGACCTGACCAGCCTCAAGAGGCGCTTCAACATCCGGTGGTGTTATGTGGCACCGTTTGACGGCTAACTGGAAACAGGACTGGCGCCAGCTGGCCGGCCGCCATCGTCCAAAGCATTCTCCAATAAGCAGGGATTTGCTTGTGTTAAGTTTACCGCTTTCGCGTTTATAAGTCAACAGGAGAGGAGGTTCAAGCCATGCCGATTTTGGGAAAAGTTCTCAACAGAGAAAAACTGATCGACCTTATGCACGAAAAGGGTTGGTCTCAAAAAGATCTATCTAAGATATGCGGGGTGTCGGAAGCCTGCATTAGCATGATTGTTAATGGAAAAAGGAGCGGGACATACCTGCATATCTTGTCAAAATTCTCTGTCGCCTTGGACGTGGGCATAGAAGAACTGCTGGTTGATCAGTCCCTACCGCCCGCCTCATAAGCTAGTCCCATTCTACCACGAAAGCAGGAGATTGATTATGGCAGAGTTCACGCACATCGACCTCAGATCAGCGCGGGAAACGCGGAAAATGCCGAGATGGAAACTGGCAACCGAAGTTGGCGTTTCGGAGGATACCTTGGAGCGATGGGAAACCGGGAAGCAGCGGCCAGACCCTGATGATGTCGGAAATATTGAGCGGGTGCTCAACATGCCTGGTCTTTGGCACAAATGGATGCTAAGCACCTACGACAGCTACCGCGAACGCAATACCGATATGCCGTATGTGAACCACCCTGCCGCGCTGCTGCTCAGGATGAAGCATGAGGTAGCGGACATGTGGAAGCTGGCCGAATCGGTTGAGCGCGATTCCGTCGATGGGAGATTCGATGACCAAGAGCAACTTGCTCATTTCCAAAAGGAAGCCCGCGAGGCGGCCGCGGCATTGCAGCAAATCGCCGAATGGAAACCGAGCGAATTCCCAAAGTCCATATAGGAGGTGATAGTGTGACCACAACTCAGGTAATTCCTTCCCCCAAAATTGGCGTGTTGCTCACAAGGAAAGAGGCCGCGCAGCGCCTTGGTATGTGCGTGGACACATTGGATTCTGAGCGATATTTGGGAAATCTGGCATACATCCAGCGCAAAGCGGGCGGGAAGGTGTGGATTTCCGAGGCAGCGATTACCGAGTATTTAGAAAAGGCGCTGCACCCAACAAAGTCTGCGGCGGCGCAAGCCGACAGGCCAACATACCGAAAACGAAGGGTTTGAGCATCGGCCCCAGAACACCAAAGGAGGACGGATGAACACGCTGAAAAACGCAACTGTCGCAGTATTGGCCGCGCTGTTACTCTGGGCCGCATACTTAGCCGTCGAACTCACCACGCTCCGGCAGGAGGTGAATGCTTTTAGCCAGGAGGTATCGGCGGCAACATCGCAAAGAGAGGTGATATTGGAGGAACCGGAACCCCCCGCCCCGGTCATAGCGGTGAGTACGCCACCGCCAGCCCAGCAACCGGAATTCACCCCGCTGGAGATTCCGATGGACTACGACCTACAGCAACACGCATGGGAAACGTGCCAGCGGGAAGCGATACCCTACCCTGTATTTGCGGCTGTGATATGGGGCGAGAGCGCAGGCATACCGGATGTGCCGGACAACGTGAACACGGACGGGAGCCACGACCGCGGCCTTTGCCAGATCAATGAAATCAACTGGGAGTGGCTGCGCGAAGATTACGGCTTAGATGTCAGTGACCCATACGACAATATCGAAGCCGGGGCCATCATTTTATCGTTGTTCTGGCACAAGTACCCACCGGAGCAGGCCCTTACGGCCTACGCCTGGGGAGAGCAGGGAATGTTGAGAGCTGACCGCACCGCAACCTCTGCCCTCCGGGTACTCGAAACGGCAGCATCATACGGATACGAGGGGGAATGACATTGTATTACGAAATCAACGAAACCGCAGCCAAACGCGCCAAAGACGCCAACAGCTTCCGAGATTATGTTCCCGGCTCCGCGACCTCGGAATATCGCTCCATGGTAGACCGCGCAAGGGAGATCGCGGAACAGCAAAAGGATAGGGTAGACCCGCAGTTCCACGGAAAAATAGATTACTACTTCGACCTTTATGCCCGGAAACTGGCCGAAAACATGAACCACGGCTTCGAGATCGACGCACGGGTTCCATCTGTCCTCATTGCGGGAGGTTCCAATTTCCCGGTCAGGAAAAAGGAAAAGCAGAACGCCGCCAGAGATAGGAACATGGGCGAATGGCAGCATATTCAGGGGCTGCTTGACAAAATCCGCAGCACCGGCATGGGCGGTGTCAGCGCGGATGATCCGGACGCAATCGACAAGCTCAGGGAGCGGCTGGCCGCTCTGGAGGAATCGCAGCGGCTGATGAAATCCATCAACGCATACTACCGTAAGCACAAAACACTCACAGACTGCCCGGACGCAAGCGAAGATATTCTCAGAAAAATCTACGCGAGTATGGGGTGGAGTTGGCGTCCGGTACCGAAACCCTTTGAGGCTTGGGCGCTTTCCAACAACAGCGCCAATATACGGCGCGTCCGGGATCGCATCGCCGAACTGGAATCCGCAAAGAAAAACCCGCTGGACGGCTGGAGCTTCCCCGGTGGCGCCGTTGTCGCCAATACGGACGAAAACCGCTTGCAAATCCTCTTTGACGAAAAACCAGACGGGGATATGCGGCAGGCTCTCAAGGGGCGCGGGTTCCGCTGGGCGCCGAGCCAGGGCGCGTGGCAGCGGCAGTTGACCAAGGATGCTGTATACGCCGCGAGAAATATCCTGCCGGCAGAGGCGGTGAATGATGAAGCGTAAAAATAAACCCGAAGCATATCCAATCCCGGAGGTTTGCCCCTACTGCGGCGGCAAGGTGAAATTCGCGTCCAACTCGGTGATCTATGGCCGCGAATACGGAAACGGCAAGTGCTACACATGCACCGCCTGTGATGCCTATGTGAGCGTTCACACCGGCACCAATATCCCCAAAGGGTGCCTTGCCGACAAAGAACTCCGGGCGCTCAAAAAGGAAGCACACGGCCTGTTCGACCCCATCTGGCAGACCGGCAAGCGCAAGCGTGATGTGGCATATGGCTGGCTGGCACTTCAAATGGGTATCCCCGAAAATGAGTGCTATTTCGGCTGGTTCGATAAAGAGCAATCGCTCCTTGCAATGAGCATACTAAAATAAGCCACCCCGGAAGCGGCAACTTCCAAAGGCGGCACTGGCGAAAATCCCTGCACCCATTCTACCACATCCCCCACATTTGTCAAGGGCGGTGATCATCCGTGACCCGGCAACAGTGGCTGCAAGAACGCATGAAAGGAATCGGCGGTAGCGAAGCGGCGGCAATCGTGGGCCTTTCCCCCTATATGACCAAGGAGGAACTGTGGGAAATCAAAACCCGGCGCCGCGCTGCGGAGGATATTTCCTCCAAGCCATATGTCGAGTACGGCACGAATGCCGAGCAGCACCTCCGGGGCCTGTTCGCCCTGGATCATCCGGAATACCGGATAGGCTATGAAGAATTCAAGATTATCCGCAATCCCAAGCATCCCTTCCTCTTCGCGACCTTAGACGGTTGGCTTGACGATGATTCCGGCCGGCGCGGTGTTCTGGAGATTAAGACCACCGAAATCATGCGCTCCAACCAGTGGGCGAAATGGTCGGAGGGGAATTTGCCGGACAACTACTATGTGCAACTTTTGCACCAACTGCTGGCCACGGGGTACTCATTCGCAGTCTTGAACGTGCAAATCAAGTGGCATAAAAACGGTGACCTCAACAAAACCACCCGCAGCTATACGCTGGAGCGCGCCGACCATGAGGAAAGCATCCGGGAATTGCTCGAAGCTGAGATAGCTTTTTGGAATGACGTTCAAGCCGACCGCCGCCCCACAAGCTGGAATCTATCAAAAATCTAGGAGGGTAACATGAAAGCAGCAACATTTAACCAAGCGCAGAACTTAGCTAACACTATGCGGGCTCTCCAAAGCAAGAAAGACAAAATGGAAACCATGAACCCTGAAAGGATGGCAATCAAATGCGATACCGGCGGTTATATCGTGAGCTTGGAGAACCCCGACCTCGCCCGGAGCATCAAGGACTTGGTCATCGGCACCCTTGACAGGAGCATCCAGGCTGCGGAGAAGGCGTTCGCTAACCTACAGGATGATCCCAATCCGGAGGTGAAATAGCATGGAATTTACACTGCAAACCGATCTGGCGACGCTACCGCAGGCCATTGAGTTCAATTTCGACGCGCTCAAAAAAGAGCTCTCCGCGCAGCTGGAACGCTACAAAAACTTGGTAGTTGCCGAGGAGACCCTCAAAGAAGCGCGTGGCGATCGCGCCGCGCTCAATCATCTGCTGGAGAGCGTCAACGCCGCCCGCCTCAGCGTGAAGAAAACCTATATGGCCCCCTTCGATGCGTTTGAGAAGCGCGTCAAACAGCTGGTCGCCATCATAGAGGAACCGGCTGGGGCCATCGACAAGCAGATCAAGGCTTTCGAGGAACGGGAGCGGCAGGAAAAATACCGCGCTATCGAGGACTTCTACAAAGCCAACATCGGCGCCCTGATGGATCTGGTTCCCATCGATAAGATCCTCAATCCCAAATGGGCCAATAAAAAGCCCGATTTGATGACCGTCACGCAAGAAATGATCGCGGCAATCAACCGCGTAAAAAACGACCTCGGCATCATCCGCGCTATGGCGCTGCCGTTCGAGCAGCAGATTATTGACGCCTACCTCCGGACACTCAACATGTCGGAGGCCCTCGCGGAGAAAAAGCGCATGGAGGAGCAGGCCGAAAGGCTGAAGGCACTGGAAGCCGAGCGGAAAGCCGTCGCGCCACTCCCTGCCCCCGCCCCGGCTCCGGTGGAGCCGCCGCCCCCCGCCGCCATGACGCAAAGTGCTGTTATCCCGTTGGACAACGCGCCCATATCCGAGGCCACGAAAACCATTGACGTTAGGTTCTATGGCACCACGGAGGCGTTCCGGCGCGAAATGAAAGCGCTGACGCAAAAATACGGTATCCGCTACAGCGCGGTACCGTCCGATAACGAAGGGAGGATTATTCCATGGCAGCAGTCAAAAACAGCTTAACCAAGCCATCATCCGATTTCGGTGTTGACCCACAAAACGAATTCAAGCCTAATAAAGCCATTGGGGCCGAGATGGTTTCCACCCGTCAGGCTCAAGAGGTACAGGCTGCAATGATTGTCGCTAAACGCTTCCCCAGAGACGAAAACGCCGCCTATGATAGGATTATGCGGGCCTGTGAAAGAAAAAGCCTCGCGGAGCAGGCGATATATGAGTACCCAAAGGGAGGTCAAAAAGTTACCGGGCCAAGTATACGCCTTGCCGAGGCTATTGCCCAGAACTGGGGCAACCTGGACTTTGGGATTGTAGAACTTGAGCAGAACGACGGCGAAAGCACCATGATGTCATATGCATGGGATTTAGAGACGAATACCCGCCGAACCATTATTTTTAGCGTCAAACACTGGCGCGACACAAAGAGCGGTGGCTACGCTCTCACCGATTCCAGAGATGTCTACGAGATTGCGGCCAATATGGGCGCAAGGCGCATGAGAGCCTGTATACTCGCAGTGGTACCCGGCGACGTAATCGACGCAGCAGTTGATAAATGCTACAAGACCCTGCAATCCGGGAATACAACGCCTCTTGTAGATAGAATCCGAGATATGATATCCGCATTCAGAGAGGTGTTCCAAGTCAGCAAGGAAATGCTGGAATCGTTTGTCGGCTGCAACTCAACGGCTTTCTCCGAGAATGATTTCATAAGGCTCAAAAATATCTACAAATCACTGCGCGATGGTATGGCTTCCCGTGAAGATTACTTCTCGGCAGATGCAATGGCGAAAGAACCGGAACAAACGCCGAGTACCGCAGGAGAATCGGAACTACCAGAAACATCACAGCCCGGTAGCGAGGAAACCGATCCGCTTGCATAGAAAGGTGTGAATCATTATGGCAAATAAAACGGCCATTGACGCGCCGCGTGGCAACATCTTTAAGCTGGAGCCGGAACGGTTGACACTTGTCACCGATAAGAGCCACCCGCTCTATGATCCCCGCGTTGAGGATGAACCCAGCGAGAGCATGATCGCGAATATCGCATATCACGGTGTTCTGGAGCCTATCATCGTCCGCAAGAACGGCGATGCCATTGAGGTAATCGCCGGTCGCGGACGCACCAAGGCCACGCTGGAGGTAAACCGCCGCCTTGCCGCCGAAGGGAAGCCAACCCTGCTTATTCCGGCTATCATTCGCGGCGGTGATGATGCTGACCTGTTCGGCGTTATGGTGTCCGAGAATGAAATCCGGCGTGAGGATTCCATGGTCAACAAAGGGGAAAAGGCCCGGAAGCTGCTCAATTTGGGCCGCACTCCCCAGCAGATAGCCGTCATTTACGGCGTAACCCGGCAGGCCGTAGAAAAGTGGCTGGCCGTGGATGAACTACCGGCCCCCTTGAAAGACGCGGTAAAGAACGGCGAGGTTTCGCCTACGGCTGCCCTCCAGCTGGGCGGCCATTCACGGGAAGAGCAAGTCCGGCGCTATGAGGATATGAAGCAGCGCGGTGAGAAAACCACGGTGCAGAATATGAAAAGCGCGGCGGCTTCCCCGGAGAACAAGGCGGCGCCCAAGATGAAAACGCGCAAGGAGATCATACAGGCTCTTGCGGACGGCCCCGACGTAACGTGTGATAGCGAGGCGGCATTGGTCGGTTATAACGAGGGCTTTGAATTCGCGCTACGCTGGGTGCTAAACGAGGCTTAGGAGGGAAAAGGGATGAACGCCACCGGCTATATCACCGAAGTAGTGCCGAGTGAAGGCTTCCGGGTGTTCATCCCTTTTCCCGATACCTACCTTCTCGAAAAGCGCCATATCACCGAAGTCGGCGTGGAGATTGGCGACGGCAGAACCATCAGCGCCAAGGAGCGCAACAAAATATACGCCACCCTCGGCGATATCGCCGAATACTCCGGCCATACGGTCCAAGAGCTAAAAGACCACTTCAAAATTCAGTATATGATCGAAACCGGCTGCGACTGGTTTTCCCTTTCCAACGTGGATGTGACCACCGCGAACGGCTTCCTTGAAATGCTGATCAATCATTGTCTGGAGTGGGATATTCCCACCGATGGCTCACTGGCCGAGCGGGCACCGGACATTGCCCGGTACATTTACTGGTGCCTGGTACATAAAAAATGCTGCATCAGCCAGAAGAAGGCGCAGCTGCACCACGTTGACGCTGTCGGCATGGGCCGCGACCGCAAGGATATTATTCACTATGGGATGCGCGTCCTGCCGCTCCATTGGGAGTTTCACCGGGAGGCGCACGATATCGGCAATAAATCCTTTACGGAAAAGTATCACATATTCGGCATTAAGCTGGATAGCGACCTCTGCAAAATATGGAAGGTGAAGCATTAGGAGTGGATGTAATGTCTCATACAAACAAAACTGAAGATCCAGAATATGATGCCCAAGATGCAAGCTTTGACAAGTTCTGGGAAGAGCACGAGGAAGCAAAAATTTGTCCTTTTTGCGGTGAAGATGACCTGGTTATTGAACGAAAGCGAAACCGGCGTTCTCCGTACAACTATTACTATTTTATCAAGTGTACAATTTGCAAAGCTTCTTCAGGCGCATACGCGGATATGGAAGCTGCATATAAGCACTGGCAAACTCGCGCTTAATAAGCAGCCGTAGGGCGCGCAGGGGAGCTTCCCCTGCCAGACCCTTATGATAATCAACCGGAAAGGAGGATTCCCATGCAGTTCAAGTCAATTGTTGAAATGGCAGGCGGCGCTATCATCGAACGAGTTGATTATGTTATGGCAAACGTTATTGTACCGAACATTAACGACGCCAATACAAAGGCCGACGCGGCTCGGGAGCTAACCGTCAAAATCAAGATCCTGCCTGGAGCAGACCGCAATGGCTGGAAAACGGCATTCAACGTGATACCTAAGATAGTTCCCACCGAGCCTATTATCACGACGTTTTACCAGTCCTATGATGAAGGCGGTAACGCCGTGATCATGGAATCGCCGCCGCAGATACCCGGCCAAATCAGCATGAGCGGCGGCGAACAGGAAGAACCCGTATTACTAAAACTTGTATCAGGAGGAAAATAAGATGGATGCATTGGCAATCGCGAAGATCGAGGAACTTGCGCGGCCCCAAATCCACGCAGTAGACGGCGAGGAATACCTTATCTCGGGGAACGGTGCCTACTCCCAAATCAGGCCTGAGCTCGACCATGCCACAGGCCTTGATCTGTACAGTCTGGATGCCTTGGTGCAAATGATCCAGACCGAGGCCGCGAAGAAGTACAGCGCCCCAATTTACATTATGGCGAAGGGGCATGATGAAGTGGCCTGCTTCCTGTCCCCTGACAAGGAACTGCGCCATATGCGGCTGACGCTCTACAATGTCTGCGCAAAGGATGTACCCGGCTGGGGAGAAACCAGTGATTTCGGATTCACAGACGCGCTTATCGCCATCCGCACAAGATTCCAGCCATCGACAGATGCCGAATATCTGCTGAGGCTTTTGTCGGAAATCTCATGCGGCGCAAAGGTGACATTTGCCGATAATGGCATAGCAACCACCGTCGTTCAGACCAAGGGCGTCGCACTCCAAGACAGCGTTCCTATAAAACCCATCGTTTCCCTGCGTCCATACAGGACGTTCCAAGAGCTTGAGCAGCCTGAGAGCCAGTTCCATATCCGAATCAGTGAGCACGGCATCCGTTTCATCGAGGCGGACGGCGGTATGTGGAAGCTCACGGCGCGGAAAACCATCGCGGAATACCTCTCCGAGCGCCTCGCGAATGAACTCGCGGACGGCGTTGTGGTAATTATGCTTTAACGGAGCGGCGGCAGCGGGGGCCGCGACAGTGGCCCCCGCCCTGCTCTAACAGCGTCCAGATACTGAGGAACAGGAGGGGTGTTGAATGGCAAATGGTCAATTTGTAGCTTCCGTTCACAAAGACTATTTACCGTTTGTTTCCCTCACCACAGACGCAGAATTGGCCCAATTTGTGCGGGCGCAGATAAGCCAGGCATGCGGTGAGGAAACACCGGAACTCTCTGGTATGGCAAAGGCTCTTTTTGATGCGCATAACAACCCTAAATACAACATTAACAGCAAGTACGGGCGACGCACGGGTGACTATCAAGGGTGGCGCCTTTCAGTATTTAAGCGTGATCACTATACATGTCAACACTGCGGCCAGCGAGGAGGTATCATTCACGCTCACCATGTAAAGCGATACAGAAGCGCCCCGTCCTTGCGAACTGAGTTGAGCAATGGCGTTACCTTGTGCGAACGGTGCCACCGTGAACTTCATAGGCGGGAGGGGTATTGATGATCATTCTTCCAGAAGACCACAATATCGTATCCCTCCTGTCTCCGGAAGATTCAAAAGATTTGCTGATGGCACTTTTCTCTGAAGCTGGCTATGTCCCGTCGCTATCACCAATAGCTTACGTCGTTTATACGGCTATTAAAAGCAAAATTGATTCAG
>QMCE01002289.1_pt1 | contig 10567 bp, 8 predicted proteins | sample 1821851 | NCBI WGS metagenome assembly QMCE01 (sample SAMN09453174, study PRJNA476694) | Termite gut metagenome, whole genome shotgun sequencing project. | isolation source: worker | host: Odontotermes sp. | place: South Africa:Pretoria | collected 2016-01-28
TGGAAGACTTTTCGGGGATTTTTGTGGGCCCAGAGGGTCATGATCCCCCGACCTTCGGATTATGAGTCCGCTGCTCTAACCAACTGAGCTATGGGCCCGACGCTAATGCGCGCTTGCGCTATAAGGTGGAAAATGTGTCGAATGCACTTGTTTTCGTTATAGCGACCACAAAAATATACAAAAGACGGCTATTTCCAAAATTTCTCTCCCAAAAATCCGTTATATGAAAAACTAAATTTCTTTTGCGAAGACGCCGAAGCCTAAATAGAGTAGGGTAGTGAGGAAGATCAAACAACGTATAAGCCTTATTTTCACCTTTTATCGACGGTTTATCGTGATGGCGCTGTTGGCGACGCTGCTTATAGTGTGGTTTATGGATGCGATGCCTTTCGCATGGGTTTTTTACACGAGGCTGGGGGTGTCGGCCGGTTTTATCGCTATCACTCATTTCACATACGCGCACGAGTACCATTATTACCGAAACCGCGGCGTTAGGCCCGGCGCACTGTGGGTGGGAAGCATTGCGACGGATATGTCGATCTTTCTGCTTGTGCTCATTCCGGTCAGAACATTTTTGCTATGAAGCACACCCTCGAAGTCGGCAGCGTTATACTTCGGTTCGGTGACCGGATAATTTTACAGGATGTCTATTTGAGGTGCGAGACAGGACGCATCACTGGCCTGCTTGGACTGAACGGCACCGGCAAGAGCTGTCTTATGCGGATCGCGATGGGTGAACTCCATGCCGAACAGCAATTCATCCGCCTCGACGATCGGGTGCTGACCAGGCGCCGCCGCCGTCCGGCAGATCTGGCCTATATGCCGCAGTATCATTTCATTCCGGGCTTTCTGACTATCGGGCGCATACTCCGCGATTATGGCATTCAGCCGGATGACCTGATCGCGTACTTCCCCGAATTCGGGGGACGCCTCGCGCAACTTGCAGACGAACTGTCGGGCGGCGAATTGCGGCTGCTGGAGTTCTTCATAGTCGTGCGGTCGGATGCTAAATTCGTGATCCTCGACGAACCGTTTTCGCATGTAATGCCCGTTCACATCGGCACAATGACAAAGATCATCGAGACGGAGTCGCAACGCAAGGGCATACTGTTAAGCGACCATTTGTTCCGCGAGGTGCTTGGCGTTTGCGATGACATATACCTCGCCGAGAATACCCATGTGAGGCTTATCAGCTCGTCCGAGGAGCTCGTCAGATGTGGATATACTAGCCGTGTGTGATAATTGCATGGAAATTTATGCCCGAAAAATTTGCAGGGAACGAATTTAGCCCTATATTTGCAACCGCAAAAGCGGCTCCGGCTGTCCTGCGCAAAGGTCCTTTAGCTCAGCTGGTAGAGCACGACACTCTTAATGTTGGGGTCCAGGGTTCGAGCCCCTGAGGGACCACCTCAAAGTACTGAAAACCAGAGAAAAGCACTGTATTTCGAAGAAATACGGTGCTTTTTGTATTTGCCTGCATAGCATCCGGAGACACTTCGAGGCAAGATTTACAGTACTAAATCGTGGACACTTTGCTCTGGAGAATTTGTCCGCGATTTAGGCGACAACGCACTGTTATTCATTCGTTTGCATCGCTACGTAATGGTCTGTTAAAGTAATTTTGAACCATTAAAACCGATGTTATGAAACGAGAAACATTCTCGGTACTCTTCTTTATCAGGAAGACCAGGACCAACAAACAAGGCGAAGCCCCTATCCTAGTGCGCATTACAGTGAATGGAATATCGCAAGAAGCTGTCATTAAGCGCTCGGTCAAACCGGAACTATGGAGTCAGCAGGCTGAAAGGGCTACCGGCAAAGACCGCTACTCTTTCGAGGTCAATGCTTATCTCGATACCGTTCGAAGCCGGATAATGCAGATTCATCGACAGATGGAACTCGGTAAGCGTTCGGTAAAGTACATATTGTGAGAGGTTTCAGGGGGGCGGTCTGTTCGGATTGGAAATTTATATGCGCAATGTATTACCCTCTTTTTCCCGCTCGTCTGTTTTAATATAAAAATATTCAGGATGATATATCGTGATTTTGAAATAGCGGAACTTATCGCCCGGCACATCACCGGGCAGGCCACGCCCGAACAGTCGCGTGCGCTGGAAGAGTGGCGGGGGAACTCGGCGGCGAACGAGGCTCTCTACGGGCGGCTTACCGCCGGGGAGAACATGCGCGGACTGGAAGCGATGGCGAAAAAATATGACAGGGCGGAAGGCTGGGAAACCATGCGCGGAAGGCTCGGCGCGCCTGTAAGGAAAACCGGCCGCCGGTTGTGGATCGCCGCCGTCTCGGCCGCAGCCGCGATCGTTGTCGCTGTCGTCGCCCTGCCTGTGCTCATGGAGATGACCAGGGGTAGGGAGCAGGCCGAAAGCATCGTGCCCGGAGGGTTCGGCGCGCGGCTGATCCTGCCCGATGGCACGGTGGTCGAACTCGACCAAAACAACGGAGAGGCCATGGGCCGCAACGGTATCGTGCTGTCTGATAAAACGATAAATTATGACCCGGACGCATTGGGTGCGATAGGCGCAGACTATTTCCATACGTTGGAAACCCCGCATGGAGGCGAGTGCCGCGTGGTGTTGGGCGACGGCACGGTCGTATGGCTGAACTCGATGACGACCATGCGCTATCCGGCAATGTTTGCGGACGGCGTACGCAGGGTGGAGCTGTCGGGCGAGGCCTATTTCGAGGTCGCGCACGGCGATGTCCCGTTCGTGGTCTCGACCGCGGAGATGGACGTGCGCGTCCACGGGACTTCGTTCAACGTCTCTGCATACGGGGACAGCCCGCGCGTCGAAGCCGTTCTGGTAAGCGGGTCGGTGTCGGTATCCACGGCCGCGGGCGGCGAGGTTATGCTGGAACCGTCGGAAATGGCCCGGCTCGAAAAGGCGGGGAACAGTCTGGGTATTATGAAGGTGGACCCGGAATTGTACTCAAGTTGGAAAGACGGCCTGCTGAAATTCCGCGATTGCCGATTGGAGGAGATAATGCAGATACTCGACAGGTGGTATGACATAGAGGAGGTGGTTTACGAGCAGGAGGAGATACGCGACATGCGTTTCGGGCTCAACCTCGACCGCTACGACCGGATCGACCCGATCCTTGAACTGCTCAACCGCACGGGATGGGTACGCGTGAAGGCCGACGGGAAGAAGATAGTCTTCACCGCCGAATAAGAAGATAGAACCCGGGCACCATAAAAAATGGCAGGAGGTGCGGCAACACCCCCTGCCTGCAAACGATTCTCTTACAAATCATTTATGTTTAACAAAACACACACAAAAGTATGAACAAAATTTTACAATCCTTTCGAAAGAGGGGAGCAAAAAGGTTGTTTTTCATGACAAGACTGTGTATTTATCTGATCCTGTTGAGTGCGGTCATGTGCCGGGCGTCGGCCATCGGCCAGACACGGATCGATCTGGACATGAAAAGCTCGGCGCTCAGCGATGTTATTTGGGAACTCCAGAAACAGACCGGTTTTGTGTTCGTCTACAACACGCTGGACGTGGAGCATGTCGTGGTAGACCCCATTTCGGTCAATCAGGCTACCGTCGAGGAGATACTCGACCTGTGCCTGCGCGGTGTGGGTACCCTGAGCTATGAGATCGCCGACGAGGTGATCGTCATCAAGCGCACGGCCGGGAGGCAGCAGCCCGCCGCGCAACGGGTCATAGCGGGAACGGTACGCGATGCCTCGGGCCAACCGCTGGCGGGGGCCTCGGTAGCCGTCAAGGGCACCTCGGCGGGAGCGGTGACAGATGCCGAAGGAACGTTCTCGATCACGCGGCCGGCCGCCGAGAATGTGGCGCTTGTAATTTCCTACGTGGGCATGCAGACCGTCGAGGTGGCCTGGACGGGGCAGCAGGATCTGGTGGTCACGCTGCGTGAGGATACCGCCTTGATCGACGGCGTGGTGGTGACCGGCTACCAGAAGATTGCCCGCAACGAAATGACCGGGGCTATCTCCTCGGTCGACATGGGGCGCCTCGAATATGTAAACCAGCCCGCTATCGACAAGCTCCTTCAGGGACAGGTCGCCGGTGTGACGATCATGAATACCTCGGGGGCACCGGGCTCGGTACCTCAGATACGCATTCGCGGTTCGGCGTCGATCAGCGGAACGGCACAGCCGATATGGGTTGTCGACGGTATCATCCTCGACGACCCGATCAACGCCTCGGTCGACGATATACTTGCCAACCGCAACCTGATCTCCTCGGGTATCGGCGGAGTGAACGTCGATGATATAGAGTCGATCAACATCCTGAAAGACGCGGCCGCCACGGCGCTCTACGGAACGAGGGCGGCAAACGGCGTGATCGTCATCACCACGCGCCAGGGCAAAATCGGAAAGACCCAGGTGCGCTACAACGGCAGCGTCGGGGTCTCGATGCGCCCGCGCTATGAAGACGCCTATATGATGAACTCCAAGGAGCGCATCGACGTCAATCTGGAGATGATAGAGCGCGGCGTATTCACGGCGACCACCTATCAGGCCGGCGATTACGGCACGGTCACCGACTTCGAGAGGCTCTACATAGACGTACTCGACCGTAAACTCACCTGGACGCAGTTCGAAGAAAAGGTCAAGGGACTGGAAACGGTCAACACCGACTGGTTCGAGCACTTGTTCCGCAACGCCATCACGCATCGCCACGGCGTGAATATAACCGGAGGCAACGATTTCGCCACCTACTACGTTTCTGGGAGCCTGCTCGACGAACGGGCTACCGCCAAAGGCGTTGGCCAACAGACCTATACCGGCAACGTGAGGGTGAACTTCCGCCTGCGCGACAACCTGCGCCTTGACGCCAAGGTCGAGGTTTCGGCGCGTGACAACGACAGTTTCTTCTCGGCCGACTCGTGGGAGAACCCCTATGAATGGGCTATCCGCACCACCCGCGCCCATCGCGCCTATGACGAAAATGGCGACTACAACTACATGTACCGGAACAATATCAGGTATAACTTCATGGAGAACCGCGATACGCAATGGAGGGAAAGCCGCAATTTCGGCTTCACGGGCAACCTGTCGCTCGAATGGAACATTCTCGACGACCTGTTGTTCACCAGCCGTTTCTCGATGAACAAGCAGAACACTTCCGCGATCGACATAATGACCGAGGACAGTTATTATGTAAAGGAGCGCAAGAATAATTTCTACCACACGGATGCGAACTGGGAAGCGGTTTACTGGTGGACCGACGGCGGCTGGCGCGAGGACGAGTCGACGAACGCGCAGAGCCTGACCTTTACCAATCAACTCTCCTACACGCCGATATTCAATGCGGACAACCGCCTGGACTTCATCGTGGGTAACGAAATAAAGACCACCGGCCGCAAGGAAATATGGTCGGAGGCGTATGGATACACCCATAACAGGGCCCACGGCATGACGCCGCAGTGGAAAGTGATCCAGGAGGCCGGGCGCGCCTACTGGAAAGAAACGTACAACCGCTCGGCAGGCGTGTCCTGGTACGGTGTGGCGGGCTATACTTTCCGCAACCGCTATACCGTCAGTTTCAACTGGCGCGTGGACACATCGAACGGGTTCGGTCTGAAAACCAACAAGGTGATCAACCCCGTGTGGGCGGCGGGCCTCAACTATCAGCTCAAGAAGGAGAAATTCCTGCGCGACGTGGAATGGGTCGATTACATCACGCTCCGCGGCTCGTACGGCACGCAGGGCAATCTTCCGCCGACGGCCTACTCCGACGTTATCGCCGGTTTCCGTGCCGCCGACACCATAAACCCGAACACGATACTCGACATCACCGCGCCCAAGAACCCCGGACTGAAGTGGGAGAAGGTGGAGACGGTGAACCTCGCCATCGAATTCGGTCTCCTCGGCCGCCGCATCTCCGGTATAGTCGAGTATTATGACAGGAAGACGGTCGATGCGTTCAGTTACCGCACGGTGTCGCAGGTGACCGGTTTCACCGGCCTTCAATCCAATTGGGCGTCGCTGCGCAACAAGGGGGTGGAGTTCACGATCAACACGATCAACGTCAACGACCGGAATTTCCGCTGGACGACCAACTTCAATATCGGCTGCAATAAGAACGAAGTACTCGAATTGGGCGAATCGACCGCCAATGCGACGACCCGCGCCAGGATGTTGACCGACGCATATCGCACGAGCCACATCGACGTAGCACAGGCCGGCAAGCCGTTGGACGCACTTTGGTCGTACCGCTACGCCGGACTGAACGAGGAGGGGCGCGCGCAGTTCTACCGCATGCAGAAGAACGCCGACGGCGAATGGGTGGAAGATAAAGTCCTGCAAGGTATAACCAATCCCGAAAGCCTCGTCTACTCCGGTGTGCTGACCCCGCCGGTTCAGGCAGGTTTCACGAATACTTTCAACTATAAGAACTTCACGCTTCAGGCCCTTTTTGTCGGCAGTTTCGGCCACGTTGTACGTCTGCGGCAGCTTTCCTATCAGGATGCGGCGTTCGGCTTCCCCACAGCCACGGAGAACATGTCCAAAGAGTGGGCATCCCGTTGGCGTCAACCGGGTGATGAGGCGTATACCGACATTCCGAAGTTCGAAAACAGCGTATGGGAAACGGGCGTGGGAAGTGCGACGATGAGCAACGGTACGCTCTACGACCGAAGCGACCTGCGCACGGCCCACGGCGACTATGTGCGCCTGCAAAACCTCTCGCTTTCATACGACCTGAACATCGAAGCGCTCCGCAGGGCAGGCATAGCGAACATCAGGTTTATGGTCCAGGGTAATAACCTGCATGTATGGAAGAGCAAGAAACTCAAAGGGATAGACCCAGAGGCGGCGGGGCAAGCGTTCAGGTACGTAGCCTCCAACTACGGCGTGAGGAGCAACGTTTCGTTCGGCAACACTTTCCTCCCGCTGCCGCGCTCCTACTCGTTCTCGATGTATGTTCAATTCTAATCCTCGCAGAAAACCATGAAAAGTATAAAATATATCGCAACGATCGCCGCGGCCGCGTTTCTCAACGCATGCGACCTGTTGGACATACAGCCGCAGAACGCCTTCATACCGCGCACGATCGAGGATTATCAGTCTGTGATCTCGGGCGCGTATCCTACCACCGGGGCTATCTTCACGAACCTCGCCTTGCTCTCCGACGATATTTACTATAATTTCGGTGGAAATTCCGCCCCGGGCGCTGCGGCCATGCGGTTCTTCACCTGGGCCGAAAGCCATGAGGCCGCCAATGCCACTTCCGACCCCATGTGGGGTGCGTTGTACAATTCCATATTTGACGCCAACACGGTGCTCGACGCGCTGAAGGAGATGAGCCCCTCCGCGCAGGAGAAGGATCTCTACGAAACCCTTCTGGGCGAAGCCTATGCCCTGCGCGCGTGGTGCTATTTCTATCTTGCGAATATCTACGCGGACGTCTGGTCGGAGGAAAACCTCGAGAAACCATGCGTGCCGATGCCGCTGACAGCTTCCGACGTAGGTGCCACGAGCCGGGACAACGTTCGTGCGACGATCGCCAAGGTGTGGGGACAGATCGACGACGACATCGAAGCTGCCGCCGGATACCTTAGCGGCAAACCCGAAAACGGCTCATACCGTTTCTCCTACCTGTCGCTTAAGGCGCTCAAAGCGCGCGTCTGCCTCTTCATGGGGCGCTGGGACGAAGCCGTCGCCGCCGCAACGGACGTGATAGAGGGTCGTTCGCTGTACGACATGAACATGTTGCAGGGCGTTGTCGACGATGCCAGCGGAGGCAACTTCTACACCTTCAGCGACAACAACGGGGTAATGGACACGGACTACCCCAAGGAGATACTGCTCTTCATCTGCGGCAAGGCCAATACCAACCCCTTCTACTATTGGTCGTACAACACCAAACCTTCGCCCGTGATCGCCGAGCTGTGCATGAGATACCAGCCCGGGTTCGAGGACGGGGCCGTGCCGCCGTTCGATGATTTCAGGTATATGGACGTGGTGGACTATCGCGCCTATATCTACTGCTCGTTCGCCGACCATGTCGCAAACTCCGACAGGTACGGCACTCTGGCGGGGCGCACGATATACCACATGTATGGTTCGCAGGCCCGCGGTGAGTACTATATCGGCCTCAAGGTGAGCGAAGCGTACGTCACACGCGCCGAAGCGCTGATGCGTAAATCGTCGCCGGACAAGGGCGCCGCCGTGGCCGACCTGAACGCGTTGCTCTCCAAGCGCATCCGCTCGTCGGCGTTCACGCCGCTCACGACCGCGGACTTCGCGACCAACGACCTGCTCATTACACGCATACTCGAAGAACGCAGAGTGGAAACGGCCCTCGAATCGGGATTGCGCTGGTTCGACCTGCGCCGCTTGGGTAAACCCGAGCTCACCCACGAGGTGCCCAATGTCGCCGAACAGCCCCGCTTGATGCAGGGCGACCTGCGCTATGTGCTGCAAATCCCCCTGTCGGAGCAGATCGCAAGCCCCGACATGCCTCTTAATCCCCGTGAAATCTTATAAGACAATGACGCTTTATGAAAACGAATAGGATAATATTGTTTGCAACGGTGTGTTTGGCGGCGACGGGCTTATTCGCCTGCACCAAGGAGAAAACACCCACGCCGTCGGACGGTTTCGGATTGATAGAAACGAACTCCCCTGCCGCCGATGCCGATCCGCGGATACGGAAGATGTTCGAAGACTATGCCGTGAACGTCGTGATGGAGTGGCCCGATGCGGAATGGACAAGGGTTTACAGCGCCACTTTCTACACGGACCAGGCCCCGATCTCCCGCCGGTTGATCCCCGAAAAGGTTAAGCCGGAAAGTGTCGACGGCGCCATTAAATATGCCCAGACACTCCTGTCGAACACCTCTCCCGGGTTTACCGCCGCGTTCTTTCCCATGGAGTGGTGGATCGTCGGGCTCTACGCCGGAAGGACGGATTACCTCCTGTCGGGTTACTCTGCGCGCAACAGGTTCACATTCACCTGGCCTAACACATACTCCAGTGTGGAGGTGATGGATGCGGAAAACCAATATTACGTCGACAGGGAGTTGACCGAAGTCGTTTGGGAGAGGCTCTTCCTTAAATGCGCGCTGCACATGGAGGCGCCGCTCGGCGAGTTCGTCAGCGCAGGCAAGGCGTACGACAATGGTAAAGCCGCCGAGTTGATGACCGAGCAGAGGGATATAAATCTCGAGGCCGCCGCAAAGGTCGAACCGGCTTCTCTCGACGACCTTCTTCCCGGCGAAACGCTGGCAGCCGCGCGCACAAGATTGAGGGACGCGGCAAAAGAGGCGGAGAATGCCCGGTATAATGACGAGGTGGCCAAATTCTGCGCGGCAGGCGGGTTCATACCGACCGAATCCTCCACGGGAGAGCTCGGCGCGGGCAACTCGGAGGAGTTCATCATCGACTTCGCGTCGTGGGCACGCCTTATCGTCACCGAATCGTATGACAATATAAAGATCAAATATCTGGACAACAGTATTCCGCGAAGGGCGAAATACGATGCGCTCATAAAGTTCTTCGACGGTTACGACTGGGACATCCAGGCGGCAGGGAACAGGTATCGTCAAATGAACGATCTGTTGGCGCCGCCCGAAGATCCGGGTGAAGAATAACAGCACGCCGGGAAATACCCGAAACGTTTCAAGGCCGTCGGAATCGACGGCCTTGAATATTTTGTCGCGAGGGGTCAGGCAAAGATGAAATAATGCGATGTGGTTAGCAGATCGACGTTCAGTCTGCCGCGCAGTTTCCGGTATGCGAGTTTCTTGTGGGTCTGCACCGTCCCCTCGGCCATGTTCAGTTTCTCGGCGATCTCCGCGGTCTTGTAGCCCTGCACGGCCAGCATCATCACGCGGCGGCACTGCTCGGGAAGTCTCGCTATTTCGGCTGTCACGATGCGGTAGAGTTCCTGCTCAATCACGTGGTCGTGGAAGAACCCCTCGCTCTCGGGCCTGGCCGTCACCGCCGACTCGTATTCGCGTACCGTGCGGATGTGGGCGAGCTCGTTGATCGCCCTGTTGCGCACGGCGGTGTAGAGGAACGCCTTAACCGATCGCCTGTCGCCGAACCCTGCGCGCTGCTGCCACAAGGCCGTGAAGCACTCCTGTACGATGTCGGTGGAGGAACCCAAACGTCCGACGAACCTCTCGGCGAACATGCATAAAGCGACATAGTATTCGCCGAAAATTTCGCAGAACACCTTTTCGTCAGTTATGAGTACCCCGCCGTCGCGCATTTGGAATCAGTGGTAATTCGGAATGACAATATAGCAAAAATAGCTTGCCTTCCACGCAAAGTTAATACATATTTTCCGGATTCGGGAGCCACGGCAAACAGCGAGCGCGCCCAAGAGATCGGGCGCTAGCTGTTTGTGTGGTATATGGCGGCGTGTCCATCCCATGTTTACTGGTTGTTGTGTTATGTAAAAAACCCATACTTAAAGGATTGTTCCGTGCGGTTGATTTTAAGAAGTTTACATTTTCTTAATATAACATAACCTGAGTTCGGGATAAGCGCAGCGCAATTCCGAGCTCAACAGCTTCCGGAGCGGCCTTTGGCCGCGACAGGGCCCTCCCCTACGGTCAGGGGAGG
>QMCE01002985.1_pt1 | contig 10565 bp, 11 predicted proteins | sample 1821851 | NCBI WGS metagenome assembly QMCE01 (sample SAMN09453174, study PRJNA476694) | Termite gut metagenome, whole genome shotgun sequencing project. | isolation source: worker | host: Odontotermes sp. | place: South Africa:Pretoria | collected 2016-01-28
GGGGGATAGGCGCAGCCCGCGACAGCGGGCGGAGACGTAAGGGGGGACAGGGTGAATGTTTCTATGTGCCGGTGGCAGTATGGAAAGTGTCCCCCCTTTCTTTACTTTTGCCATTTGCCCATTGATTCGAGCATGAAGGCGCGAATGTCAATTCCGTAGACTGCTTTGAGGGTTTCGCTGTTCAAGACCTGCGCGGTTTCGCCCCATGCGGCAAGAACGCCATTGCTGATCATCGCCGCGGTGTCGCCGAATTGATGTACGAGATTGAGATCGTGAAATACGCCGATAAGTGTTTTGTTGTTTTCCTTTACCCATTGTTTGAGATAGCGCATCAGATCGATCTGGTTTTTCAAATCAAGGTGATTGGTCGGTTCATCGAGCAGAATTATGTCGGGAGTTTGGACGAGAGTTTTTGCCAGAAAAACCCGCTGCAGCTGGCCGCCTGAAAGCTCGTCTATCATGCTGTTTTTTATTTTCCAAATATCCAGTTTTTTCAGGGTGTCTTCGATTATCGTTTTGTCCTCGGCGGAGAGACTTTTGAGAAAGCCTTCTGAATATGCGTAACGTCCCAGCGAAACTGTTTCATATACTGAGTAAGGAAAAAACACTTGCGTATTTTGTCCCAGCAGTGCAATTTTTTTCGCAAGCTCTTTTCTGGGTAAAGAAGCGGTATCGCCGGATTCTAGAATGACGCTTCCCCGGTAGTTGATAATTCGGGCTATGGCTTTGAGGAGTGTGCTTTTGCCGCAGCCGTTCGGCCCCAGTATGCACAGGCTTTCTCCCTGCCGCGCCGTGAACGAGATGCCTTTTATTATATCGCCGCCGCCGTATCCGGCATATAAATTCTTGACTTCTATCAAACGAAAAATCTCCTTGTGTTTCTTTGCGCTTTTTTACGTGGACGGCGGCCTGCGTCTTAACGGCGCGCCGATAAGCGCGGTTATTGCGCCGACTGGAAGTTCCGAAGGGGAAATTACGGTTCTGGCCAGCAAATCGGTGAGTGTCATAAGAGAGCCGCCTACAATGAAAGACATGGGAATAAGGTATCTGTGCCGCGAGCCGGTAATTCGCCGCGCGATATGGGGAGCGATCAAATCGACAAATCCGATAACGCCGCTCAATGACACAACCGCGCCGGTCAGCACTGTTGAAAAAATCAGCAGTATCGTTCTAACTCGTCCGGTTTCCACTCCGGCGGATTTTGCCTGTTCGTCACCAAAGGTCAGCATGTCCATTTCCCGCGAATAACGCAGAATGCCCGCAGTCCCAATCACAAAAAAAGGCGCGATCAGCCGGACATACAGCCAGCCGCGCATGGCAAAACTACCCATTTGCCACAGCACTATGCGCTTGAGATCGTCTGAAAAAATCGCGCTTAGCGTGGTAAGCAATGCGCCGACAAACAGCGAAAAAACCATGCCGCAGAGGACGATGGTGTTACTCGACATATTTTTGTCAACTCTGGACGAAAAGGCCGCGACAAAAAAAACGGTGACAAGGCCGAAAGCAAAACCGGTCAGCGGCAGCGTAAAACTGCCGATTAACGGCAACGCAAAACCGCTGATGATTATTATTCCCGCCCCAAGAGACGCGCCGGAAGAAACTCCTAGTATGTACGGCGAAGCCAGAGGATTCCGCAAAATCGACTGCGCGACAGCGCCGCTCATGGCGAGACAGCCGCCGGCGATAAATGCCAGCAAGACACGCGGCAGGCGCAGCAGCCACACAATAGAAACATTTTTTGGATCAATTCCCGCGCTCAACGGAACGCGGAAAATCTTGTGCAGAATTATTAACAATGTATCACCGAACGTTATATCAGAACTGCCCAAAGACGCGGCAACGGTAATAAGAATAAACGCTGCCGCCGCGCCCAATATCAAACGTCTACCGCTATTCATATACTTCAGGATATACTGCGCGGGACATTTGCTCCAGCGCCAGCACGATACGCGCCGATGGCCGCACTACTGAATCCATATTGACGCGATAAATTCGATTGTTAATAATTGCGTTAATATGATTAAACCCATATCTGTTTTTCAGCTCTCCAATGGGATCATCTAGATAATCAACGCATGTTATTATTACATCGGGGTTTCGCTCTATTATCGATTCGGCGGAAGGGCTTAAAACCCAGTTGTCATTTTCAAAAATATTTTTCGCGCCGATAATCGCAATCATGTCGTTTATATAACTGTCTTTTCCAAATGTGATCATGTCAGGCGCGGCGGAAATTTCAAAATACACTGAACGTTTTATTTTTATTTCCGATGTTTTTTCCGCCAGATCGTCAACGCGGGTTTTCATGGAACGAATAAGCTCATCTCCTTTATCCCGCGCCCGGAGCAAATCCGCGATAAATTCAATATCCTTGTAAATATCTTCAATGCTTTTACTCATCGTAATATACGCGACGGGTATCCCCATTTCTTTCAGCAAACGAAAGGGATCATCGCCGCTTACCGTTACATTATGACCGTTAGCGATAATAATGTCAGGCTCCAGAGCAAGAAGGGCTTCCGCGTCTGGATACGAAAAATCAATAACTGGAAGTCCGGCGGGAATTCCCGGTATGTTTCCTGAATACTTGTCTATGGCGATCAGTTTTCCGGCCAGTCCCAAATCGACGATAATTTCGGTGTTTGACGGCGCGGAGGACACTATCCGGTTTAGAGGGCGATCAATCGTAACTGTTCTCCCTGAACGATCAATGATTTCCCGCGAATCTTTTTCCGCGCAGGCCGCCGCGCACAACGCCGCGAAAATGAAAATGATTTTTAGAGCCGCTTGCGCTGATTTTTTTACGCGCATTTCAATACACCCTGCTCACAAAGAGACATTCTTTTTCTCCATGATTTTTGTTAAACCACATGGCCAAAAAATAAAAATATCCTGAATACAAATTGACAAAATCAAAAAGAATTTCGTCCACCGGATTTCCCTGCTGCCGGTAACGGCTCAAAAGCCGCGCCGCTGCTTTGCATTTATTACGTATTATGTGACTGTATGCCGCCTGAGTGCAGCCCTGCGGCACAAAAAACGTAACGCCGGTTTTTTTAGGCAGCCCTTCCTCTACTGCTGTTTGTAGATCGCGGGTTTTCCGGTCAAGCCACTCAAGCTCCTCCGCCGTAACCGTTACTTTTGTACGCAATGACGGATTGATATGGTACATCAATTCGTTGATTTTTTGGATATCGTCCGCCAGCTCTGGCGCGGCATTTTTATCGTTGTCGTCCAGCAAAGAACGCGCAAGGCCGATCATGCTGGAAATCTCGTCGGTCAGAATTTCAAAATCGCATTTTAAATCGGCGGCATCGTCATACAAAAAACTGTAAGCCAAATATTTGCTCATAAATTTCCTTTTATTTTACCCCAAATTGCGCTTTGAGTCCCAGCGTAAGATTAAATCCCGGCATAGGGTAGTCGCTGTACGATTCATAAGATTGATTGAGAATATTTCGCGCAACAGCGGACACCGTAAGATATTTCCCGATTTTTTGACTGGCTGTCACGTTCAGCAAAAAATGCGGTTTCAGTTTTGATAAATTCATCCTGTCGGAATAGCGCGTACTTTCATAATGGGCGGATACCAACAGAGAGCCGGTTTCCCAGGGAATGTCCAGTGAACCGCCGATGGTGTGCGCGGGCATATAGGGGATTCGCTTATCGGAAGAAAAATCATAACCGTAGCTTAGAAGATAGCTCAGCAAATACTGATGGGAAACAGACGGAATAAGTTTTTGCACAGGCCCCAGAGAAACAGGAATTTCAAAACGGAGTTTATTGTCAAGCCCAAAATAAATTGCCTCACCCACATTTTCGGGCCGCCATGTGCCGCTTGCGGGACTCCAGTGAATTGAATCCTGTGTCCACTGGGTAAAGAAAACGCTTTCCAGTTTGAACAGCTTCCTGAAATTCCATTCCGCGCCAATATCCGTTCCCCAGCCATCCTCCGGGCGCAAATTCGGATTACCGTAAAAACCGGGTTCGCCCCAGTACAAATCTTCGAAATCGGGAAACTTAAAACTGCGAAAATAATTATTTTTTATTGACAGAGAATCATTCACATTCCAGAGAAGACCAAATTTTGGAACAGGCGTTATTTTCCCTTCGCCGCCGCTGGTAATTACCGCTTTTATTGACGGGATAATCATGAGCTGCTTCCACGGTTTGAATTCCGCTGTCAGATAAATGCCGCCATCATGCCGGCTGCGATTGCCTATTTCCGTTGAATCAAGATAACTGAGACGATAATCAAGCCCGCTCCGCACGGTCAAACGCTGTCCGGGATACCAGTTCCAGCGGCTTATCGCCATCACGTTGTGCATATCATGCCGCGACTTATCATATGTCCTATCGGCAAAATTATAAACCACGGAAGCTTCGGCGGCTAAATCGTCACGAAAAGCGCGGGGCACGTCAAGCATAAGACTGTTTCTCGTGGAAATGTCCTGCTGGTTTCGCGCGTTACTCGAAAATCCCGAAGTGGGAATATTTTTATCGCCGTAATAAAATTTTGATGACGCGATCAACTTTGTAAGCGAAGGAAAATCCCAAACGGCCGATGCTTCCGCTCCGGTGTCCCAGACCTCGTTGTTATCCTTGCGGCGCGTTCTTCCGGTAAAATCTTTGAACAAAAAATGATTTTCCGCGCGGTTGGCAAATGTATTAGCCGTTATTGAAAAACCATCTTTTCCATAAGCGGCCGAAAGCGAATAATTCTGAGTATCCAGCAAATCTTCCCAATGGGGTTTTTGCTTCCTGCCACTGCGATCCCGGTATTCCCCTGGTAGTACCGAAGTATTAAAAACCGAACCGCCGATTCTGAGGCCATGTTCCTGTTTTTTTACGGTAATAATATTAATTACTCCGCCCAACGCGCCGGAAACATTGTATTTTGAATCGGATCCGCCATATATAACTTCAATACGCTCAATCGAATTCAGATCGATTTGTTCAATATCAACTTGTCCGTCCATAGCGGAATTCAACGGTATTCCATCGACAAGAATTGCGATTCGTTCGGAATCAAAACCACGCAAATTAATACTGGTCATGTTGCCGTAACCGCCATAACTGGTAAAACCGGTGTTCAGCGTTTCCTGCAATAGCACGGCCAAATCCGCCGCTTTACGTTTTTCGATTTCTTCTTTTTCGATAACCGCTATTTGTTGGCTTGTCTGCGGCGTTCCCACAATGGTAATCCCATCTTCCTCGAAGAATAAAAATTCATCACCCGAATAATCATATTCCGGTTCGGAAAGAGGATATTCTTCGTCCGTGTCGACGGGAAACAACGGAAATAAAACTGAAAAAAACAAGGCCGGAAAAATTATTCCGGCCCCGCGAAAAAACAAAGATATTCTCATTCTTTGGTATAACTACCCCACATACCTACATGCGTTTGTACATTGCCTGCGGTAAAAAGAGAGCGCGCTTGCGCCAGTGTATCCGTTTCTACCGGAGCATAATCCGGCTCGGGACCAACAGGACTGGCCATTTTTATGGGAGCGCCTGTATCAGAACCCACAAAATCGCTGTAATACACACCGGTATATTTGCCTACAGTATTACTGTTTTCCGCAGCAGTCACTTTGATAATCAGGACTCCCGCGCTGTCCGAAAAATCAACCGCTGCCTCAATATCACCTGTAAAGCTTATTTCGGGCATTGCTCCCCATTCCCCTGACGATGCGGGACTGAGATAATCAATCGTGTCTTCTGTTATAGTATAATTGTCATAAGCAGAAGCCCACACACCTACCGGTATGAAAGAAGTATTTTCTTCAAGTCCGTCGTCTTCCATTGGACAGCCGGTAAAAAGAAGCCCCACGAACAGGCAGGACAACACTGCCAGGGTGAAAGCGCCGCGCCGCAAGAATCGGCAATTTGAAGTGAACATAAGAACTCCTTTTCCGAAGAAGAAAAGAAGCCTGTGGATACATATATTCCCTAGAATATACGTTCTGTTGAAAGTCCAGATTTTGATAAAATGGCTTTTCTCAGGCTCTTCCTCGAAGCTAAGAAAAAATTTATTGACCCCAACAAGGTCAACGTATACCAAAGTCTCCTGGCTTTAGGGCATTTTTTCCGCCGGCCTTCCCGGTTTTATCCAGTGGCCGTTTTGGGAAATCTTGAAAGGTCAAACGCTTTCGATTTCCCCGGCGGAATTTTCCGCTTTTACAGTTACGGGTTAGCGGGGGATTTTCACCCCACTTCCTTTGAAATATACGTTTTAATTATTGCGGTATTCGTGTTGGGTTGTCAATGGGGCGCGGAAACCGTTCCCTTTTTTGACAATCACCGTTTTATGGCGTTCGATTATATTCGCCGCTTTCGCGGCGTAGATGGGGGATAGGCGCAGCCCGCGACAGCGGGCGGAGACGTAAGGGGGGACACGATGAATGTTTCGGTGTGCCAACAAACGTGTGGAAAGTGTCCCCCCTTTCTTAAAAATGTGTCTTGCAAAATATCATCACGGCATAATATCATGTTTTATCTTGAAGAGCATAAACTCGATAGCGTCATTTACGCGATTTTACCGGAATATGTGCGACAAGGCGGACAGCATTTTCAGGGAATCAAATTTGTGCCAGTGGGAAAGAAATTCTGATGGGACATTTTCCTGTTTTATCAACCGGAGGAATTCGCAAAATCGTCCGCCTGAATTAAAAGAGACTGACGGCTGCTGTATAGAGTTGTGCAAAAATCCGGGCGATTTTAATGATGCCGTAATCAAGAGGAAACAACACAGCAAAAAAACCGGCTGCCTGATTAAAAGCCTCAAATGCAAATTACATATCTGTAGCGGCCTTATTCAAATGTCAGAAAATAATCCGGCCGTAAAAAAATATATCGACGAGATTCTCGCATTGCAAAAAATGTTCATCAATAAATACGAAAAATTATGGCGCGATGTTCCGTATGCCGCGTCAAAATCAGCGTACATTAAATATTTTTTGAAACATTACCGGTAATGCGCGTATAATTATCAGCGTTTCGGAAATATCAAAAATCCATCGAAACGCCGGACACTCCATCTCAATGCGTTACGCTTTACGCTTTCTCAGTTTTTTTCCCATAAATAATTTACCGGCACAGCCCAAATATTTTTACTGACCTGCACAATTTCAATACCTGTATAAATAATAATACCCTTCAAAAATTTATTTCCAAGCGTTTCCTGCAGAACAACCATATTTGCCCAGTCTTTTTCATCAATCGTTCCTCCCAGTTTAACTTCAATCCCAATTGCTTCTCCTTTCCTGTTTTCAATAACAAAATCCACCTCTTTTCCATGACCTTGCGCCGGATTAAAATGTGACACATTTAATGCCCCAAGCGATTTTGCCGCTTTCATAATTTCTGTCGCGATAAAATTCTCGAATACGTGCCCCATGGCGGTTGTGTCGTTCTTGTATATTTCCGCCATATCTCTCTGCATTAAGTAACAGAGCATATTAGTATCGGTAAAATAAAGCTTTTTTTGTTTTACGAATTTTTTATTGAGTCTGTTTGGCCGAGTCCACGACGGAAGCTCAAATATTAAAAATGTACTGTCACAGAGGGCTTTATATCTTTCGTATGTCTTTGCGTCAAGTCCTGTCTCCTTCATTACATTTGCGTTATTCAAAAGCCCGCCGGCTCGCTGTGAAAATGAAACAAGCAACTGGTAAATATTATCGGGATTCCTAATATCGGCAAGAACACGAACATCTCTCTGCAGTATCGTCGTGATGTAGCTGTCAAACCATAGATTACGATTTTTTCTCCTGTTCACGGCGATTTCAGGAAAAGTAGAATCCGCGATTACATTAACAATATTTCCGCGAGTATATTTCAAAGGCCGAAGTTCGGTATTCCAAAGCTTCTCTATAAAATTAACGCTCGTTTGTTTTATTTCCGATGCGGAAAACGGGTACAATGTCATTATTGACATTCTCCCAACGAGCGCATCCGCCAGTTTCGGCAAGGCAAAAATATTCGTTGAGCCGGTTAGAACATACAAGGCATTATCTTTACCAGCAAGACGTTTTTTGTCTATGGAGGTTTTTATTCTGCGAAACAACTCAGGGGCAAGCTGGACTTCATCTATTATGTTGAGTTTATTTAACGGCAGCTTTTCAATGAAGCCTTCTGGATCGTTTTTGGCAAAACTCAGATGCGCCGGATTATCAAAAGTGATATATTCCATTTCCTTGCCCACGGATAAATTTTGCACAAGCGTAGATTTTCCGCATTGCCTCATTCCGTTCAAATATACCAATGGGCTTGTCTTTACAGTCTCCTCCATAAATTTTTCCAGCATTCTGTGTATATAAGTCATTTTATACCTCTTTATTTTATGGTATTATAATACCATATTTTATGGTATCTTGATACAAGAGTCAATCAATTTCTTTTTATGGTGATTTTTAACCCTCTGATTGTCTCTTTCGGGAATGCTTTCTATATGACAGATCGCCCTACCCCCCTACCCCGCCGCGCCGCCAAAAAAATCCCGCAGACATTGGCCGTGAAAAAAACGCGGTGGTATCGGCGGCATCGGTTGATTTTTCTTTTTGCAATCTCTATTCTTAAAGATACGATGAATATAATCAGAAAGCCTTTCCGCTACCGGAATGATGGCGTTGTATACTGGCTTATCGGCATTAATGTCCTTATTTTCGCGGCGGTGCAGTTTTTGGGGCCAGATGTCAACAGGTTTTTAACAGTGCGTCTGTCCATGATACCGGCGCTGGTAATGCGCGGCTGGGTTTGGACATTTGTGACATATATGTTCATGCACGGCGGATTTAGACATATCCTCTTTAACATGCTCGGCCTTTTTATTTTCGGATCACAAGTTGAACGGCAAATGGGCAGCCGCGAATTTCTTTTGTACTATTTAGTTACCGGAACTCTGGCGGGCGTTTTTTCGTTTTTGTTATATTACCTGACCGGCGCTTACAGCGTAATTCTGCTGGGCGCTTCAGGAGCGCTTTTTGCCGTTGAACTCGCTTTCGCGGTTTTATTCCCGGACTCTATTATTTATATTTGGGGCATTATTCCCCTGCGCGCTCCGGTCATGGTTTTGGGCTATACCGCCATTGAAGTTTTTCTCTCTGTCAGCGGCATGAATTCAGGAGTCGCGCATTTTACCCATCTGGCAGGTTTCGGATTTGGCTGGATATATTTCCTCGCCCGCTTTGGAATGAATCCCTGGCGCAGACTTATCCGGCGGTGAAATACGGCCGCGCCCGCCAAAAGAGTTGTTGTGAAGTTGTTGTGAAAACGGCGTTTCCAAACAACTCTTTTTTAACTGCGCGATTACATAATTTGTCATTTCTTCCGAATCCGAATCAAAGTTGACCATTGCGGTTACGCTTCCGGGTTCAAGTCAGGCGCTCTTGCGTTTGCTGAGATTCCAGCTTTCGCTGGAATGACGGGAGGAAGATCGTCATTCCGGGCTTGACCCGGAATCTCCGCCCCCCACTGCTGCATCCTCCCGCCACAGCACCCCTCCGTCATTCCGGGCGAAGCGAAGCAATCCAGTGTCCGGCGCTCTTGCGTTTGCTGAGATTCCAGCTTTCGCTGGAATGACGGGAGGGGGGATCGTCATTCCGGGCGCCGACCCGGAATCTCCGCCCCCCGCCGCAGCGCCCCTCCGTCATTGCGAGCGAAGCGAAGCAATCCAGTGTCCGGCGCTCTTGCGTTTGCTGAGATTCCAGCTTTCGCTGGAATGGCGGGAGGAAGATCGTCATTCCGGGCGCCGACCCGGAATCTCCGCCCCCCACTGCTGCGTCCTCCCGCCGCAACGCCCCTCCGTCATTGCGAGCGAAGCGAAGCAATCCAGTGTCCGGCGCTCTTGCGTTTGCTGAGATTCCAGCTTTCGCTGGAATGACGGGAGGGGGGATCGTCATTCCGGGCTTGACCCGGAATCTCCGCCCCTCCACATACTTTCCGGTGACTGTCACCCTTTGCGTTACCCACAAAAAACCTCCCCCGAAGGGGAGGAAAGCGTGAAAAGAGCCTTGAAGACGTTTAGGTAAGATGCAAGGGGTGTACTATTGAAGTTGTTAGTACCCTCATAAGATCGGAAGTGGACAGAATATACGGTATAATCACCAAGATTTGCTAATGCAGTCTTAGCAACTTCTACATCTACTTCTGCACACTCTGACAAAGTCGTTAGAGGAGGGATATCTGCCCAATCAAGCCCCGTTCCTCTAATAGAACCTCTTACAGCAGGTTGAAGTATATACTCTGCATCATCTGTGACTATGGCAATAGCCATATCAAAGATAGCAGCAGAACCAGAGTAGACAGAATATACGGTATAATCAGTTCCATTAGGTTCAAACTTAATAAGAGTCTCACAAAACACACCATAGTATCCTTCGTCTCCTCCAATACTTGGGATAAAACTAATAAAAGTGATAGAGGCAAAGGTTGTCTGACTAGGTGCTTCAGCCAAAAAACGAGCTCCTTTTTCAGGCGTATGGCCATACTGATAAGGTTTATCAGGATTGCCACTTAAACCAAAACCCAAACCTACAGTACTAGTAACTCTAGGATCACTA
>QMCE01002290.1_pt1 | contig 10564 bp, 12 predicted proteins | sample 1821851 | NCBI WGS metagenome assembly QMCE01 (sample SAMN09453174, study PRJNA476694) | Termite gut metagenome, whole genome shotgun sequencing project. | isolation source: worker | host: Odontotermes sp. | place: South Africa:Pretoria | collected 2016-01-28
TATCATACTTAACCAATTTATCATTAAATTTGCCGAGAATTAAACAATGAAAATTTACATCACAAAATACCCGTTTACACAAAAATCTTCACAGGCTCGTTTATTCTCATAATCTTCCATTAACTGCTCATTAGTGTTTCCATTCAAAGATTGTACGATTACAAGTCCATGAATGAAGCATAATTACTCTGTATACACAGGTTTCCATTCAAAGATTGTACGATTACAAGTAAAATCACCCATCAACGTAACTACACCGTTAATCAGTTTCCATTCAAAGATTGTACGATTACAAGAATCATATAATTCATAGCACCAAGGGCCACATGAAGTTTCCATTCAAAGATTGTACGATTACAAGTATCTCGTTCCGAATTTCTTGGGTGTCCCTGTTCTGTTTCCATTCAAAGATTGTACGATTACAAGCAAATCGGCGTAGATGCAAAAATAACACGAGTAAGTTTCCATTCAAAGATTGTACGATTACAAGTCACCATTGCGGCGAGGTGTTATCTCTGCCTTTCTATGTTTCCATTCAAAGATTGTACGATTACAAGAGAAAAAACGATGGTTAGGATGTCGGACATTAAGAAGTTTCCATTCAAAGATTGTACGATTACAAGCGCACAGGAATCCATGACCTTGACCGGATGACCAAGTTTCCATTCAAAGATTGTACGATTACAAGCCGGTGATGATGTGATCATAGCTTATTATGATCTCGAGTTTCCATTCAAAGATTGTACGATTACAAGACGGAAGCCTTTCATAGTAAGGGCACACACTGCGGTTTCCATTCAAAGATTGTACGATTACAAGACAACCCCAGCGGTAAAGCTGGCGAATACTCCTACGTTTCCATTCAAAGATTGTACGATTACAAGCATTGCCTCCGTTGGCAGGTAATCTGTCCGGTATAGTGTTTCCATTCAAAGATTGTACGATTACAAGCCTATCGAAGAACTGAAAGCCCGTTTGTGCGACACAGTTTCCATTCAAAGATTGTACGATTACAAGCTGCAAAAGAAATGGCAGCAACATAACTACCTTGGTTTCCATTCAAAGATTGTACGATTACAAGAAAGGTAACCCCGCGTTTTATAGTAAATGAATATTCGTTTCCATTCAAAGATTGTACGATTACAAGGGCTGCCGGTCATCCAGGCGCCGGCGGATCACCCTGGTTTCCATTCAAAGATTGTACGATTACAAGCTGCCGGTCATCCAGGCGCCGGCGGATCACCTTGGTTTCCATTCAAAGATTGTACGATTACAAGCGATAAATAACCCGCAGTCCGGCATAACATATACCGTTTCCATTCAAAGATTGTACGATTACAAGAATGATATGAAATGTTTTTCGCCGGTCGTTACCATGTTTCCATTCAAAGATTGTACGATTACAAGTGTTTACGCGGGTTTGGCTGTACATCTGCAACCTTGTTTCCATTCAAAGATTGTACGATTACAAGCAAAAAGTGTGGGCATTTCATCGGCAAAAAATACACTGTTTCCATTCAAAGATTGTACGATTACAAGCAAAAAGTGTGGGCATTTCATCGGCAAAAAATACACTGTTTCCATTCAAAGATTGTACGATTACAAGTCATAAAAGCAATTAAACTGCGCTCTGTAAATAGGTTTCCATTCAAAGATTGTACGATTACAAGCCCCCAACTGCTTTTACAGAACAAGGGCTTTATATGTGTTTCCATTCAAAGATTGTACGATTACAAGTTCATTTACAAATCCGCTACCAATGCAAAATACCACAGTTTCCATTCAAAGATTGTACGATTACAAGTTTGTAGACGTGAATTTGAAGATTGTCGTTTTATATGTTTCCATTCAAAGATTGTACGATTACAAGATCCAATATGATGCACGTAGAGCAGTTGGTTGTGAGTTTCCATTCAAAGATTGTACGATTACAAGCGACGAAATGAGGGATGCTATCCTTAAAAATCCAATGTTTCCATTCAAAGATTGTACGATTACAAGAATCCCACAACAGGTTGTTTACTATTAGTCCGACAGTGTTTCCATTCAAAGATTGTACGATTACAAGTCATCCCCATCAAGGCCGGGCTCCGGTTTTCTATCCAAGTTTCCATTCAAAGATTGTACGATTACAAGTCAGTGGAATAACCACAGTATTAACCACTGTACTATGTTTCCATTCAAAGATTGTACGATTACAAGTCAGGAGTATGAAACATCATTACATCCGGCGCATTTGTTTCCATTCAAAGATTGTACGATTACAAGGATTGTAGTTTTGGTTGTGTTGATACAACAGATGAAGTTTCCATTCAAAGATTGTACGATTACAAGTGGCAATCAAAACTTATCAAAGTGATAGGTTCAACAACGTTTCCATTCAAAGATTGTACGATTACAAGAAGAACAAGCAGCGGAACGAGTAGTAAACTACGACGGTTTCCATTCAAAGATTGTACGATTACAAGCAGCAATCCAGACCTGCACAACGAAATGATATTCTTGTTTCCATTCAAAGATTGTACGATTACAAGTAAGAATACCAAAGCCGGAAGAAGCTCGTCTTCGCAAGTTTCCATTCAAAGATTGTACGATTACAAGGCGGAAGTACTGGCAGAAGAATATCACAGTAAAGTACGTTTCCATTCAAAGATTGTACGATTACAAGTTGTTTTGCGATTTTGCGTAGTTTACGAAGCAAATGTTTCCATTCAAAGATTGTACGATTACAAGGCGGAAGTGAACCGGTAGTAAGAGTATTTCCAAAGTTTCCATTCAAAGATTGTACGATTACAAGAACAACAGGATAGAATGCTAAGCATGCAAGAAGGAGGTTTCCATTCAAAGATTGTACGATTACAAGCGACATAAGAACAGACAAATGGGACATTGCACTAAGTTTCCATTCAAAGATTGTACGATTACAAGGAACATTCGGAAGCATGCCCGGCTGCCGGTACTCCGTTTCCATTCAAAGATTGTACGATTACAAGGGAACATTCGGAAGCATGCCCGGCAGCCGGTACTCCGTTTCCATTCAAAGATTGTACGATTACAAGTCCGTGCGCTTTCTCCATTTCTTTGAGTTCACGCGTTTCCATTCAAAGATTGTACGATTACAAGTATCATTCGCCTCTTTTTCTTCACAACCTTTCTCCAGTTTCCATTCAAAGATTGTACGATTACAAGCGCATTATAATAGTCATTGTAGCAATGGCGAATTATGGTTTCCATTCAAAGATTGTACGATTACAAGCTCTGCCTAATCTCTCTTTCTTTTTCTCAATCTTTGGTTTCCATTCAAAGATTGTACGATTACAAGCACCGGTAGCTATAAATTCCGCTGGGAGGATACCAAGTTTCCATTCAAAGATTGTACGATTACAAGTATTTTTAATTTCGCTGACTACTCTGCGAGTATATTGTTTCCATTCAAAGATTGTACGATTACAAGATTTTCGTACCTCTCCAAATCCGTCAAACCTGTGAAGTTTCCATTCAAAGATTGTACGATTACAAGTTACACGGATTGTTTATGAGTAACATCTGCAACCTTGTTTCCATTCAAAGATTGTACGATTACAAGTGTTTACAAGGGATTTACCGGACATCTGCAACCTTGTTTCCATTCAAAGATTGTACGATTACAAGCATCATAATCTTCGTTATTTGCCCTTGTAATGTATTCGTTTCCATTCAAAGATTGTACGATTACAAGACAATCACATATGTATTGTCCCGTTCTGTTAGGCTGTTTCCATTCAAAGATTGTACGATTACAAGCTTTAATTCCGCTGATTCCGCAATTCTGTCATTTTGTTTCCATTCAAAGATTGTACGATTACAAGACACCAAAGGAATACCGTTAATCCCAGTTGAAGCAAGTTTCCATTCAAAGATTGTACGATTACAAGTGTAAACATCAATCTTATTTCCGTTCAAATCCTCTTTGTTTCCATTCAAAGATTGTACGATTACAAGTTTAATAGCTCTAAGATGGGGAGTGAAGGTAAGCAGTGTTTCCATTCAAAGATTGTACGATTACAAGCATCAAGAACGGCCTTCGGGTGACGTGAAATACTGAGTTTCCATTCAAAGATTGTACGATTACAAGTATTTCCTCAATCGGAAGTTCGTGAATATTTGATATGTTTCCATTCAAAGATTGTACGATTACAAGGGGTGATGATATAGACGGATTGAAACATGAAAAAGGTTTCCATTCAAAGATTGTACGATTACAAGCCTCTCTGTCACACGCCGGTGTTTTCCCATTAACGTAGTTTCCATTCAAAGATTGTACGATTACAAGTGTTATAGAAGGAAGTGTTTTCTTACCTTGCTCATGTTTCCATTCAAAGATTGTACGATTACAAGCTCAAAATAGATTATCGTGGATTAATAGAGGCAGGATGTTTCCATTCAAAGATTGTACGATTACAAGCAAAGTGAAATTGTAATCATATTCTTTTATTTTTTTGTTTCCATTCAAAGATTGTACGATTACAAGCCCAACTGCTTTTACAGAACAAGGGCTTTATATGTGTTTCCATTCAAAGATTGTACGATTACAAGAATGATATGAAATGTTTTTCGCCGGTCGTTACCATGTTTCCATTCAAAGATTGTACGATTACAAGCCATTATTCACGGCAAAAAAATAAACCTGTTTTTCAGGTATTTATAAAATAAAATGTTCATTTATTATGGTAAAAAAGTTGTCGATGTTCAATAATAGGATTTTACCAAAGCATCGACAACTTATGTTATACGCTGATTATCAATACGTCAAAGATCCATATTGTTTATTTTTATCTATAAAATTACCTCCAACACAATAATTGACAACTATCACTAAAGAAAATTATCTATACTACTTCGCTCCATCCCTATAATCTCTTTGTCCAACCATTTTTCATTACGACTTTTAAATATAATCAAACTATCGGACGTTTCATCCATCATTTGTTTGGTCAAATATACTAATTCTTTTAATTTTACCTCTGTAATTTCACCCTCAAATACGGAATTTTGTATCCAATTAAGATATTTTCTACACAGTTTCAGCATTTTAGTTACTCGCCGTTCTCCAACATCATAAACTAAAATCACATACATTACCAATACATTTTAAAAGGTTTATACTCTTCAAAGCCAAGTAAATGTTTCGATAATTTATAGCACTCCAACTTTATGGCGTGTTTATAACTCACGCTACGTTTCAATGCACGATGCTTAAATACTTCTGTCAACCGTTCTTCTATGGCCCTCACAAATATCTTTTTTCCGCTTTCATTTAATATACATTTATTTAATTTCCTATCAAAATGCTTTTCCTGAATCTCTTTCTTGTTCAAGACCCTAAAAATCGTCCTGTCTATAATAATCGGTTTAAAAATTTCAGCAATATCTAAAGCCAATGAATAACGCCGTTCTCCAGGTGTATGTAAATAACTAATAGTCGGATTCAACTGAGTTTGATGAATAGCACGTAAACATTGTGAATAACACATCATATTGCCAAATGATATAAGTGCATTAACCTCATTTTGAGGGGGCCGTTTAGTGCGCGACCCCATTTCAAAATAGTTTAAAATAAGATTAAATGCTTCATAATATACCTGCCTGATATTGCCTTCTATTCCCATCAACTCATCAACAGCAGCAGTGTTTTCAATTTTTGCAGCATAGCCATCCATCAACTCTAACATAGCCTCCATGTCTTTTCCCCGACGATTATAATATTGTAAATTCTTCGACATATTATACCATGCCCCTTCAACAAATTGACGAGCAATAGCTATTCGCTTTCTCTTGTCCTGATAAACCGAAGTTTGTGCTAATAACATTCGCCCTGATAACAACGTATCCTTTGGCACAAACGAACCTGTATAATTTTCATAGTAGTCAAAAAAATGTACGGCAATATCGTGTTGCCCAAGAAAGTTATATAATGAACTATTGGCATGTAGCGAACCAAAAATATACAAATCACTCACCGCTTCTACCGGAATATAACGAGGCTGTCCTTCACGTTCATTCTCTCCATTCTCATCCATTTCAACCGGAACAAATTTCAAGGTATTATCCTTACGAGATAAAACTCCCGGATTAAATAAATAATATGTTTTTTTCATCCTACAACTTCTCCTACATAACAAAAATCATAATAACTACAACTATCACAAATTTTCCCGTTTATTTTTGACGGACAGGTTTCAGATATTGTCATTTGTTCTATTTCTTGTACTACTTTTCCCAAGTATTCTTCATCTGCATCTGTTAACACTACTCTATTGGTCTGGCGCAGTTTCGGATACTCCAAAACACCTGTTACTTCATCAATTCCATTTCTCTTTAACAACCAAATATAATATTTCACCTGCCACTCATGGGCATCTTCCATTTTATCACTTTTTTTAATTTCATGAATAACTTTATTATGCGCGTCATAAAAATCAATCACACTCCCTTCAATTTCCAGTTCAGTATAGCGCTCTGCCCGCTGTGGATAAGAGGTTTCATGAATAAATTTCCCTTCAGCAACAATGTCGGATGAATGTTCCATATTGATGCCGTTCGTAAAAAGCCAAAGTTTGCGTTTGCAAATAAAATAATAGTTGATATGAGTAGCTGTAAGATTCATTAATGATTATTTCTGTTTTTCATAATCAAAAGTTTTCATTATTTCAATTAACTTTTGTTCAGCTTTATCTAAAGCATCTTCACTTTCATTGACAGTAATTACATAATTCGAACAAGGAAGCGTGACAAAAACATCTGCTCCGGCAGTTTCATCAATAATAGGCTTTGCTTTGGGTCTCTCTCCATCATCAATCAATTTAGCACGAATAGCTCCGGCAATTTGATTAGCATTATTACTGATAGCTACAGCCAACGTTTCCATTAAACTAAAAGTTCTAGCCTGGTTGGATGTTATTCGCCAATTCAATAATGCACTTGCTAAGGCGGGTATTACTTTTTCCCGCTCAACCTTGGGCATAACCAAACATTTTCCAAATACATTTTCACTCTCAATCCATCCTTTAGCTTTTAACTCTTCTATTTTTTCCTTAGAGAGTTCGGGTTCATGCTGGTTGGTCGACACAGAAAATAATGTACGTAAATCAATAGCAACATCATATATAAACAACCCTCTGGCACGTGAGTTATCAGGAATCCAATTGCGGCGAGGTAATGTACGGCCGTTTGCAGTTAAAAATGCTTCTATTTCTTCTTCCGTAAGTAGTTTATCACCCATTCTCACATTTACCGGATGACGGTCAGGACAATCACTGCGATCAAAGGTTAAATTTTCTTTATTTACTCCGGCTAACAACGGATGAAGCGGACGCATGGCAGAAATGGAAAGCGGACTACGACGTTTAACGGTTATGCCATCTCCGGCACGCATCCATCCACCAATCAATTGGTCGATATAAGAAGGATCGCATGGAGACCAAGGTTCTTTATTCTCCAATTCTTTTTTAGAAGTTATATTGTAATTGAAAGTCACAGGCGCCATTTGAACATTTAATGCCGATGTCAACGCTTCCAAAACAGAACGTTTTACTTGTTGGCCGCTCGAATAAGCACAATATTTCTCAAATTGCGGATCATAATATGTTTTCTGTCCATCTTGTACACAAAAAACCGTATGTTCGGCGTGTTTCAATGCTCTTAAATAAATGTAGGGATTCATGATATATATTTTATTTGTTTATAACTGCATATTTAAATCGAATAAGCGTAAGAAAATAAGGCACATTATCAATAGGCATACTATTGACTAATTGTGCAATCTCATCTATCTGCACTATCTCCGAAGAATCTTCAACAATAGTTGTAAGGCTTTCGATAAATTGTGGTTTATTGACAGCTTTCAAAACTTTAATCACATTGTTGGATTTGTCTTTTTTTCCTTTTTCGCTACTTTGAGCATACTTGTTGAGGATAACTGCTACATTTTGTGCCTTATCCCATAATTGTTCATTGTTTAACATAGCTAATAACCAAATTTGATAGGTATTAAAATTTATTGTTTTTTCTTCATCTTGAGCAGTCAGCGAAGGTATTTTTCCTTTCTCCAAATATTCCCGCAAGCCTTTAGGCTCCAAAGCATTAATTCCAATTGCACCCATTTGACAGGCTTTAATAAAACCAAACTGTGTTCCAAACAAATGTCGTACACGATCTCTATCAGATGTGTTAAAATATTTTTCATAAAGCTCAATAGGCTTTCTTATTTGAGGTAAGTTAAAAGGAATAAAACCGATAGTTGTATTCATTTGCCCAAGGCTATATACATAACCAACCATTTGAGTGTTGGAATAGTGATACGAAATCCCAATCAAAACGTCTGTCCACGACTGTGTATTAACCTCCATTCCGCCATCTTTTGTAGAACTCATTCCTTGAAAGGAAGCTGTTTTGTCTTTCGGGTCATATGTCCTCTTATTGTATCGGTGAGTTATCCATTGCCCATTCCACGTATTGATTTGATTTCCTCTTAAACTTGAAGTAGTATTCAAAAAATTACGGTATATCTCCCAGCCTTCAAAAATATCCAATAACAATTTAGGATGATTAAAAAAAATAGAAAGACCTCCCTGTACTCCTATACCGAACCCACTTCCAATCCACGAAAAATAGACATCGTCTTTATTCAAAGGCAATGTCAAATTTGACAATTGTCCGGAAGTAGTTGCGGTTACATCTAAAGAAGGAAAACCAATTGCAATACTTGCATCCGCATCCTGCCGAGAAATCTTATCAATAAGTACATTCAACTTCTGCTTCCTTTCTTCTGCTGTTGGCGGTGAACCTTTTTTTATGCCCTGCACAAATGGTGAATTGGTAATCCATTGCATATACTTTTCATGATCGAAAAATAGAGGATAGTATTTTTCGATAAAAAAAGTTTTGGCATCATAATTAGTCTCAAACTGTTTATTATATGCTTTCAAAAATGTTTTACCTATATTTACTGCTATCATATAATTATATTTTATAAAAATCGCTGCGTTACATCATAATATTCCGGTTTGGCATACTCTATAAGCAAGCCTAATTCTTCATCATAAGCTTTGGATGGAATTACATACGGACGTGAGCCGGTTTGTAATTTATCCAAATTGCGACATCCTATTGATTGAAAAGAAACGGGGATTTCCATTTTAGCCTGCTCCGGGTAAGTTGCTGTTTTATAATTTTCCACATCGGTTTCCTCAACACAAGTAACAGAATCAATATCTAATGTTTCCAATAACGCAGATTTCGGATGATGCCATAATTCCTTAATGCTCCATTTATCATTTTTATAAACGGTGTTTAAATCAATGTCTATTTTTGGTATTTCAGTATAGACTCTGTCAATCAAATTTTGTAGATTTCGTTCTTTTAATAATTCTCCGTTTGGCAAAACATCAAAACTACATTTTAACGCTTCTAAATCATATGGTAATGCTTCCAGTCGTTCAGTTGGTGGTGATAAGACATATATCGGTTTATAATGTCCTACCGTATCTGAAGTACGTTTGCGATTAATGCGCCCGAAACGTTGGATCAGTGCATCAATAGGTGCACATTCCGTTATCATCAAATCAAAGCTAATATCTAAGCTAACCTCTACAACTTGAGTAGACACAACAATACAGGCTTCTTTGTTTTCATTGAAAATATTTTTCAGCGTATGCTCCAATTCACTTCTTTGTTGGCGTTTATATCTGCTATGAATAAGCATCTTATCTACATTGGGATGTTGTGTAGATATTTTCTCATAAAAGATTTGCGCCTGCTTTACCCGATTGCAAACTATCAAAATCTTTCGCTTCTCTTGAATCGCTTTATAAACTATGTCCTGCAAATCGTCAAAGGACTTGGATTTATATATGATATGCCTATTAAAAGTATCGAGAACCGCATGAGGTAGCGAGACTTCATATACAGCTTCTTTTCCGCCCAAAATATCCAACAAGTTTTTATAAAGTACTGTTGGCATGGTAGCTGTTCCAATATGGATACGGCAATTTAGGGTGATTAAGATTTTAACTATTTTCTGTACAATAGCCTGCATAATACCAGAATAAGTATGAATCTCATCTAAAATTACATCGCACGACTGCAAATCGGCAATCATAGCTTCATAACCTTTGGTGCCAAATACAATGGATGCCATTTGGTGTGGAGTCAAGACTTTAACCGAAGCTCCGATATGGCGTTGCATCATTTTTTCTTCCAATCGTCCGCTTTCTATTTTCAATGAAGATGCTGCATGAAGTAAATGTACCTCCGCATTTGTATCTTTTAAATCATGTTTAATGCGATCATACATTGCATTTATAGACGCTTGAAACGGGAGTGTGTAAAACACTCTTCCTTTACATCGGCGGATGAGAAAATCTGTTTTCCCTGCTCCAGTCGGCGCCGTTACCAACGTATATTTTCGATTATCAGCAACAGTAGTCTTTGACAAAGGATAAAGTTCATGCGTCCGTTTGTAGAACTTTAAATCAGGATTAATAAATAATTTTTTATTTATTTTTTCAATGTTCCATTCTATTGT
>QMCE01002291.1_pt1 | contig 10563 bp, 10 predicted proteins | sample 1821851 | NCBI WGS metagenome assembly QMCE01 (sample SAMN09453174, study PRJNA476694) | Termite gut metagenome, whole genome shotgun sequencing project. | isolation source: worker | host: Odontotermes sp. | place: South Africa:Pretoria | collected 2016-01-28
ACGTCAACCTGCCCGCCCACGCGCGTCTTGGGACCGGAGGCGGCGCCGACCCGCGCCGCGCAGCCGGAAAGAAGCGCCAGAGCCAGAATCAAAACCATTATTTTCCGCATTTTCACGCCCCCTTCGTCAGCTTTGCCCAAATCGTAATATATTAAAGACGCGCTGTCAATATTGCCCTGAGGGCAAAATCACTATTTACGAACAAGTCCTTAATTAATTCTTGAGTTTTATCTATCGTCTGGCTATAAGGAATTTTATTCCCCATCCAAGGTAAATCTTTCCCCCTGATTGAGGCCGAATTGCGGTTCCTTATGGATGAGCCTCATAAAATAGCATTATTATCAATATATTACAGCCAAGTTATAGCGAAAGTATTTTTTGGCATTGCCATTGCTATAAATAGCGGCATAGCGGCCATAAATATGGCGCTTACCGCATTTTTTCCAGAAATACAGGAGGGCAAGAAGATGCCGATGATTATCAAAAAAGACTGGCTGACCATAGGCGAGGTTTCAGAACTAACTGGCGTTCCCATCCACACTCTGCGCTACTGGGAAAGCGAATTCGACGGCTATTTCAGCCCACTAAGAACTTCCGGCCGCCAGCGTCGCTATGACGAGGAAGCTGTGAGCAGGGTGCTGGAAATCAAAACCCTCCTGAAAGAGGAAAAATACAGCATCGCAGGGGCGCGGCAAGTTCTATCCAAAAAAATGGACATAGATGAACCTATCGCCATCGGCTTTGTGCCCCCTTCCGAACGCCCCCAAAGCCCAACTCTTCCGGCGGCGGCTATGGCGGCGGCAAGCCTGCCCTTGCCCAGCCCCACCAATGTGAATTAATGAGTTTAGTTAAGAGGGGGGCGGAGCCCCCCGCCCCGCCAGGGGACATTGTCCCCTGGACCCCGTTCGGCGCTGAATTTCCTAAAGGAAATTCAGCGCTTGTAATTTTGGTACAGGTAGAGAAATTATAAGCGTTCGAAAAAAATAATGTGCAAATTGAGGGGAGACGCTGCCGCCCAACAATTTGAACTATTAAAAAAATATGGATGTTGCTTAACCAGCATATTGGATATCTCTGCCGCTTAATTATGCCGCGGCTGAATGCTGTGCGAGCCGCGGCGCTCACTACGGATCGGATGCGAAGCATCCGGGGGGCCAGGGCTATGCCCTGGTGCGGGGCTATGCCCTGCTATCTTTTGGGGCCGAAGAAATAGGTGATCGCCGAAGCGACGGAGGTCGCGCCCACGGTTAAGAAAGTATAGCGAAAGGCGGTGAGGACATGGGTCATGTCGCCGCCGGGCGTGATGACGCTGTTGCCCTGGTAAAAGAATAAAATGGCGGCGGCCATGCTCACGGCCAGGCTTTGGGAGAGCTGCATCAGGACCGATATCAGGGCGTTGCCGCCGCCGGAATGTTCGTAGGGCAGGTCCATCAGGGTGTAGGTGTTCATGAATGAAAACTGCAGGGCGTTTATGCCGCCCAAAAGGGCCAGCTGAAAGCAGAAGAAGACCAGATTCAAATCCATGCGCGTCAGGGCCAGGCTGGAGATCAAAAGACCCTGCATGAAGGTGTTGAACAACAGGACGGAGCGGTACTTGAAACGGGTGGCCAGGGGCTTGGCCAGCATTTTGGCGAAGAGCGAGGCCAGGGCCATCGGCATGGTCAAAAGGCCGGCCGTGAGCGGCGAATAGCCCAGAACCACCTGCAATAAAAGGGGCAGCAGGAAGGGCGTGGCCCCCACTCCCAGGCGGGTGAAAAGGTTGCCGGCCAGACCGACGCTGAAACTGGCGGTTTGGAAGATGCTTCTGGGGAAGAGCGCGTTGGCGCGGCCCGCCAGCCTGCCCCAGTACCAGGCCTGCACCAGAAGGCCCAGAAGGGCCAGGATAAGGGCCAGGCGGCCGGAATGGGATATTATTTCCAGGCCCAGGCTCAGGAAGACCAGTGATGCGCCGAAAATCGCGAAGCCGTAAAAATCGAAGGGATGTTCCCTGTCCACCTCGAAAACCGGCATGAGTTTCCAGGTGGCCAGCATGCCCAGGAGGCCCACGGGCAGGTTGATCAAAAAAATCCAGTGCCAGCTGATGTACTGCACCAGGCCGCCGCCCAGGGCGGGGCCTATGAGCGAACCGAAAAGACCCGGAATGGTTATGACGCTTAAAACACGCACCAGGTCGGCCTTGGGATACATGCGCAGAATGACCAGCCTCCCCACCGGCACCATGAGCGCGCCCCCGGCCCCCTGAATTATGCGTCCCGCCGCCATCATGGGCAAATTGATAGACGCGGCGCACCAGAGGGACCCGAAGGTGAAGAGGCCGATGGAAATGGTCATGAGGCTGCGGGGACCCACGCGGTCGGTGAGCCAGCCGGAGGCGGGAATGCAAATGGCCGAGGTCAGAAGATAGGAGATGATGAGCGCCTGCATCCTCAGCGGATTTTCCCCGAAACTTTTGGCGATGGCCGGCAGGGCCGTGTTCAGGATGGTGCCGTCCAGCATCTGCATGAAGAAGGACATGGCCACCAGCCAGGGCAGGAGTTTGGCCGTTCTGTCGTCCAGGGTCGGTTTGTTGGGCATGCTTCCTCCTGCGATTCAAATTGCCGTATGAACCAGTCGCCGCGCTCCGTCTCGCTCCGCTCGACCTTAGCTGTTTCGAGAAATGCCGCGCTCTTCCAATTGTACTTTTTTATTGAATTGAATCAACATATTTTTCTGATAATATGGTATACTGTAAAAGATAGAGTGTTTTAATTTTCTGAATTGATATGAGACGCAACATGAAAAAAATATCCGCCGCCCTTATGGCGGCCGCTCTCTTCTTCATCACGCCAGCCGAGGACAAACTTTGGGCGCAAAACTCCGCGCCCCCCGCTCCCACGGTCACTGAAAGCGACGTTTTGCACCTGAACACCATCGGTTCTTTCAGCGCGGGCTTCGTCATACAGTCATACGGCTACATCGGCGTCCTGGCCGACGCCATGAGCAAGGGCGTTTACGAGCCGGAGCTGGTGCGCTCCATGCTTTCGGAAACGGTGAGCTATCTGCGGAACGTCAACGCCCAGCTCCAGAAATACCAGTCCTCCGCCATCATCGCCTCCGGCGACAAAAAATTCATCGCCACCATGATGGAAATCATAAACCAGCTTATCGCCGAAGCGGAAGCCCTCTCCGCCTTCTCCCAGTCCAAAAGCAAGGAGGACCTGGCCCGCTATGAGAGCGCCCGCGAAAAAGCCTGGCGGAACATCAAAAAAACTTTCGGCATGAATTGAATGATTGTTAGAAAAATGTTACAGTCTAGCCATACAGCAATCACACGGAGAATATATGGCCTCTCAAAGCACTCCCTGGCAAGGCAAAAAGGTTCTGGTGGTCGATGACTACCTGGCCGTGCGCAAAACCATCAAGGAACTGGTTCAAACCCTGGGCATGGTCTCGACCGAGGCTGAAAACGGCCTGAAGGCCCAGGAGCTTTTGAAAACCAACAAATACGACATGGTGGTCACCGACCTGGTCATGCCGGAAATGGACGGCTTTGAGCTGACCGAGGCCATTAAAAACGATCCGGCCCTGCGCTCCACTCCTGTGGTCATCATATCCACCCACGCCGATTCCAAATACATCTTCCGCGCTCTCCGGCTGGGGGCGGACGATTACCTCATCAAGCCGCCCACGGCTGAAATGATCAACACCGTACTCACAAGGATATTCGATCATGACTGGTAATGAAGAACCACAGGTCCAGCCGAATCCGGCCGAGGCCAAAGACGGCGGAGGAGGCGCTCCGCCGGAAATAGACCGCATGGCGGTGAAAATTTCCCATCTGGATCGCCTTCTGGGTCTTACGGGCGAAATTATCATCACCGCCTCCAATATTTCCATTCTCCAGCGTCACCTGGCCACGAGTTCGGCCACCATCGACAAAAATTCGATGGAGATGGTCAAAAACGCGGCCCTCACCGCCAACCGCATCTCCTCCGATCTTCACCACCTGGTCATGGACATCCGCATGGTGCCCATAAAGGACACCTTTTTGCGCTTTCGCCGCCTGGTGCGCGACATCGCCAAGAAGAAGGGCCGCCAGGTAAATTTTGAAATCGTAGGCGAAGACACCCTGGTGGACAAAACCGTGGCCGAGAAGCTCTATGAGCCCCTGGCCCACCAGATCAGAAACGCCATCGACCACGGGCTGGAAGACCCTCTGGACCGCAAGCATCACGGCAAGGACCCCACGGGCCAATTGGTTTTGACGGCCTACAAGAAGGAAGGCTTCACCTACGTCTCCGTTTCGGACGACGGGCAGGGCTTAAACGAAGGCAGGATCCGCCAGGTGGCCGTGGAAAAGGGCATGCTCTCTCCGGCGGCGGCGGCGGCCATTTCCCAGGCCGAGTGCTGGAACCTCATCATGCAGCCCGGCTTTTCCACCAACGTGGAAGCCACGGAAATATCGGGCCGGGGCGTGGGCATGGACGTGGTTAAAAACACGGTGGAGACCCTGGGCGGCGAAGTCATCATCGAAACCGCGCCGGGGCGGGGCACGCTCTTCACCTACAAAATCCCCCAGCTTTCGGCGGTCAACATCACCGACGCCCTGGTCATACGCACCGGGGAAACCTTCTGCGCCGTGCCCATCGGCAACGTGGTGGCCACCCAGGCCATCGACCCGGCGGAAGTCATCACCACTATGGAGAGCGCGGAGAGCATCCAGTATCTCGGCTCCATCATTCCGCTCCACGATCTGCGCGGCCTTTTGAGCGGCGCGCCGCTCATGGAGACCCCGGAAACCCTCCCCGTCATCATCATCGACGCCAAAAACGGGCGGGTGGCCCTGAAGGTCTCCCAGTTCGTCCAGCCCCAGAAACTGGTGCTCATACCCCTGCCGGAAATTTTCAACGTGCGGGGCGTCTCGGGCACCACCATTTTAGGCGGGAACCAGCTAGGCATGGTGCTCGATCCCTTCGAGCTCATCTCCCTGGCCACGGGCCGCAACCTGGACGGCGGCGACGAGCACGGCGCCTTCGCCGCCGCCAACTTCGGCGAGGACGACATGCATCCGGCGGAACAGCCGCCCGATCTCCCCATGACGGCCGAAAGCGTTGAAGCGCCTTATGAGGGCGGCGGCACGGGAGCCGAGGCGCCCCGACCAGCCGATTTGGACGATTCCGTGGCCGAGGAATTTTTCATTGAAATCCAGAATATCCTCACCGAGCTGAACGAGGACATTTTCCAACTGGAAAAGGACCCGGAAAACATCCGCCGCGTAAACACCATTTTCCGCCACTTCCACTCCATCAAGGGCAATTTCATCATGACCGGCTTCACCGGCGTGGGCGGCTTCGTCCACGAGGTGGAATCGGTTCTGGACCGCATCCGCGAAAAGGAGCTGAACGTCGATCAGGACATAATCGATCTTCTCCTGGACTCGGTGAAAAATCTGGAAACGGGCCTTTCGCAAATCAGGGCCGGGCGCGGCTACGACGTGACCGACCAGGAGCTTCTGGCCGCCGTGGCCAAATATCACGCCACGGAAAAGAAGGAAGAGACCCAGGAAGACGCGGGCGACAGCGGTACCTTCCACCTCTCGCCCCTGGCCAACATCCTCTATTATTCCAAGCTGACCAAGGGCGAAGAGAGCCTTTTCCAGTCCTTCATCAAAATAGGGAAATCATTCCAGGACCCCTCCCTGGTGGTCTACCTCATCCTGAAACGCCTGGCCGAGGTGGCCGATCTGATGGACACGGTTCCGCCCCTGGACAAGATAGAGCGCGGCCTGGCCACGGACAAGCTGAAAATAATGTTTTCCTCGGGGCGCAGCCTGGAGGAGATCAACCGTTTTTTCGAAAAGCAGCTGGTCAAGTATTTTTGTGTAACCGAATTTGAAAACATGCGCATGGAGTGATTATGGCCAAGGTATTGATCAGTCTGGCCGATGAAAAGGTCCGCGAAACCGTGATCGCGGCCCTGTCCGCGACAAAGCATGAGGCCGTGGTGATGGAGCCCCTCGATCCCGGCCTGGAACTGTTGGATATGGCCGAAAAGATCATGGCCGCGAAGGGCGGGCGGGTGATCGTCATGGATTACTGGACGGACGACGCCTTGAGCGTGAAGCTGATGCAGGACGTCCTGGATCAGGCCCAGCAGCCGCCGGACTTCATCTTCATCGAGGGCAAAGTGAAAGTCGCGCTGGAACAGGTTCACATGGCCTTGAACGAGGGCGCCCGCGCCTTCATGCCCCAGGGCTTCAATCCCGACGCCCTGGTTAGTTATGTGGAAAAGGCCATTTCCGGCCCTGGCCGCCTGCGTTTCAGCGGCCGCCTCACCAACGGGGAAGCCGCCGTAGCCCGCCTGGAGGAGGCCCTGGGGGAGCAGAGGATCAGAACCGCCTCGTTCCAGAAGCTGGTGAGCCGTCTTCTCTCCACTCCGGCGGCCAGCCAGCACCGCAAGGCCCTTCTGGTTTTTGATTCGCCCTATCAGTTGGAGCTTTTGAAAAAATTTCTGGAAGAGCACAATTTCACCACCCTCACCGCCGCGAACCCGGTTGACGGCCTGGCTCTGGCCCTGGCTGAAAAGCCGCGCATCGTGGTGAGCAATCTGGAGTTCGAAGGCCAGACGGGCATCGAATTTTGCCAGGCCCTGAAGTTCACCAACAAGTTTGTGCCCTGCTATTTCATCGTCTGCACCTCCAACAAGGAAAAGATCGCCAAGGTCATGGTGCCGGGCAACGGCGTGGACGACTGCATCATAAAGCCCTCCGGCCAGAACGATCAGATAGATTTCGTGTCCAGGGTGGCCCTGGGTCTCCTCTTGTAGCGGGGCATAGCCCTGCACCCTCAGATGCTTCGCATCTGATCCGCAGTGAAGGCCTTGGCTGGCACAGCGTTCAGCCGTGGCATAGTTGGGCGGCAATTCTCAAAATGAAAGGTCGAGCGAAGCGAGACGGAGCGCAGCGACTTGTGGATACCGGCACAACACGCTCCATCGGGCAAAAACGACGCTTTTTGCCCGATGTGCGAGTGCTGAGACGAAGGTAAAAATCCTGCAAAATGAAAAAAACTGATAAGATATGGCGCGGGGCCGCGCTTATAATACTGTGCGGGCTGGTGTACTATTTCAGCTACGATCATGGCCGCGAGGCGATGCGGCAGGATTACGATTCCCTGCGCGAGGAAGCCGGGCGCGAGCTGGAAAGCCAGAAACGGGAAATAATGCGCCTGGCCGCCGCCCTGGCCGCCTGCACGCGGGAAGCTTCGCAGGCGTCCGCGCCGCCAGCTCCGGCTCCCGCCGCGCCGCCCGCCCAGGCCGAGCGTCTTGTCCTGCGCTCCGGCCAAAGCAAAATCATCTTCGACGGCCAGTTGGTGGTGACCCTCCTCCAGGTGGCCGGGACGGAAAACCGCGTTCTGTTGCAACTGAATTTTTTGGAGGAAGAACGCCTGATAACGGAAAGTCTGGCCGCCGGCGGCAGTTTGAAATTTACCCTGGATAATCGCAAATGGGCCCTGGTGCCCAGTTCCATGACCATATCCTCGGCCACCCTTAATCTGATAGAATTGAAGAATAATGACTAAATACGGCTATGAAGAGCTGGAAGCGGGCGCGGAAGCCTCCCTCTCCCTGGAAATAACGGATGATTTGGTGCGCCAGTATGCCGCGCTGACGCTGGACACGAACCCGGTGCATCTGGACGAGGAATACGCGGCCAAATCTTTTTTCAAAAAGCGCGTGGCCCACGGCATGATCGCGGGCGGCTTGATCAGCGCGGTTTTGGGAACGAAAATGCCGGGGCCGGGCGCCATTTACCTGAGCCAGAATTTTGAATTCAAACGCCCGGTGGCCCTTGGCGAGACCATCACCGCCAGGGTGAAGATCGTTCAAAAACACGATCGCCATAAAAAAATCGAGCTGCGCACCTGGGTGGAAAACGGCGAAGGCCAGGTGGTTCTGGACGGCGCGGCCGCGGTGCTGGTGCGGTGAAACTTCCAACGCTTCCGGGACCATATATCGGCTTCCAACTGAAACACATCGGCGATTTGCTGCACACCATCCCGGCTCTGGGCTTTTTCAAGAAACATTTTCCGGGCGAAAAATTTTCCCTGGCCCTGGCGCCCCAGGTGGCCGAACTGGCCCTTGGAAGCCCTTTGGCGGACGAAGTTTTGATCATCGACCGCAAGGCCGGGCCCCTGGCCTTTGCCCGGACCATCGCAAACATCCGCCGGAAAAAATTCAAAACAGCTTTCATTTTCGACGGCGGGACCCGCTCCATCGTGGCCGCCCGCCTGGCCGGAATTAAAAACAGGGTGGGGGCCTCCGGCCTCTATCCCCTCGCTTTCCGCGCCCTCTATACCCTCGATGTGGATATCGGGGCCGATCCTCTGGATTCGCAGGCAAGGCGCGGCCAGAACATGCTGGCGGGCGCCCTGGGTCTCCCCCCGGAAGCGGCCCTGCGCCCCACCGCGCCCGGCGATTCCATTGATTCCGTGCTCCCCCTGTTGGGCGAACTTTCCGGCCGCGGCCCCCTCGTCGGCCTCACCCTGCGCGGGCGCCAGCACGAAAAAACCTGGCCCCTCCGCCATTTCGCGGACTTGTGTCAAAAACTCTGGAAAAGCTGTTCCGCCCGCATTTTCGTCATGGGCGGCCCCGACGAAAGCCCCCTGGCCGAGGCCCTGATAGCCTCCTCCGGCGTTCCGGCGGCCAATTTCTGCGGCCGCACCACCCTTTCGCAAGTGGTGGAACTGGCCCGGGCCGGCGACCTCATAATCACGGTGGACACCGGCGTTTCCCACCTGGCGGCCCTGACGGAAACGCCCCTCGTCAGCATCTTCATTTGGACCAGCCCGGCCCTGTGGCCGCCCCAATCGCCCCAGGCCCATTTGATGTGCTATGAATGGGCCCTGGCCCGCTTCGGCCTTGCGGCCTCGGACGGCCCCTGGCTCTCGGCCCCGGTCATTACGCCGGATATGGTTTTCGCCAAAGCTATGGAAATACTGTCAAAGAGATAATTATGAAATTTATGGATTTAGCTAAAATTTACGTGAGTTCCGGCCACGGCGGCGCTGGCTGCGTGAGCTTCAGGCGGGAAAAATACATCCCCAAGGGAGGACCGGACGGCGGCGACGGCGGGCGGGGCGGCAGCGTCATAATCGAGGCCCTGAGCCAGAAGGAGACCCTGCTCCGCTTCCACGCCAATCAGCATTTCAAGGCCGGCAACGGCCGTCCCGGCATGGGCCGCCGCAAAGCTGGGGAAGCCGGCGCGGACATTCGCCTGGCCGTGCCGCCGGGCACCATAATATTCGATGCGGAAACCGGCGAGGAACTGGCCGACCTGGCCGAGGCGGGCGCGGTTTTCGTGGCGGCCAAAGGCGGGCGCGGAGGGCTGGGCAACGCCAATTTCGCCTCCGGCGGCAACCGCACTCCCCGCTACGCCCAGCCGGGCGAGGAGGGACAGGAACTGCGCCTGCGCCTGGAATTGCGCCTTCTGGCCGACGCCGGTCTCCTGGGTTACCCCAACGTGGGGAAATCCACCCTCATATCCAGAATGTCGGCGGCCAGACCTAAAATCGCCGATTACCCCTTCACCACCCTGGTTCCCAACCTGGGCGTGGTGGCTGTGGAGGGCGAGAGAGCCTACGACGGCCACACCTTCGTTCTGGCCGATCTCCCCGGCCTCATCGACGGCGCGGCCAAAGGCGCGGGGCTGGGCCACCAGTTTTTGCGGCACCTGTCCCGCTGCGCGGTTCTGCTGCATGTCCTGGACCCTTTGCGCCTAGATCCCCAAAATCCCACGAGCGATCTGGAACACATCAAAAAGGAATTGCGCGCCTTCGACAAAAATCTGGCCAAAAAACCCCAATTGATCGCAATGGGCAAAATGGACCTGGCCGAAGGGGAGGAGGCTCTGGCGGCTTTCAAAAAAGCCCGCCCGCGCACTAAAATCCACCCCTTTTCAGGCGCGACGGGCCTGGGCGTCGCCGAGCTTAAATGGGCTCTGTGGCGCGAAATAGAAAAATACAGAAAGAAAGAGGAAGAGGCGGCTCTGAACGCCCCCGGAAACGAGTGAGAAATTATGGCAAAGATTGAAAGGGCTTTAATCAGCGTCTCCGATAAAAACGGATTGACGGACCTGGCGAAAACAATCGCGGAACTTGGGGCTGAAATTCTTTCCACCGGCGGCACCGCCAAAGCCCTGGGCGAGGCCGGAATAAAAGTGCGCGAAGTGGCCGACTATACCGGCTCGCCTGAAATTCTGGACGGCCGGGTCAAAACCCTCCACCCCAAAATTCATGCGGGGCTCCTCTACCGCCGCGATCTGCCGGAGCACGTCTCGCAAATGAAGGAAAGAGGCTTCAAAGCCATCGACCTCGTGGCCGTGAACCTCTATCCCTTTGAAGCGGTCATGCAAAAAGAAGGCGCAACTTTCGAGGAAGCCATTGAAAACATTGATATAGGCGGCCCCTGCCTCCTCCGGGCCTCGGCCAAAAATTTCGCCTCCGTCACCGTGATCTGCGACAGCGCGGACTACCCCCTGGTGATAAACGAACTCCGCGCCAAAGGCGAAACCACCCTGGCCACCCG
>QMCE01002292.1_pt1 | contig 10562 bp, 7 predicted proteins | sample 1821851 | NCBI WGS metagenome assembly QMCE01 (sample SAMN09453174, study PRJNA476694) | Termite gut metagenome, whole genome shotgun sequencing project. | isolation source: worker | host: Odontotermes sp. | place: South Africa:Pretoria | collected 2016-01-28
TGGCGGTCTATGGTGATTTGACCGCCCAGTATTTTGACTCGTAGATCAACTACAGAGACTTCAGGGGTGCCATTCGGAAAACTGACTTGCGCTGCCGCCGATAGTGCAATGAGGGAGAAAAACGCGGCAAACAGGAATTGGATGGCTTTTTTCTTCATGGGTTTATTTGGCTTGGTAAGGCAGATCAAAGAAGTCTGCTTCCCATGGCCCAGCCTTAAATACTGCCTGGCAGAAAAAAGGAAGGTTGGAAGCTTCGCTTGGATCAGCGCCTAAATTTTGTGCAATTCATGGTTTTCGCATGCAGCAAACGACCAGAATATCCATCGTTCCCCCGCTCAACATGTGTGATTTGTTACTTTGGCATTAGCTCTTACTGCAATTCTGCCTAGATTTTGTGCAATTTGGCCTTAATCCCATCAATTTAAACATGACGTTCGAGTGCAGAGACCTTGGCACCAATAACAGCTGCGGACGGCGATCAAACCTGCATCAGCTCTGCCTCTTTGTGGGCGAGCATCTTGTCGACTTCGGCGACGTATTTGTCGGTCAGCTTCTGCATGTCGTCCTGGGCACGGCGCTCGTCGTCCTCGGGAATCTCGCCCTTCTTTAGCGCGTCCTTGAGGTGGGCGATGGCATCGCGGCGCAGGTTGCGGATCGCCACCCGGGCGCCCTCGCCTTCATGCTTGACGACCTTGGTCATCTCGCGCCGGCGTTCCTCGGTCAGGGCCGGCATCGGCACACGAATCAGCTCGCCCTGGGTAGCCGGATTGAGGCCGAGGTCGGAATCGCGGATGGCTTTTTCAACCTTGCCGACCATGTTCTTTTCCCAAGGTTGGACACCCAGCGTGCGGGAATCGACCAAGGTAATGTTGGCGACTTGGTTCACCGGCATCATGGAACCGTAGTAATCGACCTGCACATGGTCGAGCAAGCCGGTATGAGCGCGGCCGGTACGAATCTTCAGGAGGTCGCTCTTCAGCGCCTCCAAGGATTTTTGCATCTTGTATTCGGCGTTTTTCCTGATTTCGGCAATCATCGGTCGTCCTCCTCAGCAATAGACCAACGTACCTTCGTTTTCGCCGCAGACTACACGCTTGAATGCGCCGGCCTTGAAGATCGAAAACACGTTGATCGGCAGTTTCTGGTCGCGGCACAGCGCGAAGGCGGTCGCATCCATGACCGCCAGATTTTTTGCGATCGCTTCGTTGAAGCTGATCCTGTCGAAGCGGGTTGCGGTCGAATCCTTCTTCGGATCGGCCGTGTAGATACCGTCGACCTTGGTCGCCTTGAGCACGATTTCCGCGCCGATTTCAGAGCCGCGCAAGGCTGCGGCGGTATCGGTGGTGAAGAAGGGATTGCCGGTACCGGCGCCGAAGATCACGATCTTGCCTTCTTCGAGATGGCGGATCGCCTTGCCGCGGATATACGGCTCGATGACCTGCTCGATATTCAGGGCCGATTGCACGCGGGCATTCAGACCGCATTGACGCATCGCGTCGGACAATGCCATGGCGTTCATCACCGTGGCCAGCATGCCCATGTAATCCGCGGTGGCGCGATCCATCCCGGTAGCCGTGCCGGCCATGCCACGGAAGATGTTGCCGCCGCCGATGACGATGCCGATTTCCACACCCAAATCGGCAACCACCTTGATCTCTCGGCAAATTTCCGCGATGGTCTGCGGGTTGATGCCGTAGGCGTCGCTGCCCATCAGGGCCTCGCCGGAGAGCTTCAGGAGAATGCGCTTGTATTTGGGTGCGGTCATCGGCTTTTCCTTGCGGATTACTTCTTGGCGGCGGCTGCGGCAGCCTGGGCGGCCACTTCGGCGGCGAAGTCGTCGACCTTCTTTTCGATGCCCTCGCCGACGACGAACAGCGTGAAACCGGCGACTGAAGCGCCCTTTTCCTTCAGCAGTTGTTCGATGGTCTGCTTGCCATCGGCGGCCTTGACGAAGACTTGGCCGAGCAGCGTGACTTCCTTCAGGTACTTTTGCACAGTGCCTTCGGCGATCTTTTCCAACATCGCTTCCGGCTTGCCGGATTCGCGGGCCTTCTCGATAGCGACGCGGCGCTCGGTTTCGAGCAGTTCGGCCGACACACCGGAGGCGTCCAGCGCCTTCGGCTTGGAGGCGGCGATGTGCATCGCCAGATCCCTGCCCAATGTTTCGTCTCCGCCGACCAGATCGACGACAACGCCAATCTTGGCGCCACCGTGGATGTAGGAAGCCAGCTTGCCCTTGGCCGCGAAGCGGACGAAGCGGCGGATCGACATGTTCTCGCCGATCTTGCCGACCAGCGCGGCACGGGTCGATTCGACGGTACCCTCGCCCATCGGCAGCGCCGACAGCGCGGCGACGTCGGCCGGATTCTTGTCGGCAACCAGCTTGGCGCAACCATTGGCCAGCGCGATGAAATCGTCGTTCTTGGCGACGAAATCGGTTTCCGAGTTGACTTCGATGATCGCGCCGCTCTTGCCGTCGGCGGCCAGGCTGACCGCGACGATGCCTTCGGCCGCGATGCGGGCGGCGGCCTTCGAAGCCTTGTTGCCCAGCTTGACGCGAAGGATTTCCTCGGCCTTGGCCATATCCCCATCGGCCTCGGTCAGGGCCCTCTTGCATTCCATCATCGGCGCATCGGTCTTGCCGCGCAGTTCGGCCACCATGCTTGCGGTAATTGCCGCCATATTTATTCTCCTGTGCTTATGAAACCGGCGGAGCGCAAAGACTCCGCCCGCCGCCTTATTCAGCGGCCTCTTCCTGGACTTCGACGAACTCATCGTCGCCGGCCGCGACGATCTCCTGGACGACATGGCTGCGACCTTCGAGAATGGCGTCGGCCACGCCGCGGGCGTACAACTGGATGGCGCGGGAAGAGTCGTCGTTACCCGGAATGACATAGGACACGCCGTCCGGAGAGTGGTTGGTATCGACCACGCCGATGACCGGGATACCGAGCTTTTCGGCTTCAGTGATGGAAATTTTGTGGTAGCCGACGTCAATGATGAAGATGGCGTCCGGCAGGCCGGCCATATCCTTGATGCCACCGATGGATTTTTGCAGCTTCTCCAGTTCGCGGCGGAAGGTCAGCGCCTCCTTCTTCGACATCTTTTCCAGTTCGCCGGCTTCGACGGCCAGCTCCATTTCCTTCAGGCGCTTGATCGAGGTCTTGACCGTCTTGAAGTTGGTCAGCATGCCGCCCAGCCAACGCTGATCGACGTACGGGGCGCCGGCGCGGCGCGCTTCCTCGGCGATGATTTCACGGGCCTGGCGCTTGGTGCCGACGAATAGGATATTGCCGCGGTTGCTGGCCAGCTTCTTCACGAAAGCCATGGCTTCGTTGTATTTGACCAGGGTCTTTTCGAGATTGACGATGTGAATCTTGTTGCGGGCGCCGAAGATGTATGGGGCCATCTTGGGGGACCAGAAACGGGTCTGGTGGCCGAAATGAACACCGGCCTCCAGCATTTCACGCATGGTAACGGACATGTAAAACTCCTTAAGGGTTGAACCGCCACCCGCCGGAAACGTACGCCATTCTGTTGTTCTGGCGCACACCCTTAATCGGCGGATGTGTGGATTTCGCTGCCGGCGCCACGCCGGTAGCTGCTTCCCCAACCACGAGGGCCGGGAAAAACTGTTCAATTATAGCAGCGGCGCTCCTTGAGCGGAAGATCAATAACCATTCCGCTTAAGTGCCAGCAATTGCAGCATCCGTTCCAGATAAGGCTGCCAGTCGGGCATCCGCAGGCCGAAATCGTTTTCCAGACGGCTGCAGTCGAGGCGGGAATTGGCCGGACGCCGGGCAGGTGTCGGGTATTCGGCGCTGCCGATGGCATGGATCGCTTCCGGCTTTAGGCGCAGGTCGAAGCCTGGCATGGCATCGGCCAGACCGACGATGGTCCGGGCGAAGGCGCACCAGCTGACCGGGCGCGCCGCCGCCAAGTGGTAGAGGCGGCTTTCGCCCGCCGTCAGCAGATCGCCACGGCGCAGCATGGCCAGCACCACGCCGGTCACCGTGGCGATCAGGGCCGCCGGGGTTGGCGAACCGACCTGGTCGTCAACCACGTCCAGGCTGTCCCCCTCTTCCTTTTCCCGCGCCAGACGCAGAATGGTTTTGACGAAATTACCGCCGCGCGCGCCGAACACCCAACTGGTGCGAAAGATCAACGAACGGCAGCCGGCGGCGCGGATCGCCTTCTCGCCGGCCAGTTTGCTGCTGCCGTAGACGCCGAGCGGACCGGTCGGATCATCCTCCATCCACGGTCCCGCCTTGCTGCCGTCGTACACGTAATCGGTCGAGTAATGCACCAGCAGCGCACCGCTTACCGCGGCGGCGGCGGCGAGCACGGCCGGCGCCTCGGCGTTGATGCGCCGCGCCAACTCGGGTTCGGATTCGGCTTTATCGACCGCGGTATAGGCGGCGGCATTGACGATCACCGACGGCCGCACGTCGCGCAACACCCGGCGCACTGCGTCGGGATCGGCCAAATCGCATTCGCCCCGCCCACAAGCCACGACCCGGCTGTGTGGCGCCAGCGAGCGCTGCAGTTGCCAACCAACCTGGCCATCTTTGCCGAGAAGTAGAATCGTCATATCCGCCATCTGCTGCCTGAAAAAGGCATGCAGTATGCCACGCGGCATGTCGCGCAGTATGTCGTTTTCCTGCCTGCGCTTTGCGAAACGGGCCCCGTCCTTTATCCTTGGTCACCCCCAACGCTTCGCCACACAGCCATGAGCATCGCCATCAAGACGCCCGAGGATATCGAAAAAATGCGCGTCGCCGGGCGCCTCGCCGCCGAGGTGCTCGACTATATCGAGCCTTTCGTCAAACCCGGCGTCACCACCGAAGAACTGGATCGCCGCTGCCACGACCTGATGGTCAACGTGCAGGGGTGCATCCCGGCCCCGCTGAACTATGCGCCTGCGGGCTACGATCCCTACCCCAAGTCGATCTGCACCTCGATCAACCAGCAGGTCTGCCACGGCATACCGGGTGACCGCGTCCTCAAGAACGGCGACATCGTCAATCTTGACATCACGACGATCAAGGACGGCTATCACGGCGACACCAGCCGCATGTTCATCATCGGCGAAAGCTCGATCCAGGCCAAACGCCTGTGCGAAATCACATTCGAATGCATGTGGCTGGGTATCTCGGTAGTGCGTCCCGGCGCCTATCTGGGCGACATCGGCGCCATCATCCAGAAACATGCCGAGAAGAACGGCTACTCGGTGGTCCGCGAATTCTGCGGCCACGGCATCGGCCAGAAATTCCACGAGGAACCGCAGGTGCTGCATTACGGCAGGGCCGGCACCGGCCCGCGCCTGGAACCGGGCATGATGTTCACCATTGAGCCGATGATCAACGCCGGCAAGGCCGCGATCCGCGAGATGCCCGACGGCTGGACCATTGTCACCAAGGATCGCAGTCTGTCGGCGCAGTGGGAACACACGGTGCTGGTCAGCGAAACCGGCTACGAAATCATGACCCAGTCGGCCGGTTGCCGCCCCAAGCCCGACTGGATTCCGTAATCAATGCCCGGCGCGATACGCGTCGACATCGCGGCGCTGCGTGCCGAGGTCAAGGCTGACCAGGCCGCGCTGCGCCAACGTTACGAAGAGACCGGCGACGCCGGCGAGCTGCTGCGCCAACGCTGCGCTCGCGTCGATGCAACCCTCCGCCGGCTGTGGTCCGGCTTCGCCATGCCGGATTCCGTCGCCCTGGCGGCAGTCGGCGGCTATGGCCGCGGCGAGCTTTACCCGGCCTCCGACATCGATTTGCTGATTCTGCTGCCGCGCCCGGCCGGGCGGGCGCTGCGGGAAAAACTCGAAATCCTGATCGGCTATTTCTGGGACATCGGTCTGGAAGTCGCGCACAGCGTGCGTACCATTGCCCAATGCCTTGATGAAGCCGGGCACGATATCACCGTCCAGACCACGCTGCTCGAAGCCCGCCTGCTGACCGGCGACGACAAGCTGTTTGCCCGCTTCGAGCAGCGCCTGCGCCGCCATCTCGACCCGCTCGATTTTCTCGAAGCCAAGCGTCTGGAGCAGCAGGAACGCTACCTGCACTTCAACGAAACGCCTTACAGCCTGGAACCGAACTGCAAGGACTCGCCGGGCGGCCTGCGCGATTTCCAGATCATTTTCTGGATCGCCCAGGCCGCCGGCTACGGTGCCTGCTGGGCCGATCTCGAACGCCACGGCTTCCTCACCCGCGAGGAGATGGAGCACGCCGTCCGTTGCGAGGAATATCTCCGCCAGTTGCGCGTCCGCCTGCATTACGCCGCCGGCCGGCGCGAGGACCGGCTGCTGTTCGACTACCAGAACCTGCTCGCCCTCGAGTTCGGTTTCGTCCCGACGCCGGCGCGGCGCGCCTCGGAACAGTTGATGCAGGAGTATTACCGCAACGCCAAGGCGGTCATGCTGCTCAACATCATCCTGTTGCAGAACATGGAAGCGGCGCTGGCACCGGCAAGCCAGCAGGCGCCACAGGCGCTCGACGAGCATTTCCAGACCGTCGGCGGACTGCTCGACGTCCGCGACGAAACCTTGTTCGAGCGCCGGCCGGCAGCCATCCTCGACACTTTCCTGGTGCTGCAGGAACACCACGAACTGCACGGCATGACGGCGCGCACGCTGCGCGCACTGTGGCGTGCCCGCGAGTGGATCACGCCGGAATTCCGGGGCGATCCGGCGCAACGCGCCGCTTTCCTCAAGCTGTTCCAGAGCCCGCATAGCGTCGTCAGCACTTTCCGGCGCATGAACCAGCTCGACATCCTCGGCGCCTATCTACCCAATTTCGGCCGTATCGTTGGCCAGATGCAGTACGACTTGTTCCACGTCTATACCGTCGACCAGCACATCCTCCAGGTGATACACAATCTGCGTCGGTTTACGATGAGCGAGTTCGCCCACGAGTACCCCGAGTGCTCGCGCCTCATCAACGAACTGGATCGCCACTGGCTGCTCTACGTTGCCGCCCTCTTTCACGACATCGCCAAGGGGCGCGGCGGCGACCATTCCGAACTGGGTACCGTCGACGCCCGGGAATTTTGCGAACAGCACGGCCTGGCCGCCGAAGACAGCGCGCTGGTCGTGTGGCTGGTCAGGAATCATCTGGTCATGTCGCAGATCGCCCAGAAGGAAGACCTCAGCGACCCCGAGGTGATCGCCGGCTTCGCCCGCCGGATCGGCGACGTTCGCCACCTGACAGCGCTCTACCTGCTGACCCATGCCGATATCCGCGGTACCAGCCCGAAGGTCTGGAATCAGTGGAAAGGCCGGCTGCTAGCCGATCTCTACTATCAGACACTGCACTACCTGCACCAGGGCGAAGCGCCGCCGGCCCACGGCGTGATTGCCGAGCGCCAAGCCGAGGCGATGCGCCTGTTGCGCTACTTCGCGCTCTCCGGCACCGTGCATGAACGGCTGTGGAAGCAACTCGATACCGTTTATTTCCTGCGCCATTCGGCCGAAGAAATCGCCTGGCACACGCGTTCGCTGTATTACCGCATCCACAACAACCAACCGGTCGTCCGCGCCCGCCCGCACCTGGACGGCAGCATGCAAGTGATGGTCTACACCAAGGACCAGCCCGACCTGTTCGCCCGCATCGTCGGCTTCTTCGCCCGCGCCGGTTACAGCATCGTCGACGCCAAGATTCACACCACCGCGCATGGCTACGCCCTCGACAGCTTCGTCGTGCTCGACGTGCTCGAACGCGACAGCCACCGCGAGATGGTCGCCTACATCGAACACGAACTGGAGCAACGGCTGATCCGGCAGGCGCCGCCGGACGTGCCGCCGACCAAATTGCTGTCGCGCCAGGTCAAGCATTTTCCGATCAAACCGGAAGCCCGGATCGTCGAGGACGAGCGCGGCGACAACTTCGTCCTCTCGCTGGTTGCCGCCGACCGTCCCGGCCTGCTGTACACGGTGGCCGCCATTCTCGCCCAGCATGGCGCCAACCTGGAGACGGCCAAGATCGCCACACTCGGCGAGCGGGCCGAGGACGTCTTCCTGATCAGCGGCGGCGACCTGCACGAGAGTGCCAGCCGTATCCGGCTGGAAACGGAATTGATGGAGCAGCTCAAAATCTGACAACGACCACAGTTTCTGTAGCGGCTCGGGGACGCTCGACCGGCCAACCGGCCAGTTCCATGTTCCCACGGGTATGTCGCGGCAAATTGGGCAGCGGCTATAATCCTCCCCCCGCCAGCCGCAGCACCCGCTCCGCCGTGTCCGCCTCTCCCCTGCTCCCCCGCTCTTTCCTGCCGGCCTTGCCGAAGCCCGGCCATCGGCTCGACCTGCCGCCGCTGGCCGGTTCCGGCGATGCCCTGATCCTGGCCGCGACAGCGGCCGGCGCCGGCCGCCTGCTGGCCGTCGTCACCGCCAGCGCCGCCGATGCCCAGCGCCTGTTCGATGAAATACCGTGGTTCGCGCCGCAACTGCGCGTGCGTCTGTTGCCGGACTGGGAGACTCTGCCCTACGACCATTTTTCGCCGCACCAGGATCTCGTCTCCGAGCGCCTGGCAACGCTGTGGGCCGCCATGCAGGGCGAGTTGGACGTCCTGCTGGTGCCGGCGGCGACCGCCGTCAACCGCTTGGCGCCGCCGGAATTCATGGCCGCCTACACTTTCGCGTTCAGGAAGGGGCAGAAGCTCGACGCCGAGAAATTCCGCACCCAGGTCGGACTGGCCGGCTATGCTCACGTCACGCAGGTAGTCTCGCCCGGCGAATACGCCATTCGCGGCGGCCTGATCGACCTGTTCCCGATGGGTGCGCAACTGCCCTACCGGCTCGATCTGTTCGACGACGAGATCGAAGGCATCAAGACCTTCGACGTCGACACCCAGCGCACCGTCTACCCGGTGCCGGAAATCCGCCTGCTGCCGGCCCGTGAATTCCCGCTGGACGAAAAGGGGCGCACGCATTTCCGCCAAGCCTTCCGCGAGCGCTTCGAGGGCGACCCGGCCAAGTCCGGCATTTACAAAGATGTTTCCACCGGCATCGCCAGCGCCGGTATCGAGTATTACCTGCCGCTGTTCTTCGATGCGACGGCAACGCTATTCGATTACCTGCCGCAGGACGCCGCCTTCGTCACCCACGGCGACGTGCCGGCCGCCATCGCCGCCTTCTGGAGCGATACCCGTTCGCGCCATACCCTGCTGCAGGGCGACAAAGGGCGGCCGTTGCTGGCGCCGGAAGAACTGTTCCTGACCGACGAAGCTTTCTTCAGCGCGGCCAAGGGTTACCCCCGCCTGGCTCTGCCCGGGCGGACGGATGCCACGGCCGGACAACTGCCCAATGTCGCCATCGACCGCCGTGCCGAAGACCCGCTGGGCGCCTTGAAGCAGTATTTGGCCAGTTCGCCGGGGCGCGTGCTGCTGATCGCCGAAACCGCCGGCCGGCGCGAAACGCTGGCCGCGATGTTCGCCGAGCACGGTCTGGCGCCTGTCGCCTGCGCCGATCTGACCGCTTTTATCAATAGCGACGCCAAGCTGGCGCTCGGCATCGGCCCGCTACAGGCGGGGTTTTCCCTGGAAGCCATCGCCTTCGTCAGCGAAACCGAGCTGTTCGCCGGCAGCCCGCGCCGCAACCGCCGCCAGGCGGCCAAGAAAGCCAGCTTCGACAACTGGCTGAAGGATCTGACCGAGCTCAAGGTCGGCGATCCGGTGGTACACGAGAGCCACGGCATCGGCCGCTACCGCGGCCTGGTGCGCATGGATCTCGGGCTGGGCGAGCAGGAATTTCTCGAACTGCATTACGCCAACGATGCCAAGCTGTTCTTACCGGTAGCGCAGTTGCAGGTGATCTCGCGCTACTCCGGCGCCGATCCCGATGCCGCGCCGCTGCACACGCTCGGTTCCGAACAGTGGGAAAAAGCCAAGAGGAAAGCCGCCGAACAGGCGCGCGACACCGCCGCCGAATTGCTGGCGCTCTATGCCGCCCGCGCCGCCCGCCAAGGCCATGCCTTCGCCTTCAAGGACAGCGACTACGAGGCTTTCGCCGACGGTTTCAGCTTCGAGGAAACCGCCGACCAAGCGGCCGCCATCGCCGCGGTGATCGAGGATATGAAGTCGGGCAAGCCGATGGACCGGCTGGTCTGCGGCGATGTCGGCTTCGGCAAGACCGAGGTCGCGTTGCGCGCCGCCTTCTGCGCCGTGGCCGGCGGCAAGCAGGTGGCCGTGCTGTGCCCGACGACCTTGCTCTGCGAGCAGCACTACCAGACCTTCGCGGACCGCTTCGCCGACTGGCCGGTGAAGATCGCCGAAATCTCCCGTTTCAAGACCGCCAAGGAATCGGCGCAGGCGCTCAAGGAACTGGCCGACGGCCGGATCGACATCATCATCGGCACCCACAAGCTGATCGGCAAGGAGGTCCGTTTCGGCCGCCTGGGCTTGGTCGTCATCGACGAAGAGCACCGCTTCGGCGTGCGCCAGAAGGAAACGCTGAAGGCCATGCGCGCCGAAGTCGACGTGCTGACGCTGACAGCGACGCCGATCCCGCGCACGCTGGCGATGAGCATGGAAGGTCTGCGTGATTTCTCGGTGATCGCCAC
>QMCE01003106.1_pt1 | contig 10560 bp, 11 predicted proteins | sample 1821851 | NCBI WGS metagenome assembly QMCE01 (sample SAMN09453174, study PRJNA476694) | Termite gut metagenome, whole genome shotgun sequencing project. | isolation source: worker | host: Odontotermes sp. | place: South Africa:Pretoria | collected 2016-01-28
CCCACGCCGGAAAAGAGCATTGCGAAACTTGAAAAAGAACAACTTGCCGCTCTGAAGAAAAAGGGGAACCAGTTAATGCTGGATGAATAGCAAGAAAAAAACCTTCGTTTACCTATTGCATTTTCCGCATTTTCGTGTATAATAATGAATGTTGTCTGCGGTATCAACAACAGTCCCCACGTTGGCCGCGCATCAACGCCCGCCGTAGTCTATCCTGACGTATGCCAGAGCATGCGGCTGTTAACCGCAGGGTCGTTGGTTCGAGTCCAACTTTGGGGAGCCACGAAAAGCCTGATTACATCAGGCTTTTCTCATTTCGTATAAGAAACAAACTCAAAAGCAGCGTCAATCCCTCTGTGACAGGCGCGACCAACCAAACGCCTGTCATACCAAGCAGCGGCGGCAAAATGAAGATACACGCCAGCAAAATGACAACCCCGCGTGCCGACGATATGACCGCAGACTCCATCGCCTTGCCGATTGAGGTGAAGTAAAACGAGGCGATCACATTCACACCCGATAGCAGAAACGAGACGCCGAATACTGCCATGCCCGAGCACACAAACCCCTCCACGGCCTCGCTGTTGACAAACAGTCCGCCATACCAGGGGTTGGCTATCAGGACAAACGTGTACACTGCGGCTCCCGCAATCAGCACCATACGGGTGGTTAGCCTGCGCAGTTGGGTCGCCAGCGCGCGCTCCTTCGCGCCGTAGGTGAAGCTGAACAGCGGAACCGCCCCTTGCCCGAAGCCGATCACTACCATGCTGAAAACATAGGCGACGTAGCCGACTATCGTAAACGCCGTCACGCCGTCAACGCCGATGTCTCTGAGGATAACATAGTTATACGCGAACATGGAGATGCAAAGCGACATCTCGCCGATAAACTCCGAGCTGCCATTGAGCAGCGTGTCACGCATCACCCCGCCGGAACATGTGAACCTCCGCAGCTTGTAGACCTCCGACTTCCTCGCGAAAAAGTACAGGATGCAGCAAAGCGCGATGACAGCCGCGGTAAATGAAGCCAGCGCGATACCCTTGACGCCCCAGCCAAACCAGCGGACGAAGATATAATTCAGCAGGATGTTGAGCAGCACGTTTAGGATATTCATCTGCATGAAATACTGCGGCTTGCCCTCGCCCCTGACAAACAGTATCATTGCGATGATTGACGGGATTGAAAACCGCAGTATTGTCCCCGCCTTGTCGTTTTGTATGCTTTTAAGATTCATTTGCTGTCCTCCCATATCCTTTGTAATGCTCTAACAGGATACAGGAAAAGCAAATATTAATCTTCTGTTTTTGTGCTCTATTTAATTGGGATGCAGATGTCTATCTTCATATTCATGGCGTCGCAGTCGATCAGCCTGTAAATCTCAAAGCCGTAGCGCTCGTCGATGCTTTCAACGCTCCCCGGCAGCCACACGTTGAATATGGTCTGATAAGCGGTGAAAATCTGGTTTGCAGGCCCGCTGAAATGATAAACCGCAAACTTGCCGCCTTCTATCACTGTGGTATTCTCTAAACCGCAGTTTTCAGGAACGGTCATGTAAAGATCATAGAGGCACTCGCCGTCGTCTGTTATAGAGGGGTCGTCGTAGGTGCGCTCAATACGTGTACTGCGTGATGTATTGGGTATGTTTTTTCTGAAACTCGTCCCAATGCTTTGATAAATCCCCGTAGCTGCCCTTGTGGCGGTGATAGACCGTGTGGTAATCAGGCAGATTTTCTATCGTGATCTTCTTTTCGCACTCTTCAAAGGTCTCCAGTGCCACGGAAGCACCATTGAACACCGGATTGGTCAGCGATTTTTGCACGATTCCCCGCCGAAACTCTATTGGGGATTGCTCATGGTGCTGCTTAAAGGCGGTGCTGTAATTGGAGGGGCTGTAGCCGTAATCATAGCCGATTTCGGTGATGCTGCGGCCCCTTTCGACTTTCAGGCGAAAAGCGCTCTGCTCCATTTTGACGCGCCTGATAAACTCCCCGATGCTTTCCCCGGTCTCTATCTTGAACATCCGCGAAAAGTAGTATTTGGAGAAATTGCAGTGCGAGGAAATCACGTCAACCGATAATTCCTCGCCTATATGTTCCAGAATATAATCAATTGCTTTGCTGACATACTCGTTGGTTATCATATTGTACTTCTTTCTCCGCAAGTCCGGACAAAATAGCTGAGTAAAGTATATCATACATGCCCTGTTAAACACTTATAGTATTCCGGTTCACAAATCATGAAGCTCCCGCACGGCCACATCGTAATTATGCGCGCTGTTATATCTTTCCGCCAGCGCGTTGGGGTTTGCGTAGCCCAGCGCGGTGAACCAGCCCAGGAGGATGAGCGCGCACAGAGCCACTGCGGGCAGCGCCGGCCGCAGCAAACGCACGGCGCATAAAATTACCACCGCCGCCAAGTACACTACGAACCATGCCGACAAAATCCGCAGCCAGGTTAGCCCGTAGGCGTCGATATAGAGCTTTAGCCGCACAAAGCCGGAGAAAAGCATCACCCCCGTGAGTCCCAGCAGACCGGCCAGAAGGCCTGTCACCACCCTGTGCCCATTGCCAAAACCCAATATCCCGCCGAAAACACACAGGTTGACGGCGCACACCGCCACCGTCTGCGCAAATCCTTCGCGCGCATACTCCGAGTAAGTAATTCCCTCCGGCAGACCCGCCCCCGCAAACAGATAGGTGAACTGCACCGCGCAAAAAAGCAGGTACACCACCGTCACAGACCCCAGCACAATGCAGCAGATCACGGTGTCAAGCCGCGCGGTCAAGGCGCCTGCGGACTTTTGCTTTGGCGCAAAGCCAATGTTCCACAAAAACGAATAGAATAGCGCAAAGGCAACTGCGATCACTATCAAGTGCGCTATCAGTAATCCGAGATTCCAGCCGCCTATTATCATTTCAAGATAATATCCGAACATCCGGTCCGCTCCACTCAGCAGCGGTATGATTATCAGCAACAGCGGCAGCGTGACAGCGACGCCTGTCAGCACCTTTTTTGCAGTCGAACGATTATCTCCCGCAAAGGTCGCGCTCACCGCCCCCGCCAACATGGGAAGCGCGCTGAACGGCTTAATGATCCACCCCTGTATCCACGCAAGCGCCATACCGCCCACCTCCTTGAGGTTGTAGCCACCCGCCAAAAACTGCGCGTGCGCCATTAGAACGGCGGGAACGACGATATAACTCAGGACGCCGAATCCCTCGTTGCCGCCGCGGCGGGTGTAAAAAAAGCTCCACACGCACAGTGCAGCGGCGCAGCCCGCCACAAACCACAGCACGCGGTTTCGAGCCAGCCGCTTCCAATAAAAGCAGTAGAGCAAAACAAGATAGCATATCCAGAACGCGCCCGTAAAAGGAAATAAACGCTCAAAGTAACCGCCGGTAACAGGCGAGAAGCACAGCCTGTCATACAGAACAGCTATGGCAAGGGCCACCGGCAGCAGCAGCTTTTCCGCAGTGGTGTAAACCCGCTTTTCCTGCCTGACCGGCGGCTGCGCCGGTAACCTCGGCTTTTCGGCGCATGAAAAATACATCTCCGGACCCTGATGATCATTCGTTGTCATTGTCTTATCCTCCTTCGGCGTATTCCAGAATGTCCCCGGATAAAATTGATACCGCCTTGCAATTTCCGCAGAATCGTGTATAATTATTGTGTTGGCGGTAGCCAAGCCGGTTTGCGCCGGCTTTTTCATTTAAGGAAGGTGACGTCTATGCGAAAATCCAACCGGCGTGGCAAAGGTAATTGGCTGGTGCGCACGCTCGCTGTTGCGGCGGCGGCATTTTTGATACTGATTTCGGCGCAGGAAAAGCTCGGCCTAGGGCTTGGCTTGCCGCGAATCTCCGAACTCAGCGAGTTTTTGCGCGGCTTGACCTCAAGCCGGTCCGAATCTGTCTCCGGCGGCGAGCCCGGGGCCGAGGTAAAGGTGCATTTTATAGACGTGGAGCAGGGCAAGGCTATACTGATAGAGGCTCCGGAGAAGAACGTTCTCATCGATGCGGGCGAGCGCGAGCAGGGACCCGTCGTATTGGGATATTTGAATGAAACAGGCGTCAGACGTATAGACCTGCTGATCGCCTCGCATCCGCACTCAGACCATATAGGCGGGCTTTCGGACGTTATCTCCCAGGTGACTGTCGGCATGGTCGTGACGCCCGTTGTCAGCGACGAAATGGTTCCCGCAAGCTCAGTTTACAGGGAGCTTTTGGAGACGATCGACGAACAGGGGCTTAGGATTACGCCGTCGCGTCCCGGGGACGAATACGACCTCGGCGGAGGCTCCGTGCTGACGCTGCTGGGACCGCTGGGAGACTACGACGACCTTAACGACTATTCGGTCGTTTCGCGTCTGGATTTTGGCGCAAACTCGTTTCTCTTCACCGGAGACGCCACAACATCTCCGGAAGACGATCTGCTCGAAGCGGGCGCCGGCCTGGACGCTACGGTGCTCGACGTTGGGCATCACGGCAGCTACACCTCCACCGGTGAGGATTTTCTGCGTGCGGTCAGCCCGCGCGTGGCGGTAATCTCCTGCGCGGTCGACAACTCCTACGGCCACCCCCATCGCGAGGTGATAGAGCGGCTTGAGGAGTCCGGCGCCGAAATATTCCGCACGGACTTAGACGGACATGTCGTGATAGCTTCCGACGGCGCAGACCTTGAGATAGAGGTGGAGAAATGACAGTAACAATAGACCGCATAACAGGCGGCATAGCCGTGCTGGAGCTTCCCAGCCTCGAACGGCTGGAGGTCCCCGCAAAAAACCTGCCGGCCGGCGCAAAAGAGGGCGACTGCCTGTTAATGACCCAAGACGGCGGGTTTGTTTTAGACAAAGCCGAAACCGCCCGCAGACGCAAGGCAAACGCAGAGCTGTTCAAGCGGCTGCTGGATAAATAAGAAAACTGATCACACCACCTTGCCGCCGTTTATCTCCAGCCCGAATTTAAGCCCCAGAAATTCGGCGGAGCGGCGGCACATAAGCATGCGCTGAAGAAAAATCTCAAAATAATCCATCACCGAAGAAATACTCGAGTCTATATCTAACTCCAGAGTCAAACTGCCGCCCTCAACGTCGAGCTTCATGTCCGCGCGCTCCACCGCGTAATTGACGCGGTCGTGAATATCAAACGACGCAAAGTCTTGGTTTCGCACGCGGCTGCGGCGCACGTCGCATTTGTCGGCCAGTATAAGAGCCGCCGCGACGTCGTTCACCGGGGTGCCGGTAGACTCGTCGTGGTTGCCGATTGCCGAGACTATCGCCGCCGTCTCCTCGGCGTTCATGCCAAGCGTGTCCAGCAGCCTGAACGCCATTACCGCACCCGTGAGCGAATGGTTGACGCGGTTGACCACGTTGCCGATGTCGTGCATGTGCCCCGCTATCCGCGCAAGCTCCACTACGCGCGGCGGCTTGCCCAGCTTTCGCAGCAGGTCCCCAGCCTCTTCCGCGGTCTTCGTCACATGCTGGAAGCTGTGCTCGGTGTAGCCCAGCACCAGCAGGGACTCGTCCGCTTTCATGATATATGTCCTTATATCCTCGTTGCGCTTGATATCCTCGTAAGTGATCATTATAAATATTCACCTCACGGATAGTATAACACAAATGTTGCCAACGCGCGTGTTTTGGAGTATAATTTTACACATACTGATATAATGCGCCGGGTTTCGACATAAACGCCCGGTCGCCGGCATTCATTATATTAGGGTGGTGTACAGGTGGACAAGGCGGAAAAATATATGAAAGAGGAGTTTCTTTTGACAGAGCGCCGGTACAAAACAACTATGAAAACTATTCTGGACCTAGTAGAAAACAACAACAGCGTTGAAAAGCTTAAAAAATCCCTGCGGGAACTGACAGACGATATAATAGCGCAGGAAGCTGAGCAGAATAACGGACAGCATGGCGAGAGGCAGGTTTTGGACTGACAAATGCTCCGGTTATTAAAAAACTTTATAAACTTCATGTTCAGCCGCCTGTTCCTCGTGGCGCTCATGCTTGTGGCGCAGGTGGCGCTTTTGCTGACCCTGCTGATGTATTTCAGCGAGTCGGTGTTTTACGTTTATCTTTCCATGAACCTGCTGAGTTTTGTCGCGGTAATCGCGATCGTTTCCAACCGGGAAAACCCTTCGTTCAAGCTGACATGGATAATCGCGATCCTTGTTTTCCCGCTTACCGGCGGCATGTTTTATCTACTGTTCGGCAACAAGAGGATGCCCCGGAAGCTTGAAAGACGCCTGGGCGACGTTTTGGGCGAGACAAAAGCTCACATGCCGGAATTTAACGAGGACGCTTTCCTTACGGACCCCGAGCGGCTCGTTCAGAGCCGGTTCATTTACGGCTATTCCGGCAGTCCGGTGTTTACCGGCACCTCCTCGGAGTATTTTCCCACGGGCGAGCAAATGTTCGCGTCCATGCTCAGTGAGCTTGAGCAGGCCGAAAAATTCATCTTCCTTGAATACTTTATCATTCGCCCCGGCTCTATGTGGGATTCTATATTTGAAATATTAAAACGCAAGGCCGCGGCGGGCGTGGAGGTCAGGCTTATCTACGACGATATCGGCTGTATCAAATCCATGCCCAAGGGCTATGACAAAATAATCCGCGCGGCGGGGATAGACCTCTGCGTCTTCAATCCGTTCAAGCCGCGCGTCAGCGTTATCCTAAACCACCGCGACCACCGCAAGGTTACGGTGATCGACAACAAATGCGCGTTTTGCGGCGGCGTCAACCTCGCCGACGAATATATCAACCGCCTCGAGCGCTTCGGCCACTGGAAGGACACCGGAGTCATGCTCAAGGGCGAGGCCGTTTGGTCCTTTACATTTTTATTTTTGCAGATGTGGCATTTTGAGCAGGCGTCCGGAGAAGCCGAGCCGATCCCGCCCGATTACGCCAAATATCGCGCCGCCTGCGGGGAATATCATGACGACGGACTTGTGCAGCCCTTTGGCGACAGTCCGATGGACCGTTTTAATGTGACCGAGACCGCGTATCTTAATATCATTCATCGAGCAAAGGATTACGTTTATATCACCACGCCGTATCTCGTTATAGACAACGAGATGGAGCGCGCGCTGTGCTCGGCGGCGCAGGCGGGCGTGGACGTAAGGATAATAACGCCGTATATCTACGACAAATGGTACGTGCATCTTTTGACCCGCTCGCATTACGGGCAGCTTATAAGAGCGGGCGTCAAGGTGTGCGAATACCTGCCCGGGTTTATCCACAGCAAGATGTTCGTCTCGGACGACGACACCTGCATGGTCGGCACCTGCAACATGGACTTCCGCAGCTTTCATCTGCACTTTGAATGCAGCGTGGCGTTTTACGGCTCCCATGTGGTGCAAAAGGTAAAGGAGGACATTCTGGCCTGCCAGAGCCTTTCGCGGGAAATAACGCTTGAGGAGACCGACGGCACCCCAATCTGGCAGCGGCTTCTGCGCGCGTTTTTGAAATTATTCGCGCCGTTGATGTAGGTGGGGGAGCAGAATTTTGTACGGAAGTCGCTTTATGCTCGGTAACCGTTTCCCACAAAAGCACCCAGACAAATAATGGTAAAAATGAATTGAAAAACGGATATACTTATGTTATAATAATGACACTAATTTATGTGCTAATTGAACAAATGAAAGGAGCTTAAATCGATGGCCATTGAGCAGTACACTGAAAGCCTGACGCTCCGCGAAATGAAATGTGTACTTGGTGACAATGGTTGGGGGTACGTATTTCCACAAGGCGATGTTGCCGACGCCGATAAAATATCAACCTTACTGAAAAGGGCCGGAGGCAAGCCTGTACAACGTGCTCTTGAAGATTTTTCCTCAGGAGGCAGTGGCAAGGCTAAACCCGAGTTTATAATTACTTTTAATGATGATGTACATACCCTCATTGTTGTTGAGTGTAAAAATTCTGTCAAAAAACACCGTTCAGCAAACTTGGATTGCCCCAATGGGTATGCTGTAGATGGTGTGCTTTATTATGCAAAACATTTAAAGGAAAGCTTTAATATTGTTGCTGTCGCGGTGAGCGGGACCAAAACAACGGATATAAAGGTTGACGCTTATTTTTGGGGGCAAGGTCTTACTACCTATGATGCTCAATTGCTAAAAAAGTCAAAGAATATTATTTTAGAACCAAAGAATTACATCAAACTTATCAAGGGCGAAAAACTACAAAAGGATTATTCACTTGATGAAATACGCGAAACAGCTATTAATATGCATGATTATCTGCGTGAGATTGCTGTTCGAGAAGAGCATAAGCCTATATTTATTGCGGGCGTTCTTATTGCGCTTAATAACGACGATTTCTCAAAGAGCTATGCACATTTACCATCGTACAACGCGGTAATGTCTGCTATACAAACTGCGATAGAAAACGAATTAAAAAAAGGTGGTATACGCAATGATAGAACGGCGTATATTAAGCAAATATTTAAGATGCTGCAGGACAACTCTAAATTCTCTGCTATCCCGTTAATTCAGAAAAAATCTATAACGTGGTATGTTGAGCAACTTGAAATGAAAATCAAGCCAATGATGGACTACGCCGATAGCACACTGGATGCGCTTGGCGTATTCTATCATGAATTTATTAAGTATTCCGGAGGTGACGGTTCTGGCTTAGGTATTGTTCTAACTCCGCAGCATTTAACGGAATTTATGGTCGAACTGGCGGGAGTAAATAAAAATAGTAAAGTCGTTGATATATGTTGCGGTTCAGGCGGATTTCTAGTTACAGCTATGTCTAGAATGTTTCGTTACGCAAATCCGGTTGAAGTAGAAACCATTCGGAAAGAACGGTTATATGGCGTCGAACAGGACGAGGGTTTATATACACTTGCCATTGCAAATATGATTATCCGTCAAGACGGCAAATCAAACATTATCAAAGGTGATTGCTTTAATCCCCAAATTTTTGAGGAACTAAAGAACCTTAACATAAATATTGGACTAATAAATCCACCGTATTCGCTAAAAGGCGGCAAAGCTGAGTTGGAGTTTGTTGAGCAATTACTGGATGTCTTAACTGTTGGTGGAACAGGCGTTGTTGTTGTGCCTATGTCCTGTGCTATTGGAACTAAGTTTAAAGACATACGGGAACGTCTTTTCAGTAAGCATACTCTAAAAGCTGTTTTCAGTATGCCGGACGATATTTTTTATCCTACGGGCACTAACTCCTGCGTTATGGTGTGGATAGCCCATGCGCCGCACGATACTAAAAAGGAAACATTTTTTGGGTATTGTAAAAATGACGGATATGTTAAGCGAAAGAAGTTGGGACGTATAGATTATTATGGTCGTTGGACCGATGTTCTCACCAAATGGTTGAAGCTTTATCATAATCGCGATGTCATTGACGGGATTTCCGCCCGTTCATGTGTAAAGCATAGCGATGAATGGCTATGTGAAGCATATATGAAAACAGATTACAGCACCTTGACACAGGACAATTTCCAAAAGACAGTCAACGATTACCTGGCATATCTTGTGAAAGCAGGTGAGGTTAATGAAAGTTAAGGACCTGTTTATGCTTAAACAGGGCAATAGTCTGGAATTAATGCACCTTGAAACGACCGAACTTTCAGAAATAAATTTTGTTTCACGTGCTTCGCAAGGGAATGGCGTTGTTGCACAAGTTAATCCGGTTGATGGAATAACACCGTTTGAGCCGGGCCTTATTAGTGTTGCATTAAGTGGAAATGGGGTTTGTTCGGCGTTTGTTCAACCCAAGCAGTTCTATACAGCTTTTCATATAATGGTTTTAACCCCGCGGCATGAAATGACTTTACAAGAAAAATTATTCTACTGTATGTGTGTTAAGAAAAATGCTTATAAATATTGTTGGGGCAGACAGGCTAACAAAACACTCAAAGATATAGAATTGCCAGATAATATTCCCGATTGGGTGTATAATACGCCGATTGTTTCAATTAGAACAAAGGTAAAACCACATAAAAACGCATTGCGTCCTATAGATAAATGGGGAGAATTTCTTGTTGGTGACATTTTCTCCTTTGAAAACTGCAAATGCAGTATAGCACGCGACTTATTATCAGATGGTGATGATTGTTATTATTTAGGTGCAAAAAAGAGTGAAAATGGAGTTATGCGTCGCGTTGCTTATGATGATGATTTAATAACAAAGGGCAATTGTATTGTTTTCATCTGCGATGGTCAAGGATCTGTTGGCTACTCAAATTACATGAATGAGGATTTTATAGGATCAACCACTTTAACAGTGGGTCGCAGTAAGCACATCAACAAATATACGGGTATGTTTTTAGTTGGCGTCCTGGACTTGGAACGCCCTAAATATTCCTTTGGACGCAAATATCGAACTAAGCTGGCAGATACGGTTATTAAACTGCCCGCCATGCCGAACAATACGCCAGATTGGGCGTATATGGAGCAATATATAAAGACGCTTCCTTATTCCGACAGGATATAGTTATACTAATCCGCAATAAAAATCTGTCTCCTCGCAAATGAATTGCTCGGGATTTTTATTGCTCAAGATGCGCCTGTTTCTCGTCTGTCTTCGACAGA
>QMCE01002294.1_pt1 | contig 10558 bp, 11 predicted proteins | sample 1821851 | NCBI WGS metagenome assembly QMCE01 (sample SAMN09453174, study PRJNA476694) | Termite gut metagenome, whole genome shotgun sequencing project. | isolation source: worker | host: Odontotermes sp. | place: South Africa:Pretoria | collected 2016-01-28
TAATAGATACGTAAGTTATTCGTGATACCTATTCTGGATTGCTTTATTTTGGAAGAGGTGGTGCTAATTAAAGGTATTTAATGCAATTAATGGGGTTTAGATTGAAGGAAGACCGGACATTTGAGCAAAAGTACATCAAGATACTTGCTAATAATCTGTAAGGAGTAGTGATTTATGAAAAGATTTATCAGCCTTAGTTTAATTCTCGTATTACTTGTCGTATCAGCCGGTTGCGGCGGCAGTGCTCCGGCATCCTCTGCGGCTCCCGCGGCTCCAGCCGCTCCTGCTGCCCCCGCGGCTCCAGCCGCTCCCGCGGCCTCGGCTGACCCGGCCCCGGCGGCGGACGCCGGCGGCGCGCTGCCCAAGACCAGCGACGGCTTCCCGGACCGCCCGGTCCGCTTCATAATCCCCAACGGCCCAGGCGGCTCCAGCGAGATCTCCTGCCGTTACTGGCAGCCCTACGTTGAAAAGGCGCTTGGTGTGCCTATGCAGTTCGAATTCCTTCCGGGCGCTGCGACAATGACCGCCAGCAGTTTCCTAAAAGATCTTCCTGCCGACGGTTACGTTATGGGTATGTTCGGCGCGTTTGACTGGTCCTATACCGTCGCCTGCATGGACGCCCCGTTTACGATTGACGATTTTGAGATCCTCGGATCTTTCTGGAAAGATCCCGGAGCGGTCATCGTCCACAAGGACGCCCCGTGGAATACGCTTCAGGAACTGATCGACTACATGAAGACACAGCCTCCAAAGACCGTTTCAATAGCGCTTTCCAATATTTCCACGTCCGACATGCTCGGTATCAAGGACATTGAGGACGCGATGGGCGTGCAGTTCAATATCGTTGCTTTTGGAAGCGGAGCAAAGGCCCGTACGGCCGTCGTAGCCGGACAAGCCGACGTCGGACACTTTGCGGTATATGGATCCAAGACCATACTGGAGGACGTCAAAATACTGGGTATCCAGATGAAAGAACACAAATTCCCCAAATTTGCCGATGTGCCGCTCGTAAACGACGCGCTGGGCATTGATGTCCGCGACAACTACATCGAGTACGGCGTATTCACGGCAAAAGGGTTCTCCGAGCAATATCCCGAAAGAGCCGAGTTTATACGTGAAGCCCTTAGGACCGGCTGGAGCGATCCTGGCCTGATGGAGGATCTTATCGCTGTGCAGGAACAAGACAACCTCGTTATCAGAAACGCCGAGGACGCTAAGCAAATGCTGGCGGACACGCTGCAGCTTGCCGTTGACAATCGCGCTCTGCTGTTAGGCGAGGATGCGGCCGCCTCTTGATCTGCCGCGATGACCGGTAACGCATTGACCCTGTGCTGACGTCTTGAAAATAACATTGCAATTTACCGAGCGGTCTCTTCTTATATCAAATATCCCGCGGGGAGTATAGGAAGAGACCGTCATCGGGTTTTTTAAAAGGAGGCTTTGCAATTGCTCATCAAATATTTTCGTTTTATGATCAAAGAATACCTTTTTCTGCTTTTCTCTCTGGCGTTCACAATCGCTTACTGGTACAGCGCCCACGATTTACCGGTGGACGGCATTCTATTTCCCCGCGTATTGATCATCGTTCTTATTCCGCTTTTTGTCTGGAATTTTGCGCTCAGCGTTATAAAATTTCGAAAAACGATGAAATCCGAAGAGCCCGACGCTAAAAAATACGACGTCAGCCTGGGGCTGACCAAACAAAGGGTCGTCGTCATTGTGGCCACGATCGCCTATATATTCCTGATGGACAAAATTGGTTTTGTCGTCTGCACGGTACTCTATATCGGGGGCCTCGCATTCTATCTGGGAGTCCGCAACCCGGTCAGGCTAATCCTGTTCACCGCGATCTATACCGCCCTTATATACGCGATATTCGCCATGTGGCTACAGATAAGGTTTCCGACGGGCCTGCTGTTTTAAGCGCCCGGTATGATTTTACATGAAAGGCAGTGAATAACAGCAAATGGCTGAAACATTATCGCTTATCGGGAACGGCTTTACTATACTGTTAACGCAGGAAGGCCTGACCATGCTGTTCGTGGGTACCATAATCGGTATCGTGGCGGGCAGTATCCCGGGACTCAGCTCCTCTAACACTACGGCGATTCTGCTGCCCATGACGCTTGCTATGTCCCCTCAAGGAGCGTTGATATTTTTGGGCTCTATTTATGTCGGCTGCCAGTACGGCGGCTCGATTCCCGCTATACTATTCAACACGCCCGGTACCACGGGCGCCAGCGCCACGACGCTGGACGGCTTCCCGCTTGCGCGGCAGGGCAAGGCGGCGTTCGCGCTGGCTATCTCGCTCACGGCCTCCTGTGTCAGCGGCATGATCGCGGCGGCGATCTCAATTTTGATCATGAAGCCCGCCGCAACGCTTGCCTATGAATTTGGACCAGCCGAGGTGTTTTTACTGGCTTTAGTTGGTATTATCGTCATTGTGGCTGTGTCCGACAAAAACATTCCCAAGGGTCTGCTTGCGGGCGTTACCGGCCTCTTGATGGCTTGTATGTCAATGGACGCCAACATCGGCCAGGCGCGACTGACTTTCGGCCGGATGGAGCTTTACGACGGTCTGCCGCTGGTAGCCGTTCTGGTGGGCATGTTCGCTTTGCCGTCGATGATCGCTCTGGTGGGAGAAGATGCAGTCTCCCGCGTACACAATGAAAACGTTGGACGCTTTAAAGAGACGATGGAAGGCGTTGTGTTCACCTTTAAAAACTGGATCAACATGGTGCGTTCCTGCATAATCGGCACGATCGTCGGAATCATACCGGGCGCCGGAATTGACATCGCCGCATTTTTAAGCTACGGACAGGCTAAGGTCTGGTCAAAGAGTCCCGAGACCTTCGGGCAAGGCAACCCCGAGGGCATAGTCGCGGCCGAGGCCTCGAACAACGCCGTCTGCGGCGGCGCTCTCGTTCCCTCTATCGCGCTGGGTATTCCAGGCTCCGGCACGACGGCAATAATGCTGGCCGCCCTCACGCTGCACCGCATCAATCCCGGTCCCAGCGTTATGCGCGTTTTCCAAAACGAGGTCTATGCTATCTTCCTTGCGATTTTCTTTGCTAATCTCATCCTGTGGCCCATGGGGCTGTTTTACACCAGATGGACGTCCAAGCTCTCGATCACAAACCCGGCCTATCTGGTGCCGGCTATTGTCTGTGTCTGCATCGTGGGCGCGTACGCGACGCGCACTTTCATCTTCGACGTGGTGCTGTTCATTATTTTCGGACTGCTCGGATATTTGATGATCCAGAACAAATTCCCTCTGGTTCCGTTTATTCTGGGGGTAGTCATGGGAAAGATCGCGGAGGAAAATTTCATAGTATCTTACCGGCTTTCACAGGGCAGCGCAGACATCTTCTTTAAAACTCCCCTCGCGATAGCGCTGTGGATAATCAACGCCGCGGTTCTGATATTGCCGACGGTACTGGCGAAGATAAAGGAAAAGCGCCGCGCGAAGTCCGCGGGCTGACGACTGCCTATATGAAATAAAAAATAAAGGAGCGGCAACATGGGATATACAATGGCTCAAAAAATCATCGCGTCCCATTGCGGAAAAGAGGACGTAGTCCCCGGGGAGATCGTCGTCTGTAAAACCGATTATATCGTCGCGGGCGAGGCGTCGGCCCACATGTGCTTTGTTGAATTCGAAAAGCTCGAAAACCCCAGCATGTTTGACAAGGAAAAGCTTGTCATAGTACCCGATCACACTTCTCCCGCCCCCACCATAGCTAACGCAATGCAAAACAAAGAGATACGCCTGTTTTGCAGGAAGCACGAACTGCCGCATTATTACGAGGTAGGCCAGATGGGCATTGAGCACGTTATTATGCCCGAAAAAGGTTTTGTGGCTCCCGGAGAGCTTATTTGCGGCTGCGACTCGCATTCGTGCACCTATGGCGCGCTGGGGGCGTTTGCGCCCGGGATCTCAAGCACCGACATGCTCCTGGGAATGACTCTTGGAGAAATGTGGCTTAAGGTACCGGAGACCATAAAGATCACGTTCAGGGGCAAGCTTCCGCCGTATATAAGCGGCAAGGACTTGATACTTTACACTCTTGGTCAAATTGGCATGGACGGCGCGCGCTACAAGGTGATCGAATTCTGCGGCGACCCGGTTTATGAGCTGCCGATGGAAGGCCGCTTTACGCTTTGCAATATGGCGATTGAGGCCGGAGCGAAAAGCGCGATCATCCCGCCGGACGAAGTGGCGCTCAATTATGCGAAGGAGCGCTGCCAAAGGCCGTTTACGCCGGTTTATCCGGACGCCGACGCGGTCTATGTGGAGGAGTACGAATGGGATATTTCTTCTTTAGAGCCGCAGGTCGCCATTCCACCGGAGCCAGACAGGGTCTTTTCCGTTCGCGAAGCCATTAAAAAGAAAGGCGACATTTACATTAACCAGGGCTTTATCGGTTCCTGCACGAACGGGCGTCTGGACGACCTGCGCGTCGCCGCCCGCATTCTCGATGGCAAACGTGTGAACCCCGAAGTACGCCTGATCGTGATCCCGGGCAGCCAGGAGGTCTACATGAACGCGCTCAAGGAGGGCATAATCGAAAAGCTTATCGCGGCGGGCGCGGCTGTCAGCACGCCTACCTGCGGCCCATGCGTTGGCGCGCATATGGGCTTGCTTGCAAAGGGAGAGGTTTGCGTTTCTTCCTCAAACCGTAATTTCCCCGGCAGGATGGGGCATTTTGAAAGCGAGGTATACCTTGCCAGCCCCGCGGTGGTGGCGGCTTCGGCCATCCTGGGTAAGCTCGCAGTTCCCGAGGAGGTAAAATAATATGAGCAATACATATTTTAAAGGTACCTGCAGATTGTTCGGAGATCATGTCGACACAGATATCATCATACCTGCCCGCTATATGCATTCTACCGACGAGAATTATCTTGGCCAGAACGTTTTCTCGGATCTTAGGCCGAATTTTGCGGCTTCGATAGATAAAGGCGATATTCTTATAGCTGGCCAGAACTTCGGCTGCGGCAGCTCCAGGGAAGCCGCGCCGGTCGCGATCCGCGGGGCGGGAATATCATGCCTCATAGCGGAGTCCTACGCGAGGATTTTCTACCGCAACTGTATCAACCGCGGTTTTTACGCTATCGAGATTCCCGAAGCCTCTTCCCTGTTTAAAGAGGGAGACAAGGTGTCCGTAGATGTCCAAAAAGGCATAGTGACGAACCATTCCACTGATAAGCAGTATACTTTCCCGCCGTTCCCGGATTTTGTAAAGAGTATCATCGAACAGGGCGGTCTCTTCAATGTTGTTCAGGAAAGATTGAACGCAAAGGCGAAAGCGTAAAAAATACTAAAATAATATGGCTGATCGCGGCGTCATTTTAAAGGCGCCGTGAAACGCTGATGAGAGGAATAATTAAACAATGGATATTTTTATAAATAGCGAGGAGCTGCCTCTGCTGCGCCGTATTCTGGATATTTACCCCGTTGACGGAATTACGACCAATCCGCAGATGATCTCTTATTTGGGAAAAGGAATCGATTACGTGGAGACGATTAAGGCCTATAGAAAGCTGGCGGGTGACAAAATATTTATGACGCAGGTAGTGTCGCGCGATCTTGAGGGTATGCTTGCCGAGGCGAAGATTATCCGAAACCTTGCAGGCAACCAGACCTACGTGAAGTTCCCCGCCAATGAGACGGGACTCAAGGCTATAGCCCAACAGGCGGCGCAGGGCTTTAACACGACGGGTACGATTATTTTTTCGGCAATGCAGGCAATTTTCGCGCTAAAGGCCGGGGCTAAATACGTCGCGTTTTTCTTCAACCCAATGCTGGAGGCCGGACTCGACCCCATAGAGGAGATTCGCAACACCGCGGCCTTTATCAAAGAACACGGCTGCGATGGTAAGATCATGTCAGGAGCCATGCGCAAGTTTGAGCAGCCGGGCCGCGCTATAGAGGCCGGCGCTAGGTCGCTTACTATGAACCCCGATTTTTACGAGGGACACATGTCCCGGCAGCCGTTCGTAGACAAATATGAGGACTTTATGAATTCGTGGAACGGCATTTATGATGGCAAGACGATAATCGACCTGTACGGCGAAGGCAAATGAAAAATAAAGGAACGTTGCGGAGGGGGATTCGATGACTGCCCTGCAAATTAAAAAGGTATTAATCATCGGCGCGGGTACGATGGCGCAGCACATAGGCGTTCAATGCGCGTTGTTTGGACACGGCGCAGTGATGTATGTCCGCAACGCGGACGAACTTGACGGGGCAAGGCGCGGGATACAAAGTCTGGTGCTGCGCCCTATAATAGAGGCGGGCATGGCGACCGAGGCGCAGGCGCGGGAAACAACGGAGCGCATAAGCTTTATCGAAGACCCGGCGCAAACGCCGGCGGACATAGATCTGGTAAGCGAATCCGTGTTGGAGCGGGTGGAGATAAAGCGCGCGGTATGGAGCGCATTTGCGCCTTATCTGCCGCAAAAAGCAATACTGACGACAAACACGTCCTCACTGCTTCCGTCGTCTTTTGCGGCCGCGTGCGGGGACATGTCCCGCTTTTTGGCTTGGCATTTTGCGGCGCCCGTGTTCTTTCAAAATCTGGTGGATATTATGCCGATTCCGGAGACCGCTCCGGAATATGTGCCGCTGATGGAGAGCTTTTCTAAAAAGATCCGCCAGAACAGCGTTGTATTGCATAAGGAGGTGGAGGCGTATCTGCACAACAACATGTTGTTTTCGGTTTTAAACACCGCGCTTGGCCTTTACCGCACCGGCGCGGCCGACGCCGTTGCAATAGACCGCTCCTGGATGGGAGTACGCATGGCAAATTCAGGCCCGCTCGGTATTGTTGACAAGATAGGATTAGACACCATGAGGGATATTTTTGCGAATTGGGACGGATACGATCCCCAAAACAACGCCGTGTTGGATGAAATGATCGCGCAAGGCAGGCTCGGCGTTAAGAGCGGCCGGGGATTTTACAGCTACCCGGACCCCGAATACCGACGGGAGGGGTTTGTATTTCGGGCTCAACCGTTATGAGATACCGGGGAATATGGCGCGAAAGAAATTGCTTCAAGGAGGGTTCTCATGAGCGGGACGGCGCCGCGCTGCGCGGAGACTGAAAAAACCAGGTTGGATATTCTTGCCGCCAGAATCCGTATCGCTACCCTTAAGGGTCTTGGGGCAGCCGGTGCCGGGCATGTGGGCGGGGCGATGTCAGTATGCGATTTGTTAGCCGTGTTATATGGCGGGGAGATGAGTATTAATCCCCAAGACCCGCAATGGGAGGGCAGGGACTGGCTTGTTGTTTCCAAGGGACATTGCGGACCCGCCGTGTATGCGGCACTCGCCTGCGCGGGATATTTTTCGCCGGAAGAAATGCTCACCCTAAACAAACCTGGCACGCGATTGCCCAGCCATTGTGACCGTCTAAAGACGCCCGGCGTCGATATAACGACCGGTTCTTTGGGACAGGGGATTTCCACTGCAATCGGCGTGGCTTGGGGTAACCGGTATCTGGGTAAAACCAACCACACTTATCTGATACTTGGCGACGGAGAAAGCCAGGAAGGCCAGATCTGGGAAGGCGCTCTCTCTGCCGCTCATCACAAGCTTTCAAATCTGATAGCCTTTGTTGATTTAAACCAAAAGCAATTGGACGGCTATACCAAAGATATATGCGACCTGGGAGATTACGGCCGTAAATTCCGTGACTTTGGCTGGTATGTCACGGAATGCGACGGCCATGATGTAATCGCATTGAAAAACGCGATCAGGCTCGCCGGATCAAACGGAGAAAAGCCTTCGATGATTGTCATGCACACGGTAAAAGGTAAAGGATGCACCTTTACCGAGGGGGTTTTCTACAACCATTATCTCCCGTCGCCTGAAGATGTATGTGAGGAGGCTATCCTGCATTTGGCCTCGCAGATTAAGAAGCTGGAAGGAAAGGGGGACGAAGGATGAATCCGGCGTTTCAGTCAAAGGCTCTAGAAGCCGTTTCAGAGGATGCAAAAGAACTGCGCGCCGTGTTTGCGGAGCAAATGGACGAATTAGCGGCGGCGGACAAGCGCGTGATATATCTGGACGCCGACCTCGCGAACAGTGTGGGCATGGTCGGGTTTGCAGGGAAGCATCCTCGGCAGTTCATCAACTGCGGTATTCAGGAGGCCAACATGATCGGCATGGCGGCCGGGCTGTCCGCTGCGGGGCTTATTCCTTTTGTTCACACTTTCGGTGTTTTCGCTTCACGGCGGGTGATGGATCAGATTTTCGTTTCAGCCGCGTACGCGGGACTCAATGTCCGCATTTTCGGCTCCGACCCGGGAGTTACGGCGGCTACCAACGGCGGAACACACATGGCCTTTGAGGATATTGGAATGCTGCGTTGCGTACCGGGAGCGACTATACTGGAGCCTGCCGACTCGGTGGCGCTGACCGGTCTTATGCGGCAAGTAAAGGATCTTTGGGGCATACACTATATACGCTTGTCCCGAAAAAAAACGATTAAGATATATAGGGACGGCTCGGACTTCATCATTGGGAAAGCAGAAAAACTGCGGGACGGACGCGATGTGAGCATCTTTTCCGCGGGGATTTGTGTGGCGCAGGCGCTCAAAGCCAGAGAACTGCTGCTACAAAAAGGTATTTCAGCAGCGGTATACGATATGTTCACCATTAAACCGATTGACCGTGAAGCCGTTATCAACGCCGCAAAGGAGACTGGCGCGATCGTGACGGCGGAAAATCACAGCATCATCAACGGCCTGGGTTCGGCTGTCGCCGAAGTAATCGCAGAGAATATCCCGGTCCCCATGGAACGGGTCGGCGCGCGGGACCGCTTTGGAGAAGTCGGCGATGTGGATTACCTGATGAAGGCCTTTGAGCTGACGGCGGCGGATATTGCCTGCAGAGCCGAAAAGGCAGTCGCGCGGAAAGAAAGTTCCGGATGAAGCTGTTGGAAGGAGATATACCGCTTGCCAATTTGAGCCATGTGGGCTTCGCGGTCAGAAACGCGGAAAAAACCGTTGAATTTCTCTCGTCTGTGTGGAGTTTGGGGCGGCCAAAAATCGCTCATTACGAAACCAAAAAAGATGATATGATCTTTGGAGAGCCTTTTAAGATCAAAATTATTTTTGTCAAATTCGGTGCGCTTCAGCTGGAGATCATAGAGCCTTTGGACGAGACGTCGGTCTGGGCAAAATTTATCGCTGAAAAGGGCGAGGGCGTCCATCATGTCGCGTTCGGTGTTTCCAATTATGATCGGATGGTTGAAAAGATGGAGGGGCAGAAGCCACTCTCGGCCGCTAAAGTCAACGGCTACCGCTGGTGCTATTACGACACCGCCCCCGGCGGGATGATTTTTGAGTTCCGCGAGGAGTATCTGAAAGACTAGTCAGAGGTGAAACAATGCTTTGGGGAATGCTGCTTGCTGTGGCCGGTGGCTTGCTTGGTTATAAATCTAAGTTTCCGGGCGGCGCAATGATCTTCTCCATGCTGGCTGTAGGCATTTTTAACGCTTTTACCGGCTTAGTGCGATTTCCGGATCAGTTCACCGTAATCGGACAAGCCCTGTCAGGTGCGTTCATTGGCATAGGGCTTAACCGGGACATGCTAAAAAGTGTCCGCCGCCTGTTTGGGGCGGCTGTTTTGGTAGCGGTGTGTATGCAGATGGCCGGCATAGCGATCGGGTTTATGGTGCACATATCCACCGGGCTTCCGCTGACTACAAGCTTTCTTTCCAGCGCTCCGGGCGGCATGGCCGACATGACGCTAATAAGTCTGGAAATGGGCGCCGACGCCGCCAAGATTGCGGTTCTGCACTCTTTTAGAGTATTCGTGGTGCTTCCGATCGTCCCTCCGCTTTTTAAACTTATTGACAAATATGTGAGAGTGCGCTCAAAAGCGATTTTGCCCGCTGCCGACAGCGGTGACGCGCAGCCCGCCGTGAAAGAGGCACAGGCAGTTTCCGCAAGACCCGCGGGCAAGGCGTTGATCCTTAAAAATCTGCAAACTGTTTTGATCGCCGTTGCAAGCGGTATTGCCGGCAATTTAACCGGAATGCCCGCCGGAACCATTATATTTTCGATGGCTGCCGTAGCCGTCTGTCAGATCTCCGGCAACGGGAATCGGGTATATCTTTCAAAAAATGTCAGGATTGCGACGCAGATGCTGGTGGGCGCGCTGGTCGGACAAACTGTAAATTCAGAAGAAATACTTAGCATGGGAAACCTCATTACCGTTGGCCTGCTTATGATCGGCTCTTATCTTGCAACAAATATATTGTTGGGTTTTTTGCTTCACGCGCTTTGCAAGCTCGACCTCACCACGGCGTTGTTCGCGACCGCTCCGGTGGGAGTGGCCGATATGGCGCTAATAGCTTCCGACATAGGTGGCAACGGGCCTCAGGTGGCTATTCTGCAGGTGGTTAGGCTGTCGTCTGTCGTAATATTTTATCCGCAGATTATATCAATGCTTTCCGGCAATTGAATTTCTAAAAATAGTGTGCAATAATAAATATAAACAGAATAAATACCGACGCCAAAACGAAATAAAGGAGTATGGAAAATGCAAAAC
>QMCE01770275.1_pt1 | contig 10558 bp, 8 predicted proteins | sample 1821851 | NCBI WGS metagenome assembly QMCE01 (sample SAMN09453174, study PRJNA476694) | Termite gut metagenome, whole genome shotgun sequencing project. | isolation source: worker | host: Odontotermes sp. | place: South Africa:Pretoria | collected 2016-01-28
ATGAATATCGAGAAAAAATTGTGGGAGGCGGCTTTCAAAGCCGTCGGGGAGCTGTACGGCGATGTCCCGAAAGAGCTGGTACAGGTGCAAAAAACAAGGAAAGAGTTCACGGGAGACTATACCCTGGTGGTGTTTCCGCTGTTGAAGGTCTCGGGGCAGTCGCCCGATCAGACGGCTCAACAGATAGGTGATTTTTTGGTGGCGGGCAATGCGGATATAGACAGCTATAACGTCATAAAGGGCTTTTTGAACATTTCGCTCAAACCGGCGTTTTGGGCGGACAGGTTCGCAGAGATAGGGGCGGATTTCGGCGTTTTGCCACCGACGGGAAGGACCGTTATGGTCGAATATTCGTCGCCTAACACCAACAAGCCGCTCCATTTGGGCCACGTGAGGAACAATCTGCTGGGGTACTCGGTGGCGGAGATTCTGAAAGCTTGCGGCAACACGGTGCTGAAGGCCAATCTGGTGAACGACCGCGGGATACATATATGTAAAAGTATGCTCGCGTGGCAACTTTTCGGAGGTGGCGAAACCCCACAGTCGAGCGGAATGAAGGGCGACCATCTGGTGGGAAAATACTATGTTCGTTACAATGCCGAGCTCAAAAACGACCCCACTCTGGAAACCCGGGCTCAGGAGATGCTCCGAAAGTGGGAGGCGGGTGACAAGGAGGTTTACAAGCTGTGGGAGACGATGAACGGCTGGGTCTACGACGGCTTCGACACCACGTACAAGCGGCTGGGGGTCGATTTCGATCGGATGTACTATGAGTCGCAAACCTATTTGGCGGGCAAAACACTGGTCGAAGAGGGGCTGAAAAAGGGAGTGTTCTATCGGCGCGACGACGGCTCGGTTTGGGTAGATTTGACTGCCGACGGGCTCGACGAGAAGCTGCTGCTGAGGGGCGACGGGACGAGCGTCTATATGACCCAGGACCTGGGGACGGCTCTGGAACGCTTCACCAAGGAGCATCTCGACGAGCTGGTGTACGTCGTGGGCAACGAGCAGAATTACCATTTTCAGGTGCTCAAGCTGGTGCTCAAAAAGTTGGGGTACGATTGGAGCGATGCGATATATCACCTCTCTTATGGGATGGTGGAGCTGCCCGAGGGCAAGATGAAGTCGCGCGAGGGGACGGTTGTCGATGCGGACGACCTGATAGAGGGGATGGTCGACGAGGCTCGCGAAATGAGTGTTCAGCTCGGCAAGAGCGAGGGCGAGGATGTGAGCGAGATGGTGGGCTTGGGCGCGTTGAAGTACTTTATTCTGAAGGTCGATCCGCGCAAGACGATGCTGTTCGATCCGCGCGAGTCGATCGACTTCAATGGCAACACGGGGCCGTTCATTCAGTATACTCACGCGCGGATACGGTCGGTGCTGCGGAAGGCTTCGTCGGACTATTCGGCGGGTGCCGTGGATGTTTACCTGCCTGAGGAGTTGGAGCTGGTGAAGATGCTGTGTGATTATCCTGCGGTGGTGGCTCAGGCCGGGAGGGAGTTTTCGCCGGCGGTTGTGGCGGCTTATGTTTACGATCTGGCGAAGACGTATAACGGGTTTTATCACGACCATTCGATCTTGAAGGAGCCGGACGAGGCGACGCGCAATTTTAGGCTGCGGTTGTCGCAGCGGGTGGCGTTTGTGATTAAAAGAGGTATGGCCTTGCTCGGCATCGCCGTCCCAGAGAGGATGTAGGAAATAATTACAGTAAAAAACAATGACACAGGAAGAACTTTTCAAGAAGCTGATAGCGCACAGCAAGGAGTATGGCTTTATTTTTCCGTCGAGCGAAATCTACGACGGACTAAGCGCAGTGTACGACTACGGGCAGCTGGGCGTCGAGCTCAAAAACAATATCAAAGCCTATTGGTGGGACGCTATGACGCGGCTCAGAGAAAATATCGTCGGTATAGACGCCGCCATTTTTATGCATCCCCGAACCTGGGAAGCATCGGGCCACGTCGGAGCATTCAACGACCCGCTGATAGACAACAAAGATAGCAAAAAGCGGTACAGGGCCGATGTGTTGCTCGAAGACCACCTCGCAAAACTCGACGAAAAGATAGAGAAAGAGGTCGAAAAAGCGCGCAAACGGTTCGGCGAAAGCTTCGACGAAGGGCAGTACAGGACCACTTCGGAGAGGGTCGTTGCGTTGCAAAAAGATCGCGACGCGATCCACGCAAGAATGGTCAAAGCATTGACCGACAACGACTTAACCGAGCTCAGGCAAATTATCGTCGATGCCGAGATCGTCGATCCGGTGAGCGGCACGCGCAACTGGACCGAGGTGAGGCAGTTCAACCTGATGTTCGATACGAAGATGGGCTCGGTGGCCGAGGGTGCCAACACCATCTATCTTCGGCCGGAGACGGCCCAGGGCATCTTTGTCAACTTCCTCAATGTCCAGAAGACGGGCCGGATGAAGATCCCGTTCGGCATTGCGCAGATCGGCAAGGCGTTCCGCAACGAGATTGTGGCGCGGCAATTCATTTTCAGGATGAGGGAGTTCGAGCAGATGGAGATGCAGTTCTTCGTTCGGCCTGGCGAGGAGATGCAGTGGTATGAGTATTGGAAAAACTTCCGGATGAGCTGGCATCGCGCATTGGGCTTCGGCGACGAGCTCTATCGCTTCCACGACCACGACAAGCTGGCCCATTATGCCAACGCTGCGGCCGATGTGGAATTTCGGTTCCCGTTCGGCTTCAAGGAGGTGGAGGGCATCCATTCGCGTACCGATTTCGACCTGGGTAACCACGAGAAGTTCAGCGGCAAGAAGCTACGTTATTTCGATCCGGAGACGGGCGAGAGCTATGTGCCTTATGTGGTCGAAACGTCGATCGGGGTGGACAGGATGGTGTTGCAGATACTTTCGGCTTCGTATGCCGAGGAGCAATTGGATGGTGGCGAGAGCCGTGTGGTGATGCGCATTCCCTCTCAGCTGGCTCCGGTGAAGGTGGCGGTGCTGCCGCTGGTGAAAAAGGACGGATTGCCCGAGATCGCCCGAGGCATTATCGACGCGCTGAAGTACGACCACAACGTTCATTACGACGAAAAGGACAGTATTGGGAAACGTTATCGCCGTCAGGACGCCATCGGGACGCCATTTTGCGTGACCGTCGACCACACCAGCGGCGAGGACGGAACAGTGACGGTGCGCCACAGAGACACAATGGAGCAGCAGCGGGTTGCCATTGCCGACCTGCCCGCACTCATCAATAAGGAGTGTTCGCTTCGCAGCCTGCTGGAAAAACTAAAAAATTAGTAGATGACATTTGAAGAATTAAACATAGCCGAGCCCATATCGAGGGCGATAAGTGAGAAGGGATACACCGAACCCACACCGATCCAGCAGCAAGCGATCCCCGTTGTGAACGCCGGACGCGACATATTCGGAATAGCGCAAACCGGAACCGGAAAAACCGCCGCTTTCGCCATTCCGATACTGCAAAAACTCTGGGAAGCCACCAGGCAACCCGTCGCATCGGAGAACAGCGAGGAACAATCGACCTCCGAAAGGCCGAAACGCAAGGACAGAAGAGGCCGAAACCACGGAAAACCGGAAGCCAAAAGGGCGATCAAGGCGTTGATACTCACACCAACGCGCGAACTTGCCGCGCAGATAGATGAGTGCTTCACCGACTATGGGAAATACACGGGGTTGCGCCACACCACCGTCTTCGGCGGCGTGAAACAGAAGCCCCAGACCGACAAGTTGCGCCGCGGGGTCGACATTCTTATCGCCACCCCCGGGCGTCTTCTCGACCTGCACGGACAGGGCGAGGTGGACCTGGACGAGATGATATTTTTTGTTCTCGACGAGGCCGACAGAATGCTCGATATGGGCTTCATCGGCGATATTCGTCGGCTCGTGAGGCTGATTCCCGAAAAGCGGCAAACACTCTTTTTCAGTGCCACGATGCCCGCGCCGATAGTGAGCCTGAGCCGCGGCATCCTCACCGACCCCGTGAGGATAGAGGTCAGTCCCGAATCGAGCACGGTGGACACCATCGACCAAACGATCTTCTTCGTCGAAAAGCCCGAGAAAAAGGCACTGCTGATAAAACTGCTCAAAGAGAACGAGGACACGAGCGTGCTGATCTTTTCGCGCACCAAGCACGGGGCCGACAACATCAGCAAAATACTCACCAAGGCAGGCATCCAGAGCGTGGCCATCCACGGCGACAAGAGCCAGGGACAGCGGTTGAAGGCGATGAGCGACTTCAAGGGCGGCCACGCCAAGGTGATGGTGGCGACCGATATTGCTGCCCGCGGGATAGATATTCGTGAGTTGGGGATGGTGATAAACTTCGATCTGCCCGACGTGGTGGAGACATACGTTCACCGCATCGGCCGGACGGGAAGGGCCGGTCGGACAGGGAGGGCGTACACCTTTGCTTCGCAGGACGACCATATGATCGTGAAGGAGATCCAGTCGCTGGTCGGCCGCCCAATCAAGATGGAACTTTTTTAGAATACAGCTATGAAGGTACTTGGCATCAACGGCAGTCCCCGCGGCAAGGGAAACACGGCTCTTGCGCTGGGCGAAATGCAAAAGGAGTTTGCGCGCCACGGCATCGAAATGGAGATCGTCCACATCGGCAACAAGGCGATACGCGGCTGTCTGGCGTGTGGGGCGTGCAGTCGCAACAGGAACGAAAAGTGCATCATCGACGACGATCCGGTCAACGACATTGTAGGACGGATGAAGGCTGCGGATGCCATTGTGCTCGGTTCGCCGGTGCATTATGCCAACATTGCGGGTACGATGAAGAGTTTTTGCGACCGTGCTTTTTATGTTGCGGGGGCTAATTACGGGATCTTTGCGGGTAAGCCCGGAGCGGCGGTGGTTGCGGTTCGGCGGAGCGGCGGCTCGAATGCCTGGAGCGCGCTCAACTACTATTTCACCATTGCGAATATGCCTGTTGCGGCGTCGACCTATTGGAGCATTGTCCACGGAACGGCTGCGGGTGAGGCGACGGAGGATGCGGAGGGGTTGCAGACTGTGAGGAACGCAGCTCGTGGGATCGTGTCGTTGCTGACGGGCGCGCCCGCTGAGTTCGAATTCGGTGCGAGGACGAGTTTTATAAGGTGAGATTGGTACGTTTTTTGTCTTTTCCTGTCGCTGAGAAATAACTTATTTTATGGAAAAGAAAGCGTGTGGCTGCGGCGCGAAAACCAAAGCCAAATTCAACGACGGTCTGAAAAAGGATGCCAAAGCCATTGTAGCCAATGTCGAAGGGTACGGTAAAACCGACAAAACCAAGCGTTCGGCAGAGGTCCGTGCGGCATTCGCCGAGAAAAAACCGGCAGCCAGAAAAACCGTGACAAAGGCTTTTGCCGCTCCGAAAGGCGTGAAGACCACCAAGGCCGTGGCTAAACCGACCTCGAAGGGTGTTCAGCGACCGTTGCCCAAGCCCGCCGGAATGTCGAAAGGTCCCCACAGCGGCGACCAGTGTTAACAAAAGAGCCCTCTCCGGAGGGCTCTTTTTATTTGTCGATTATAGCTTTCACCGTCTGCCGCAACCCTTGTTCGAAATCCATCACGGGACGCCAACCCAAGGTCCGGCGAATCTTCGAAGTGTCGACGGCATACCGGAAGTCGTGTCCCGCGCGATCGGTCACAAACTCGATGAGCCGCTCGCTCGACCCCTGTGGCCGACCCAAAGCATCGTCCGTCAAACCGACAAGCATCCTCACCAGGTCAATGTTGCGCACCTCGTTGCCGCCACCCACCAAATAGGTCTCGCCCGCCGCACCACGATGTAAAATGGCATCTATGGCCGCCACGTGGTCGCCCACCCAGATCCAATCCCTCACATTGGTCCCGTCGCCATAAACGGGCAACGGCTTCTCGGCGGCTATGCGACAATGAGCGGAATAAGCTTTTCGGGAAACTGCCCGGGTCCATAATTGTTCGTACAATTCGAGATGATGGTCGGCATCCCATAGGTGTGATGATAGGCCCTCACAAAGTGGTCGGCGGCGGCTTTAGATGCCGAATAGGGCGACCTCGGATCGTACCTTGAAGTTTCGGTGAACACCCCGCCCTCGCCCAACGAACCGTACACCTCGTCGGTGGAGACCTGATAGAACAGTCTGCCCCCGTAATTGCCGTTCCAATGCGCCCGGGCGGCCTCCAAAAGCGCAAGGGTGCCCATCACATTGGTACGCGCAAACACACTCGGCGCGCCGATACTGCGATCGACGTGGCTCTCGGCCGCAAGATTCAGGACGGCATCTGGGGAGTATTCGGAAAAAATCTTCCTCAACAAATCGCCATCGCAAATATCCCCCCTGACAAAGGTGTAATTCGGCACACCGTCGATCTCCCTCAAATTGTCGAGACACCCCGCATACGTCAGCGCATCGAGATTGACCACCCGATGTCCCGAAGCAACAAAATGCCTCACCACGTGCGCCCCGATGAAACCCGCACCACCCGTTATCAAAATAGTCTTCATAGCCCCCTATCGTAAAGAAAAAACCCGACCCTGCTCGGCAATATAGCTCTGCTCAAAAACCGTGCGCGCCTCCGCCTCCAACACCGAAACATCCTTATACCGCGCCGAAAAGTGACCTATAATCAACTTACCCGCCTCGGCTTTCAGCGCGATCTTTGCAGCCCCCAACGCCGTCGAATGGCCCGTGCGCGCCGCCAAATGTCTGTCCGCATCCGAAAAAGTGGCCTCGTGGTACATCAAATCGACCCCCTTGGCCAGCAACGCCGCACGCCCCGAAGCCGTCGTGTCGCTCAAAAAAGCATAACTACGCGGCACCGTCCCCACCCCATCCTGCTTCTCGCGAAAAACATATCCGGTGGTCGGCACCCGATGGCGCAAAGGCACCGAATGCACCTCCATAGACTTATTCTCATAAACCAACCCGCCGTTCGAAGTATCCACCGCCGTGAACTCCAACGGAAAATCGACCGGTTGGCCGAAATCGTTCACGAAAAAATCTATCAACCGCCCCACCCCAGCCGGCCCGAATATGGGCAAAGGACTCTTCCGCCCCATAAACCCCATACTCGAAACGAGCGGCAACAGCCCGTAAACGTGGTCGCCGTGGATGTGGCTGACGAACACCGCCCTGATCTGCAACGGCGAAACTCCCGCCCTCATCAACCGCTCCTGGGTGCCCTCGCCGCAATCGACCAAAAAAAACTGCTCACGCACATTAAGCACGTGAGCAGTCTGGTATCTGCCGACAACCGGTGAAGCCGAACCATTACCCAATATGGTAACCTCAAACCTCATCGCCCATAGTCCGGCAAAATTACTCCTCTTCGGCCGCCTTCACAGCCTTCTTCGCCGGAGCTTTCTTCGCAGGCTTAGCCTCGGCCCCTCCTCCATATCGGCCTTCAAAGCCACAAGAGCCGACAAATCGCCCAAAGTGGTCTTCTCCACCGAAGCGTTCACCTTCTTCACCGAACTCGAAGCCTCATCAGCCGCCGCACGACGCTCGGCCCTGACGGCATCACCCGCCGCACGCTTAGCCTCTTCATAGGTCCTCACGTGAGACAACACGATGCGCCGCGTACCCTTCGAGAACTCGATAACCTTCAGCGGCAACACGTCGCCCACCTTAGGCGTCGAGCCGTCCTCCTTGGTCAACTGACGCGCCGGAACAAACCCTTCCACATCCTCGCCCAACTTCACAACCGCGCCCTTGTCGTTAACCTCGGTTATCGTCCCGTCGTGAACGCTGTCCAGTGCATAAGTGCCCTCGAACTGGTTCCACGGATTCTCCTCCAACTGCTTGTGGCCCAGGCTCAAACGACGATTTTCCTTATCTATCTCCATCACCACCACCTGAATATCTTCGCCCACCTTGGTGAACTCGGCCGGATGCTTGATCTTCTTCATCCAACTAAGGTCCGAAATGTGGATAAGTCCGTCGATGCCGTCTTCGAGTTCGACAAACACACCGAAGTTGGTGAAGTTGCGAACCTTGGCGGTATGAACGCTTCCGACGGGATATTTCTTCTCGATACCCTCCCACGGATCGGCGCCCAACTGCTTGGTGCCCAGCGACATCTTTCGCTCGTCGTGATCGAGCGTCAAAACCACGGCTTCGATCTCGTCCCCGACCTTCATAAAGTCCTGAGCCGAACGCAGGTGCTGGCTCCAGCTCATCTCGCTGACGTGAACCAACCCCTCGATTCCCGGAGCAACCTCGACGAACGCCCCGTAATCGGCCATCACCACAACCTTACCCTTTATCTTGTCGCCGACTTTGATCTCCTTGCTGAGCGCATCCCACGGATGGGGTGCCAACTGCTTCAAACCGAGCGCGATACGCTTCTTGCCCTCGTCGAAGTCCAGAATAACGACATTCAGCTTCTGGTCCAGCTCCACCACCTCTTCGGGATGGGTTACACGGCCCCAGCTCAGGTCGGTGATGTGGATGAGCCCGTCGACACCGCCCAGATCGATGAAGACCCCGTAAGTGGTGATGTTCTTGACCGTTCCCTCCAAAATCTGACCTTTCTCCAACTTGCCGATAATATCTTTCTTCTGCTGTTCCAATTCGGCTTCGATAAGAGCCTTATGCGAAACGACGACGTTGCGATATTCGGGATTGATCTTCACCACCTTGAACTCCATCGTCTTGTCGACATAGATGTCGTAATCGCGGATCGGCTTCACGTCGATCTGCGAACCAGGGAGGAACGCCTCGATGCCGAACACATCGACGATCATACCGCCCTTGGTGCGGCACTTCACATAGCCCTTGATGATCTCGTCGTTGTCCATCGCCTGATTTACGCGATCCCAGCTCTTCAACTGACGAGCCTTCTTGTGCGACAAAACGAGTTGTCCTTTCTTATTTTCGGCATTCTCCACAAACACCTCTACCTTCTCGCCAACCGCCAACTCGGGGTTATAGCGAAACTCGGTGATGGGGATGATGCCCTCCGACTTATAGCCGATGTTAACCACCACCTCGCGCTTGTTGAGCCCGATCACGGTGCCTTCGACAACCTCGCCCTCGACAACATTGCTCAGCGTCTTCCCATAATCTTCCGCCACAGCCTCTTTCGATTTGCCGTAGAGAGCCGAGTCGTTTTCATACGCCGCCCAGTCGAAATTTTCGTTGGACACCTTTTCTTTTACCACTTCTGACATAAAAACTAAATTGCGAACCAGTCGCCCGTTAAAAGATTAAACAATAGGGCGCAAAGATACAACTTTTTTAATTATCTTTGCCCTATTGGAGCGCGTGCAATGAAAAAGATTCGGATAATATGTGAGAACACCGGCAAGGCCCTCTTCGTCGAGATGGGGTCCTCGCTGTCCGACATAGCCAAGACCATCCATTCCGAGCGTCCCATACTGGCAGCGTACGTCAACAACAAGATAAAGGACCTCTCGTTCGTGCTGTTCGAGCCGTCGAGCGTCAGGTTTATCGACATCACCCACTTCGAAGGGCACAGGGTGTACGAGCGGACACTCTTCTTCACCCTCAACCTGGCCATACACAGACTGTGGCCCGAGCAAAGATTCAAGATAAGGCACAGCGTGTCGAGGGGCTATTATTCCGAAATTACGGGGTTCGACGAGGTTACCGACGAAATGATCGCCGACATCAAAAAAGAGATGGACTCCATAATTGCGTCGGACCTGCCCATCGGAAAGGATAAAGTGCTGTACGACGAGGCGCGGGAGAGTTACGAGAAATTGGGATACGACGACAAGATAGCTTTGTTGGAGACGCGCCCAAGGCTCTATGTCTCGCTCTACACTTTGGGCGACACGGTGGGCTATTTCTATGGTGCGCTGGCCCCATCGACGGGATATGTCGGGCTTTACGACCTGCGACCTTATTACAAAGGAATGTACATCTCCATCCCGAAGCGCACACGGCCCGACGTGCTCAACGAGATGGTGCCGCAGCACAAAATGTTCGACACCTTCGCCGAGTACAACGAGTGGGTGAGCATCATCGGGGTCTCCAACATCGGGCAACTCAATCAGCGGGCCGCCCAAGGGGAGACGAGCGACCTTATCAAGATAGCCGAAAGTTTCCACGAAAAGAAGCTGGCCTCCATTGCCGACACTGTCTTCGAGGCCAACCTGTTGAAGGGCACGCGGGTGGTGTTGATGTCGGGCCCGTCGTCGAGCGGCAAAACCACCACGGCCAAGCGGTTGGGCATTCAGTTGCGCATTCTGGGAATGGTTCCGGTGCTGGTGTCGCTGGACGACTATTTTGTGGAGCGCGACAAAACCCCGCGCGATCCCGTGACGGGAGATTACGACTATGAGGCGTTCGATGCGATAGATCACGACGTGTTCAACGACCACCTGCGCCGGTTGACTGGTGGTGAAAGTGTTGAAATTCCCCGTTATGACTTCATTACGGGCAAGCGAATGACCCACGAGCAGCCGCTGAAACTCGGCGAACGGTCGGTGTTGATAGTGGAGGGCATCCACGCGCTCAATCCCAGGCTGACCGAAAGTTTGGACGAGGACTCGAAGTTCAGGATATATCTTTCGGCGTTGACCTCCATAGGGATGGACAACCTTTCGCGAATCCCCACCACCGACAACCGATTGAT
>QMCE01002295.1_pt1 | contig 10557 bp, 8 predicted proteins | sample 1821851 | NCBI WGS metagenome assembly QMCE01 (sample SAMN09453174, study PRJNA476694) | Termite gut metagenome, whole genome shotgun sequencing project. | isolation source: worker | host: Odontotermes sp. | place: South Africa:Pretoria | collected 2016-01-28
GAAATCGGCCTCGGGTATGAAACCGAAAATTTTGCTTACATCAGGTGTTCCCATTTATATCAATTTATTGGTTAAATTTCGCATTGTTTTCGAGGGAGTCGCGCCGTCGTACAGAATGTCGTAAACGGCTTGTGCAATGGGCATACCCTCGATGCCGTGGGCGCTGCCGGTGTGGCGTACCGTTTCGGTGGCGTAATAGCCTTCGGCCACGCCGCCGAGTTCCATCTGCGCGCTCTTGACGTGCAGTCCCTTGCCGATCATCATCCCGAAGCGGCGGTTGCGGCTGAAAGGCGAGTAGGCCGTCACCAACAGGTCGCCCAGAAAGGCCGAAGTGTTGGTGTCGCGTCCGGCGCAGGGGAATGCCGTGTCGAGGAAATGTTTCATTTCGCGCGCACCGTTCGAGATGAGCACCGACATGAAGTTGTCGCCGTAGCCCAGCCCCGCGGCGATACCTACCGAGAGGGCGTAGATGTTTTTCAGAATGGCGGCGTACTCCACCCCGTGGATGTCGCCCGAAATGGTGGTGCGTATATATTTCGCCGAGAGCTTGCTCGCCATGATGCGGGCGTTGTCGAGATTTTTGCAGGCTATGGTGAGGTACGACAATCGTTCGAGGGCGATCTCCTCGGCGTGGCTCGGCCCTCCGATGACTCCCGCACGGTCGAGCGGCAGGCCGTAGTGGCGGTTGAGGTATTCGGTGATGGTGAGATAGTTGCCTGGAACGATGCCCTTGATTGCCGAAATGACGAACTTTTCGGAGAGAGGCACGGTCAGCCCTTCGAGAAATGATTTCAGGAAAGCCGAAGGGGCGGCAAGGATGATGACATCGGCTTCCGACACCACGCGGTTTATGTCGTCCGAGGGGTCGATCATCGAGGGATCGAACTCCACGTCGCTAAGATAGCGCGGATTACGCCCCCCCCCCTCGGCGCGCAACGACTCGAGAACTTCTTTGTTGCGGACATACCAGCCGACCTTCTCGCCGCTGTCCGTCAGGATCTTCACTATTCCCGTAGCCCAACTCCCGTGTCCTATGACCGCGCACCGCGACTCCTTTCCGATAAGCATCTCCGATACATTTTTATGTGTGTGCAAAACGCAAAATTAATAATTTTTAATAAGGTTAGGCAGGATGCGCCTCGGCAAAGCAAAATAATTTGCATTTGCGCTCGGCTTTCACTACCTTTGTAAGCTATTAATTCCATATAAAAACCATGAGCCATAAAAAGATAAAAAGCGCACTGTTGTCGGTCTATCACAAGGACGGTCTCGACGATATTGTGAGAACACTCGCGGCGGCTGGCGTGAAACTCTATTCGACGGGCGGAACGCTCGATTTTATTCACGGTCTCGGCTTCGAAGCCGTTGCGGTCGAAAGCCTTACGGGCTATCCGTCGATACTCGGCGGCCGCGTCAAAACCCTCCATCCGGGGGTGTTCGGGGGGATACTCTCCCGCCGCGAACTTCCCGCCGACGACGCCCAACTCGCCGAGTACGGCATTCCGGAGATAGACCTCGTGATAGTCGACCTCTATCCGTTCGAGGCGACGGTCGCCTCGGGTGCGCCGGAGCAGGATATAATCGAAAAGATAGACATAGGCGGAATCTCGCTGATACGCGCAGGGGCGAAAAACTTCAAGGATGTGGTCATCGTCGGCTCGCAGGCTCAGTACGGTGAACTGCTCGGACTGCTGACGGAGCAGGGTTGCGCCACCACTCTCGAACAACGCCGCCGTTTTGCCGCGCTGGCTTTCGGGGTCAGCTCGCACTACGACAGCGCGATATTTAATTGGTTTAATAGCCGCGAGGAGATCCCGGCTTTCCGCGCATCCTACGACGGCGGGCGAGGACTTCGCTACGGCGAGAATCCGCATCAGAAAGGGGCTTTCTACGGCCGTCTCGACGATGTTTTCCAGCAACTGCACGGCAAAGAAATTTCGTACAACAACCTGCTCGACATAGATGCGGCGGTCAATCTGATAGCCGAGTTCGGAGACTCGCAGCCGACGTTTGCTATTCTGAAACACAACAACGCCTGCGGGGTGGGCATGGGCGAAACCGTTCTCGAAGCCTACAACCGCGCCCTCGCCTCCGACCCCGTTTCGGCTTTCGGAGGGGTGCTTATCTGCAACAAGCCGGTCGATGCCGCAGCCGCCGAAGAGATAAACAAACTTTTTTTCGAGGTTATCCTCGCTCCGGCATACGAAACGGCCGCACTCGATACGTTATATGCTAAGAAAAACCGGATCGTGTTGGTACTTAACAGTATCGTGCGTCCGCCGGTGCAGTTCCGCTCGCTGTTGAACGGCGTGGCGGTGCAGGACAGGGACCTTGTCGTCGGAGGTGTGGACGGAGAAACCACGGTTGTAACAAAACGCAAACCCTCTGCCGGTCAGATGGCCGACATGGTGTTTGCCAACAAAATCGTCAAACAGTCGAAGAGCAATGCCATAGTCCTCGCGAAAGACGGACAACTCCTCGCAAGCGGAGTGGGGCAGACCTCGCGTGTGGATGCTCTGCGGCAGGCGATCGAAAAGGCAAAAAGTTTCGGGTTCGACCTGCGCGGCGCGGTTCTTGCGAGCGATGCGTTCTTCCCGTTCGCCGACTGCGTCGAGATAGCACACGGCGAAGGCATCGAAGCGGTCGTACAGCCCGGAGGCTCGGTGCGCGACGGCGACAGCGTTACCTATTGTGATGAGCACGATATGGTGATGATTTTTACAGGATTAAGACACTTTAAACATTGAATTATGAGTTATGAATTATGAGTTATGAATTAGGGCTACGCGCAATTTTTCATATAACTCATAACTCATAACTCATAACTCATAACTAAAAAAAATATGGGATTGTTTTCACTGACTCAGGAACTTGCGATCGACCTCGGGACGGCCAACACGCTGATCATACATGAGGGCAAGGTGGTGGTCGACGAACCGTCGATAGTTGCCCTCGACGCCCACACGGGCAAGATGGTCGCTTTCGGCCACAAGGCAAACCAGATGCACGGTCGTACCCACCAGAATATTCGTACTATCCGACCGCTGAAAGACGGCGTAATTGCCGACTTCACCGCCACAGAACTGATGCTGCGCGGAATGATAAAGCAGGTATCGTCGTCGAAATTCTTCACCCCGTCGCTCAAAATGGTGATCTGTATTCCGAGCGGTTCTACCAACGTGGAAATTCGAGCCGTCAGGGACAGCGCCGAACACGCCGGAGGACGCGAGGTCTACATGATCTACGAACCGATGGCAGCGGCACTCGGGGCGGAACTCGACGTGCAGGCTCCCGAGGGTCACATGATAATCGACATCGGCGGCGGTACCACCGAGATCGCCTGTATCTCGCTCGGCGGCATCGTTTGCAGCGAAAGTATCAACGTGGCGGGCGACGTACTTACCGAAGATATTCGCAACTATATGCGCCAGGCGCACGAGATCCGCGTGGGTGAGCGCACCGCCGAGGAGATCAAGATAGCCGTCGGCTCGGCTATCAAAAAACTGCCGCCCGAAGAGGAGCCGGACGATTTCATTCTGACGGGTCCCAATATCGTGACGGCGCTTCCGAGAACCATTTCGCTGACGTACAGTGAGATCGCAAGTGCACTCGATCGATCGCTACTGAAAATAGACGCGGCGATCATGAAGGTGCTCGAAAATATCCCTTCGGAACTCTATTCGGATATTTACCGCAAAGGGGTCTACCTTGCAGGCGGCGGTGCCCTGATACGCGGCCTTACAAAGCGTTTCAGCGACAACTGCAAGATACCGTTCATCGTGGCCGACGACCCGTTGCGCTCCGTTGCACGCGGAACTCACAAAGCCCTCCAGAATATCGGTAAATTCTCGTTCCTCACAAGATAAATGTAAGGTAGATTCCTCATCGGCGCTTCGCACCTCGCTCGGAATGACATTGTGAGGCGGCCGACTCGTAATTCGTAATTGAACAATGTACCGTCTGTTGTCGTTTTTGCGCAGGATTCATGTGCTGCTTATCTTTCTGATACTCGAAGGGTTTGCACTCTATCTCTATGCAGGTTCGACGACACACTCGCGGGCACGGATGCTGGGTGTATCCGACAATATCGCAAGGGGATTGTATGGCTGGATAGCGGCGGCAGACAACTTCGTCGGCCTCGGGAAAACCAACCGCGAACTCGAACAGCGCCTCGAAAAACTCGAAAACGAACTCGCCGCATACCGCGAATACCACTCCGCCGCACAACTCGACTCGATCGGGGCCGCGGCGGAATTTCCATATGAATATGTGGTGGCGCGGGTGGTTCGCAACACCGTTAACAAACGCCGGAATTACATCATGGTCGACCACGGCACGCGCGACGGAGTGGAGAGGGGAATGGCTGTGATCTCGCTCGACGGCTGCATGGTGGGATATGTCGAGAGTTGCTCGGCGAGGAATGCGATATGTGTCTCGGTGCTCAACACGGCTTTCGCCACGAGCGGAATGGTGGCACACACGGGCGATTTCGGTTCGATCTCGTGGCTGGGTGACGACACTCGCACCGTGAGGCTCTCCGAAGTGCCGAAATACGCGAACATTGCACGCGGCGACAGTATACTCACTCACGGCTCGTTCTACTTTCCGGAGGGGATACTCATCGGTACAGTCGAAGATTTTACAGTCGACGAGGCGAGAGCTTCATATGATATAGATGTCAGGCTCGGAACCGACATCGCTGCAGCGAGAGTGGTGAAACTCGTGAAGAATCCCGCGGCATATGAACGGATCAAGTTGGAAGAAGAGGTTTTAGGCACGGCGGAACAGAAATAAGAAGGTGGGCGGATTTTTGAAATATACGGGCATTTTTATCGTGGCGGTGGTGCTGTTGCAACTCATCGTCTTCGACTCGATGCAGGTGTGGATATATTTCTGTCCGCTGGCATACATCGCCTTCATAGTCCTGTTGCCCGTAAATGCGAAGCCTCTCGCGGTATTGCTTCTTGGGTTCGCCACGGGGCTGTTCATGGATTTTTTCGAGGGAACGGGCGGACTGCATACCGCCACGACGCTCTTTACGGCCTACACGCGCCGATGGGTGATGATGCTGACCCTCGGACGGGAGCAGTTCGAAGAGGGGATCGGTGGAAGCGGAATGTTGTCGCCCAAATCGTTCGGTGGAGGGAAATTCCTGCGCTATGCTGCGACGATGGTCTTTCTCCACTGCCTGTTCTATTTCAGCCTGGAGACGCTCAGCCTGCAAAACTATCTGTCGGTGGCGATCAAAACCGCCGTCAGCGGACTTTTTACACTTGCTTCGGTGTGGGCGACGGCGCTGCTGTTTACGGTGAAAACAAGAAGAAGAGCTTAAATAATTGATAATTGATAATTGATAATTGATAATTGATAATTGATAATTGATAATTGATAATTATTAACTCGTAATTCGTAATTCGTAATTCGTAATTGAAAAGTGGAACGGAACTTCATACGTCGGAGAGTGCTTGCGGTCTTTGTGATCCTGATCTTCGTGGTGTTGGCGGCGAGGCTGTTCGTGGTTCAGGTTGTCGACGATTCGTACAAGGAGATGTCCGAGAACAACTCCCTGCGGCATGAGGTGCAGTATCCTCCGCGGGGCGAGGTGCTCGACCGCAACGGCGAATATCTGATCCGGAGCCGCGAGGCTTACGATCTGACGGTGGTGCCGCGCGACCTGAAAGCGTTCGACACGACGGTGGTGTGCCGCATAGTCGATATTACGTTGCCGATGATGCGTACCCGTCTCGCCCGTGCGAAGAGCTATTCCGGCAGACGGCCTTCGGTGGTGGTGCCACAGCTATCCAAGGAGGCTAAACTTCTGCTCGACGAACTTCGCATTCCCGGATTCCAAACCGTCTTTCGCACCGTGCGCTCCTATCCGCGCAAGATAGCAGGCAACCTTTTGGGCTATGTCAGCGAGGTGAACGAGCGCGACCTGGAGCGCGACGAATATTACCGCAGCGGCGACTACATAGGCCGCACAGGCATAGAACAGGCCTACGAAAAATATCTGCGGGGCGAAAAGGGGGTGAAGGTCAATATGGTCGACGTCCACGGCATCGTCCAAGGCTCGTGGCGCGACGGACTGAACGATTCCCTGCCCGTGGCGGGAAAAACCCTCAAAAGTTCGCTCGATGCCGGTCTACAGGCTTTTGCCGAGGAACTTATGGAGGGGAAAGTGGGGGCCGTCGTCGCTATCGAACCTTCGACGGGCGAAATTCTCGTGATGGCGAACGGGCCTACATACAACCCCGACGAACTCGTGGGACGCGAACGCAACAACAACTATGCGCGCATGGTGAACGACAAGCGCCGCCCGATGTTCAACCGTGCGGTGCAGGCGGCCTATCCTCCGGGGTCGACTTTCAAAATGGTGAACGCGCTGATCGGTCTCGAAGAGGGGGTGCTCAAGCCCAATTACAGGTACGAGTGCCACAACGGATACTCCTCCGGCAGGGTTACGGTGAAGTGCCATCCACATTCCTCGCCCGTAAATCTCGGACAGGCCATTATGACCTCCTGCAACGCGTACTTCTGCTACGTCCTGCGCAACGTCATGGACGAACCCGAACACGGAGGCGTGATGAAGGGGGGGTACGAACATTGGGCGGAGCACGTCCGCAGCTTCGGTTTCGGGCGGAAGCTGGAAAGCGACTTTACGGGCGAAGCCGGCGGACTGGTCTACGGCCCCGAATATTACGACAAAGTCTATCGCGGAAGGTGGAGTTCGCTCACCGTCATTTCGCTTGCCATCGGGCAGGGCGAACTCGGGTGCAGTCCGCTTCAAATGGCAAACCTCGCCGCCACCATCGCCAATCGGGGGCATTACTACATACCGCACGTTATAAAAGAGATAGACGGAGAACCTCTCGCTCCGGAATTCTACGAACAGCACCACACCGACATATCACCCGGGCACTACGAGCCGATCATCGAGGGGATGTACATGGCGGCGCACAACGAAGGCGGAACGGTCAGGGCTATGGGTAATGTGCCGGGACTGGAGATATGCGGCAAGACGGGAACGGCTCAGAACCCGCATGGCAAAGACCACTCGGTGTTCATGGGATTCGCCCCGCGCAACGACCCGAAAATCGCGATATACGTCTACATCGAGAACGGAGGTTTCGGAGCCACGGCCGCCGTGCCCATAGGCTCGCTGCTGATGGAGAAGTATCTGACCGACACCGTTTCGCGCTCCTGGCTGGTCGATTATGTCAAACAGATGAAGATCCAATATCCTCACTATGACAGCGCGAATTAGACACAGGGCATTGTCGGAAGGGCGGGTGGACTGGATAACGATAGGTATCTGGCTGGCGATCGTCGCGCTCGGATGGCTCAACCTCTATGCCGCTGTGCACGACGGGGCGCGCGAAGGGTTCGATCTGGCGCAAAGCTACGGCAGGCAACTGATCTGGATAGGTGCGTCGATGGTGGTCGCCCTCGTGGTGATGCTCGTCGACGACAAATATTACCACATTCTCGCATACCCTCTATATATAGTGGTGCTGGCGGCGATGCTGCTGACGCTTTTCATAGGGCGCGAGGTCAATGGGGCCAAGGCGTGGTTCGTCGTCGGTTCGGTGGCGATACAGCCTACCGAATTTATGAAATTCGCCGTGTCGTTGGCCCTGGCACGGGCGATGAGCCGTTTCGGTTTCTCGCTGAGCCGCCCCCGCGATCTGCTTTTCGTGGCGGCGGCGGTGGCTCTGCCCGTCGGGGTGATGTTCCTGCAACACGACGTGGGGTCGGCGGTGGTCTACGGCTCGTTTCTGTTCATGTTCTATCGCGAGGGGCTTAACAAGTGGATATACATAGTTCTGGGTATAGTACTGGTGCTGTTTTTCGGCTCGTTCTGGATAACCGACACGGGACTGCTGATGCTGATACTGGCAGGGTGCGCCGTCGGGTTCGGTCTGGAGTACCGCAAGGTTAAAGCTCCGTTGGTCTATTTGGCCGCTGTCGCGCTCGTCTCGGTAGTTGTGTGGCTCGGACTGAAATTCCTCGCGGGGGTAGATTGGAGATATTATTACATTCTGCTGGGCACTTCGATTGCCTCGCTGCCAATAGCCGCCGTTGCTGCTTATTCGAAACGGTTGAGGGGATTCTGGGTCTACATCGTGCTGTTCGTCGCCTCGCTGGCATTCGTTTCGGTGGCCGACGCGGTTTTCGACCGGCTCGACCTGCATCAGCAAAAACGGATCCTCGACACTCTCGGCATCGAAAGCGACAGCCGCGGATGGGGCTACAACGTCAATCAATCCAAAATAGCTATCGGGTCGGGCGGCTGGACGGGAAAGGGCTTTTTGGAAGGGACGCAGACCAAGTTCAATTTCGTGCCCGAACAGAGCACCGACTTTATATTCTGCACCGTGGGGGAGGAGTGGGGCTTCGTAGGTTCGATGGTCGTGCTGGCGCTATTCTGCGCCTTGATCCTGCGCCTTGTGAGGATGGGTGAGCGGCAAGGAGAGCCTTTCAGACGGGTCTATTGCTATTGCGTGGCGGGAGTGCTGCTTTTCCACATACTTATAAATATCGGTATGACGGTGGGGCTTGTGCCCGTTATCGGTATCCCCCTGCCATTTTTCAGCTATGGAGGTTCGTCGTTCCTCGCCTTCACGCTGCTGCTTTTCGTCGCCCTGAGGCTCGACCTGGGTTCGGGACGGGAGGGAGAGAATATTGTCTGAGGTGACGAGAACCCGCAAAACTCACGTCAGAACGTTCCGCTTAGTCCGTATTTACCGGTGACGCAGAAGATGCGGCTGTAAATCGTGAAACCCTCGCGGGAGGTCTCTATCCGGCGGTTGAGTTGCAACACAGGGTGTCCGTGGCGCACGCGCAGGTGTTCGCGCAGATGGCTGTCGGCTCCGATGGCGAAGAGTTGTTGCTCGCCGCCCGTCACGACTATATTATAACGGGTGCGCAGAATATCGAATAGCGAACTGTCCTCCAAATCTATCGAGGTGAAGTCAGGAATTCCGGTATCGGGCAGCATCGTGATGTCCAACAGCACCGGCTCGCCGTCCACTATGCGCAGACGCTCGAAATAGACACATCCCGCAGCCCTCTCGGCTTCGGTGAGCGGAAAACCGAAAGCCTCGTCCCATTCTCTTAGTTCGGGTTTGACCACTACGGGGGTGCGCAGAGTTTCGCCCAGTGCCGAGGTCGTTCCCGACAGCGACAGAATGCCTATCCCTAACGGAGTTCCTTTCACAACACTTTTACGCCCCTGACTGCGCGTGATGTAGCCGTCGGCGGCGAGCATATCGAGGGCTTTCCGCACCGTCGGGCGGGTCACACCCCAAAGGGTACACAATTCGTTTTCCGACGGCAGAAGGCTTCCGGCAGGGTTGTTGCCCGACGTAATGCCGCCCCGGAGCGCCTCGTAAATAGATCTGTATCGTGACATTTCTTCCATATTGAATACAAAGATAATATTTTTTTCTAACTTGTGTATACAAGTCAACATTTTTTTCTATCTTTGCTCCCGAAATACTAAACTGAAAAAGAGATGGCAGTACCCGTGATAATGCCCAAGCAGGGGCAGTCGGTCGAGAGTTGCATACTCACCGAGTTGAAAAAGAAAAAAGGCGACAGTGTTGCTCCGGGGGAGGTGCTGTTCGCTTACGAGACCGACAAGGCCTCTTTCGAAGAGGAGGCGCGCGTGGCAGGAGAGGTGCTGGAGGTGTTCTTCGCCGAGGGCGACGAGATTCCCGTGCTTACCAACGTTATGGTGATCGGTGCGCCGGGTGAATCGACTGCGGAATTTTCCGCCGCCAATGCGGATGCGTCCCAAACCCGAACCAAAGTCGATGTTTTTGAAGATGTAGCCACTCCTTCGTCATTGCGAGCCGAACAAAGTGAGGTGAAGCAATCCGGGGAACAGGACCGGATTGCTTCGCCGCCGTCGGCGTCTCACAATGACGGAGTTCCGGGTGTTGTTTCGCCGAGGGCAAGGGCTTTGGCGGATAAATATGGTATAAATGCAAGCGCGTTGGCCGGTTCGGGCCCCGGAGGACGGGTGATCGAGCGCGATGTGCAGGCGGCCGCGTCACGTACGACACCTCTGGCGCAGGCCATGCTACGTGAAGGTATGGCGGCTCCGGCCTCGGGAAGCGGTCTCGGCGGGATGGTGCGCGGAGGCGATCTTGTGGCAGGCGGAAAGGCGGCTACGGCAGTCTCGGGCGACGACAGTACGATAGTTCCGCTCTCCAACATGCGGAAACTTATAGCACGCGCAATGCACGCCTCGCTGCAAAATTCGGCACAGTTGACCCACCACCTCGGGGCCGATGCGCGCCGGGTGCTGGAACTGCGCAAGAGGGCTAAAGCCGCCGGACAGAATATAACCATCAACGACTTCGTGTGTTACGCCGTTGTTCGTGCGCTCGAAAAATTCCCCGCCGTCAACGCCCACTTCCTCGGTGAAAAAGAGGGTGTGCGCCGTTTCGCAGGAGTTCATCTCGCGCTGGCGGTCGACACCGAGCGGGGACTGATGGTGCCGGTGGTGAAGAATGCCGACGGAATGTCTGTCGAGCAGTTGTCCGCGAGCCT
>QMCE01002359.1_pt1 | contig 10556 bp, 6 predicted proteins | sample 1821851 | NCBI WGS metagenome assembly QMCE01 (sample SAMN09453174, study PRJNA476694) | Termite gut metagenome, whole genome shotgun sequencing project. | isolation source: worker | host: Odontotermes sp. | place: South Africa:Pretoria | collected 2016-01-28
GACAAAGTCACCCAGTCCAACGCCGCCGCCGCCGAAGAAGCGGCCAGCGCGGCCAGCCAGCTTTCCAACGACGCGGTCCAGCTTCTGGACGTGGTGGGCGAACTGAACGGCCTGGCCTACGGCCACAGCGGCGCCCCGGAAGCCAGGGCCCTGCCGATGGCTGAGGAGGGGGATTTCTAAGAATTGCCAGAGGCTCCCCCCTCTGGACTCAAGCCAGGGGTTTCCGGGAAAGGCCGTCCCTTGGACCCAGTTCTGGAGCCGAAATTCCTGAAGGAATTTCGGCTCTTTTATGAAGGGCGCGTGATTTTTTCGGCGGCCTGCGCCAACGCGGTGTTTACGACAACGCCAAGACGGTGACGAGCGAAGCGAGACGAAGGTCGCTTGTCAGAAGCAGCGAGAGTATTTAAAAGTTTTTTCACCACCCTCCGACCTTCACCGCAAAAAAATCCACAATTTGAATTGCTGGAAAATCCTGTCGCATGAAGGCCCAAATGATGTATAATAGCCCGACATCAAGCGGTAGAGGTGTGATTTTGCATATTCTTTTAAGCAACGACGACGGCCTCATGGCGCCCGGACTTCTGGCCGCCTACGGCGCCCTGAAGGAAAGGGGCCACCGGGTGACGGCCTGCGCCCCGGACGGCCAGCGCAGCGCGGCCTCGCAATCCGTAACCCTGCGCTCGCCCATCAAGGTCGCTCCCTGGGAAATGCCCGACAAAAGCCTGGGCTTCGCCGTCTACGGCACTCCGGCCGACAGCGCGCGCCTGGGCTTTTCCGTTCTGGCCAAAGAGCCGGTGGACCTGGTGGTGAGCGGCATCAACGACGATTTCAACCTGGGCTTCGACATGAACTATTCGGGCACCGTGGCCGCCGCCGTTGAGGCCGCCGCCGCCGGATACCCTTCTCTGGCCGTCTCCACCCAGCGTACGGACGACATCGATTGGAAAACGGCCGTTCATGTCCTGGTGGCCGTTCTGGACAGCTTCAGTTCCTGGAACATCCCCCAGGGCGTGGCCGTGAACCTCAACATCCCCGCTCGCCTGGCGGCCAGCCGCAACGAATGGTTCTGGACGAAACCTTTGGCGAGCCCGGCCGACGACTATTACGAAGGCGTCCCCCATCCCGACGGTTCCGTCTATTACCAGCGTCTAAGGCGCGAGGATTACATGGAGACGCCGGACGACGACAACGACGTGGCCCACGCCCGCCGGGGGCATATCACCTTGAGCCCCATCACGCCCCACGGCTTTCATCAGGGAACCCTGGCCCGCCTCATGGCCAAAACAGCTCCAGATGCCTAAAAACCCTTTTGAAATTTTTGGCCTGACCCCTGAACTGGTGGGGGAGCTGTCGGAAAAAGACCTTTTTTCCGTCCTGAAATCCATGTACCGGGCCCTGCAAAAAACCGTGCACCCCGATCTGGCGCGTCGCGGGGCCAAGACCAGGGGGGCCGATAAGGCCGTGGAGCTCAATCTGGCCTTCGAAGCCCTGAATCTGGATAAAAACCCCGTCTCCTTCAGGCGGCACCGCAAAAGTTTCGTGGCCCGCCGCCCCAAAAGCGTGTATCAGAAAAGCCTGGCCCTGGAACGCGACCTGCGGAATCAGGCCCTCAAGGAAGAGCGGCTGGGCGAGGCCTATTTCAAGCGCCTGGCCTTTGAGGCGGGCTGGGACGAAGGGGCGGCGGAGGTCCCTTCTCCCGTCCTGACCTTGAAATTCCCCCTGAAAAACGTCCGTCTGGGGCTTTTGGACGTGGCCATCAACCAGAACCTCAAAATGGCCTCCTGGTCTTTGGGCAGCAACTACAAGGAAATGAAATTCGACGCTCGCGGCCAACTGACCGTAAAGCCCGTGGGCCGCAGCCGCTTCGCCCGGGCCGCCTATATCCATCTCATGGGCTCCGTCCCGGCGGACGCTCTCGATCTCATGCCCCTTCTGGAGCGTCCCGCCGCCAGGTTCTTCAAAGCCCCGGCCTTAAACGCCGGCATCGGGGCCGACGGCCCCGCCCTCTCCGTCCTGAACCGCGTGAGCCAGGAAAATTTCCGGCGTCATATTCTCGTCCACCTGCGCCCCCAGGTGACCGAACGCGCCTATATTTTTTCGCTGAACCGCCCCGATTTCGAGGCGGACGGCTCCGTGAGCCTGGAGGGTTTGGTGGTAAAGATCGAAATTTTATAAAAGCTGATTAATGAGGATTTTTGTTCTCTGGCTAGGCGCGAACATTTTTTAAGCGCAGGAATATATGAAATATTTCGAGCATTAAAAAATGTTCGCAACAACGCCAGAGGCTTTACCATTAATCAGTCCTTACTTATAGACCAAGGCGCGACTGAATAAACGTGATCACGCAAATAATCAGCAACATTATCACGGAATGCTTGAAGGCGAAGCGGAAGAGGTCGCCCTCCCGCCCCGTTTGTCCGGTGGCGGCGGCGGCGATGGATATGGACTGCGGGGAGATCATTTTGCCGGCGACGCCGCCGGAGGAATTGACCGCCACCATCAGGTTGGGATCGAGGCCCAGGGTTTCGGCGGTGGTGCGTTGCAGATTGCTGAAAAGGGCGTTGGCCGAGGTGTCCGAACCGGTGAGGAAGACGCCCATCCAGCCGATTATCGGGGCGAAGAAGGGGAATAAGGCGCCGGTGCGGGTCGCGGCCAGCCCCAGGGTGGAGCTCAGCCCGGCGTAGTTCATGACGTAGGCCAGGGCCAGCACCAGGCAGATGGTGAGTATGGTGTTTTTCAGTTGCCGCGCGGTGCGCCCGAAACAGCGCAAAGCCTTGAGGGGGCCATAGCCGGGCATGATGAAAGAGGAGATAAGCCCGGCCAGGAAAATGGCCGTGCCGCCCGCGCTCAAAAAGTTGAGCCTGAAAACAGCCGGATATGGCGTGTCCGCGACGGCTATGGGCGCGGTTTTGACGGCCAGACGGTCCAGCCCCGGCCACTTTAGGAGAAGGTCGGAGCCGGAGACCAGCTCCAGCCAGGCCCCGTGGCCGCAGACGAAAACCAGGCCGGTGAGGATGACGTAGGGCAGCCAGGCCCGGAGTGTTTCGCCCGCGCCGTAGACGTCGGTCGCGGCGGCCGAAAAATCCTCATCGGGAAAACGCCAGATATTTTTGGGCCGCCACAGCTTGAAGAGGATTATCAGGGCCGTCATGCCCACGAGACCGGCTGCGATGTCGGGCAGGGTCGGGCCGCTGAAGCGGGCCATGAGATACATGGTGGACGAGAAGCCGGCTCCCCCGACCAGAAGAGCCGGCCACACCTCCAGAGATTTTCTGAAGCCGCACAAAATGGAGCAAATCCACAGAGGCAGGAAAAGCGAAAGAAGGGATAGGTGCAGCCCCACGAGCCCGCTTAAGGGCGCGAGATCCAAAGAGGCCACGTCGGCGGAAACCATGACGGGGAGTCCGACGACCCCGAAGGCCGCCGGGGCGGAATTGGCCACAAGGCAGATTCCGGCGGCGTAAAAGGGCGAAAAGCCCAGCCCCATGAGCATGGCGGCGGCAATGGCCACCGGAGTTCCGAAGCCGGCCGCGCCTTCCATGAAGGCGCTGAAGGCGAAGGCGATCAGGATGGCCTGCAGGCGGCGATCGTGGGTCAGGCCGGCCAGGGAGGCTTTGATTTTTTCGAATTCGCGGCTCTCCACCGTCATGTTGTAAATCCAGACGGCGGGGACGATGACCCAGACGATGGGAAAAAGGCCGAAGGCGGCGCCCATCAGGGCCGCGCTCGCGGCCGCGGCGGGCGGCATTTTCCACAGAAACACGGCGATGACGAGGCCGCACGAACAGGCGGCGGCGGCGGCCCTGTGCCCGGCCGCGCGTTTTATGGCCAAAAGATAAAAGAGGAGCGCCAGAGGCAGGGAGGCCGCCGGAGCGGACAGGGCGACGCTCCCGAAGGGGTCATATAGCTGAAGCCATGTTTGCATGTTGTCCCCGCCTTTTATGAAGGCTCCGCAATTCGAATGAAATATGCTTGCCGATTCCGCGATATTGTGCGAAACTGCGATAAATATACCACAATGCCCCGGCAGGTCAATAATGAAAACAGCGGAATTGTTCGGCCAGATAATGAAAGCCAGAACGCGCATCTATCAGGTCATGGGGCCGACCCCCCTGGAAGTCTATCCCATGCCCGGCGGCTGGGACATGCTCCTGAAGCGGGAGGATTTGTCGCCCATCCATTCCTATAAGTGGCGCGGCGCCTTCAACTTCATGAAAGCCAGGGAAAAGGAAGCCAAGGCCCTGGGCGTGACCGCCGCCTCGGCCGGCAACCACGCCCAGGGGGTGGCCCTCGCGGCCAGCGTCCTGGGGGTGAAGGCCCATGTCTTCATGCCCAAATCCGCTCCCCGCCTCAAGGTGGAATCCACGGCCTACCTGGGCGGATCCTGGGTGGAGATTCACCAGGTGGGCGACAATTTCGATCAGGCTTCGGCCGCCGCCGGCGATTTTTGCAAGAAGGGCGGCGCGCTCTACGTGCCGCCCTACGACGATCCCCTGGTCATGGCCGGGCAGGGCGTTTTGGGGGACGAACTCATGGTGGGCCCCCACTCCCCCGATGTGGTTTTTGTGCAGATAGGCGGAGGCGGCATGGCCGCCGGAGTGGCCACGGCCATAAAAACCTACGATCCCAACGTCAAAATAATCGGCGTGGAGCAGGAGGGCCAGGCCTCCATGAAGGCCGCCTTCGAGGCCGGCCGGCCCGTCACCTTAAACCATGTGGACGTCTTTTGCGACGGCACCGCCGTCAAACGCGCGGGCGCCCTGACCTTCGAAGTTTTGCGCGACCAGTTGGACGACCTGGCGCTCGTCTCCACGCGCGAAGTTTCCTCGGCCATTCAGAAATTGTGGCAGGTGGCCCGCGCCCTGGCCGAGCCCTCGGGCGCCCTGGGTCTGGCGGCGGCCCGCAAAATGGGCGACAAGCTGCGCGGCCTCAAGGTCGGCGTAATCCTTTCCGGGGCCAATCTCGATTTCCGCCAGTTGGCCCAGATTTCCCGCGAGGCCTCCGGGGCCAAAGAATCCAAGCCCTATTACCGCATCCGCCTGGATGAAAAGCCCGGCGAGATTTTAGCGCTTCTCAAAACCGTGGCCCCCCTGAGCCTCAACATCAGCTATCTCATGTGCGGCCAGAACGACAAGAACACGGCCTATCCCATTTTCGGTTTCGACGGCCCGCGTCAAAAGGCCGAAAAGCTGGAACAGGTTCTGGCCGCCGCCGGCTACGATTTTCAGAACGTGTCCGACCGCGAGGATTTGAATTTCCGGGTGGCCCCCTTCCAGCCCCACCTTTTCAAGCGTCCCTTCGGGGCCATACTGCACTTCCCGGAGCGGGCGGGCGCCCTGATGGAATTTCTGGAGCGCATCGCGGCCATCGCCACCATATCCTATTTCAACTACATCCACAGCGGCGAACAGGTGGGCCGGGCTATGGTGGTTATCTCCTTCGAATCGGACGACAACCGGGCCCGATTCCTGTCCGATCTGGAAAAAAACGGTCCCCACTTCACCGCCCTGGCCCTGGACACTATGGAAGCTCTTGGGGTCAGCGCCTGGTAAGGACTGATTAATGGTCTTTTTGCCCTCTGGCTTTGTTGGAAAAATTTTTTAATGCTCGAAATACGTCCAAGTATTCCTCCGCTTAAAAAATTTTTCCGCCTCGCCAGAGAACAAAAATCCTCATTAATCCGCATTTCAAATGGTGTTTATTGTATTTGATTAACTATACGCGGAGGCTGTTTTGAATCAGGAACTGAACATCTGGGAACATTCCGCCACCGCCAAAAAGCTCTATGCCCATCGGGCGCAGGGGCATGACGAGATGGACGCCGCTGCCCAGTGCGCCCTTTTGCTGGCGCCTTACATCGCTTCCTCTCCGCAGCCCCCCCGCCTTCTGGACGCGGGCTGCGGCACGGGCTATCTGTGGCATTCCTTCAAGAAGCGGAACCTCGCCGTGGAATATTACGGCCTGGACTACAGCCCCACCTATATAGAAACGGGGCGTTCCATACTGCCCCTCCACGGCCTCCCCGCCGAAAGGCTCGTGTGCGGACGCATTGAAGATTTGGCCGGGGAAAAATTCGATCTGGCCGCCATGCTGAACACCCTGACTTTTTGCCCGGATTTCCGCGAACCTTTGGCGCGTCTCCTGGACACCGGCGCGAAAGTTCTGGCCATCCGCGACAATTTCGGCCCCAAAACGGTGATAAAGTGGGAAACGGACGGCTATCTGGACGAGGGCTACAACCATTTGAAAGCCTATTGGAACCGCTGGGGCCGGGCCGAGGTGGAAGAATTTCTGGCCGAATGCGGCTGCCGGGCCGCCTGGATTTCAGACGAGCGGACCAAAGGCGCGATGGAGCTGGTGGTGGACAAGCCCTACCACTGGTCATGGCTTTTGTGCGTGAAGGACGAATGATTTTTGGACAAACGCCGTCGCCCCGCATACCACCGCTATGGCCTCCTCGTTAAAAAATCGCTACATCTTGATGAAGTCTTGATAAATGATTATAAAAATGATATACTATATACTAACTATATAAGTAGACGCTATTTCGCCTATTGTTTATGTGGAGGCCTTACATGCGGATAATATTCATCACCCCGGAAGCGGTTCCCTTTTCCAGGGTCGGCGGCTTGGGCGACGTTTCTTTTCACCTGCCTCGCGCTTTAGCCAAACGCGGACACAAGGTAACGGTCCTGTCTCCCAAGCATCGCGGTTCCGACAAGATGAAACTTGCGGAAATCCCTGAAAAACGCTGTGAAATAGACCTCTCCCTCTCCAAACGCGAGGCCGTTTTCTATCAAGGCGAAACCGGCGAGCCCTACGAGGCCATCCTCATCGGCTGCGACGACCTCTTCGACCGCCCCGGCCTTTACGGCAACGAATTCGGCGATTACGACGACAACGCCGAACGCTTCATCTTTTTTTCCCGGGCCGCCCTTCTCGCCGCCGCCGATCTGGCCTCCCCCGGCGAGGAAGTCGTCATCCACTGCCACGATTGGGCCACGGGGCTTACGCCCATGTGTCTGAAAAACTGGCGCGGCGCCTTTCCTTCCCTGAAAAAGGCCGCCACGGTTTTCACCTATCACAATCTGGCCAGCCAGGGCCTCTTCCTCCACTATGATTTCGCCATGACCGGGCTGGACTGGGGCCTCTTCACCCACGAGGGCCTGGAATTCCACGGCCGCATGAATCTCACCAAGGCCGGGCTTCTGGCCGCCGACGTCATCACCACGGTCAGCCGCAAATATGCCGAGGAATCCCTGACCCCGGCCATAGGCATGGGGCTGGAAGGCGTTCTGGAAAGCCGCAAAGACGACATTATCGCCGTTCAGAACGGGGTGGATTACGGGCAGTGGGACCCGGCTTCCGACCGCCACATAGCGGCCAAATTTTCCGCCGGCGACTTGTCGGGCAAGGATAAATGCCGCGCCCGCCTGGCCTCTCTGCTGGGCTTCAAAGACGAGGGCCTCCCCGCCGTTTCAATGGTCTGCCGCCTGCTCTCGCGCAAGGGCATGGACATAATCGTCAAGGCCCTGGACCAGATGATGGAGCTGCCCATAAACGTGGCCTTCATGGGTTTGGGCGAAAACTATTACCAGGAGTTCCTGAAGGAGGCGGCGCTGCGCTGGCCGGGCCGCCTGGCCTACAAAGAGGCCAACAACCTTTTAATGACCCACCAAATTCTGGCCGGTTCGGATATTTTCATCATGCCTTCCCGCTTCGAACCCTGCGGCCTGGAACAGCTCTACGCCCTGCGTTACGGTGCGGTGCCGGTGGTGCGCGGCACCGGCGGCCTGGACGACACGGTCACCGACGTGGTGGAAAATCCGGAAGAAGGCACCGGCTACAAGTTCACCGAGTATTCCCCGGAAGCCTTTCTGGCGGTCCTGAAAAGGGCGGCGGACGATTTCGGCCAGGCCAAAAGCTGGCGCGCCCTGATGCGCCGGGGCATGGAGCGGAATTTTTCCTGGGATATTTCGGCGGCCCGTTATGAGGACGTCTATCGCAAAGCCCTTGACATTGCCGGAAAGCGGGAAAACTAACATGCCTTTCGCGCCCAAATCCGGCTTGGCCGCCACCCTGGCCAAGCTGATAAAACTTTCCAATTCCAATACCCAGTATGAATTCAAGGTCAACAGCTTTCTCAACATCATAACCTGGGAAACGGATTTCGAGCAGGCCGTGCTCCTGACCTTAGATCGCGACAAGGGCCTTCTTGCGCCCCTGTGGCGGGCCGACGCCATAGCTCCGGCTACGCCCATCGCGGTGGAAGGCAACATGCTGGGCCGGGCCGTCATGGGCCGCCAAACCCTTTTGGCCGACGCCGCCGACATCGAGCTTCTGCCGCCGGACTGGCGGGCCTTTGTCGCGCCTTTTGCCAAAAATCTCCTGGTCACCCCCCTGGTGGACGACAAAACCGTCTACGGCGCCCTGATGCTTCTGGCCCGGGAACCGCGTGAACTCTCGCCCGACAGAACCCTGCTCCTGGAGGCCGTGGCCAACGAACTGACCATCGCCATAAAAAATTGGCAACTGGCCACGGACACCAGAAAACGCATGAGCGTTCAGAACGTCCTGAGCGACCTGGGCCGCACCCTCTCCTCCACCATCGACGTGGACAAGGTCATGGCCATGATTCCCCAGATAGCCGCCGGCATATTTCTGGCCGACGGCTGCACGGTGACCATTCTGGACGAAGCCGGCCACACCCTGGTCAATTCTTCGCAGTACGGCATAATCCCGCCGGCCTACAATTTCGAGCGCTACCGTTCCTCCAAGTCCCTGCCGCCCGGCGTGGCCTCGGCCCTCATGCGGAAAACCAGCTTCAGCGGTTATCTGAAAGACGATCCCGTGGCCAGGGATTTGTCGGACGCGGAGATGAACCACACCATCATCAGCTCCCCCCTCATCTTTCAGGGCCACCACCAGGGCAGCATCTCCCTTTTCAACAAGCTGGGCGGGCGCAGTTCGCAGTCGGCCACGCCGCCCCAGCTCTTCGACCGCGACGATCTGGAACTCTTGTTTTCCATGAACAACATGATTTCCGGCGTCCTGGAAAACGCCGTCACCTTTCAGGAAGTGGAGACCCTGGCCCGCAAAAACGAAAAAATGGTGGATTATCTTTCCACCCTCTACAACATTTCCAGCGCGATGATGACCACCATCCGCTATGACGAACTGGTGTGGATAATCACCCGCGCCCTCACCGAGCGCAACGGCTTAAATTTCGATCAGGTGCTGATACTGCTTCTGGAGGAGGACGAGGAGCGCGGGCCGCGCCTTACAAGCTCGGCCTACTGGGCTTATGAAGGCGGCGCGGCCGGCGAGGACAATTATTTCGCCCAGGAACGCTCCCTGGTGGATCTGCTCAAAACGCCCTCCAAGACCGAGGCGGCCAGGATGCTGGCCCAGGGCGCGGAAATGGGAATCAGCATGCCGGTTTCGCCCGAAAGCAGACGGGTGCTTTCGCGGGTGCTGGAGGAAAAGCGGCCGCTTTTGGGCTTCCGCATGCTGGACAGCGAAAACGATATGGACCTCAAGGATTTCGGCGTGAAGGCCTACGCCGCCGTGCCCATGATGGCCAAAAGCCGGGACGTGGGCGTGATAGCCGTGGACAGGTCCTTCAGCGGCGAAGCCCTGACCATAGACAACCTGCGCGATTTGACCATGCTGGCCAACCAGGCGGGCATGGCCATTGAAAGCGCGCGCCTGTACGACGATTTGGAAAAGGCCAACCAGACCCTGACCGAGGTGAGGGACCGTCTCGTGGAGGCGGAGAGGGTGGCCGCCCAGGGGGAAATGGGCGCACACCTGGCCCATGAAGTCAGAAATCCCCTGGTTTCCATCGGCGGCTTCACCCAGCGCCTCTTGAAGAAGATGGCGGATGACGACCCCTTGCGGAAATACGCCAAAGTCATCTGGGAAGAGGTGGAGCGGGTCAATACGGTATTGAACAATGTCCTGGATTTTTCGCGCAACGCGGAAGGCCGGGTGACCGAATTCAGCATGGAGGATTTGCTCAAGGAAACCCTCACCTCCATGCGCCACGATCTGTCCCGCAAAAACGTGAAAATAGTAAAAAGCTGCCAGCCCGATCTGCCCCTGGTGAGGGCGGACGACAGGCAGATCATGCACATATTCCTGAACATCATCAACAATGCCGGCCAAGCTATGGGGACTGGCGGCGGCAAGGTTCACGTCCGCCTTTTCGAGACCCGCGAAAACGACCAGGTTTACGTGGCCTGCGAAATAACCGACACCGGCCCCGGCATTCCCGAGGACATGCTGGAAAACGTCTTCAGCCCCTTTTTCACCTCCAAGAGCGACGGCACGGGGCTGGGGCTCTCCATCGTCAAAAAAATCGTCGATCGCTATCACGGCCTCATCACGGTTACGAACCGCCCCGCGCGCAGGCGCCTGACGCTGCGGGTGTGGAGCCCGGTGGCGCGGGCGATGAAGTTCGCGCTTTTGCCTTCCAGGCTCAACTCCACCACCCGCCTGTGCAGTTCGACGCGCCCGCCCTCCGGGGGATTGGGCAGGGACAGCCTTTCCTTCTG
>QMCE01009568.1_pt1 | contig 10556 bp, 7 predicted proteins | sample 1821851 | NCBI WGS metagenome assembly QMCE01 (sample SAMN09453174, study PRJNA476694) | Termite gut metagenome, whole genome shotgun sequencing project. | isolation source: worker | host: Odontotermes sp. | place: South Africa:Pretoria | collected 2016-01-28
TTCGGCGCAGATATTTCTCTTCTTGGACTCAGTTTTTACAATATGTCAGAGGAAAGGATGATGCGCCTCTTTGATTGCGGCAAATTTAGAATTGCTGGTGTATTCGCCAAAGGCGAATACACGCACAGCTTCGGAGTTTTGCCATTCGGCAAAACTCCACACATTTTTTGGCTTTGAAAGGGGGGCTGTTTCCAAACGGCCATCGGCACATAGCCGCAATCCCCGTCCGCCCCCCTTACGCTCCAGCCGCTGCGCGTCTTGCGCTATCCCTCAATATAGGGAATGGGGACTTGGGAATAGGGAATTTGTTGTTTGTAATCAAATCGTAAAAACGTCACGATTTGCGCGTTATTTTCAAAACGAGATTCCGGGTCAAGCCCGGAATGACAAAACATGTACTGGAATGGAATGAAACGGACGATTGATATTCAATCCCCATTCCCTATTCCCATATCCCCAGAGAAATATGTTCCCCCTCTGACCTGCGGCGAAATCAATACACATTTGTTGTCAAAAAAAGGGCTAAAAATCTGCGGGAAGAAGTTTCTCCGGCGCGGTCAGCTCGATAAGTTTGCGGGCGCTGAGCAGCCCCGGATCAATTATGGGCAGCGGATAATTCCGGGAATGTATCGCAAGGGGCAGTTCCGTGCATCCCAAAATGACAGCTTCGGCTCCCCGATCCATCAGGCGGTATATTTCATGGCTGATCTGGTCTGTCGCTCTGGGCATCACCGGATGGGAATGTGTTTTTATGCCGAAGTTTTCGTTGTATATCGCGTCATGAATTTTTTTCCGGCCTGATTCTTCGGGTTCAAGCAGGAGAAAACCGTCATCTTCCCGAAAATACTCATGGTAAACGCGGCTTTGATATGTTCCCAATGTGGCCAGCAATCCCAAAGAAGTTACCTTCAAAGACGTTTTCACATAGGCCGCGCATGTTTCGAGCATATTGACTATAGTAAGCTCCGGCATAGATTCCTGTGTCATAGAATAGAAGGGAGAAAAAATCCTTTCCGAATGAGCGGTATTGCAGGCAACGGCAACCGTCCGCGCTCCGGCCAGATACAGACGGCGGGCGCTTTCCAAAATGCCCTCCGCTGGATTTTCCGTTTCACCGCGCAGAATAAATTCAGTTCTGTCAGGAATGATTGACGAACAGGAAATCAATATGCAGTCAAGATGATCCTGATCCTTGCGCGCTCTAGTGTTGGCAAGTATTTTCTGAACAAAATCAAGCCCCGCCGACGGCCCGATCCCGCCGATCACCCCGATAACGGGTTTTCCTCCGCCGGCAATTCTGCCGTTTGCGGAATTTTCGTTCACCGGCTTTCACCGGAATACGCGGCGATACCATCGGCATTACCGGCAGCAGTTTTCAGAAACTTTTCCGCTGATAGCGCTTTTATAATATCGTTTATCCCGCCTGAGTCAGGGCTTCCCCACGGCAGAAGAAAACAGAATTGCCTTTTTACGCCATTCAGGACTATTTGCGCCCAGGGCTGGGAAAAAGAAAACCCCACAGGCGGCGCGTCTGTTCTGACCACAAGCCCCCCGGTAATATCCGCTTCCCGATCCGCCGCGCCGCTTTGATTGAGGCCGAAAGACGGCTCTTCCGAAAGAACAAATCGTCTGCCAAGCCGCCGGGCTATTTCGCCGAGAATCCGCAGTTCTACATCTTCAAAATTTTTCGGACGAGGCTGTTCACCGGATTTCCTTATGCAGACAAGAAACTCTTGCCGGGGATCGATTGCCGGAAGATTTGCGCCGAGTGTCCGGGCGGACGCGCTTTCCGCTCCCCTCCGTTTGGCGATAAGAGCGGCGGCGGCCATATTCACATACACAATCAGGAATGTTCTAAACGGATCGATAATCGGATCAATTGCCATAAAGATAATCAAAATCGCTTCCATCGGGAGCCGCAGAGGATCGAGCACAATACTCATCATTGAAAGTGTGACAATTCCGGACGCTCCCGCTGTCGCCGTGCCGCTAAAAATTACGCCAATCAAAATGATAAGATAATGAATAATTTCAAGCGGCATATCATAAATCTGCACAACAAAAAAAGTTCCCAGAGCAAAATAGAAAATATTTCCGAAGCGGCCCAGCGTCATACCCAAAGGCAGCGTCAGATTAATCGCGGTAGAATCGAATTTCAGCTCATCGTCCAGACAGGAAATCGCGCTGGGAAGAGTTGCCATAGAATTCCGGGTGGCAAAAGCCAGCAAAACCGGCTCGAACAATACCGGAATTACCTTCAGCGGATTGGGATTTCCCGAACGAATCCACATAATCAGCGTACAAATTACAAAAATAATCACCGTGCCGGCGCAGTACAGCGTGATGAATTTGGACATCGCCATAAAAATCTGTATTCCTACGGCGGCAATCTGCCCGGCTAGAAGGCAAATAAGCCCGAACGGAAGCAGATACAGCGACCAGTTAATGAGTTTCTGAAACGCCTGAAAAATCGAGGAAAGAAGCGTGATAAGCTGAGAGGCGGATTCTTCCGCAAGGCTGCCGATGGCGACTCCGAAAATAATCGAAAAGAATACAATCGCCAAAGTGCTTCCCAGTGAAAGCGCCTGAAAAATATTTGCGGGAATCAAATCCCGGAAAAAATTCCCCATGCCCGGACGGGCGGCGGCAGCCGTTTCTTCTATCGCGCCAAGATTCATTTCCAACGCGCCTCTGATTCCTTCCCCGTCGGAAGATGAAATCAGATTCGACAGGAGCGAACGGGTATTCTCGTCCAGTCCTGAACCGGGTTTCCCGAAAATACCAAGTACCATGCCGATAACGGCGCAGCCGGCCATGCACACGAGAAATACGACAACTATTCTTTTGATTAAACCCGCGCTGCTTTTATCGCGGATCAGCTTTCCCAGACTCGAAGAAATCGCGGTAATAATTATGGGAATAACCGTCATTTGCAGATAAAAAAGATACAACTGGCCGGGAAAAGAAATAGCTTGGGCGAAATTGTTCACCCCAAAAAGTCCTGATATAGGAGCGTTGAACAAGCCGATAAGAGCTCCTATCGCCACGCTGATCAGAATTGTCAATGGGTGTTTTAGTAACGGTGTCTTCATAGATTTTCCTCAGTTTACTTGAGTGTCCGCGCCGGTTCTGAAATGACGCTCGATAAGCCGGCTGGGAGTCAACTGCCGCCGGTTTTGGAGCAGATAATCATCAAGAAACACATTCAGCCATTCCTGCAAAAGTGGCGCTTCCGAGGAAACCGCCATAGCTATCGGATCGCGCTTATCATTGATAAAAACAGGCTTCATCAGTATTGAAGCGTCTTTTCTGGTGAAATTAACAATCAGAACTTCTCCTTCATCGCGGTAGATAGCCAGCGTTTTTCCGGCAAACAAGGCGTTCACCGTTTCGTCCCATGTATCAAAAGATTCGATTTGCGCGTCAGGAAAATTCATCAGAGCGTAATTCACATACGATGAATTTTTTATTACCCCCAGAGTCCCCTTGAAATTCCTGATAAACGCGGGGAGCGTCTCTTCCGGGCCGATTTTGGCAAACTCCAGCCGGTTTATCAGCATAGCCTGCCGGAAAGAAATATACGGATTGGTAAAACGGACAAGCTCCGCCCGCCTGATCGTAAGGCTCAGTTTGCTCAACGCAATGTCCACTTCTCCGTTTACCACCTTCGTTACCACTTCGTCAAAACTCGCGGCGTCCCGGTTAAAGACCGCCCGCACTCCCAGACGATTCGCTATGGCGTACCCGATTTCCACATCCAGCCCGATAAGTTCCCCTGTTTGCTCGTCTTTGTAAAAAAACGGTTTTTGATCCTGCGCGGTCATGCCGAACACAACAAAGCCCCGTTCAAGAATTGCCCTGATTTCCGCCGGATGGGAGACGATGTTATCCGCCCGCCCGTCCGCAAATGTCCTGTTTTCCTCGGCAAGCTGGCGCACTTTTTCCAGCGGCCCGGAAGACCCGGAAACAGATGGCAAAAGTTCTCCGTCCGTTTCCCCGGATTTGCAGGAAAAAAACATGAATAGCGTAAAAATTAAAAAACAGAATTGCGCGCCTCCGCCGTATATTTGATTTTTTTTCATTCGCGCTTATACTCCTTTATTTATGCCGCTGAACAAAAACGCCGTCCCAATCCGCAGGAGGAGCGTTACGCTGATACGACAAACAACGATCCCGCATCAGTTTACTGGGCGTATCATTGGGACGGAATTTCAACACATGACTAAAATATTTAAATCCTTCTTTCCATTTTTGCTCAAAATAATATTGCAGACCGTGTTCGTAATACTGGTAAATTTTCCGCTGTTCCTTGTCAATATCGTCTTTGAACGTTATAAGTTCGTAGATGTTTATTGACTGATTCCGGCCAAGCACGGAAATACGATCCAATTGGCGGAATTCAAAATCGTTCCGGCATTGAGCGTAGGTATCCTGACTGACGATAATATTGGTGCCGTAAATTTTGTTCGCCCCTTCAAGCCGGCTGGATATATTCACCGTGTCGCCGATAACCGTGTAATTCAGCCGTTCATCGTAGCCGATATTTCCAACAATCACGTTTCCGGTGTGAATACCGATACGTGTCGTGAAGGGAACTTTTCCCTGATTTTCCCATTGCCGGAAAAGAGAATACAAACTGTTCCGCACGCCAATAGCGCTCCGGCAGGCTTTTTCCGCGTGATTCTTCATTTTCACCGGCGCGCCCCAAAAAGCCATTACCGAATCGCCGATATATTTGTCGATAGTCCCTTTGTTGTCAATAATTGTTTTCGAGATTATTTCAAAGTACACGCAGAGATCGGCAACCAGTTTTTCCGGTGTCATTTTTTCGGCGATGGTAGTAAACTTTGCGATGTCACTGAAAAACACAGTGAGTTCCCGCAGCTCGCCCCCCAGATCAGCGGGAATACTTTCACTGATAAGCTGCGCGACCAAATCAGCGGGAACATAACGCCTAAAACTTTTCAGGGAATATCCATAATTTCCAGCAGTTTGCTGTTAATCGGCACATTGGAATCAAGATCAAAAGATTTTATTTTGAGCATTTCCTCGGAAAGAATTCTCATAGGCCGCGCAATAACCTGTGAGAAAAAGGCGTTAGCGATGAGAACAAGCATAAGGATAAAAATTGAGAAAAGAGTTACCCGCATCAGATTTCTGCGGACATTCCCGAAAATATCATCTTCGGGAATAATAATTGCGATAATCAAATCAAGACCGTCACCGATAGCAAGCGGTATCAGACTGGTCATGTATTTTTCGTTCTGATATTCGACAAGTCCGGATTCTCCGCCGCCGTGGATCGCTTCCAGCAATAGAGAGCGCGTCTCATTATCCTGAAGCGCGGAAATCGAAGTCACATTGTATGTTTTGTATCCCTGCGCGTCCACGCTTTCCACAAAAAGTTTTTCAAGGTCACTCTCTTGGGTCGCCTGAAGCGCGACCAGATTATTCGCCTTGTCAAGAATAAAAATTTTCGTTTCGGGAGTGGGACGCAGCGTTCCCAGAAAACGCGAAAGCTCGTTTACGGCGATGTCCACGCTGCTTACTCCGACTACTTCCCCAGCGGAATTAAAAACAGGAACCGCGCAGGTAAAACCGGGCAGATGATCAGTGGCAAACAGATACACCGGTGTCCAGATAGCCCGCCGTTCTTCCTTCGCGCTTTGATACCACGAACGCTTACGGGGATCATAACCTGAGGCCGCGCTGTCAATGGTATTAGGATATGAACCATAATGGGCGGGATTATCATGCTCCCAGTTAATGTGGATTTCGCTTCCAGTGTTATGTACCGTCCTAATAGAAAACGAGCCGTCGTCCATGCGGTTCAGCATAACCAAATCCCCATGAGCATCGGAAAAATAAAGCATTTTGAACTGGGGATATGCTTTCATTATTTCCCCGTAAAAACCGATTAAATTTTCCTTGTTTTCGGGATTGTTTACAGGGTCTGTGAAATAACGGTACAAAAGATACGTTATGCTTTGATTGACCGCTTTGGCCGGAGTGAAATAACTTTTAGTCTGGGTAGCCACGGAATTTTTAATTTCCTCAGTCAACGCGCCGGAAAGCTCCCGAGCGTTTTTTTCCGAATTGAGCCACATGGAAGAAAGAATAATGCCCCCTGAAAGAAGCAGAAAAAAAGCGTTGATAAGGATAATGCCGTACAGAACCCGGAACCGCAATGATTTTTTCATATCAATCTCCACCGTTTTTGAGGCGCGTTGTTACAGATGATTCGTATATAGTTATAGACCGCCCAAAGAAAAAAGCGCGGAAAAAAAATGCTGCCAGTATTACAAAAATAGCCTGATACGGGGGTAAAATTGTTGTCCGACAATACGCAAATTTTTCCGGCATACACACATGACCGCCACGCGGAACAACAGTTTTATAATTTATACCGCAATCAAATAAAAAATAAAGCAACTGAAAACCGTCCATACGCCCAGAGGCGGAATTATTAACCTTTCAGAGAAATAATTAAAGAAAAGCCTAATACCGCTGCTGCCATCAACAGCATATTATGCATTTTTTACAGTTTCAAAGCTTTCCTTACAGTTATATCGACAATAATTCTACCATACCCACAAAAAAAAGCAAGAAAAAAACGTCCCCCTGTTGTCCTTCTATAGCAACAACTCCACGCATTTATCGTTTAGCTTAAAAAGGGGGGCTGTTTGGCTATCCGGCAAAGCCGGATCGGCAAAGCCGGATAGCTCCGGAGTTTTCGCGGCGCGAAAACTCCACACATTTATTGGCTTAGAAAGGGGGGCTGTTTCCAAACGGTCATTAGCGCATAGCCGCAATCCCCGCCCGCCCCCCTTACGCTCCAGCCTTGCTCCAATCGTTGCGCAAAGACTTGCGAAGGGCTTACAGCCCGGAGCAAGTCTGACGCTATCCCCGTGTGGGAACTGGGGGATTTGCCGTTCGCTGTCTGATCGTGTTACTTTCACGATCAGATTGAAGATTGCTTCGTCGCTAACGCTCCTCGCAATGACGAAAGCCCCCTCCGTCATTGCGAGCAAAGCGCGGCAATCCAGTGAGGCACTCCGGCGCGATTGATACTCAGTCCCCATTCCCCAAATCCCTACCGGCGTTTTTTCGCGTCACGGGATTTTTTTCTCAGAGATTCGGCGGCACGGAAAAGTCCGTACACAAGCGGGTTGAAGGGATAGTCCAGACTGCCGGGGCGGTGGATGATTTTTCCGCCAAAACCGGTCTTGAAGCGGTACAGCCCGGCCATCGGGTGATCGGGGGTTTCATCGGGCGGTATGCCGAACAGATCGTATACCGCGCAGCCGGAATCTTTCGCGTCACGCATAGCCCGCCATTGAAGGGCATAGGGGGACATCAGATTGCGCTTGATATTTGATGACGCGCCGTACAGATATGTCGCCTGCTTTCCATGAATGAGAACGACAATAGCCGCCAGCGCGTCTCCTTCGTGGGCGGCAGTATACAGGCGCAGTTCCGGCCCGAAAATTTCAAACAGAGTCCGGTAATACTCAACGCTGTGGACCGCAATACCATCCCGGCGCGCGGTTTCTTCCAGCAGCCGGTAAAACAAATCAACGCCTTGTATGTCAGGGCGCTCAACAATAACGCCGCGCTTTTCCGCCAGGCTGATATTGTAACGCCATTTCGGTTTCATCGCGGCAAGGATTTCCTCGCAGGGAACGCTGAGATCAACAAGCACAGTATCAGGCGGCTGAATGTCGGCGGCGGCTCTTTTCAAAGAATCGCGGCAATCGCCCTCGCCGCCAGCCGCGCCGTTTTCGACAAACCACGGCGGATCGAAGCGGACAAACACGGCGTTTCGCGGCAAAAACGGCTTCAACTTACGGGCAATATCCGGCAGGGCAGCCCGCCCGTTTTCCGGGGAAACCCCGGCAGGAAGTTCCGGCCCCCACGGAACATACGCAAACGAAAACCCCGGCGCGATACGGCGGACAAGCGCCAACAGGGGAATCTGCCCACCCCCCTCCCAGTCAACAAAAAACGCGCAGGGATTCCAGCCGAACCGCGCCTTGAACGCCCCCCACTGCTCCGACTGCAAAAAAGACACCGCGCCAGAGCACGCGGAAATGCCGGCCTGTGTGACACCTCGGATAAATCCCAACTTTTCCATTCCTTAAACTGCCGCGATCAGACGGCGTTTGTCAGCCGACAGAACCTTCCCGGATTATCGCGGTACGAACCGGTTTTCCGGCAAGGCAGAGATTTTTTCCGTCCGCCTGAACGCTGAAATCTTTGACCGCTATGGGATAACTAAAAAATGTGTCGATGTCAATTTCCGCCGGAACAGGCGCGGTTTCGCAGCCTTCCGGTAAAAGCCGCGTTCCGGTGGGCGTGTCGCCCGCGTCAAGCACTTCGCAGCGTTCGACAGCCTGTCCGTCCGGGCCAGTACCGCCCTTGTCTCCGGCGGCAAGCAGCATACCTCTGGATTCAACGCCGCGCAGCTTTGCCGGCTTCAGATTGTACGCGACAATAATACGCTTGCCGAGCAACTCTTCTTCGGTATAAAAATTCACCAGTCCTGAAACAATCGTCCGTTCTTCGCGGCTGCCGCTTACGCCTTCGCCGGTTTCCAGATCGATAATGTAGAGCTTGTCCGCTTTGGGATGCTTCTGTACTTTTTCAATTTTCGCCACACGCAGATCAAGCGCGGCGGCAAACGGCAGGGCGGTTTTTTCAGACGCGGCTTTCTCAGCAGTAGCCGCTTCCGCTTTCTGCGCCTGCCCGCTCTGGAGCTCGCGCTCTTTCTGGCTGCCTGAATATTTGTCCCGCAGCGCGTTTATCAGCTCGTCCTCAAGTTTGGCAAAAAGCACTTCGCCGGAAATCACGGCATCAGGCGGGATTCCTTCAGCCTTGCCAATATCTTCCCAGCCAGGAAAATTGTCTGACGCGATCCCCAGAAACGCCGCGATTTTTGACGAGGCAAGCGGCATATACGGCTCAATCAACACCGCAAGATCGCGCACAATATACGTCAAGTCACGGATAACGGCGCAGGCTTTTTCAGGATCATCTTTACGCAAACGCCACGGCTCAGAATCCTGAAAATATTTATTGGCAAAAGAAGACAACTCAAAAATTTCCCTGAAAGCGTCCCGCAATTCGGCGCGCTCAAGTTTCTCCGCAATTAACGCTTCGGATTTTGCGGCGTGTTCCCAAAAAACCGGATCGGGATTTCCGGCAGGTATTTTGCCGTCATAATAGCGCGTAACAAACGACAAGGTGCGGTTCACCAGATTTCCCAGATTGCCGATAAGCTCGCCGTTGACTTTTTCCTGAAAATCCTTCCATGTAAACAGCGCGTCCGCCTTTTCCGGCCTGTTGTAAAAAATGTAAAAACGCCACACGTCCGCCGGAATTCCGGTTTCCATAACATCGGTTCCAAAAACGCCGATACCCCGCGACTTTGAAAACTTTCCGCTTTCATAATTAAGATATTCGGTGCTCGACATGTGATACAGCATAGTCCAGTTATCGCCCGACCCTAAAAGGCTTGAGGGAAAAATCACCGTGTGAAACGGAATATTGTCTTTGCCGATAAACTGAAACAACTCGGTTTCGCCCGGACTCTTCCACCAGTAATCGACAAAAGCCTGCCACGAATCAAACGCGGCGGATTTGTTTTTGTTCAATCCATTTTTAATCAATTCATCGCCGAGATTTCCCGTAATAGAAATATAACCGATGGGCGCGTCAAACCACACATAAAAAACTTTGCGCTCATATCCCGCTCGTGGCACAGGAATTCCCCATTTCAAATCCCGCGTAATAGCCCGTTCGTGCAGACCATCACGTATCCAACTGCGAGTCATCTGAATCGCGTTATTCGCCCAAAAACCTTTTTCGCTGGCAATTTTTATCCACGCTTCCAGCTTGTCTTTTATTTTCGGAAGATCGATGTACAGATGTTTCGTCGATTGAGGCGCGGGAGAACTGCCGCAGGCCGAACAACGCGGCTCTTTCAAATCACTCGGATCGAGCAACTTCCCGCACGCTTCACACTGATCGCCCCGCGCATCCGCGCTGCCGCAATAAGGACACACGCCCCGGACATAACGGTCGGCCAAAAAACGCTCACAGCGAGCGCAGTACAACTGTTCCGTTGTTTTTTCGGTGATATAACCGGCGGCATCAAGCTTCTTAAAAATATCCTGCGTCACTTCGGTCTGTATCGGCGTTGAAGTGCGCCCAAATTTATCGAACGCAATATTAAACCAGCGGTAAATCCCCGCGTGAATTTCATGATAGCGGTCGCACAATTCGCGGGGAGTAATCCCCTCCTCGGCGGCGCGGTTTTCCGTAGCCGTGCCATATTCGTCAGTACCACACACATACAAGGTTTCATAACCACGCAGCCGGCAAAACCGGGCAAATGCGTCAGCGGAAAGAACCTGAATCAAATTCCCCAAATGCGGAACATTATTCACATAAGGCAAAGCGGAAGTAATCAAACGGCGTTTCATACCCAGATAGTAATCAAAAACCCAAAATTATTCTATACGCATTTGCTGTTAATGAAAGGGGGGCTGTTTCCA
>QMCE01002296.1_pt1 | contig 10553 bp, 5 predicted proteins | sample 1821851 | NCBI WGS metagenome assembly QMCE01 (sample SAMN09453174, study PRJNA476694) | Termite gut metagenome, whole genome shotgun sequencing project. | isolation source: worker | host: Odontotermes sp. | place: South Africa:Pretoria | collected 2016-01-28
GTCGCCCTCCTTAATGTCAAGGTATTTATACAATGTACCACTCATCGAATAGATATAAACCCTCGTACGGATACCGGAACGAATATGCAACATATTCTCATTTGCCCAAACAGATAATTCGTTGATATATTCTCCGCCGGTAATACCGCTTGCCGGTTCGGAAGCAAACGTAACGGTCCACGGCTCAAATACCTGGCGGATTGTATATTTATACGTCCCGTCCTCCATATCCTGACCGATAAGCTCTACATTTGTTTTCGAATAAAAACTTGTCGCCATGACCTTGAGCGGATAATCACCGGAATATGCGGCCGTGAAAGTAAAGTCGCTATAACTATTCACATAATGTGTTCCGAATTCCGGCGTGACCGTGACACCCGGGAATGAAGTCAATTCAACACTTCGTCGTATAATCGGGTCCGTATATGTCATGAAGAAGAATTGTGTTTCCCAACATCCGCCCGGTTCACGCAACCAGATACTTACGCCATCGTATACACATAATTTTTCCATTTCGTTCAACGGAGAATGTGCATTCCGCCAGGAATGTCCGTTTATACTCCTCATCAGATGAGGAGAGCCGCCGGTTATTCCCAGGTCAATCCGGCCGGTGTTATCGACATATGGCTTGGCCAATATGGTTTCATACGAAGGATGATCGTACATTGCCAACCATGCCGAAGTATCGCGCCCGCCGCCAACGATAACAGCCTCTATGGCTCCTTTTTTACCTCTCAGGGAATCCGGCACCTCCGATAGTATGAAATTAATCGTATAAGTCGACACTCCCTTAGGTATAATGTAAGAGTTGGCTAAAGGCTCGCCGGCAGCGTCCCTTACCTGATCTCTGGTCAGGGCGCCGAGATAATTCAGGGTAAATACGCGGTCTCTGTGCGGATCGGCATCTACTTCAATCGCGAAACACATATCGCATTCCTCATGCAATATATTAGCGCCAACCAGATCGTATTCGGGTTTCCAAGCCGGTTTTGTCGGAAAATAACCCGGCTCGTTCGGATCGCCCTGATCTTCCGTTTCCGGCCACTTCTGCACAGGATAGACAGTGATAGTTGATTCATTGTAGTCGGGAACGCCATCGCCGTTAAGATCTTCCGCCCATACGGCGTATAAATCCACGTCGTTCGTTTCGGTTATTATATCGCCTGCGACTAACATATCAGCCGGTTTGCTTGCCGCATTAGTTACAATACCATAATGATCGCTCTTTGTCCATCCTGCAAACGCAACCATCTCCGAAGGAGTGTGGTATAATCCGCCGGTATTACCTTGTATTGTAATCGGCGTATGCATGGTATGCAAGGTAGGAGTCGGAGAAGGAACAGCGCCTCCGTCAGCAGGGAATGTACTGTTTTCATGATAAGTCAACTTAATCTGCAAGTAATCCGGTACGCTATCCGGCACACCGTTCGGACCGTTCATATCCTCCGCCCAGACGGCATATAGCGTTGTTGAAGCGCTTATTGTGAATACATCATCCTTCTGTACCAAGTCGGATGGTATTGTCGCCACCGTTTGTACCGGTGCATGAACTCCATAAGACCAACCGATAAAACAAGCATTCGTCTTCTCCAGTATACCTGTATTACCCAGTATTGTAACGGTATTGCCGTTGTTATACAGATTGATATCGACAGGCACGCCACCACCGGAGTGAGTATTACCGTTGTAGGTTACCGGATATTGCAGGTAATCGGGGATGCTGTCGGGAACACCGCCCGGACCACTCTTGTCTTCCGCCCATACGGCGTAATATTTCGTATTTGCCGTTATACTAAAGACATCGCCACCCTGTTTTAAGTTTGTCGGAATAGCGGCAACTGTAGTAACTACGGGGGTTTGGGTTTCCGACCAACCGATAAAGCAAGCGTCGGCTTTACCCAAGGTCCCGATATTGCCTTTTATCGTCACAGAATTTCCGCTATTGTACAGGTTATTGTCGACAGGCACATATCCGGCGGTATGGGTATTACCGTCATATAAAACATCAAACTGAAAATAATCGGGAATACTGTCGGGAACACCGTTTGGCCCGCCTTTATCTTCCGCCCATACGGCATATAATGTTGTATCGGCAACAGCATTATATGTTGCCCCGGGCTGGATTAAATCGGCAGGAATTGCAGCAGTAGTCGTAACAACCGAATTTTGTACTTGGAATGACCATCCGATAAAACTCGCGTCCGAAAGTAGCATCAATGGTGAGCCTTCATTGCCTTTTACGGTTACAGGATCATTGTAATTATACCAGGTATTGTCAACCGCCTCTATGCCGGAAGTAGCCAAACCCCGGTTATACGTAACACTGTATAACTTAATCCATCGTGCAACACATTTCAGGTTTCCGTATGTTCCGGCAGTTATTATTATTCCGTCAGGAATCGTTACTCCTGTTGTGTCACTGGTAATTACCCATTTGTCGAAATCAAAACCTGTGCGGCTCGGTGAATTTAATGTAACCGGTAAATCCTCTACATCATAAATTACCGGATTTGAAGTCACATGGGCTGTTCCTCCGTCATAATCATAGGCGATCGTATATGTATCTTTCGTCCATTGCGCTTCACACGCAAGGTTCCCGTACGTTCCCGTCGGTATGGTAATACCTGTCGCAACACTGACACCTGTCGTATCACTCGTAATCTGCCATCCTCCGAATGTATATCCGGGGCGAACCGACGGAGCGAGGGTAATGGTAGGAGTGATTATATTATAAACTGTAGGATTGCCGGCAGGGGTGGTTCCGCCATGACCATTATACGTTATGACATAACTATTGGCTGTCCAGTTGGCCGTATAACTTAAATCACCATGCGAACCATTAGAAACTGTAACCGCTACCTGAGGAATGGTTCCGTTACTACCCGTCCAGCCGGTAAATGTGTAGCCGGGCCGGGTCGGTTGATTGGATATCGTGAATGTAGCATCCGTTATTTTATATCCGGCTTTATTGGGAGTTGCGGGAGCCATACCTCCATTATAATCATAACTGATTGTATAATCATCCGTCGACCAGTTGGCGGTATAATTAAGATTGCTGGCTGATTCTGAAGAAATCGTAACTATTTTCTGAGGTGTCGATCCATTGGCGCCCGTCCAACCCAGAAACAGATATCCGGTTCGGGTCGGTTCGTTTGCAAAAGTGAGTGGCGTCTGAGTGACTGTATAGGTAGCCGGATTGGCTATTGCCGGCGCCGTACCGTTGTCGTAATTATAACTGATCGCATAAGTTATAATTGACCAGTTGGCCGTATAATGCTTGTCTTCTGTCGAACCGACCGGTATGGTTACAGGGTTTTGAGGTATCATACCATTACTACCTGTCCAGCCGGTAAAAGCATACCCCAGCCGCGTCGGTTCGGCTAATGTGATAGTTGCCGTTTCTACGTCATAGGTAATAGGATTGGGGATTGACGGCGCCATTCCATTGTTATGGTCGTACGTTATACTATAAGTTATTTTTTGCCAATGGGCCGTATAACTCAGATTGCCCGTCATTCCCGGAATAACATCCACTATTTTCTGAGGTGTTGTTCCGTTATTGCCCGTCCATCCCTGAAATTCGTACCCCGGCCGCGTCGGTTCATTTGAAATACTAAACGGCGTTTGAATGATTGTATAGGTAGCCGGATTTGCTGTTAACGGCGCTGTACCGCTGTCGTAATTATAACCGATCGTATAAGTTATAATTGACCAGTTGGCTCTATATTCTTTATTACCGGTTGAGCCTGCAGATATCGTAACCGTTTTCTGGGGGATAGAGCCATTACTGCCTGTCCAACCCTGGAAATCATATCCCGGTCGCGATGGTTCGGCAAGCGTGATTGCAGCCGACTCAATATCATACGCTGCAGGATTAGAACTGGGTACGGTACCGCCGTCGCCATCATAAGTAATCGTATAGGTTATTTTCTGCCAGTTTGCTTCATAAGCTAAATTTCCGGTAGTGCCGGTAGCAATCGAAACGTTCTTTTGCGGTGAGGCGCTATTACTTCCCGTCCAGCCTAAGAAATTATAACCGGTTCTGGAAGCATCCGTTAAGTTGACAGGTAGTAGTGTAACATTATAACTTGTCTGATTCCCCGGATCCGTTCCGCCGTTCAATGTATAACCGATAGTATAGGTTATCGTTTTGAAATTTGCCGTAAATGCAACAGGGCCTAAAATATTGACAGAGGTATAATTTGAGATGCCGGTGCCGGCCGGCTGTGGCGTACCTTTAAGAGATGTGTAAGGCGGATAGCTCCAACTGTCAAATTCATATCCTGCGCTTGGGGTAGTTGTAACCCCGGAAGCGGCAGTATGGTTATAATCTATATTTTGTACTGTCCCATTGTTTACAGCGCCTCCCGTTCCGGCGCTAAAAGTAACATTACAAACTTCTCCTTTATGATATGTACTGTTTGTGCGCTTAACCAACGTTCCGTCACTTGTCACATAGGCCGTATTAACTATTTTATTGGCAGCACCCGCCGTTTTTTTCGCTTCATAGGTCACAGTAGCCACACTTTCCGGCGTTACGGACAAGTTCCAATAAATTTCACGTGATCCGCTGTTGTATATCCCTCCTGAAGATATAGAACTAACAGTGACATCCAGACCTACGGGTACCGTATCACGTACGATAACGGTATTGTTTATATCCGAAGCATTAGCCGCTACAATACTATATTTCAAAACTTCATCGGCAACCAAAACAACCGGCATAGTTTCCGTTCCATTACCCGCAATTCCGCCGACAGCCGCGCTTTTAGAACTTTCAAATCCCATTAATGCCGGTGTACCGGCGTCGATTCCGGAATATTCGACAATATAAGCATTAACAGAAGTATTATAATAGTAGAAGTCATTCCATGTTCCATCCGAATAATAGTGAACACAATATTCCTTTCCGGAATTATTGGGCTCAGTAAGCCTGAAATTACTATAATTATATTTCACGGTAACAGGTTGTGGATCTTCACTATACTTTGTTTTGGGATAAAAAACACATTGAGACGGATTTTTCCCGTTATCTTCCCACTCGGGTCCACTGGACCAATACCAATAATTCAACAATTGGGCATCAGTCGGAGCAGATGCAACTATTTTACCCGACGCGTCTGTAACGTCGGGAGCGGAAAGATTCCAACGGGTACCGCTTGTCCAGGTGTTTGCACTGATTAATGAAGAGATAAAACTATTTTCTGCGTTAGACGTAACAGTAACCAAATAACCCTTTTTATTCATAAATTGTTTATCCAATGCCGCATTATAAGCATTAATCCAGTTTATAGAAGCACTATTTACATATTCATACCAGTTATCCGTATCCGAACAATAATATATGTGGCGACCCGCATCTTCAGCACTTTCGCTTATCAAAAAAATGACTCCATTCCCTTGTTTACCCGCATCAACCGTAATGGTAACACTTCTTAGATAAGTCTGAATGTCTGCGGGAGTAGCGCCGGAAGCCATATCTAATACTCGTACATGCTGGGTGGACATTGAATTTACACTCCAACCGGAAGGCGCAGAGGGCAATGTGATCATATCGCCGAGTGACACCGCACGGGTAAACATAATGCGAAGCACATACCCTTTGTCTCCGGAAGCCCCCGTTACAGTTAAATCCGGAAAAGTATAGGAATTACCGGACCGCACGCTACTTCCCAGATTAACGGAGATAGAGGCATGTATTAACGTAGAAATACCGCAGAGTAGCAAGCATAATAAGAATAACTTTTTTTTCATTTGGACTTAAAATTTCATATTTGTTTTTTAGCATATCCCGATATAAAAAGTAAAATCAACCAACACAAAGCGTTTGTTAATTTAAACATAATAAGGCATTTGAAGATTCACAAACTATACATTCAAATTATTGCGATTCCCGAATAATGTATATGCTTCTCATTACCTCCCGAATTTATGCGGGACAAATATATATAATTTTCAGTTAAAAGCATACTATTTTACATCAAAAAAAAATTATGTCTGACGGCAATCTTTCGGATTTGTAGTTATACCTCCATACATAGCGTGGTCGTCGATGAATTGACGGTCGCAATCTTTGCAAGTTCAACCAGTTTTATAATAATCACGAACTCAAAAATAATATTTTCAAGTTATTTTTGTAATTATAATTTAAACAATTGCTATATTTGCCACAAATTAAAATCACAATTAAAACACAAATGAGTATGACAAGGTTTCCAAACGTATTACATCACAGAGATTCCTACATAGAGCGAATCAAACCCTTTATGCGTACTCCTATTGTTAAGGTAATGACAGGACATCGCCGTGTGGGTAAAAGTTTTATACTCTTCCAACTGATAAACTTGATTAGAAGCGAAGAAAAAGATGCCAATATCATCTACATCAACAAAGAAGATATTGATTTTGTAGATATTATTTCCTATCGGGAACTACACGATTATATATCACAGAAGCTGGTAAGCAATAGAAGAAACTATATTTTTATTGATGAAATTCAGGAAATTGTAGATTTCAAGGTCGCTATCCGTTCACTTGCATTGGATGATAACAATGATATTTACGTTACCGGAAGTAATTCCGAGATGTTTTCAAGTGATTTGGCCAATGAACTTGGCGGTCGTTATGTGGAATTTAGAATTTACAGTCTGTCATATCTTGAATTTTTAAATTTTCATAGATTACCGAATGACGATGATTCTTTGGAAAAATATTTCCACTTCGGAGGCTTACCCTATCTGATACATCTACCGTTAGAGGAGGCGGTGGTAATGGAATATATCCGCAGCGTATATTCGACAATCATTTTGCGTGATGTCATAGAACGGAAAAAGATACGGAATACAGTCTTTCTGGAACAACTCATCCGCTTTTTGGCAAATAATACAGGTAGCCTCTTTTCCTCAAACAGTATAAGCGATTTTTTAAAGAATCAGAATGTCAAAATCTCGCCCAATCAGGTTTCGGAGTATGCGGATTCACTTGTTGAAGCGTTTGTAGTACATCGTATTGGCCGTTATGATATTGTCGGCAAAAAAATATTTGAACGCGGTGAAAAATATTTTTTTGAAAATATGGGTATACGCAATGCCGTGACAGGATATAAAACACAGGACAGGTCAAAGCGATTGGAGAACATTGTTTGTAACCATCTGTTATTTTGCAGATATGATGTAAAAGTGGGCACCCTTTCTCCTGAAGAAATAGATTTTGTATGTACACGGAACGGCGAAACATTATACGTTCAAGTAGCAATCGAACTTTCAAATCCCGAAACGATTACACGTGAGTTCGGCAATCTGCTAAAAATCAGAGATAACTATCCGAAAATTGTCGTTTCCGGTGAACGATCTTTTGAAAACAGCTACGAAGGCATTGAGCACATATACATACGCGATTTTTTATCATCTACTCTGACACCCAAGATTATATAATCACGATTCGATATAATCTTACAGGGGAAGCTGTCGTCATACCAACCCATGACCTTTACGAACGAAGGAAAATTGAGATACCAAAATTATTGTACATACGCCAATTAAAAAACGAACTTTCCGACACCAGTCGCAAAACCATTGATGACGTTAGCCATTTCAACCAACAGAGAATTAGGAACATCGGTACTTAATTGGCGCGTATGAATAACCAATTTGGTCTTGCATGGATTGTAATGAGTCCAAAAAGAGTAGTTATTGGCTGTTAACTCGTTAGGATATTTTCTATCGAACAAGACTCCAAAAATATCGTCGATTTCACGAGTAGTATCGTTATTCTTGATATAGTTGCCGCACGCAAGGATTGTTACGGGAAACTGTTGAATGAACTCTGTTCTGAAAAAGGTATTCTTACGTTCCTGCATTCCATTAGTCGACACACCCGCCGTTCGTTTGGCGCGATTGATATTCATCTCCGTAACGAAAAAATTTTTGAAAAAATCGGTCTCGTTTTTTGCCTTTCCGAGGTTGTGTTCATCAAAAATATAGTCGTGCAGTTTTTGATATTTCGTCCACGTGTGTCCTTCAGGCAAGGCTCGTTCGCGTGTCTCTCTGAATTCGACGGGTTCGTTGTTTTTAATCTTTTCGCGCCATGAATCGGCAAACGACACTTCGCCCCTTCTCTTGATCGTGTCAGCGTCTTCTTCCGTCGCTCCTTCCCGGCCAACAATCAAAATTTTCGCATTGGGGTTGCCGATGCCGACGTAATTATCATCTTGCATGGATTCAATCAGTTTTTTAAAGTGTTCAGGATAAATCATTTTCGGTTTCATTTTTAAAAGTTTGTTAGATTAACGTATTCCTCGCAAAAATACACTATTATTTCACACGAAGTTGGCTCAGCAATTCCTTACACCATTTGTCGTTTGGAGTATGACTCCACAAATTTTCGGCATGAACTGGAAAAACGCTCTTTTTTTCATATCTGCCAAAATAATTCAAAACATCGTAAACGCTTGATTTACGATGTCCCGAACTGTTTTGCCAACTTACTTTGCGGAAGGAGGGGGATTCGAAAATCCTTGAATTTATCAGTTGTTCATACATATCGTGCGAAAATTGTATGAAATGGTATACGTTATTGGATTATTCCATGTAGACATATTTGCAATAATACACTATTCGTAATACTACTTTTTAGTTCGAACAAATTCTATTTCAAGTTCAGTGTCTATCCTTGCATCCATATATTTTTTATCACTTCTTATTTTATATGCAACAATACCATATTTTATTCCATAATTATCAATAATAAATCCACTATTGGTTTTAAATGAAATTGAAATACTTCCATCGCTAAAAGACTCAGTTGAGTAATTACATATTGTAGTTCTGCTCCAATAATCACCGCGAGACTCATGTAGTTGGGCTATCTTAGATGAAGAAAAAATAATTTCATATTTTACCCCTGGAATTGTATCACATTGCCAAATACTGCCCACCAATTCAAATTCATCTTCTCCTGCTACTATCTCATCTTTAGAACAGCTGATCAGCGTAACTGCAATAAGTAATAATATAACCTTTTTCATGTCTCTTTTATTAGAATAAATTATCTTCGTCTCTTTCAACCTTTATGATATTCAATAGCTGCTTGACATCCTTAAGGCTTACGCTAAAGTCCGAGTATTCCGGAGAAGGATTAAGAGAATGGCATATGATTTCTCCGTTATCCGTTTGTCCTACGATTTGTTTACAGAGAATAGTATTTTTATGTATTATAATCCAGCGTTTGTATTTTTCAATGTGTAGATTTTCCCATAAATCAAAGCTGAGGACACGGGCCAGCACAATATCTTTATTGGATATACTCATCTTACTGCCATCATCCATACTGTCTCCCTTTATCTCAAATGCAAAATATCTTCCGCTGCGTATCCTACGCACATAAAATTCGCACTCTTCCAAATTATCAACATACACAGCATCTACATAATTATCCACATAACCAGCGTAAGCATTAATAGGCATAAAGGGTACTATCATCCTATATATTCCGTTTGAACATTCATAGTACTTCGTTTCACATTTAGCCACAAGGCAAGACTCTATTGTGTCAAATTTTAACATACTCCAATCCTTATTAAAAAACCACGTAGAATTTACTTGATGAAATTTTTCATGTCGCTTTGTATTTTAACATTAATATCCTACATTACACACTTTTGATATTTCGATATAACTAACCATACCGATCTAATTAAATCTTTATCAATCTCATCCTCTCCATATCTATGATTATGCGATACAAGGATTAAATGTTCTTTATCTTCAGCTTTTTTTACCTCCTTAATTAATCGTCTACCATCTTTTAATTCTATAATATAAACTTGGCCAGATTCAATAAATTCCCTCCATCTCTCAATTTTTCGTATCTGAACAATAGAGCCAGGGGAATATGTCGGATACATACTATCGTTTGTTACAGGAACTGCTATATCACCTTCCTGTGCGTTCACAAATGGCATATATCCGGTAATATACCCCATTGTATCTACTACCTCGTTTTTAATACCTCCTACTACATCTTGATTCATTAGGGGGAGTAATTTGTAGTTTTCGATTTTATCTTTAATAGTATTCGTTTTTTCTATTTTGGAAGAGTCCGAAATATGAGTGGCATTTGTAGACATTAGCATTTCTCCTTCTCCAGTTAGTAGCCATTCTATATTAAGATCTGGAAACGCATTGCTTATTTTATTCAGAATAGTAGTTCCAATTGATCCCTTAATGTTATTTATATACCCTCGACTTAGCCCGGCAATACTTTCGAATTTCGTTTGACCGATGCCTTTGTGTTTTAAAAATGTTAACATATCGACAGTTGACAGCATATAACACGGGTGCTAATATAAATTAAAAAGACTAGGTAAGACCATATCACACATTAAGTGTGTTTTGGAAAAATAATTAGGAGGATTCACAATGAAAGGAAGACAGTTCCTATCCCTTCTCCTGGCAGTGCTGATGCTCGCGGTTTTATTCGCGGCCTGCGCGGGAGACACCCCGCCGGCTGCCGACAGCGGCGCAACCGGCACTGCGACCTCGAGTACCCCGGAC
>QMCE01002297.1_pt1 | contig 10552 bp, 9 predicted proteins | sample 1821851 | NCBI WGS metagenome assembly QMCE01 (sample SAMN09453174, study PRJNA476694) | Termite gut metagenome, whole genome shotgun sequencing project. | isolation source: worker | host: Odontotermes sp. | place: South Africa:Pretoria | collected 2016-01-28
CCCCATGATCGTTTTCAAAATAAACGCTTCGACGGGCGCCATAGACTACCGCTGGGATTTTCTGGGCTATGCGGCCGCCGGGGCCTTCGTGCTTTCCGCCGCCTGGCGTTTCATGCTGGCCCGGCGCGATTTCCTGCGCCAGAGCCGCGCCGAAGCCGAATTCGAAGGCCCGGCCCCGGACGCCCCCAAGGGACCCGCCAAAACCTGGGTGGACGTGGTCATGAGTTCCCGCTGGCGCAACCAGGGCATAGCCGCCGCCCTCCTTCTCCTGGCCTCATTCCCCCTGTGGGCCTCGCCCTACACCATCAACACCCTCATCACCGCCCTCATCTACATCTCTTTGGGGCTGGGGCTGAACATCGTGGTGGGGGTCAGCGGGCTTTTGAACCTGGGCTACGTGGCTTTCTACGCCATCGGGGCCTACACCTACGCGCTGCTGCACCACTACTTCGGCCTGGGCTTCTGGGTCTGTCTCCCCCTGGGCGCTCTGGCCTCCACCGTCCTGGGCCTCATGTTGGGCTTTCCCGTCCTGCGCCTGCGCGGCGACTACCTGGCCATCGTGACCTTAGGCTTCGGCGAAATCGTGCGCCTCCTTCTGGTCAACATGGGCGACATAACAATGGGGCCGCGCGGCATAGGCAACATCGCCCCGCCGGGCTTTTTCGGTCTGGATTTGAATAAAGACGTAAAACCCTTTCTGCTCGACTGGGTTCCCACTATGGACCCAAATTTGGATATGAACAAGGCCTTTCTGCTCTTCATCATGCTTTTAGTGGTCATCATGACCATAGTGGTGGTTTTCCGGCTGGAAAATTCGCGCCTGGGGCGGGCCTGGCTGGCCCTGCGCGAGGATGAAATCGCCTGTCAGGCAATGGGCATAGACCGCACCAAAGCCAAGCTCACCGCCTTCGCCCTGGGCGCCACCTGGGCCGGGCTGGCCGGCGTGGTCTTCGCCGCCCAGGTCACCTTCATCAATCCCACCAGCTTCACCTTCATGCAGTCGGTGATGATTCTTTCCATCGTGGTTTTGGGCGGCATGGGCTCCATTCCGGGGGTCGTCATCGGGGCCCTGGCCCTGATCCTTCTGCCGGAATATTTGCGGGCCTTTTCCGATTACCGGATGCTTATTTTCGGCGCGCTCATGGTTCTGATGATGGTTTTCCGCCCCGGCGGCCTCATTCAGAGCGTGCGCGAGACCTACGTCTACAAGCCGAAAGAGGAGGGCGGCCAGTGAGCGAAAGCGCCAGCAAAAAAGCCATCATTGAAACGCAAAAAGTGTCCATGATTTTCGGCGGCCTCGTGGCCCTGGACGAGGTCGATTTCCAGGTGGAGCGCGGCTCCATCACCGCCCTGATCGGACCCAACGGCGCGGGCAAGACCACTTTTTTCAATTGCCTGACGGGCATCTACACCCCCACCAAGGGGAGCATCCTCTTTCAGGGGGAGACCGGGGAAACTTCGCTTCTCCGCGGCCTCTCCCCGGACAAGGTCACGGCCCTGGGCGTGGCCCGCACCTTCCAGAACATCCGTCTCTTCAACAACCTGACCGTTCTGGAAAACGTACTCATCGGCTGTCACTGCCGCATGAAGGCCGGCCTGTGGGGCGCCCTTTTCCGCGACAAAAAAACCATGGCCGAAGAGGCGGGCATGGCCGAATACAGCTTCGAGCTTTTGGAGAAATACGGCCTGGCCGGCTCCGTGAACCATCTGGCCAAAAATCTGCCCTACGGCGACCAAAGGCGCCTGGAAATCGTGCGGGCCCTGGCCACCCGCCCTTCGCTGCTTCTTCTGGACGAACCGGCGGCGGGCCTGAACATCAATGAAACCCGCGAGCTGGAAGACCTGATTCATCTGGTGCGCGAGCGCGAAAAGCTTTCCATCCTTTTGATAGAGCACGACATGCACCTGGTCATGAGCGTGTCGGAAAAGGTTTACGTCATGGAATACGGGCGCCTGATCGCCCAGGGCGCGCCGGGCGAAATCAAAAACGATCCCGCCGTCGTCAAGGCCTATCTGGGAGAGGAATAGCCATGCTGAAACTTTCCGGCGTGCATACGTATTACGGCAACATCGAGGCCCTGAAGGGCATAGACCTGGAAGTGGAAAAAGGCGAAATCGTGGCCCTTTTGGGGGCCAACGGCGCGGGCAAAACCACCACCTTGAGCTCCATTTCCGGCCTCGTCCCCCCCAAGCGGGGCGAGATAGTTTTCGACGGACAGAACCTCAAAGGCCGGAGCCCGGAATCCATCGTCGGCATGGGTCTGGTTCAGGCGCCGGAGGGCCGCCACATTTTCCCCGAACTCACGGTTCTGGAAAATCTCAAAATGGGGGCCTATCTGCGGAACGACAAAAAGGGCATAGAGAACGACATCGAATACGTCACCAGTCTCTTTCCCATACTGGCCAAAAGGTCGGGCCAGACGGGCGGCACCCTTTCCGGCGGCGAGCAGCAGATGCTGGCCATTTCCCGCGCGCTCATGGCCCGCCCCCGCATGCTTCTTCTGGACGAGCCGTCCCTGGGTCTCGCGCCATTGATAATCAGAAATATATTTGATATAATACAACAGATAAACCTAGAGCAGGGCACGACCATTCTTCTGGTCGAGCAGAACGCCAACCTGGCCTTGAAGGTGGCCCACCGGGCCTACATTCTGACCACCGGCGCCATCACCCTAAGCGGGGCGGCCGGCGATCTTCTGGCCGACGAGGGCGTTCGCAAGGCCTATTTGGGCGGCTGAAGCGAGCGATTCCAATTATGGATTTTCGCTTCGCTCCGCTCGACCTTCGCCAAACCGCGAATAGTCGGCGACCATTCAGTCGCCGCAGCTATAAGAGCCAATCAACAGGAGACAGCATGATCAAAAAAACCCTGGCCCTTCTCATCGCCCTGGCCCTCTTCCTTCCCGCCGGAGCCGCCCTGGCCCAGATGGGGGCTTTCCCGCCGGAGGTCATGGCGGCCCTGCAAAAGGAACCGCCTGTAACCAATGCCGACATTGACGCCTACATCAAGATGCTGCCCCAAATGCCGGCGGCCCTCTCCGGCGGCGAAGCGGGGCTGGTGAAGCTTTATGAAGGCCTGGGGCTCACCCAGATGCGTTTTACCTACATCATGTCCAAAATCGGCATTGCCCACTCCCTGGCTATGGGCCGTTTCAACGCGGAGCGGCTGGACACGGAGGGTGTTCCCGAATTCCTCCGCCCCACCGACGCGGAAAAAGCCCTGGTGGCCGGCAGGATGGACGAGCTGAACCGCATAGTTGAAGAGATGGAAGCCCAGATGGGGGCCGGAAAATAGCTGTCCCTTTTTTTGCCGTGAAGAAATCTTTAGCGATTTGTTTGCTATGAAGAGGTGCGGCCACATGACGAAAAAACGCGCCTCCCAGGGGGGCCTCATATTGTTGAACGTCTTCCTGGGCGGCCTTCTGTGCTTTTCTTGGGCTTCTTCCGCCCTGGCCCAGGATTTGAGCGAAGCCTACTCCCTGACCCAGGCCGACATAGACGCCTACGTCTATCTTCTGCCCCGCCTCACGGCGGACGTGACCGCGGACGCGGCCCGCGCGGGCAAGCTCATGGCGGGCGTGGGCATGAACAAAAAACGCCTGATCTACGTGGGAGCCAAAGTGGCCATTGCCCAGGCTATGGCCATCGGGGCCATGACCCCCAAGGCCCTGGACGACCACAACGTGCCGCTCTACCTCCACCCTTCGCCTGAGGAGGTCAGTCTCGTGAACACCAATCTCCATTCCCTGACAATGGCCCAGGAAATGGCCCGCCGCGCGGCCTCCGGCGTGCATGGCCCCCTGTGAGAGAAATATGAATATGAAAGCGAAAAACATTTTCATGACAGTGGCGGCCTTCGCCGCGCTCATTTTTCTGGCCGCGCCGGAATCTCTGAAGGCCCAGGAGGCGAAGATCGCCCCCGACCGCCTCGCCAAAGAGCTGGAACGCGCCATGAGCCGCGAGACGCCCCTGACCGAGGACGATTACCGCATCTACATGGCCAATTTGGACAAAATTTTCGCTCTGCGCCAGGCGCCGGAACGCGCCGGGCAGACGGCCGCCGAAATTTCCGACTGGACGCCGAGCCGTTTCGCCTACGTCACCACGAAAATGGCCGTGGGCATGTCCATGCTTTTAAAGCCGGACGACCCGAAGAATCAGGCCGTGCCCGCGTTCGCCCGGCCCACGGAAAGGGAAATGAACCTCATCGAGAACCACCGGGATGAACTGGTCAAATCCGTGGAGGCCCTAGAGGCGCGGGCTCGTTAGGCTCACATAATGTCCGGGCTATTTGACTTGAAGCCGCCGCCGCCCCTGGCCGAAGCCCTGCGCCCCAAAAACCTGGCCGAGGTGGTGGGGCAGGCGCATCTTTTGGGGCCGGGCAAACCCCTGCGGCTGGCCTTTGATTCCGGCGAGGCGCCCTCCATGATTTTGTGGGGGCCGCCGGGGGTGGGCAAAACCACCCTGGCCCGCCTCACGGCCCAGGCCGGCGGCCGGGAGTTCATCTCCCTTTCCGCCGTGTTTTCCGGGGTCAAAGACATCCGCGCCGCTATGGACATGGCCGAGCGCAATCTGGCCCGCGGCCTTCGCACCATTCTCTTCATCGACGAAATCCACCGCTTCAACAAGGCCCAGCAGGACGCGCTTTTGCCCTACGCGGAATCCGGCCTCGTGACCCTCATCGGGGCCACCACGGAAAATCCTTCCTTCGAGATCAATTCGGCCCTCCTTTCCCGGGTCCACGTCTATGTGCTGAAAGAGCTCGCCGAGGCGGAACTTCTGGAGCTGTTTGAACGCGCCCGCGCTGGCGGCGCCCTGGGCGAGGTCGTTTTTACGGATGAGGCCGCGAAAATTCTGGCCGAATTGGCCGACGGCGACGCCCGCCGCCTTCTGAATTTTCTGGAAGGGCTCCGCGCGGCGGCCGAAGCCTCCGGCCGCGCGGAAGTGGACGCCGCCTTTGCGCGGGAAATTTTGTCCCAGAGCCCGCGCCGCTTCGACAAGGGCGGCGACAACTTTTACGACCAGATTTCAGCCCTTCACAAATCCGTGCGCGGCTCCAGCCCGGACGCGGCCCTCTACTGGTTCAGCCGGATGCTGGACGGCGGGGCCGATCCCCGCTATCTGGCCCGCCGCATCGTGCGCATGGCCTGGGAGGACATCGGCCTGGCCGACCCCAGGGCCTTTGAAATAGCCTCCCTGGCCGCGGAAACCTATGAACGCCTGGGTTCGCCGGAGGGCGAACTGGCCCTGGCCCAGGCCATCATCTATCTTTCCATAGCGGCCAAGAGCAACGCGGGCTACGCGGCTTTCGGTGCGGCCAGGTCTTTTGTGAAACAGGACAAATCGCGGGAGGTGCCCCTCCACCTGCGCAACGCGCCCACCAGGCTTTTGCGGGAAATGGGGCATGGCCGCGAATACCGCTACGCCCACGACGAACCCCACGCCTACGCGGCCGGCGAAAACTATCTGCCCGACGGCCTTGAGCCGCCCCGCTGGTATCGGCCGGTTAAGCGCGGGCTGGAAATAAAGATTGCGGAAAAGATGGATTTTTTAAAAAAACTCGACAATGAGGCGGTGGAAAAATGAAAATAGCCCTGATTCAGAGCCGGATATATCGCGACAGACCCGCCGACAACCTGGAACTCATCCGGGCGGCCCTGAAAGGCGAGGCGGTTCAGAAGGCCGGGCTCGCCGTCTTTCCGGCCCTGGCCCTCTCCGGCCGCCTGGGTCCGGCGGCCAGGCGGCGGCCCGCCGTCAAGGCCCAGTACGACAAAATCTGGGAAGACTTTTTGGAAATTTCCCGGAGCCGCCCGGATATGATTTTAGCTTCCACCCGCCTGGTTTTCACTGACGACGCCTACAGCGAGGCCGCGCCGGTGGAAACGGCCTTTGCCGTGAAAGGCGGACAAATCATCTATGAGACGTCGGCGGCTGAAGATGCGCCGGAAAAAAAACTGGTTGCGGAAGGCCTGAAAATACGCTTCGCGCCCGGCCCCGATCCCGCGCCGCCCGAGGCCGCGCGCGGCGTTCAAATCCTGGCGACCTTCCGCGAACAGCTCTTTCAGGGCGGCTCCTACCGTCCCCAATCCCCCGGCCCAGGCTCCGCCTGGCGGCTCAATGTTTCCGCCGTGGGCGGCGACGGCCCCTTCATCTATGAGGGCGCGACTTCCGTTTTTGATCCGGCGGGCGAACTGAAGGGCTGGGCGGGCGGCTTTGAAAACGCCGTGATTATTTTCGACGCCGAATCGAAGTCGCTGCCCGCCATCGGCCTTCCGGCCCGCGAACCGGTGGCGCATTTGTACAGGGCCCTTAGGGCCGGTTTGGCCGATTACGTCCGAAGCGCGGGCACATCCAAAGTAATCGTGGGGCTCTCCGGCGGGCTGGATTCCGCCGTGGTGGCCGCTCTGGCCGCCGACGCCCTGGGGCCGGACAAGCTTTTGGGCGTGGCCATGCCCTCCGAATACAGCTCCCCGGAAAGTTTTTTGCTGGCGGAAAAGCTGGCCGTAAATCTCGGCATAAGATTCATGACCATTCCCATAGACAGCATACGCGGCGCCTTTGCCGGGGCCTTTTTGGAAGCCGGGCCGGGCGAGGCGCGGGAAGGCCATCTGGCCGACGAAAACATCCAGGCCCGCATTCGCGGTACGATTTTGATGTATATCGCCAACCGCGAAGACCGCCTTCTCCTGGCCACCTGCAACAAGAGCGAGGCGGCAATGGGCTATTCCACGCTCTACGGCGACAGTTGCGGGGCCATCGCCCCCATCGGCGACGTGTACAAAAGCCGCGTGTATGAACTGGCCGAATACATGAACCAGGGGAAGGAAATCATCCCCCGCGCCACCATCACCCGCCCGCCTTCGGCGGAACTAAAGCCCGGCCAGAAGGACGAGGATTCCCTGCCGCCCTACGAGGTTCTGGACGACATCCTGCGCCGCTGCCTGGAAGGCCGCCAGAGCGGATCGCTGGCGGCCAGGGAAGGCGGACACTCGCCCATGACCGTGGCCTGGGTTTTAAGCGCCCATAAAAAATCAGCCTTCAAACGGGCGCAAACGCCCTTTGCCCTCATAGCCTCCCCCCAGCCCCTGGGCGGTCTGGACTGGTGAAACGGAACGGAAAGGAATATCTGATGTACAAAAAAGGCGCCTCCCTGAAATGGCTTCTGAACAAACTCTTGTTCTCCTTCATCCTGACCATCTTATGTTCCTGGGGTCTGCTCGTCTTTCATCTGGGAGACCTGGATTTCGTCAAAGACTTCGTCGAACGGAATTCCCGCTCCGGACCCATCATCGACATGGTCCTGCGCACCCTGACTTTTCTGGGCTTCTTCATGTCCATATACTATTATTCCCTCTTGAGGCCCCGCCTCAAGAGGGTGGCCGAGCTGGTGGGGGACCACTGGTAATGGTTTATTAATTCTAATCATAGATGGGGGGCGGACGCTTTTCCCGCCTTGGCTGTTTTTATTGTAGATTTTTTATCTTCGTCTTAATGTTCGCGAATTGGGCAAAAAGCGTCGTTTTTGCCCAATGGGGATATTATGTGGCGGTAAAACAAGTCGCTTCGCTCCGTCTCGCTACGCTCGACCTGTTATTCCTGAAATTCGTTTTGAGCGCGTGGATGACCGTCCAGGTCTATCCCCACGCTTAAAACGAATTTCGCCTCGTCTGGCGAAAAAATCGCCTCGCCCGTGCTCTCATCGGGCTTTTTTGTATGGACTTTTCACAATTTAGAAAAATATACTGATTTTATTCATAAATTAGATGTGTAGGCCCAGTACCTTGTACCGCTTGAAATTTCGTTAATGGCAATGCGCGTAAAAAAGCGCCCCACCCGTCATCCCGGCTTTCGCCGGGATGACGATTTGGGTGGCGGCTTCATTTTCATTCACATTATACGAATAATTAAGCGATACAAGGCCCGGAGTGAAAGGTCGAGCGAAGCGAGACGGAGCGTAAGCGACTTGTTCTGCCGCCAAAACAAACCGCAATCGGGCAAAAACGACGCTTTTTGCCCGATTGGCGAGTTTTAAGACGAAGCTAATCAATACCCCACTAACAACTGCTAAAGCCGCACTTGTCGCACTTGCGGCAGGAACCCTCGCGGCGCAGGCTGAGTTCCTGGCACTCGGGGCAGAGGTCGTAGGCGCCGTGTTCGGCCGGGACTTCATCCAGGCTGTTGCCGCCGTTTCGCAGATATTCGCGCCGCAGGGTCATGAGGCGGCCAATGACCTGGGGCAGGCTGTTGCCGATGACCGGGCTGTTGCACATCCTGGTTTTCACGATGAAGCGGTCGCCCATGCTGACCTTGTTCAAAACCTTCACCAGCCGCTCGAAAAGGCCCGGCACTTCCCGCAAGGCCACGGACAGAATCATGCCCAAGGCGGTGAAAATGGAATTGATGGAGGCCCCCACGTCCCCGGCGGAAACGAAGACCTCGCGGATATTTTTCTTGTCGTCGTGGGTCAGGGTGATGTGGGCGGTGAGATTGTGGCTCTTGGCCGTGAAGGTGCGGCTTTCGCGGTCGCCGCCGATGTCCGCCAGGTCGTGCGCCGCCGGAGCCTCTTCCGGCTCCGCCGCCGAAATGATGCCGTCCAGGGAGCCGTCGCGGTAGACGGTGAAGCCTTTCAGACGCAGATCGCGGCTTTCGGCGATGAGTTCCTCAATATCTTCCGGCGTGGCCCCGGCGGGGAGGTTGATGGTTTTGGAAACGCCGGTGTGGCAGTGACGCTGGAAAGCGGCCAGCATGGCCAGCTGTTCGCGGGGCGAAAGTTTCAGCGCGGTCTGGGCCTGGGCCTTTTCCCTGAAATCGGGAAATTTTTCAAAGAGATCGCAAAGCTCCATCGGCTCCAGGGTAAATTCCGTCCAGCCCTTCTTGCTGTCGCGCACCCGGCGTTTGGTGGAAAGGGCGTAGAAGGGCTCGATGCCCGTGTCGATGTTGCGCAGGAAAACCGACACGCTGCCCGTGGGGGCCTGGCTGGTGGTGAGGCAATTGTAAAAACCGCCCCGCTCTTCGGCCCAGGCGGAAAGTTCCGCCAAATCTTCCTGGAATTCGGCCGCCGCCGGTCCGGCCGCGAGAGTTTCCCGCAATTCGCCGATGTGGCCGGGCCAGTAGGCGCGGTTTTCGTAGATGTGGCCGGTGAGGTTCGCCAGGCTGGCGGAGAGCTTCAAGGTCCCCGCCGTCAGGGCCGCCTGGGTGTTTTGGGCGAAAGCCTTGGCCTGGGGCGACCCGTAATCCACCCGCCCCCGATAGGCCAAAAGAAGCGCGCTGTGAAAGCCGCTCATGCCCACGCCCACGGGTTTGAGGCTCTGGGTCTTTTGGCGGATTTCCGGGAGCGGATAGCCTTCGTCGAATTCCAGCACCAGATTGCCCAAAAAGCAGGCCAGGCCGGCGTTTTCCGCCAGGCGCCGCCAGAAGCGGCGGCTGAATTCGTCGCTCCAATCCGCGTTTTCGCTCCAGACGAAACCCGTGCCCGGACCGGTCATTTCGTCATACACCTCGCGGGCCAGGCGGGCGGCGTTGACGGTGATGAGATTGCAGGCCGAACCAGCGCTGGCCAGATACTCGCCGCAGGGATTGGAAAAGCGCGGCTCGTCCTCGGCCCGAAGCGGCGAATATTTCAGCATGTTGTCCACGAACAGAAGGCCGGGATCGCCGGTGGCCCACATGTTCTGGGCGATGAGGCCGATGAGCTCGTTTTGATCCCAAAACTCGCCGAAAGCGTTGACCGATATGTTCATATTGGAAAGGTGGGGGCTCTGGGCGGGCCGCTCTTCAAGGGGCAGGGTCTGGATGAACTGATTGAGGCGGCTGTTGAAATTTTTCGCCTTCACATAATCGACGATGTCCGGGTGATTCCAATCCATCTGCACCAAAAGAGCTCCCCGGCGGCGGCCCCCCTGGTTGGTGGTGCCCGTGACCGCGTCGAAATCCGGCAGAAAACCCACCGGCCCGCTGGCAATGCCCTGACCGGCGTCCACGGGCGCCCCCTTGGGCCGCAAGTGGGAGAGGTCAATGCCCGCTCCGCCGCCGGACATGTAGATGGTGCGCATTTTTTGGCGCATGGCCTCTATGTCCGCCAGAGAATCCTCCACCCAGCCCAGGGGGTAGCAGGAGAAAAAGCCGGGGCGGCGGGTGTGGGGATTGCCGAAGGCCATCAAAAAAGGCGTGGCCGGAATCAGGCGGCGTTCGGCCAGGGCCGTCGTCAGGGCGTCCAGGCGCTTTTGGTCCATTATGGGGCTGTCCAGGGCGCGGAGTTTGGGGATGATGCGCCGCTCCACGATTTCCCGGAAATCCTTTTCAATGGGACGGCCCGTCCCCGGTTCACGCACCGCATAGCGGGTCGAAGTCAAGTATTCGTCTATCGTCTGCCAAGCCTGTTCCACCGTCTTCATGGCGGCCCTCCATATATATCAAGCGTAAAATAAGCGAGAGAGTGTGGCCTCTCTCGCTTCAGGTACAATATATAGCATTTGGAGCAGGAATGGAAGAGAAAAAGCAGGGCATAGCCCTGGACCCTCGGATGCTTCGCATCCGATCCGTGGCGAGGCCT
>QMCE01002908.1_pt1 | contig 10551 bp, 12 predicted proteins | sample 1821851 | NCBI WGS metagenome assembly QMCE01 (sample SAMN09453174, study PRJNA476694) | Termite gut metagenome, whole genome shotgun sequencing project. | isolation source: worker | host: Odontotermes sp. | place: South Africa:Pretoria | collected 2016-01-28
AATTGCTGTTCTGTTAATGTTCTGTTCCCGGAAAACGTCGCTCCTGTCCCGGACACGGCATCCGTTGTCCCGAATACCAGCCTTCCCACCGATTCCGCTGCCGCCCGGCACAGCTCCTCCTCTTCCCGACCGTAGGTGTTCAAGGTCATGTCAAACGTGGCATGGCGGGACATGGTCTGCGCTGTCTTGGGGTCGACGTTGGAGCGGAGAACGAAATTGATGTAGGCGGTGCGCAGGGCGTGGAAGTCCAGCTTGCCCTTGTCGGTCATCAGCGCCACGCCCGCCTTCTTCAAATCGACCTTGAGCATGGCGCAGCAATTCCGGGGGACATACAGGAGCGCGTCGGGCGGCGTTTTCTTGAGTGTGCGCCGTTTGCCCTGCTGTGCGAGCGCCTTGGCGTAGAGTTGTTGCGCCTCGCCGGACGCGGCAAAGGCGATCAGGCGCTCCATGAGAACCTTGGGGATGTACTGCGTCCTGTCCTTCCGGCCTTTGTCCCATTCCTTGTCGATGCGGAGAGCGCATACCTCCGTGTCCAAGTGTTTTGTCGTCAACTGCCGCAGTTCGTTTTCGCGGAGGCCGGAGCAGGCCGCGACCTCGTACAGCAAGCGGCGGTGCGGAGCGCAGTTTTCCAGCAACAGATGCAATTCGGTGATGGTCATTGCCCGGCGGATGATCTTGGGCGAGGTGTCGAATTTGCCGAGGTTTTCCAGCGGATTTTCTGTGATGTACTTCCGCTTTTTGCACCAGATGAGGAATGAGCGGAGGCTTTCCGCCTTGTGCCACACCGTTTTCCCGCTGTTCCCGCTGTCGAGCATCGCGCGGCATGCAGCCTCGGCCTTTGGGAGAATATCATACACATCGCCCAAAAGTTCGATGAACAGCGTTTGACGCCAAAAAGATAAATGCCGTTCTTTCATCAGGGCATGGGTGTGATTCCACGGCATGCCGCGCTTGCCGCCCTGGGCGCGTCCCCACGCCGCATACTCCCCGGCCACATCGGCAAACAGACGAACCGCGTTCACGTCCGGCGGCGTCGGCACGGGGCGTAGTCCGGCCTTTATCTCCCGTTCGCGCGCTTCCAGTAAATCGGCCTGTTTCTGCGCCTCCCGCTTGTCTGTGGAAAGCGTGACGGTTTTGCGCTTCCCCTGATAATCGACAATCACCGCCCGCCAGTTGGAGTGCGTCAATGGTTTTCCCTTGGCGTCAAAGGCGGTGAGCCGTTTTCCTGTTTGCGGGTCACGGCGCTTGACGGGAGTCTTGAAAATAGTCGCCATCACGTTGCCTTTCGAGTCTGTTGCCAGCAGTGTTTCGCATATGCCGCGCCGGAGAGCTTGGCGAGCTTTGCGTCACGCCGGAATGTTTTGAACTCATCGGGAGTGAGCCGGAGCGCCACCAGAACCGTTTGTTTGCCCCCTTCCGCCTTTTTGGGGCGGCCGGTACGCATTGCATCGGCCGCGATCTCGGCGGCGGTGCGCGGCTTGCCCTTGGGGCGGCCTGTTTTTCGCTGTTTGTTTTTTTTGGCGGGTTTGGCAGGCATTTCGACTCACTCCTCACGCAGAGTTTAGTATAAAGATACCTGATAAGTCAATGCAAAACCATCCGGAGACGCTGCGCCTCTTTTTCCGCTTCAGCCTCCAGCTTTGCCGCACGTTTGGCGAACCATGCCCTGACGTTTCCGGCAAACCATACTTTCCGCCCCCGCATCGGCGTTCCCGGCGGCACTTCAAGGCTTTTCACCATGCGATCCACCGTCCGGCAGGAGTAGCCAAGCACCTTGGCAAGCTCCTGTTTGGAAAGCATGAAATCATCCGGCAGTTGATGGAGACGGATTGATGAGAAATTGACCGCTCCGCCATGCGCCATGTCGGCGATTTCATCTTCCGGAAGTTTATCGGGAATTGATACATTGAATGGCTGTGTCTGGTTCGTGCAGCCCTGATCATCGGCATTCATATTTATCCTCCTGTTCCACGAAGATGCCCAAGTTTCCCGAAGATTCCCCCTTTTCAAGGCTGGGCATCTTCGGCATCTTGGGGAATCTTCGGCTCAGCGGGCAGTTCCCAAACCCACCCGCCCTTGAACTCGCCTTTCCGAGGCTTGCCGCCGATATTTTCAAATGCGCGACGGATACACTTTGAGGAAAATCCATTGTCGCGGGTGGCTGTCTGCACGTCGCGGGCGGGCATAGCCCCGTCCGCGAGGAGTTCGCGGAGAAAATCCTCGGCGCTGACGGCTGAACCGTCGTCCTGACCGGCTGAAAGGAGTTCGTCGGCTGAAAGGGTGATTCTATCGGATTCCCACTCCACATGCGCCACGTCCTCGCCGGGAGATGCGCACAGAGTATAGCCGATGCCTGGGGGAATCTCGGCCAGGTTGCTCTTGGTGACGGAGAGGACGCGCCGGTTTTGCGGATCGTCCGGATTCTGGCAGCACATAATCGCCGCCCGTACCGCATCGATAAACGCCGTGGAGCCGCTGGCACGGCTGGCCGCGCTCTGCGTCACGCTTTTATTGCAGTGGTGGATGAAAACAATGGTGATGCCCAAGTTGTCGGCAATGCGGATGAGCGGCGCGAGGCAGCCCCGAACGTCGCCGATCTTATGACTGTCCGCGCCGCCCATGAACCCGGTGATAGGGTCAATGACCAAAAGGATGAGATCAGGAAATTCCCCGAGCTTTTCTTCCAGAAAACCGGCGGTGCTCATGTCAGCGAGGTTGAAAGCGTGCGTTTTCCCGTTCAAGATGAAAACGCTGTCCAGCGCAAAGACCTTTTCCGGATCGCCGCCCGCGGCCAAGAGACGCGGCTTTATCGTGTCGGCGATCCCGTCCTCTCCCGTGATGATGACGGCAGAACCGGTTTTTCCGTTGGGCGTGCCGTCGGGGAAAGGAGCGCCGGTCGTAAGACGAGCCACCAAGTCAATGATGACTGTGGTTTTTCCTACTCCTCCGACGCCGTAGAGGCAGACCACTTTCCCCACCGGCAGAAATCCGCGCCACGTCCAGTTGAGCGTTTTCAATACCACGTCTGAAAAACGGAAGGACGGCCAAATCAGTTCTTTTTTCGGCGTGGTTTTCTGATTTCCAAACGGGAAGTCCCTTTCGGAATGATGTTGTACGCCAGAAAAGAAAATCGGCTTCGGGCAATCATCGGCAGGGGGCGAATAATCCGGGGCATCGAAATCATCGCCTATGTCTTCAGGCAAATAGTCGTCAGGCATGGTGAAAACCCTCCCGTGCCTGTCGGCGAGGCGCATACCATGCTTCCAGCCGTTCAATATCCGCTTCGCTGAAAATTCGCCTCCCGCCGATTCTCGGCGTTTCCGGCTCCGGAGCGCCGGATCGCAACGCGGCGAGGAGACTGTCCCGCGAGACGCCCAACCGTTTTGCCGCTCCTCCTGTTGATAAAACTTCCATGTTCTGTTCCTCCTGCAAATTGAATAATGAACCGAGCCACATTGCGCGGCTCCCTATCCACTTTGCACGACGAACGGAGATTGAGCGTTTTGGCAATATTATGGAGGTTTTACGGGTGTTTTATGGAAAAGTGCAATCATTTGTTATTTAACGGATTACTCGCATTACAGCGGGCATTTGCTTTATCATCTCAATGAGCGCATTAAGATATTCGATCCCGAATTCTGGCGACAAGGGCTCAAGTCTGTAATAGCATTCTGTGATTCTCCAGCGGATCGGTGCGAGAATTTTGTCCAGTTCACCTTTATCAAGAGAAAAATGGACGGATTTTCCATGTTTGTTTTTCCCCCATACCGCAGGGAACTGTTCCAGGACTCTCTCTCGAAGTTCAAAGTTTTCCACCTCAGCGTCAGGTTTTTTGAGCCACAGATCGCGCAATAGTACAAGGCAGGCATATTTCCTCGGCCAGCTTCCTCCAAATTTCGTTTTTTTGATGATGTCATTTACTCTTCTCATTGCCGCAGCAATTCTCTCTTGGCTTATCTCAGGACTGTTTTCCTGGGTATTCGTTGTCGTATCAGATGACTCTTTGGCCTGTTCTGTGCGCTCTGAGGCAACAGGCGCGTTTTCCTCTTTTTCGGCAGGGACAGAGAGGTTTTTGTGGGGAATTTCCTCGTCTGCAGATTGAATCTGCTCAATGAAGTCTGAACTTGGGATATATGAGTTTGACAATGAGGTAAGCCATTGAATGATATGATTGCAGTCAATGATGATACTTCGATCCTCCGGCGTATACGCAGAATCGGCGTACTGCAAAGGATCGAGTTCAAACAACGTGGCCATAAAGCGCTCATCAAAAACCAACTGATTGAACGCATAATCAACAACGCGGAGGTGTGGACACGCCCCGAGGTGCTTTTTCATGGCAATTGTGAAGCCGTGTTTCAGCAAGCACGCCGGGCATTTTGGCGCTTTGAAGTCATAATGGATGGGGTGCAATTGTGCAAATTCTTCGTGAATCTCCTTGAATCCGGCTTCAAGCGTATTCCACATATCCCGCCTGCCTCCAAGGTCATGAAATTCGTGTCTCCTTGGGAGCTTTGGCAATGGTTTCACAGCGGCGGGAAATAAGCGCTCATCATCCTGCGGATAAAAAAGCCACGACATACATTCAAACAACCCTGCAAGATACTGCAAAATCCGTGCAGCGGTTTCCGCCCTCTCGTTCTCGTCTTTCAGCCGCACAATATGATCGGTCGGGTGGCATTTCTGTGCGAAAAACACGTGGAAAGTATCCCGGAATTTTTCCCAGAGGTTTCTTTCGCGCCCAATCCGCCATTGGCATAGCTGCCTCATTGGAATCATGCGTTTTGGAGCGCTCAATGAATCCGCAGTTGCAGCCATTGCCCCTTCTCCCTGTGATTGCTGCCGACGTGCCGTCCAATACATGGCATGCCAAAAATTACGCGACAAAATCCGCCGGAATCGGTTGCATATGCGACAAATCGCAATCATACCCCTCCTTTCCGTTTGAGTCACGATTTTTCAAAAGTACACGTTACCCGTCCTTCCATATGCTGATGCCATAGGAAAAGGCCAATCCTCGCGGACTGGCCTTTTGGGTGGAGCGAACAACAGTATCGCGGGTTGCTACGATAGCGAATTTTCGCGCAGCACCCGCGCATACCCGTTCCTGGCTCTCGTCTGATGCCGTTCCTCGGTGAGAAACGCATCAGCCCATTCGCGGAGGAGACGCCGTTGCTCATCGCTTCCGAGCTTGTAGACGCACTCGACCATTGCGCCCCATGCGAAAAGCTGGCTGTTCCGCTCTTTCCGGGAGTCGGCGTTGAATCGGTTGCGCTCGCGTTGGAGCTTGGCCTCAAGTTTTCGGATGCGTTCCTGCCGTTTTTCCGCGCTGGTCGTCAGCTTGCCCGGTACCGGAGAGGGTGGCGCTTTTTCTTTCTGGCGTCCAATGGCGGTTGGCGGTGTTGCTTGTCCGGTTTCCTGCCCATTCTCATGCGGCCTGTTGTTGTCGTCCATGTCTTGCCCTTTCCTGAAAGGATGCCCATATCCGCGAGGGTATTCCCCGGAATGGGGCGGGCAAGGAAAAACACGGACGATGCGGATGGGCGGCTGCACGGGAATGGGCAAGGGCGCAATTTAGGGTTGTAGCCAACCCATTGCGCGGGGGCATAGCCCCTCGACCCCAAAGCCGCGAACGCGGCTTTGCCCGGCAGACGGTGAAAACACGGTTTTCTCCATTCCTGTTTCGGGCTGTCTGTTTGCGTGAAGGGCATGCAATGATTTTCCACTGCAAAGCGAAGTCTGTCAGCCGGGCAGCCGGGCGGAGCGCCACCGGCGCGGCGGCGTACCGTGCCGGAGAATCCATCGCCGACAAACGCACCGGGGAAGTGCATGACTACACCAAAAAGCAGGGCATTCTTCACAAGGAACTCATTTTCCCGGAGGGCACGGAGGCGATGGGGCGGGCGGCGGTTTGGAACATGGCGGAGCAGGCCGAGCGCCGGAAGGATTCCAAGGTGGCGCGTGAATGGGAACTTGCCCTTCCCGATGAACTGCCCCACGGGGAGCGCGTTGCCCTGGCTCGTGATTTCGCCAAGGCGCTTGTCGAACGCTACGGCGTCATTGTGGATGTGTGCATCCACGCTCCGGGCAAAGGCGGCGATCAGCGCAACCACCACGCCCACCTTTTGACCACCACGCGGAAATACACAGCAGAGGGCTTGAAGGAGAAAACGGAAATCCTCGATTCCCCCAAAACCAGCGGCAAGGAGGTGGACGCGATTCGCGCTATTTGGGAGCGCCTGTGCAACGACATGTTTCTGTATGCCGGCATTGCAGTGCGGGTGGATCGCCGCACGTTGGAGGCGCAGGGCATAGACCGCGCCCCTACCCGCCACCTTGGCGCCGCCGCGTCGGCTTTGGAACGGCGAGGCGTCCGTACTTTCCAAGGCGACGAGAACCGCCGCGCCAAGCGCCAAACGGAGGAGAAGACCGAACTGGCGCAGTTGAAAAAAATGGACGGCGGCATTCAAGCCGCCAAGGATCGGCTTGCGGCCAAGCGGGTGGAGCGGGAAGCGCGGAGGAATGCGGAGAAACAGCGGCAGGAGGCGGAGAAGCGACAGTGGGAAGGACTGGAACGCACGCGCCGGGATGAATTGATTGAAAAAGCACGGTTGGAGCGGGAGAAACAGCGCAAAACCTACGGAGGCAGAGAAAGGGAGCGACCACATGACGACAGACGGGAGCGCGGGCGGAGCCTTTGATGGCGAACTGTACTCATTTTCCGGGACATCGCCCGCACTGACGCGGCAGATTATTCTGCGGCTGACCGAGAGCGTCGGCGATGCGGAACAGGAGCATATCGTCAGCGCGGTCGAGCACGGCATGGAGGAGGCGAGGGCGCGGCTTGAGGCAAAACGCGCCGAGCGAAAAGAGCGCGAGGCGCTGGAGGAACAGCAGCAGGAGCATCTTCGCCTCGTCCAGCTTGAGCAGGAGGAGGCGGAGCGGAAAAAACGGCGTGAGGCGCAGAGGGCGAAAACAAAGAGCAAAGGCATGGAAAGGTAAACAATGAGCAATATTGATGAAGACGCGGCGTTCGATTGCGTCGCCATGGTCGAGGAATCGGAAAAGCTGATGCGGAATATGTACGCGAGCCTGCCCCGGCAGCTATGCGCCGCAGTCGAGGCGGCAATCGGCCGTACAGGGAAAATCGAAGCTCTCGAACAGGCCAACCGCAGCGCTCTCCAAGCGGCGAACCGCTTTTCCGCCACGGTCAAAAAAGCGTCGAAAATCACGGTGGCGCTGGCACTGCTCATCCCGGCAGTGATCACCATCCTTTTTTACGCGCACCTCCGCTCGCTGACCAATGACAAGGGCGCATTGGAGAGGCGGATCGCGGGACTGACCGCAATGGCGGAAAGCCTGAAAACGAACAACCCGGACGGCATCGAGCTTGAGAGCTACGGCAACGGGGAAAAAGGCGTCATTCTCCCCAAGGGCTACGAGTATTCGTACAGCGGGAGAAGCGCCGACGGGCGGGCGGCCATCGTTTTAGCTCCATCGGAATAAGGGCTGCCGGCCATTTCCTGCCGACTCCAGCAGGGTTTTGTCCGGTAACCCTGATGCCCCTGCCGCAATGATACGCCCGAATTTCCTGTAACATGGTTTGACATGCGGTGTGGGGTGTTGTATAAAGGTGACGCGATTAACGTCGTATTGAGGAATGCAATGCCGTTGTAAACAGGAGAATACTTTTTGATATAGCGTTTTGCCAATAGAGTATGAGCGTCAGAATCTCGGAAGCGCAAGTCGAAACCGCCAAGTTCAAACACGCGCGTAACCGGGAATGGGGCGCACCCCCAAGTGGGGGTGTTGTCGCGTTTCCGTTCGCGTGTGGGCCTTGGCGGGCCTCGACTTGGGCGGGACGTGCATGGCACCCCTTTTTTCCTGCCTTCACGTTTCCCTATGCAATTTTTACTCTGTCGCATTCGCGCCCAATCGGCGCGGTGCATTGTCTATTGAGTGAAATAGTAAAAGGAGAAATCGTGCTGGATCTACTCATTGGCGTCATATTCGTCCTCCTTGCCGTTGGCGGCATTTTTTTCGTCAAGCGGAGAAGTTTCTATCGCCGCAATATGGCCGGAGTCGAGGAGTTCGAGAGTTTTTCATCCGTTGTGCTCAACAGAGGTCTTGAAAAAATTCTTTCGATCCTTTCCGTAGTTTTTTTCATGATGGGCGTACTCCTGATTATCTCGGGTCTTGTCGGGAAATAGCTTCATCAACTGGAGGAATTTCGATGAAAAAACGCTTGATGATTATTGCATTGATGCTTTTCAGCGTTGCCGCCAATGGCTACGGAGGCGATTTGATCGATGGGGCAATTGGCATATGGCATTTCCAAAATAAAAATCTCTTCAAGGGCATAACCGAAGAGCATTATTTTGAAATAACTGAAACAGCCATTCTCCATGACGCTCCGGAAGGGCAAAACCGGATTGATAGTGCGTTGGCGGAAAAGGACGGCTCCGTGGTTGCCCGTTACGCCGGGACAGAGCGGGAAGCGTTTGTTATCAAAGTGATTGACGCCAACACCCTCAGAGTGTGGTTCTCAATGTACGGCGAAAAGACGCTGAAACGTTCGTCTACGGAGGCGCGCATCGAAGGGATACAGAAGAATGCAGAGGTTGTGGCTGCAAACAAGCCGAAACCTTTGGAGTGGGGCAACGTGGCGACAAACCCGGCATCCGGTTATACCGCTGTGGATACCATGCTGATGGGGCCAACCGGGCCGGTGGGGGTTATTCGTCCCGATGGCACGGTGACGACCATGACGCGGGACGCAAAAACAGGGAATTATGAAGTGGTCGGGCATGTAACGGATTATATTCCGGATTGGAAATCAAAATAACGGTGCCGTGCGACGGTATAAAACCGCCGGAGTTTTCCGGCGGTTTTTATTGCGCTATGCGGCCACACTTCAAGCAAAAGCGGGGCGCAAGCATTTTGCTTGCATAGGCATCAAAGAGACCTGGGTTCGATTCTCTATAAGAGAATCACATTGACCGCATCATTCGTCTTGGGCAGTTATGACTGCGGCCTGAATCATGGCGAGAATGCCGGTTTTGACAGCTTCGGGAACCTTCGGCCACACGGCAAGCAGTTCGGGCAATAGAGAGCCAAGAGCACCGGCCACCCCGTCTGTGTTCGGTTGCGGTTCTGTTACTATTCTGTTCCTGATCGCGCTTTGTTCTGTCGCGGGCACGACGCCATTTGGCACGGCATCAACATCGCGCATCGTCGGAATGGCTTGCCACTGACCATGTTGTGCTATATTTTGTCCACAGAGAGGACGTGCAGCGACACTCGGTGTCAACGTGAGAAATCCGGTTTTTTCTGATTCGATTCCCTTCGCCCGCTCCAGCATGCACCGTGCAGGCTCTTTCACCGCAGTGCTTGCGGGAAAAACGCATCGTACATCCGGGGATGCGGGCTGCGGCGTATTTGCGGGATATTGGGTGATCAGGGGCGGCATCCCCGCATTTCCCGCGTTCCCGGAATGAAAAACATTTTTTATCCATGCTGCTTTTTTGTTTTTTCCTTTGCCCGGCCCGCGTGGTAGGATGACGGGAGTGCACGCGGAGAAAACATGCCCTATCTCGACAACGCGGCCACCACGCTGCCGAAACCTCCCGCCGTCGTTCAGGCCGTCGCCGAAGCTGTGGGCGCGTTCGGCAACGCCGCGCGCGGCGCGCACAGAGAGGCGCTTGCCGCGCTGCGCGCCGTTTCGGCCGCGCGGGACGCGGCGGCGGCGCGGTTCGGCGTGGGCGATGCCGCCCGGGTCGTCCTCACCTCCGGCGCGACGATGGCGCTCAACATCGCCGTCGCCGGCGTCCGCGGGCGCATCATCACCACCGCCGCCGACCACAACAGCGTCCTGCGGCCCGCATACCGGCGCGGCGACCATGCCGTCGTTCCCGTCGACGGGGCGGGACGGCTGGACATGGCGCGCCTGCGGCGGGAGATTGACGGCGGCGGCGGCGCGGTCGTCATGACCCACGCCTCCAACGTGTGCGGCGCCGTGTACGATATCGCCGCCGTCGGCGAGATGTGCCGCCGCCGGCGCATTCCCCTCATTCTCGACGCCGCCCAGACCGCGGGGCTGCTGGACGTGAACATGGAGCGGCTCGGGCTGTCCGCCCTGTGCTGCAGCGGCCACAAGGGGTTGTACGGGCCGCAGGGGATCGGGTGCCTGTGCCTCGCTCCGGACTTCACGCCGCCGCCGCTTGTCACCGGGGGGTCGGGCAGCGATTCGTTTTCCCCGAACCAGCCGGAGGGGCTGCCGGAGGCGCTTGAGGCGGGGACGTTGAACGCTCCCGGCGCGGCGGGACTGCGCGCGGGGCTGGCATACGGGAACAGCCTCGGCGGGGCGCTGTTTTCGGTCGCGGACGATCTGGCGCGGCGGTTTGTGGAACAGGTGCGCGGGATCGGCGGCGTCGCGCTGTACGGCGATTGCGACGCGGCGGTGCGCCTGCCCGTTGTGGCGCTGAACCTTTCCGGCATGGATGCGGGCGTGGCGGCGGATATTCTGGACGAGCGGTACGGCATTTCCGTCCG